>MDTE01059328.1_pt1 | contig 86016 bp, 84 predicted proteins | sample 811231 | NCBI WGS metagenome assembly MDTE01 (sample SAMN05326651, study PRJNA326480) | marine metagenome | isolation source: seawater | place: Indian Ocean: Red Sea | collected 2010 | reverse complement strand
ATATTAAATTTGGGTCGTTTGTGGCAGTTCCAAAAGAAATTTCACGGGTGTGGATTTTATAAGGGGGTTCTATTACTTTAATTCCAACTGTTCGAAAAAAGGCATTATTGGAAGTTGCGATTGAGCCAACATCTTGGGAAAGTTTTTCAATTAAAGCTTTTTTTTCATCGGAATTGGTGGTGATGTGTTTAAATGAAGATTCTCTGGAAATACTCTTTTTAGGACCCATGGGAATTACTTTTTTAGAATCCTCTCCGCGGGAAAGTATGGAAAGTGAGATCCCCTTATTCCCGTATTTATTTTTAAGATCCACAGGGGGAATAGTAGCCAACTCCCCTATGAGTTTTATCCCATCAGAATGGAGAGATTTTGCAGTGACTGGCCCAATTCCGGGTAGCTTTTCGATAGGCAAATTGGAGAGAAATTCTTTGGTTTGTTCGGGTTTGACAACTACGATTCCCTTTGGTTTTTCAATCGAACTGGCCATTTTTGCGATACTCATAGAGGGGGCAACACCGATACTTGAAGGAACACCTACTACAGACTCTATTTCATCTCTCAAAATTTGAGAGAAGGTAGATGAAGAAGTCCAAGTTGTTTTACTTGTTACATCCAAATAGGCTTCGTCTATGCTAACATGTCGAGCGACGTCTGAAAAATCTTCAAGGATGGTTCTTACACTTTGGGAAATTTCCCTGTAAAAATTTTTGTCGGCAGTGCGGTAGTAGCAAGAAGGTTCAAATGAGGGATTAAGTTCCTTGTCAGGGAGGATGGAGAGAGCTTTGGAAATATTCATTGCGCTTTTAATGCCTAAATCTCTGGCCTCGTAACTCGCAGTAGCTACCGCACCTCTAGATTCACCGGGAGTATAATTCATCCCTACTATCACAGGTTGGTCGATTAAAATTGGATCCCGCAAACGTTCGCATGAAACGTAGAAACAGTCCATATCTATGTGGATTATAATTTGGTTAGAAGGTTTTTGTTTGGGAGAAGGTCCAAATGGATTGGAAGGGTCCACAAGTTATACAGATCTTGCATAAAATTATACGTTGTCTATTTTTCCAAGACAGGAAGGAATACCGGAGAATTTGGTAATTTTCCTAAAAGAAATAGAAAGAAGAAAGAAAAAATAAATAAAAAATCGGGATTAAAAAACCCAGCAAAGCCCAAAAATCCAGTCAATCCTAAATAACCTAACTTGTTCATTTTGATAGGAAGTCTGCCCAGAAGAAAAAGAAAGAAAAGGAGAAATGTAAAGAAAAAATCGGTGTTAACGAAGCCAGCAAAGCCCAAAAATCCAGTTAATCCTAAATAACCCAATTTATTGAAAGAATGGACCCGATCTAACAATATATCTTCTACAGAAAGGGGTTCGTCCATAATCTGTTTTTTTCTCTTATAGATAAGTAGTATCGGATTTTGGTCCTGCAGATATGGAATCAATCTCCAAAATCAAAATTCCGTGTGTTTCATCTTTTGCCTCGACTTTTCCTTCTACAGTTAATTTCGAAATTGGAGTTGGACCTATCTTAACTGAATCGAATTGGTTTATGTCGCGGAGAGTTCCGAGTACACGGACCTTTGCCCTGCAGAGATCGGGGTGATTTAGACTAGTGAAAGTGAGTTCAAGGGGCAATATATCAGGGTGGGAAATTCCATTATGGCTGAATGGTACTTCTGCGGGCGTATCAAATTTGGATATATCCAAAGCCTCGTATGTAAATGCAGTTGGGCGATAGCCACCATTGGGACCAGGGACGCCTTCGACTAATTTTAAAGCTTTAAGACTTTGCATCTGATTTCGGATAGTACCAGCGTTCTTTCCAGTTTCCTTTGCTATTGATTCTCCTTTAATAGATTTTTCATTGGTAGAAAAATCATATACAGAATATAAATTGACAAGAGTGGTTAGAATTTGTTTTTGTACACTGGTTAATTCGACAGGGAGGTAAAAGTTTGCCACAAATATCAGTAGAAGTTGAAATTAAATAAATTCGATGATTGGGTTATGAAAAATAAGGTGACAATATTTGATCTGAAAAAAGTTTTAGACATTCGGATCTACCATTGTCATCATTAACCCTTGCCACAACAGTGAAATTGGTAATTCCGGATTCGAAAAGTGAATGAAATCTTTCGGAGCAGTATTCAGGGGTCCCACACAGTACAAATTGTTCAATGATCGAAAGAGGAACTTCGTCTCTCAGTTCTTTTGTTGTTAAGGAATCCAGATCTAGGTTGGCTACATGTTCTATTTCGTTTCGGGAGACACCTCCTTTTTGTAATGCTTCTAGATTTGCTTGGTGAGACACCCGGGTTGCAATATGTCTAGAAACGCCATCGAAGGCAACATCTGCATCAGATGCTATTGAAAGTGAAGCAAAGCATCTTAAATCGATGTCACTTATACTCCGATTCGAAGATTCTGCCCCGATAGAAATGCGATCTTTTGCATATGCCATTCCTTTTTTCGATAGAAGTCCCCCTCCAATGAATACCCCATCTGCGAATTTACCTGCCAAAGATAAAAGTAAAGGACCCCTTCCACCAATATAGAGTGGAATGGATCGGCGGATGGGGGTGAATTCTAGTAAGGCTTCATGGAGTTTGAATTCGGGTGCATCCATAGTTATTTTTTCTCCAGAAAGTAGTTTTTTTACTGCAATTATTGTATCCTTACATGCCCCAATTGATCTTGTTTGATCATACCCAAATGGACCAACTCCATGTCCACCTAGTCCAAGTCCAAGAATTGCCCTACCATTAGAAATTTCGTCTATTGTTGCCACGGATGCTGCAGTTAACCCAGGATTTCGAGAAAAGGGATTAGTTACTGCTGGACCAACCCAAATATTACTAGTATTATGTGCTGCAAATGCAGACCATGCATATGTATTCCTACGTAGAGATTGATCAGCCACAGTCAAGCCATCATAATGTAGTTTTTCGATTTCAAGTACAGTAGAACTGAATTCTTCGAATGTAGTACTTGCGGGATAATTTACACTAACTTGGGGATATTTTGGTTCCATGGTTACACGAGAGGGGGTTTCTATGCACTAATAAATAATTAGTTACGTTAATGTTTAAGTAGATTGATAGAAAAGTAGGTATGAAAAATCTATCCATTCTTGTCACAGGAGGGGCGGGGTTTATTGGGTCGAATTTGGCAAATAAATTGGCAAAAGAAAATGAAGTCATTGCCATTGATAATGAGTATCTTGGGACCCAAAGTAATTTGGATGAATCAGTTGATTTTCAGCAAATGGATGTATTAGACACAGACCTACCAACAGATGTTGATATTATTTTCCATCTTGCGGCACTGTCATCGTATCAGATGCATAAACAAGATCCAGTGACAGGATCTAGGGTAAATGTCGAAGGGTTCATCAATACCGTGAAGCAGGGGATGGAAAACGGATGTAGAAAAGTAGTTTATGCATCTACCTCTTCTATATATGGCAGTAGAAAGACCCCTACATCGGAAAAGATGGAAATAGAATCTCGCACAGGATATGAAGCTTCTAAATTGGCCCGGGAAAGGTATGCAGAGTATTTCCATAACCAGTATGGAATTCAAATGGCAGGGTTACGTTTTTTCTCAGTATATCAAGGGTATGGAGGTAACGAATCGCATAAGGGGAAATATGCAAATATAATTGCTCAATTCGCCGATGAAATTGCCAAAGGAATTGGTCCAGAAATTTATGGGGATGGAAGTCAGACGAGAGATTTCACACATATTGAAGATGTAGTCAGGGCTGCAGAAATGATAGGTGAGGAAGATATATCAGGAGTATATAATGTAGGGACAGGTAGAGCGGTTAGTTTTAACGAAATTGTAGATATGATCAATGTAGAATTAGGAGCGAATGTAGAAGCCCGATATGTAAAAAATCCAATACCAGAATCGGTTTATGTTCATGATACCTGTGCAGATTCAACTAAAATTTATGAAGCCACGGGGTGGGTACCAGAGATAGAGTTGGAAGAGGGGATCAAAAGGGTTTGTTCAGAATATCTGTAAAATTAATATCTATTAATTATCGTTATTTGGCCCAGGTGATTCTTCCAATTCATTGGTAGATTTTTCTTCAGAGGATTCCTCTTCAGATAATTCTTCTTCGGCGGATTCAATTTCGAAATCGCCTACATTTGAATTTGGAATGATATCAACACTAGCTAACCGATCCCCATCATCGATGCCCATAATAGTGACACCCATAGTATTTCTTCCGATTAACGATATTCCGTCCACAATAGTTCTCATTATTTGTCCCTTTTCAGTTATCGCGATCAAATGGTCCCCCTCTCGGACAGTTTTTATGGCACAAACTTCTCCATTCCTTTTTCCAGTTTTTATATCAATTACACCTTTACCATTTCTTGATTGGACTCGGTATGCATCGAGATTGGAACGTTTTCCATACCCATGTTCAGTGATGGTCAAAATCCAACTTGAAGACTCACCAACGGCTGCAACTCCCGCGACGGCATCTCCGCTATTCAAACGGATTGCTCGCACCCCTCGGGCAGAGCGCCCCATTGATCGGACTTGTGTATCGGCGAATCTGATACTTTTTCCTTGATTGGTAGATATAACTAATTCTTGAGTTCCATTAGTGAGTACTACATCTACTAATTTATCTCCGTCTTCTAACTTGGTTGCTAAGATCCCAACAGTTCGAATATTTTGGAAAGATTCGACTGAAGTGCGCTTTATATATCCATCTCTAGTTATCATCGTGAAATATTCCCCTGGTTCGAAATCAGTGGTTGCTACAACAGCGGCTATTTCTTCACCATCTCCAAGTTTCAAAACATTTACAGCAGACACCCCACGTGCAGTTCTACTCTTGGTGGGTACATCATATACTTTTAATCGATATACCCGGCCTAGATTTGTGAAGCATAAGAGATAATCATGAGTATTGGCAAAGAAGACAGTAGCAACTTGATCTCCATCTCGGAGTGCAGTTCCAATGATTCCTTTTCCACCACGGTGTTGAGCTTTAAAAGTGGAAATTGACATTCTTTTGATATAATCAGAATCGGTGACAACGATAACCACATTTTCTTGAGGTATGAGATCGTCCCTACTCACCTTTCCAGTATCTGGTACGATTATAGTCCTTCGTGTGTCAGAATATTTTTCACGTATCTGGAGGAGTTCTTCTTTGATTACATCTAGGAGTTTCGATTCATCAGAGAGTATTTCTTCTAGGTATTTGATTCGATTTAATAAATCTGAATGTTCAGATTGAATCTCAACAGATTCCATTTGGGTGAGACTGCCTAGTTGCATTCTTACAATGTGCTCGGATTGAACTTCAGACAATCCAAATAGATCACATAATGATTGCTTTGCTTCTGCCCGATTGGATGCACCTCGTATTGTATTGACAACATCGTCAATTCGTTCGAGTGCTACTAACCGACCTTCAAGAATATGGGCACGCTCTTCAGATTCATAGAGATCAAATTCTGATTTTCGAGTTACAACTTCCTTTCTATGATCAATAAAATGGCATAGTGAATCTTTCAAATTCAGAATTTGGGGTTGTCCATTGACTAGGGCCAAATTTATCACCCCAAAGGTGGTTTCAAAAACCCTACCGAGGAGTTGGTTTTGAACGACATCGGTATTTGCAGACCTAGATAGTTCGATTACAACCCGGATACCATCTCGATTAGATTCGTCGCGCAGGTCAGTTATACCTTCAATTATCCCATCATTGGCTAAGTTTGCAATGTGAGTAACCATTCTAGATTTATTCACTTGATAAGGAATTTCAGTTATGACTATTTTATCACCACTATCAGAAGGTTCAATCTCATAACTAGCTCGAATTCTAATTTTTCCACGGCCAGTGGTGTAAGCATCATGAATACCTTCTCTGCCGACTATTGCACCACCTGTTGGAAAATCTGGTCCGATAATGGGCCCGGGACTATCAGGTAAATCGATAAGTTCTATGACATCACAATTCGGTTTGTCGATTATATAAATGGTTGCGTCGATTAACTCTCCAAGGTTATGAGGAGGTATATTAGTACTCATTCCAACAGCGATACCAGAAGATCCATTTACCAGCAATCCAGGGATTTTGGTGGGCAAAACGATAGGTTCGGATAATCGATCGTCGTAATTGGGTTGGAAATCAACAGTGTCACGGTCGATGTCTGAAAGGAATGCTTCGGTGACACTCTCCATTCTTGCTTCAGTGTACCTCATTGCTGCCGCATGATCACCGTCTACAGATCCAAAGTTTCCTTGGCCTTCTACTAGAGGGTAGCGCATGGAAAAGGGCTGTGCCATTCGAACAAGTGCATCATAAATGGCAGAATCCCCATGGGGATGGAAATCCCCCATAGTTTGGCCCACGATTGAAGATGCTTTCCTATAACTAGAATTGCTCGAGATGCCTAATTGATGCATAGCATATAAAATTCTCCTGTGGACTGGCTTGAGTCCATCACGTACATCAGGGAGTGCCCGCCCTGCAATGACACTCATGGCATAGTCAATATATGATTGTTCCATCTCTTCCTCGATCCTGACTCGGATGATTCTATCTTCTGTTGTTGAATCGAGGTTAGTATCTTCGGAACTCATGATTTTAATAGTATACTAGATATCCACCCATGCTGCATCTGCAGAATGGTCTCTTATGAACTGTTTTCTAGGTTCAACTTCATCCCCCATTAGGATTGAAAACATTCGATCTGCATCTGCAGCGTCTTCAATTGTCATTTGCTTTAAGTATCGAGTAGAAGGTGACATTGTTGTCGCCCAAAGTTGCTCGGGGTTCATTTCCCCTAGACCTTTGAAGCGCTGGATGCCAGAAGGAGAACCTTTGCAGATAGTAGAGATAATGTGATCACGTTCTGCATCAGTCATTGCATCATAGGTCGTATTTCTATATCGAACCCTATACAATGGTGGTTGGGCCGCATATACAAATCCACTCTCTATTAGAGGTTGCATGTGACGATATAAGAATGTCAATAGTAATGTTCGAATATGAGCACCGTCAACATCTGCGTCGGTCATCAAAATGATTTTATGATATCGTATTTTACTTGAGTCAAATTCTTCTCCAATTCCAGTCCCAATTGCAGTTATTAAAGACCTAATTTCTTCGTTTTCTAGTATTCGGTCTAGACGGTGTTTTTCCACGTTTATGATTTTACCACGGAGAGGAAGAATTGCTTGGAATGCCCGATCCCTAGCTTGTTTTGCAGAACCCCCTGCAGAATCCCCCTCGACTATGAAAATTTCAGATTCTTCAGGATCTCTGGACTGGCAATCGGCCAATTTTCCAGGGAGTGATGTAGAAGAAAGGGCATTTTTTCTTCGAGTTAATTCCGCAGCTTTTTTTGCGGCGCGCCTTGCCTTTGCAGCTTGCAAGGATTTTTGGATTATTAACGTTGCAACTTTTGGATTTTCTTCGAAATATGTAGAAAGGCCTTTATGAACCGAACTTTCTACGATCCCCCGTACTTCAGAATTTCCAAGCTTAGTTTTTGTTTGGCCTTCGAACTGCGGATCGGGATGTTTAATAGAAATCACAACGGTTAGACCTTCCCTAATATCATCCCCTTTAAGTAATTCATCCAATTCTTTAAGCATTCCACGACGGTCTGCATAATCGTTTACACATCGTGTTAGGGCTGTTTTGAATCCAGTTAAGTGAGTCCCGCCTTCTCTTGTGTTAATATTATTAGCAAAAGTATGTATCGAAGATTGAAGGTTTTCTGTAGATTGCATGGCAACTTCAACCATGATCATATCCGCTTCATTTTGCATGTATATTACATCTTCGTGGATCGCGGTTTTGGTTTCATTGAGGTACAATACCAGCTCTTTGATTCCACCTTCGTATTTGAAAGTTTGGCTCTCTCCAGATCGTTCATCTGATAAAACAATAGTTGCCTCAGGATTGAGGAAAGCTAGTTCTCGTAAACGAGATGATAGAGTAGAATAATTAAAATCTAAACTTTCAAATATATCAGGGTCGGGCCAAAATCGAATTTTTGTTCCAGTGGCGTTAGTGGTTTGATCTAGTTTATTTAGGTCTGTTTTTGCAGACCCGACTTCATATGATTGAGACCAAATCCCCCCATCCCGCTGGACTTCCACATCTAGTCGTGAAGATAACGCATTTACCACCGAAATTCCAACTCCATGGAGACCTCCAGAAACCTGATAAGATTTATTATCAAATTTTCCGCCTGCGTGGAGTGTTGTCATGATAACTTCTAAAGCGGGGATTTTATACTCAGGGTGGATCCCCACAGGGATTCCACGTCCATTGTCAGAGATGCTTGCAGAGTTATCTTCATGGATGGTGACTTCAATTAAACTACAATGACCAGCTAGTGTTTCATCCACGGAATTATCCACAGTTTCATAGATAAGATGGTGAAGTCCGCGTTCGTCTGTTGAGCCAATATACATGGCAGGACGTTTTCGGACAGCTTCTAAACCTTCTAGTACTTGGATATGTTCAGCACCGTATGCATTTTCGCCTGACATTTGAACCTATGTAAATGCAGGTGTTCCAGGGGTTTAAAAGCGCTGATGGTGCTCGATTTGGATATATGAAGAATTATAAACTAAGGGATTTCAAAAAAACACTTGAAAAGGAGACATTAAAACTACAAGAGAGTAGTGCACTAAATGGTTTAATTTCAGCATACTGGTAGGAGAAACATTAAATCGAATTGCTTTAATTTATCCCAGATATATTTCGGATTGAGAAATGAATTCATCCCAGTTGAAACTCGGGGAAGACGATATAGCTGAAAAATTAGCCGCAGATCAGAGACAAATTTCAATAGCGGAATTTTTTGAGAAAAATAAACATATGCTGGGGTTTGATTCCAAGTCACGGTCGTTAGTGACTGCTATTAAAGAAGCAGTAGATAATGCATTGGATGCTACTGAAGAAGCAGGATATTTACCAGATATATATGTTGAAATTCAAGAAGATGGGAAATATTATACGATCATAGTTGAAGACAATGGCCCAGGGATCACAGAAAAGCAAATTCCAAATGTATTTGCCAAATTATTGTACGGATCTAGGTTTCACAGAAGAGAACAATCTAGGGGCCAGCAAGGAATTGGAATTTCATCGGTTGTGCTCTATTCACAAATGACTTCGGGGAGTCCCGTTAAAGTGACTAGTAGGACATCTAGTAAAAAAGATGCAAAATATTTTGAATTGGTCATAAATACTGAAAAAAATGAACCGGAGATACTCGTTCACAAAACAAAAGAATGGGATCGACCCCACGGAACAAGGATCGTATTTACGCTAGAGGCAGATATGAGATCTAGAGTCCAACTGCACGAATATATCAGATACACCGCTATTGCAAATCCACATGCACGTTTAGAATTGGTTGAGCCAAAAAAACATCTTAAATTTGAGAGGAGTACTGAGGAAAAACCGGCTAAAACCGAACCTATTCGCCCCCATCCACATGGTATTCAACTAGGGTATTTAATCAAAATGTGTGATAATTCTGAAACGGATGCCGTACTGACATTCCTACAAGAAGAATTCTCTAGTGTTGGAAAGAAAACTGCAAAGGGGATAATAAATAGATTTAGAGACATACATTATGGAAGAGAGTTTCAATGGAAAATTCCTAAATTGAAAGACGTAGAAAATGAAGTAGAATCAAATCTTGCTTCAAAAGAAATGGTGAGTTTGGAAATGCCATCCAAAATCGTCAAACGTGTAAAGGAACGATTGATTGAAAGGGATCAAATAACATATTTAGAACTCGAAGATATCATAAATGAGAGTTTAAATTCAATAGAAGATGATCCGAAATATAAATTGGATGAGGCATCTCAGAAAATCATTAGGAATATTATTTGGAGTAGATTTAAAGAAATTCAAATCATACATCTTATTGATTTAATAAACAGAGTAACGGAGCATAGGAAAGATGAAGACACGGTTCGTTCTGTTTCGAGTAAGATAGTACGTGGTTTGCAAACCAAAGCTTCGATGGGTAGAGTCACTAAAGAGAAATTAGAACAATATATTTTGGAAGTCAACGTTAAAAAAGAAGGGAATAATACGAATAGGATTATCGGAGAAGTTTCGAGGGGGAAGGTAGTTGATGAAATTTGGGGTGAATTGAAAATAATTGAAGATAGAGTTCCAGGTATTTCTATATTGAAAAAGAATAAAAATGCAATGTCTAATTTGGTTGCTGCAATGCAATCGACAGATGTGAGAGCCCCTCCAGTTAATTGCCTTTCCCCAATTGGAGTAGATAATATAGAATCGGGTTTGCGCAAGGAAGTTGATGCAGACTTCTTTTCATCATGTAGTCGTGAAGCAATAGCTTACGGAGGAGATCCAATAGTAATTGAAGCTGGTTTGGCATATGGAGGAAATCTAGAAAAAGAGGGTTCGGTTGAATTGGTTAGGTTCGCGAATAGAGTTCCATTGATTTATCAACAAGGTGGTTGTGCAGTTACAGAAGTGGTAAAGAGCATTGATTGGCGAAATTATGGATTGGAGCAATCAAAGGGAAGAGGGATTCCGAGAGGTCCTATGAGCCTAGTAGTCCATATTGCTTCGACAAATGTTCCATTTACGAGTGAATCCAAGGATGCAATAGCGAATATCCCCACTATAGAAATTGAGATTGAAAAGGCGATACGGGAGATATCTAGAAAACTCAAGAAATATTTGAAACAACGAGATGCATTTCAAAAGCAAAAGCTCAAACGAGATACTCTTGCAATTCTCCTTCCTAAAATTGCAGAAAGAGTGGCAGACATAACAGACAGAGACATTCCCCCAGTTGAATTGGTTCTTGCGCAGATAATGGGAAATGTGATAATTTCAAGAAATAAAGAGGGGGATAAAATTGAATTGACGGTTAGTAATTACATCGGTAAAAAATTGAAGCTAGACATAACTGAAATTATATCAAATTCTCCGACTGGGGTTTCAGAAGGGGCAGTAGTAGACATAGAAGATGAATGGTTTATAAAATGGTCGCCTGATATCCAACCTAATGAGTCAAAAAAATTATGCTATAGTGTAGAAGAAGGAACAGAGTTTGATATAGATATAAAAGGAATTGAAAAAGATAAATTGGTGTTAGAAATATGAATTCCAAGGGACATACAAAACTTATTGAAATTGCAGAAAAGTTTTATGATCAATTTATAGAAGGCAACGTCCCTTCGATGGAATTGCCAACGAGAAATAAATCCAACATAGTATATGATGAGAATTTGAAGGTTTGGGTATATGGAGAAAAAAATACAACTAGAATTGCAAATAATATAGGTGGGGCAAGGAAATTATTAAAAGCTGCATTTACAATAGAATTTCTAACCAATCAGCTTGATGAGAATAGATCTTCAACGCTGAGGGAATTGTACTACATATCTGAAAGTTGGAAAGATAAAGAGGCAAAATTTATAGCGCAAGAAGAATCTAACCAATTAATTGAAGATCTAGAAATTGTGTCAGGAGTGAAAAGAGAAGATTTCCATATGCGGCCAGAAGAATCGGGGGCAACTGTAATTGGCCCCCTTAGAATTGAAGAGAAAACTCGAAGGGGGGAACGTGAAATTCATTGTCAAGAAGATGTGGGAGAAGGAGGTTACCAAATTCCAGCAAATACAGATAGGATTAAATTCATAGACCACTCCGCAGATTTCGTCATGGCAGTTGAAACAGGAGGCATGCGCGATAGATTAGTAGAGAATGGTTTTGATGAAAAATATAATTCAATTATTGTACACCTAAAGGGCCAACCTGCTCGTGCGACGAGGAGATTAATAAAAAGATTAAATGGGGAATTAGATCTTCCAATATTAGTTTTTACAGATGGGGATCCATGGAGTTATCGGATTTTTGGGTCAGTCGCATATGGATCGGTTAAAAGTGCACATTTAAGTCCAGAACTTGCTACGCCAGAAGCACAGTTTGTAGGAATTCAGCCGATAGATATTATAGAATATGACTTGCCCTCCGATGAATTGGCTGATGCAGATATAAACGCGCTAAAAAGTGAACTAGAAGATCCAAGATTTCAAGGAGAATATTGGACTAATCAAATAGAATTACAATTGGAACTGGGTAAAAAGGCAGAACAACAAGCACTAGCGTCTAGAGGTTTGGACTTTGTTACAGAAGAATATTTACCCAAGAGATTGTCAGAAATGGGAATTATATAAATTTTTAATTATAAGCAAACAAAGACGTGTTTAATCCAGATGTGCCACAATAGGTGCATCCGAAGGTTCCGATTATGTAACCTTGTCTACAATTGGGGCAAGCGGATTTTCTATTAATCATGATCCTCCATAGATTATGTTTTTCTGGAATATTATATATAGCCCCGCCTAGAGCGTAGTGAAAGTGAAAATCGAGATACCAAGACCTTGTTATTGTAAAATTATTGGTTTTGAAGAGAGGAATCGTTTTTTCTCGGTGCGTTTATCCATATCGACTGGATACACGATCCAATGGAACTTGCACAGTTTGCAAATCGGTTGAAGCAAATAGAAGAAGAAGCTTCTGATCTTTTGATTCGTCAACACATAGTGGACATATTTAATGATGAAAATATTGATATAAAAATTGTCGTTAGATTTCTTTTGGGGAGGATTTTTCCAACGTGGGACAATCGGAAAATGGATATTGGCCCTAGTCTCTGTTATAATGCGATAGCTTCTGCTGCAAGTTCAGATGTGACTATTGAAGATATTGAAAATAGTTTGGCGAATCTAGGTGAAATAGGACTTGTCGCTGAAGAGTATAATTCAGGTGCCCAAAGAGGATTGTTCTCATTTGGTATTGAAGAATCAAAATCTATGACATTGGATGAATTATATTCAAATTTATACACCATAGCTGCACTAGAAGGATCGGGTAGTTTGGAGAAAAAAAGACGAGTGCTGTCAAATTTGTTTAACTTGTGCGGACCACTTGAAGCCAGATATATCTCAAGGTTAGTTTTGTCGGAAATGAGAATCGGAGTAGGGGAAGGGGCGATAAGAGATGCCATATCGGCAGCATTTGACATACCCGTAGTAGATGTCGAAAGGGCACTCCAGATTTCAAATGATTTTGGTTTTGTAGCAGAGATATCCCGGGAGCGTGGAATTGAAGGAGTGCAGGAAATTAAACTGAAAATAGGGAGGCCAATTAGTTCTATGTTGGCCCAGGCTAGTACTATTGAAGAGGCCCTGTCTACTTGGGAAGTAATATCCGTAGAACCGAAATATGATGGTGCAAGAATTCAGGCCCATTATGATGGAGAATCTGTTCTCCTGTATTCCAGGAATATGGAAGAAGTTACAAAACCTCTTCCGGAAATTGTAGATTTTATTAAAAATAACCTTTCAAAACCTGCCATTATTGATGGAGAGGTAATTGCAGCAGATGCAAATGGAAATTCATTACCATTTCAAGAAGTTCTGCGTAGATTTAGGAGAAAGCACAATATTGAAAAGGCACGAAAGGAAGTTCTTCTCAGACCTTATTTTTTCGATTGCGTACACGTAGATGGTGTTGATCTATTGGATTCCCCATTAACGTCACGCAGAGAGTGGCTTGATTCCATTTTGCAAGAAGGAAGTTCTCCTCTTATACTGACCAAAGATCCTAGTGAAATAAGAAAAATAGAATCTAGATATTTAGAAGAAGGATTTGAAGGAATAATGTTGAAAAACCCAGATTCGTTGTACGCACCAGGTAAACGCGGGAAGAATTGGATGAAATGCAAACCGGGTGTGGAAACGATAGATTGTGTCATCACAGGTGCAGAGTGGGGGAAGGGGAGAAGAGCAAATTTCTTGGGAGCTTTTGAACTTTCCATTGTTTCGAAAGGAGTTGAATCTAATTCAAAATATAAAAATATTGGCAGAGTGGGGACTGGTATTACAGATGCGGAACTAGAAGAAATGACAGAATTATTACGCCCACATATAGAGAATCAAACTGGAAAGTCAGTAACATTAACGCCGGAGATCGTATTAGAGGTCGGATATGAAGAGATTCAGAAATCGTCGAATTATTCTTCAGGGTATGCCCTTAGATTCCCTCGAGTTATAGGGATACGACATGACAAGAAGCCAAATGATGCAGATACTTTAGATAGAGTTGAACGACTATATACGAAGTTTAAATAATTAGATATAACAAGATTACGTCAAAAATATTATGGAGAAGTATCAGTACCCAAGTAAGCAGCAACATCTGCTTGAGTAATTATCCCAACGGTAGATCCAGAATCCATCACTACGATGGCTTTGTAATGATATAGCAAGTTAGATATTTCATCCAAGGTAGAATTTTTTCCGACGGTTGGGAAACTCTCACCCATGATTTCACTTACTGGTAAATCTCCGATATCTACGTATTTTGCGTGGGATTGAATGATATTAGAATCACTGATAGAACCAACGGATGAACCATCTTGGATCACTGGTAGCTGAGAATATCCAGTATCTTGCATACGTTTAACAGTGGCCTGGACAGTATCAGTAGGTGAAATGCTGATCACGTCAGAATGCATTAAAACTTCTGCACGGACCAAGGATCCGGATTTTTCATCCATGGCGATGACTATTTTCCGGAGAGTGGAAAGTCGAGGGTCGACTTCCCCACCTTCTATACGGGCTATGAGGGGTTGCGAAACTCCTGCTCGAATGCCCAATTCGCTTTGGGTTAATCCGAGCTCTACTCTCCTATTTTTTAGAGACTGAGGAGTGGGTAATTCCATGTGGATAATAACCAGGAGTTATACATAAGTGTTTCTCGAAAGAGCAAATAATGTCGAAGCGTTTAGGCTTTATGTATGGAAATAAGTAACTTGGATTGATGACTACTATTTCAGATATGGATTCTAGAATAAGTACGAGAAGAAAATTATTTTCTAATCCCTATGCTCCAGAACTTGGAGAAGTACCACGACAAAAAATGAGTCGGGAAGAATTGGATGGCGTTATAAAAACAGGGACGACGACAGTTGGATTATCTACTAAGGAGGGTGTAGTATTAGCAACAGATATGAGAGCTAGCTTGGGTGGTCGGTTTATTGCGAGCAAAGATGTACAAAAAGTAGAACAAGTGCATCCAAATGCAGCGGTAACTATGTGCGGTTCAGTGGGAGGTGCCCAGGCATTTATTCGCTCGTTGAAAGCAGAAACCAGCTTATACTCCATGAGAAGAGGTAAAGAAATGAGTATCAAAGCACTAGCAACTTTAGCAGGGAATTTTCTTAGAAGTAATTGGACTGTATTTTTAATATCCCCAATATTGGGCGGAGTAGACAAAGAAGGAGGGCAAGTATACAGTTTAGATATCGGAGGGGCAGTTATGTTGGATAATTATGTGGCTACAGGAAGCGGGATGCAGCTAGCTTATGGAGTACTTGAAGATAAATATGAAGAAGGAATGTCTAATAAAGAAGCTTCTTCGGTTGCAGCTCAAGCGATTAAAAGTGCTAGTCAAAGAGATACTGCCAGTGGAGATGGAATATATTTAGCCATAATTACAGAAAGTGGCGTGGACATTCAAGGTCAAAAAGATTTTAAAGGATTAATTTAAGCGTATTCTCCACTCCTTGCAAAAGTGCATCAAATAAAGCCGATACACCACCTATATCGGGTGCGATTAGTGGGATGATAACAAAAGGGAATAGGAAACTAGCGATCATACTTCCGATATTAGTCATTGCAACTATCATAATAAGTTTGAACAAAGGTACGTTGTATAAACTTAAGAAGAGAGAAGAAACGGGCATATCTCTACTATCGAAAAGTTCATTTAGTTTTTCTAAATCAGATATAGATATTGTAAGGTATCGTAATTCGACATACCCTGCGAACCATCCAGGCGCCAGTAGAGGGTTGAGACTAGTTGCCCAAGCGACTAGTCCACCAACTGTTGCGCTGGTCCAATGTGCCCCTGCAAGTTTTGCAAGGGAAAAGGCAAATATGGCATTGAATATAATCCAAGATAAAAATAATCGGAGTAAAAACATATTTTGTACCCCTGCCATCAGTAATAGAATAAAAAATAAAAGGAATGCCAAAGCAACAGTATATCCTATGATTTTTAAAATGGGGAATCTTCTTCGAGAAGATATCTTGAGCAAGGATTCAAGGGGGGGAAGGGTGTCTGGTTTTGAGAGATATTCCTGAATTCCAGAGATATGTCCAGCACCAACTACTGCCACTATATTATTTTCAACAGAAGCTATTTTGAGTAGTTGGTGGGCGATGTATGCATCACGTTCATCAATGAGGGCCTCTGCCCCGCGGGGGGAAAATTTACGGAATTCTGAAAGCATGGCGGTCACTACATCCATATTTTCTATATCAGATGAGATATCTTCACCTGACGTAAATAGTGAGTTAAAACTGGTTACGCTGTGGATAAGTTCCCAAATTAATTTTATTTTTTGAAATGGAGAAATATTAGTCCAAAATCTATTAATAGTTATTTGGATGTCCCGATCTACGAGTGCAACGTTGATGTCATTTTCTGTTGCTATGTCAATTGCTGCCTTCATATCTGCCCCAGGATCCACACCAAAATGCTTTCCGATCCTCTTTTGAAGTATAGAAAGTAGCCAGTATGTTAAAAATTGGAAAATTGTTTTATTATTGAGAAATTTATTGGGAATTATTTGATCCGGCAACTCGCCGCAAAGTTGTTTATACCGGAGGGCATCTAATTCGACTGCGACCACATCAGGGAGGTCATTCTCAATAGTCTGAGTAACTAGTTCCACACTCTCTATTGAAACATGAGAGGTTCCAATGAGTTTAATGGAACCTACATGGGTCCCAGAAGTCATAAATTGGGTTATACTCTCTTTGGTTTACGTGTATCGGATGGTAGATCTATTTAAATACTGTAGAGGTTAACCTGAAATAGTATGTCCAAGGAGGTTAGATTATGCTCACCTACAGAACGAGAATGTGTATTATGTGGAAGGAAAGATGCATGGGATTCGGAGATTTGTAATTGGGAGATAGCTATAGAAAATGGTGAGAAAAAAACGGGAGAAAAATTTTGCATGCATGAGTGGGACATAACAGGGACCCATAAGTCGATTATAGAAATTGTATAATGGCGACAGGATATGTAACAGTTCCAAGAAAATTGTCTCAAGACATAGCACATAAGATTATTGAAAACCACCTAGCTGCTTGTGTTAATATAGTGGAATGCAATTCTGTGTATGAATGGGAAAATGAAATTCAAAATGAAAAGGAAGCCATACTTATAATCAAAACTTCAGAACAAAAATTTGAAGATTTAGTTTTGGAGATAAAGAATTGGATTCCGTATGAAATCCCATGTATAGAACGATTTGACGAGGATTGGATTGATGGGAAATTCAAGGAATGGAGGGATGAGTTTGTGGATGTGAGAAGGAAATCTACTTAACGTGTTTGTAAAGAGGATAAAACTTCTAGTAAACCGGAGGCAGAGGGGAGAGAAGTCACATTGGTCGCCATTGATTGGACAGAAGAGGGAGCGTTTGAGACCGCGTACGAAGTTCCTGTTGATAGAAAAAGTGGAATATCATTATCAGAATCGCCGATGGAAACAAAATCCAAGGGGTCAAGATTGAGTCGCGTTGCAAGGGTACGAAGTCCAATTCCCTTATCAATTTTAGAAGGTCCAATATGATAAGCATAATTGCTATCCACAACGTTGAGATCAAATTGGTCGGCGTATTCTTTAAGCAAATCCAAAGAGACGCTATGTGAAGCTGCTATTTCTGTTTGTCTCCATCGATTTACCAGATCGGATCCAGGCCAACCATAGTCATGGCCATCTCCACGAAATGCTTTGTCAAATTCGGATAAAGAAGAAGTATCAAAAGTGGGTATAAGTTCATTGTGGTGAACAACAATGCCTCCGTTCTCTGCTACAACTAGTATATCAATACCAATATACTCACAAAGCGCTATGGGATAGGGTACTGCTTTTCCTGTTGCAATTACGATTGTACCCTCCCATTTTCTAAGTGTATCAAATATTCTTCCTTCAATGGATCGATCTTCGCGAGACATTGTACCATCTATATCTATAGCAAGAGGAGGGTTCATTGGGTTGAAACTAACAATACTAAAAAATGAGTCTATCGGTTGGAGAGTTTCGACGAAAAGTCTAATGCAGATTAGAAGATAAGTAAGTTCGATGGAAAAATACAAGGTGGTCATAATAGGGGGCGGGATTACGGGAGTTGGGATTGCCCGAGACCTATCGATGAGAGGCTACCAAGTTGCATTGATAGAGAAGGGAGAAATTGGAAATGGCGCAACAATAAATTCTCATGGATTACTTCACAGCGGAGCTAGATATGCAGAAACTGATCCAGGAGTCGCGAGAGATTGTATAAAAGAAAATAGAATATTAAAGCAAATAGCACGCGGGTGTATTGAAGAGACAGGAGGATATTTTGTATTGGTAAAGGGAGATGAAGAGGAATATTTCCACAAAAAAATAATAGCCTGTGAAGAATGTGAAATTGAAAATAGAGTGATATCAAAGGAGAAAATGATAGAGACGATTCCTACATTATCACCAAGAATTGATAGAGGAATGGCAGTACCAGATTCAGTTGTATTTCCAGAAAAAATAGTGTCAGCTACTGCAAATAATGCAAAGAAGCATGGAGCAAGGATATTTGAAAATACGAAAATTTCAGGAGTGAAAAAAAGAAAAGATTCTATTGAAAGTATAGAAATGGAGACAAGAGGAATTAAAAGAGAAATAAGAGGAGAGTATTTAATCAATGCGGGAGGTGCATGGGCAGGTGAAATTGCGAGATTACTTGGGAGTTCTATGGAAATGAAACCCACACGAGGGGCAATGGTAGAAGTTGATCATGGTGTAGAAAAAATATTGAATCGGTGTAGGCCAGCTAGTGACGGTGACATAATTATTCCGAGGTATGGGAAATCAATAATAGGAACTACTAGTGTACCAATAGAAAATCTTGATGAGAAAAACGGAAATGAGAAAGAAATTCAAGAACTAATAGATGAATGTGCACTTATGTGCCCAAAAATAAAATTTGCAAGGGTGAATAGAGTTTATTGGGGAATTCGTCCATTGAAATCAGTAGGAACCAAGAGGTCAAGAGATAGAAAAGAAGGAAGGGGATTTCAGATAACAAATCATGAAGAGATAGAAAATTTAATTAGCATAACAGGGGGAAAATTGACAACGTATCGATTAATGGCAGAAAGAGTTAGTGATGAAATTGCAGAAATGTTTGGCAATTCAGAGGATTGTAGAACGCATTTGGAGCCACTTTGATATGTAAAACTAAGTGGATGGACCATAGACCTTTGATAATAAATAGGGCGCAAAGGCACCTATAAAGAAAAAGAATAAAACCAATAAAATAGATTCAAAATTGGAGGATTGAGTATTGTTTATTATTTCCGATATTGGAAACCTGAAAGAGCCAACCATCAAAGCTAATAAAATGGACATAGTTGTTTCTCGGTTTTTATTTAAGGCCATTTTTACAAATTTTGCGGAGTTAACCAATCCGATTAAGAAACCTAATCCAAACACAGAAAGTGTTAGTCCGGGTTGTAGAATCGAGTGATAATTTCCCACCATAAGAGAGGGTAATGAGAGTAGGAATTCATTAAAAGTTGCGAGGAGGAATTCATAAAAACCCAAGAGATACAATAATGCTGCCCCAGAGATACCAGGGAGTAACATTGCCAAGCTTACTAACATGCCAGAAATAAAGATATAGGCAGATCCAGGAGAGGTTTGAATTGAAGAAACGCTTCCGGATAAAATAAAAGAGATAGTAAATGCAAAGACAACATATAGTAATCGGGGAATGGAATCTAAATTTATTTCACTGGAAAGCAAGATAAGTGACATAACCAAAATACCTAGAAAAAATGAATTGGAGAATGCCCGGAAATGGGTAAATGAAAAGGAAATAAAATTGGATAAAAGAACTATTGCAGTCAATATTCCGAAGGAAATGGGTATTAAGAATGGCAGGTCTAATTTGTTGATGGAAAATTTAAACTGACCCCTATATGATGGATCCCATGATCGAGCCATATTAGAAAATAATGATAAATTGAATTCAGAAATGCAGGATAGAAGTCTATCATAGATACCAAGAATAAGAGCAATTGTACCTCCCGAAAGTCCAGGGACTATATTTGCAATTCCAATGAAGATCCCTTTTAAATATATCTGAAGTAGCTTCCCAATTAATTCGTTCATGATTGAGATTCCTTGGACGTAATAATTCCAATATCATCATCCCAAACACAGTCACATAGATCCCAGAAGTTATCTTTTAATTCAATATAAATGGGAGAATCTAGTCCATTTACGGAGGAATCTGGGACGTGCACAGATCCCTGGTGGGTAGATGAAGGAGTGGTGAAATAATACGGACCCAACGCACGTACGTCAACATTTGTGTAACCATCTTGAGGTGTGAGATCGCCATAACCACTAGTTGAATAAGGAACCACCATTTTGAATTCTCCAGAAGAATCAGAGGTGGTATGTTGGACATAGTGGAATGTGGAATTTGTTGTGGGGACATGCATAGCAACCATGGCAGATATAGAAGTATTTGGAGGAGCCATTCCAATAATGGTTGCCCCAGGAACACGCTCAAATATTTTAACCCAAGAAGATGGTGTGTGGACATAATAGGGAGAGATTTGGACCACATCTGGAGTAGCATAAACCAATCTATAATGTTCAAGTGCAGGTATCTCTTCTGAGGAAAAAGTACCAATTCCACCTATTTGGGATGTAGGATTATTTTGAGTAAAATATCTAGCCTCATCCAAGGTGTCAAAGTTTGAGAAAATTGTAGAAGATTCTTCATTTTTCTGATGCGATCGGTAGTGTTCGGGATTAAATCCAGGTATTGGCTGCCAATCTATAACGACAGGGGCAGGGGAAATTGCACTACCATGATAATGATAAAGTCGAACCATTTGGGCATTATAGTAAGAAGGAGTGTGTAAGAGATGAGCTAGCTGATATTCTCCAGAAACTTCTTGGAACAGATAGTTTTGATAATCAAGGATAGAAACACCTTCCTTGAATGTTGCAGGACCGTGGAGTTTCGCTCCAGGTGCAACCATCTGCCAATCTATTGCCACGTATCGAACTCCAGATCCTTCGTCGATTTCAGAAAGGATTTGCTCGGATTCTAATTCGCTTTGGGCGAGTAAGTAATTTGCCGAAATGGCAGCATTTTCCTGGAAGGGGTTGGAAACGGGGATTCTTTCGGCCCTTAAGAGCATCCAATGGCCATAATCCCACCATGACATCACACCATAGGTTCCATCCATATATGCGAAATCCCCTGCAGCATTTTTGCCAAGGTTATTAGATTTTACAGTTGCATAATAATCTAGTTCATTGTTCGCACCGCCATAATTTCCTACTGCGGGTGTTTCAGTTTTCATCCAAAGAAGAGCAGGATCCCAACGAGATACCTCTTCCAAAGGTATGCTATCGGTGATGTCAAAAACCGTGTATGTGCTTAGGGGTTCAGTACCGTTAGATCCTATTTGGATGGGAATCGCTAGTGGGACCATTAGTAAAAGAATGACTACGATGATTGCTCCAAATTGATATGGTTTGATAGTTCTAATTTTTCCTATGTTAAGTTGTTGTAAGAAGTATTTGAATGCATATGCATTTAGCACCGCAATGGGGACAACTAAATAGTAATTGAATCTTCCCTGGGTAAAAGCGGCTGCCCCAATTAAAAGTGACCAAATAAACAAAAGCAAAATGCCAGACTCAGATTTTTTTCCATCCATATAATTTTTTAATGATATAAACGGAGTGAGAAGTGCTATGAAAAATGCATACCCATACTCTTGACGGATTACATCGACCCAACTGATACCCAACTCAGGATCTGCTAATGATAAAAATGACACTGCCTCAGCAATGGTGCGAGTTCCGGCCGAGATATTGAAACCAAAGGTTCGTATCAAATTTCTTCGTAAAATTCCAAAGACATCTGGGAAAAGTACATGTAATACGAGGACGGAAAGGCACAATAAAACAAAAAGTGAAATTGGATACCACCAGCGTGGGAGAGTTCGGTTGGATAAAAACCGTGAAAGCCATGCTAAGAAAGCACACCCAACAGCTATAGAAAATGCAATCATAGGGTGTAGAAGGGAGATGCTAGTAACTCGGAAATTCAATCCAGATGTGATTTCTGCAGGAAACGGGATATCCACAGATATTAGAAGAAGTAACCCTACAAATGTCATGCTGATAGTTCCAAGAAATGCCACATAATCTGTATTAAATCCAGAAAGATGATCCCGAGTCAATCTAATGAGGAAGAATATGCCAAATATACCCAATAAAATAACCCCGGGGGGCCAAACCCAAAGGTATAGTAGCGTTGAAATTCCCACTAATATTCCCCAAACCATAGATCGTTTTAAGCTATGGAAATCTTTTGTTTCTATTAATTCCCAAACGGGTCTTTCTTCGAGGATGACATTTATTGCAAATAATAAAGTCAAAATGGCCATGGCTTGGAAAAATACTTCTGCGACGTGGTGATCTGCAAAGCCTGCTATACTTCGTTGGAAAAATACCCCAGGGAAGAGGGCCAATAAAGATGCAGCAAAGATACCGCCGCTTTTACCTCCAAAATGTTTGGCTATAAAATAAGTGGGAAATACGAGTAAAGAGCCAATTAATGCAGGAGTGAGGATAAGTACTGTTATTATTAGTTCAGAGGAGGGACTGCCCAACCCAACAATCAAAGCGAATGTTGCTACAATTTGATCATATAAAGTTCCAAATTGCCCAACATGAGTTCCGTATGGGAAATTTGTCCAGGGATCAAAAGGCATAGTTGAGGGCCAATGGTGAACTGTGTAAGTGACCATTCGGAGGTGGTACCAAGGATCATTTCCAGCTAGATATATCTGATCGTTTATAAAATAAGAGGAATAAGGCTTGATCCGAGTGGAAAACATAAATAAAAAGATAAGAATGAGAGAAAGTTCTGCATATCGTTTTTCGATGAAACGATATGTTTTGATTTCCGATAGAATAGAGGAGAGAGTATTTTTCATTATTGAAGGTGCAATTTGATTATGTCGGAAGAGCTTTTGCGGAAAGGTAAAAAGTTGTTACGATATGTCGCGAGTATGTATGGTTTACCAAGGAGAAGCACCTCATCATGCCCATAAGGTGTTTGGGGATTCTATAAATTGCGAATATGAACACTTTGAAGGAGGAAAGGGGGGCAAAAATGAGATGGATAGTATCATTAGACGTATTGGGACGGGCATTAAACTACCAAAAGAATATGGAATAATGGTAGCAGAGGGTTCATCAGTTTTGCAAACATTGCTTGTTTACAATAATATAAAAAATAGAGATGCCAAATCAATATTTTTGATCTCAGATGAAACATTCCATACTCTGAATCAGAGGAAAACTAGGTATTTATGGAAAGTTATTAAACCAGTAGTCAATGGAACATTAAAAGGGTGTATTTCAGTAAGTGATCTTGCGTATCGATGGTGTGAACCATATATAGGTCCTTTGCCATATGAAATCGTCCACCCTCCTATCGAAAATAAAAAATATAAGCTACTATCCAAATTGAAACCAAAGTCGAGTCAAAATGGATTTACAGTGGTATCTGTGGGAAATGCACGGCCTTCAAAAAATTATCACCGCCTATGCAAATCGTTTGAGATGTTTAGAAATGAGATGGACCTGCAAGCTAGATTGATTTTAGTGGGAGAAGGGCATGAAAAAGAAGAATATGCAAGACAAATGCAAATAGAAACCCCAGGAATAGTTTCCATTAGCGAATTGGTCCAAATATTAGATAATTCAAGCATATACATCCAACCATCCATAGCGGATGCGTTTCCAGTAGCTAGTTTAGAAGCTATGTTGTCTGCAACTCCAACTATTCTTACGGAACACGTAGGTACCAAAGAACTAGCTCCAGAAGATCAGATAATTCCAGCTACAGAAGAGAGGATATACGAATGTCTATTGAAGTGTTATGAAATGGGAGAAGGTGAAAGAATCGAAAGGGGGGAGATGCAAAGAAAAGGCGTGTGGGGTTTAACCGAAAAAAATCAAGCAAAAGAATTCAAAGGTGCGATTGAGAGATTGTTGTAAATAGCAAGAGGAACTAATTCCTAATAAAGAGATAGACATTATCATTTTTAAAGGATGAATAACCCAAATTTTTTAGTTTAGAAACCGCAGGTGGGAGTGGTCCAAATCTAGGGTGGAACTCGATCATAACAAGAGGACAATGGAGATGGAGAATATTGAGTTCTTGTTGGAGTAGATCAAATTCATTTCCCTCAATGTCGACGATCAGAGAAAACTGATTTAAGTCATATTGATTGATAATTTGTGTTATATTGATGGATTCTATTTGGACTGTATTTGTTGAAGAAGGGTCAATGTGACTAGATTCAAAGGGGCCGCTTACGTCGAATTCTACAAGTCCGGGAGTCGAAGAGTATGCATAGTTGATGATGTCAAAATGGCAATTATTCAAAATGCGATTGGATTCGATAGTATCCAATAAAAAGGGATTGGGTTCGATTACTATATGTTTATTTTTTGGTTGAAGTTTTTTTCCAATGTGGCAGGATATGAATCCAATCCCACCCCCAAGTTCGACCACATCCAAATTTGATAGAAAATGTGCATCTAGTAAATCAAACTCGTTCTCTTCAAATTTATTGCAAAATAAATGATATCTAGCAGAATTAGTGATTCTGTTATTTTTTACGTTTAATGAGACCCCTCTAGAATTTACAATTCCTCCTTTTAAAAGGACCCAAATTCCTACTATATGTGCTAAAAATTGATATTCCAATATTCCACGAAGAGAGGATAGGATTCTAGTGACATTCATAATTCGACTTGTTTTTTGATAAGTCTATGGAATTCTTTGACATTGTTGGCACATACATCATAGCAATTGACATCAGAAAGTGCATTTTCGATGATATTTTTTTCTTTTTCGAAGAGGGCTGACGAATCAAATCCCGTATAATAAGAATAGAAATTTAAGGAATAGATTCGAAATGGGTCGATCAGTTCAGTGGTTGTCATGAGTAATTTTTGAACTGCCACGGAAGAAGGAACTGGTGAGATTTTATTTTTATTTGCAGATCGCAGGAGAAATACTTCGCTTACGATTCCAGAAGAATCTAGGAGAGAAGAGGGAACGTCTAATCTTTTGCTGAGTTCAAAATTGAATATGCTCTCAAGTCCAAATAACAGGAGTTGATGTTTGGCAATCCATTGTTTCCAGGAAGGAGGAGAATAAGATATTGAAGCACCGGTTAAGGTGTATGGTGAAATGCCAACAGGTGTAGGATATGAAAATGCCTCGCCGTTCTGAGAGATTATGGTTAAGTCGTCTGACATAAACTTAGTTTGATCCCCATTGACCAATGACAAAACTGTCGAGGTTTTTCCAGTATCCCTCATTCCAGAAATTAAATAGCAACTATCAGGTGTGGAAATGCAGCCAGAATGCACTAATGTATACCCTTTTTGAATAAATTTGAATAATAAAATGGTGTTAAATAGATTGGTCAAATCCCCAAATCTCTGGAAATCTTTGGTAAATGAGATTCTAGTGTGATATTCTAAGTCAGTTAATAGAAGTTTTACATTTAGAAGAGGGAGTTTGTAATCGATTGCAAGTTGGGACTCGTTGTGTCCAACAAAAAAGATACTGCATCGATGCATTTCTGATTCTGCAAAAGGCAAAGATAAAGACTCTTCAGATACATCTATATCAAATTCTAAATGTTCAGTAGGAGGAGATATACGGAAATAATTTGGGATAGGGAGATCGACATTTGACCGAATGTGGAGAATATCGTGTATAGAATAATAGTGGTAATTATTTGAGGGAGAAAGTGACATAGTATTGTTACAGTATAGAGATTTAGGGCATAGTTAGACTATACAGTTTCTTTTTTGGGGACAAACAGAAAATATATCAAAACTGGAAGGCAAAGGTCTACCAAAGGGAGATCACATAGTGGAGAAAGGAATATCATGTTAAATTGTGTGATCATAATCCCAACGTTGAATGAAGAGAGAAAAATAGGAGAACTAATCCACAGTTTGAACGAGGATGAATATAAACATAAAAAAATCGTCGTAGTAGATGGTGGTTCGACTGATAAAACCGTAGAGATAGCAGAGGAGAAGGGAGCTACTGTTATTATGGAAAGGGGGGAAAATAAATCACTTCCAATTGCTAGAAATCAAGGAGCAGAATATGCAATTAAGCAGGAGAAGGTAGACATATTATGCTTCATTGATGGTGATTTGGTCTTGAGCCCCAATTTTATTTTCAATGCTATGATTCACTTCAATAAGGATCCAAAGATAATAGCAGTGAGGACAGTTGCAGATTCAATTAGAGATAGTTTGTTAATGAAATCGTACTCCCCAGTAGAGGACATAACAAAATTGATTAAAGAAAATGATGATGCCCCACCCCCTCCCGCTCATTTCTATCGAAGAGAGATTTTTGAGCAGGCAGGGGGATTTGAACCGCTTGGGTTTAGAGAGGACTGGACTTTTTATGAAAAGGTAAGAACAATTGCAAATAGAGATGGAAAAAGAATAGTATTGGAACAAAAATGCACTAGGTACGGAAAATTTGATTCGATTAAAGAATTCTATAAACAACAAGAATGGTATGGTAGGACATTTTTTCCATATGTCAAATATGCAGGTTGGAAAAAGGGATTGAGAGATCTATTTGTTTTACTACCTATTGCCTATATTACTAGTATCGTTTTTTGTGCAGGAGCAATCTTTGCTACTGAAAATCCTATTGTTCTATGGATAGGAATCCCATTTTGTATGAAAATGGCAAATGTGGCTTATAAAAGCATAAAGTATCAATCGGCGTATATGTTCCCTCATTTTTTGCTCAATGCTGTTGGGAACTGTTTTTTCATCAAAGGATTGGCCAAATATCTCATAGGAGATGACAGATTGTCAAGAGGGGAAGAATAGGGAATCAATCTTCATCTATAGTTTGGAGAACAATATCAGGATAAGAGGGAAGATCATTGGATTTGATTTCAAAACATTTAGTGGACGAGAATCCGGAAATTAAAATTTCTCGCATGCATTCCAATTTTTCTGTAAGGTCGTATCCGAAAAAATAGGCATAATAGTTTAATATAAAACTACCAAATAAATTGTGAGTATCCAAGTGTTGATTCATTGCTTGTGTGATAGCATGCCGGGTGGAAACAGAGAGGGCTTTATTTTCAGATCCACCGACTATGAGAAATAGATAAGAACATTTGGATTGATCTTGGATAAGATGGGATGGCATCTCGAGATTTTTAGATTTATACAGCCAAGGAAATTTTCCAAATATTAGAGAGACCAGAGGGATGCGTGCAAGTTTGCTACTGAAGACCGGTTTGACGGATAATTCAGGTACAGAAACATTTTCAAGTACATAAGGTCCAGTTCCAATTTTCCCAGGATAAGAATAGACAGTGCCATCAGTGTGGATTATGGACAGGTCATCTGACATGAAAAGACGTTCTTGTCCATCGACTAAAGAGAGTGTAGTGAATGTTTTTCCAGTGCTCCCCATGGCAGGAAGTAAAATTGCACCATTACCATAGGTTAGGCACCCAGAGTGTAAAAAAGTGCAATTTTGATTAATTAATTTTAATTGGATAATGAGCCCAACTAATGTATTTAAATGTTTTTTTGATCGCGTTACAAAGCCATCACTGACCTGGATTTTTGTCTTTCCATCTATATCGCTGAGGGAAATTTTGAGGTCAAGGGATTCATAGTCTATGAATAAGGTATCCCCCTCGCTCCAAACAGCGTAATCTTTACGTTTTTTCTTAGAAGATCTAGGAATATTTTGGGCAAAATTGCACTGAGTTACGGTTAAATCGGGGTCTGCAATAGATGGGCAAGAAAAATAATTAGGAATGGGAAGTCCTACATTTGATTTTATAGTAACTAGATTATGGATTGAATAGTATTTTTCCATTTGGTTAACCTCCTTTTAGTGTTTATTACCCCGTATCGTTCGGTTATGACTTTGAGAATATCGCGAGGGTATGCGCTTAAATCGTCCGAGGCTGAACTGAAATTTCTAGAAATCACATCATTGAACAATTTTTTGGATCTTATTAGAACCATGGTTCTAATTGAGAATGTCCAATTGAAGAAAAAATAATTATACGGCATGAGAGTATTAGAGTTAAAAAAATCAGGCTCGGAAATGGAAAAGTTTTCGTTGAAGACTTGGTAATGGACTGAATTTGCTGCTTTTAAAAATAAGATAAGTGAGTCCCCCCACTCATGTTTGGATGCTATTTTAAATAAAAGAGGAATTGAAATTGAATTGGTGGAAAATAAAGCAGATAATTCTAGTACGTTGTGAAGACTAATTCTCATATTTCCCCGTTCGTATAGCATATGTGCAGCTGTGATAAGAATTTCAAACTCAGGGGAGGCTACAGGAAAAGTTATTTTATGGAAAACTCGTTCGGTGGCAGAATGAATGACTTCCAAGGGATTTAAGTAGATCACCTTTCTCCAGGCAATCTCTCCATGTAAATGTATATTAACAAGAACCCCATCAATGGTAGAGAGACATAAGAGTTTGTGAGGGTCTGGGTCGATGCTAACATCATATTTGTTCTGTTCTAGTAATTCACCTGCCTTTTTGAGATCGTCCACCAAAATGTCCACATCCCCAATAGGTTTTGGAACCGCAGGGAGTGATTTTATCACAACAGACTTTATTCCAGATTTCTCTAACTCAGTAATTATACGAGATACTTCGGTGAGGATGAAAACATCATCAGATATGGGAGATGCAAAGGGTATATCGAAATCCATGTCCCTTAGGATATTTGTAAGGTGATTTATCTTAATGAACTGTTCGGGGAGAGGCTCAGGTAGAGAAGAATTACGTCCTCCATCTTCTGAAATTATAGAAGTGATTAATTTCTCGCTAGGGCGAAGAGGCATTCTAGTTGGTGTTTGGGCCATCAGTGTATAATAAATTTTGGAAAGAGAAAAAGGATAATTATGGTTTTGAAATGCGAAAAATAGAATTGATGGTGTTGAGATATTTTTTAATTTTGGACAATGAATTGAAGAAGGGGATCAAAGAAAAACCAAATTTTTTCTCTACCACAAACTGGAAAATATCAAGAGAATATGCATAGATCTGTATAAGTGTATAAATGAAATTTACAAGGGACAATGAACGCAAAATTTTTGCAATTCGAATATTAATAACAGTGATTAAAGAGAATTGGTGGGGGAAATTTGTAAATATTGACGAGTCCTCATCGAAAGATAGTCGGAGATCACTTTCTATTGAAGATATGAATTTGAGAAGGTTCTCGAATTCTTTCTTCCAATGATATTTTTTGGTTATTTCATACATCTCGGATAGACCATTTAGTGCAGGAGGATCGGACTGCTTTAACAATAATAGATGCAATATATCAAATAGAGACATACCGTTGTGTTTGAATATGCAATGGGCTGCAGTGATTAGAAAATCATGAGAAGTAGAAGGGAATGGTATCAATACACCGTCTATAGATTTTTGTTCACACTCATCAATAATGGACTGAAGATCTAGATAATGCACCCTGCGCCAAGATAAATGATGATGGAGATCGAGGGAAACGCGCGTTTGCTCTATTGTCTTGACATATGTAGTTCGATGGGGTTCTGCATCATCTTCTAGAGAATATCCAAGTTTGCTCAATAGATCGGGGACTTTTTTGTTTTTTTCGACTAGAATATCGATATCACTGACCATTTTTGGTAGGTCAGAAAGCTTGATTATGGCAAATGGTATTTGGTTTTTTTGCAATTCTATGGAAACTATTTTGAGTTCATTAATGATGATAGAGAGTGAATTTTGTTCCGCTTTGGTAGAATGAGTACTAAACCCATAGTCGGAGAGGAGAAGTGATAGAGAATTTCTCGAAATGTAATCAGATATAAATGCATTTTCAAAATTGGAGAGGTTGTGAGACAGTTGAGTAATGATGTCATTGGTGTCAGTTGGCATATTACAATAACCTCTCAAATTCTAGTACATATTGTTTGGCTACCGTAGATAAGCTATAATTGGTTGAGATTGATTTCACAGAAGAGGCACTCATTTGAGAACATAGAGACTTATTTTCCAAGAGTTGAACAAGTCTATCTAAAAGTAAATTGGGCTGATCAGAAGGGATTAGATAGCCAGTTGATCCATCGGTTATCATACTGTTATGGGATGCATCGATGCCGATAACAGGCCTCCCAATAGACATTGCTTCTAGAGCGGGTTGATTCCACCCATCTGAATCGGATAGGTGGCAAAAAATAGAACAGTTTTGATAATGTCGAACTAGTTCTTCATAAGGAACATTCCCATGGAAATGTACTTTTGAGGAAATGCCGAGTTTTGATGCCTGTTTTTCTAGAGAGGCATGTTGGGGCCCATTTCCAACAATATCGAGATGTACATCAGAGATTTCAGAGAGTAAGCTAGGTAAGATTTCAATAATTTTATCGATTCCACGCCGTTGTATCAATCTACTGACAACTAATAATCGGTTTTGGTCCGGAAGAGGAGTAGAAGGGAATAGTTCTTGGTTTACACCATATGGAATGGTGCATATTTTATCTTTTGAGACATGTTCGGAATAATATTCTTTTGCGGCTTCATTTACAGTAATAAGCCGATCGCAATGAGAGAGTGTCTTTTTAAACCTAGGCAGGTATGCGATAGATTTTCCTATTTTTCGTAGAGAAGGGGATTTGAGTATTCCGGGAACTTCATCGCTGAGACGGTAATGGGGCAGTTCGCACATCCCTATTACAAATGGAGAATCCAATTTACTAGCTACTTGAGAAATTGGAGTGGATTCGGGTTCGTGAAAATAAAAATGAGTTAAGATCGTTTCTTCTGGATTTTGTAAGAATTCATGCATGCGTTTTTCCACTTCGTTGAAAGAACTAGCTTGAATCAAATTGAGGGAAGGAGGAAGGGGGTGTGATAGATCAGTACCTTGTGTGAAAGAAACTACTTCCACATCATTGATAGATGCCAATGAAGAGAGTAACTCGTACCCAATGCTGCCAATAGCACCGCCGTAGTAACTATGAGAATCATTAAGGCGTAAGAGAGATAGATTCAAAATTCTCAAGTTTTAAGCACCTCTTCATACACATTTAACGTGTTTAATGCAGTTTGTTCCCATGTGAATTGATTGCTTCGGGAAAGAGCCAATTCGTCGATATCTGATGCCATTTTTTCGATAGTATAATTGCAGATTTCAATTGTAGATGCGGAATCCATATCAATTGTGTTTCCAGATCCAATGACTTCGGGTATACTTGCGCAATTATTTGCGATAGTTGGAGTTCCACATGCCATGGCTTCCAAGATTGGCAATCCAAATCCCTCATAACTAGAAGTATGTAAGTAAGCGTCTGCAGAGTTATACAATAGTGGCATTTCAGATTCGGGGACCCATCCTAGATTGATGACCCCATCCACATTGAGGAAATCGCCATAGCCAATTTTAAGTAATTTTATATCCGAATCGCGGGATCGCAGTTCAAGTAATATTTCTTTTACCAGATCCATGCGCTTGTGTGGTTGATTTGAAGAAGCGACTAAAATATAAGTGGAGTTTTGGTCCAATCCTAGCTGTTGTCTTGATTCTTTTTTGTCGAGGGGGCGGAAAATAGAATGGTCTACACCTTGTGGGACTACGTGTATTATTTTTGGGTTGATTTTTAAATGATCGATTAACTCCATCCGAGTGAAATTGGATATGGCAATGATAGCATCTGCTTTTTGAAGAGCAGAAGGAGTGAATTTCCACTGAATTCGGGTGGAAATGTCGTGAATATTTCCAGGAAATATAGGCAATATATCATGCACGGTGACAACTAATTTTTGAGGTTTGGAAAAATATGCTGCAGGTGCAACTGTTTGGAACGTTGCATGTGCGATGTCAGACTCCATTGAAGAATATCTAGTTGCCCAGGATGCTATAGTATTCCCCGATATATTCCCTTCACGTCTTAAAATCCTACAGACATCCCCATTGAGGAGGGTGTGTAATTTATTGAAAATTTCATCCTCATATCGACGGGTTGCGAACATGGGATGATTTTTCTTGGAAATATTCCAGTGTACAACTTTCATTGTAAGATGGTATAAGATGCACCGTCAAAGAACAATAAAAGCTCGGTTCTAGAAATGATACTTATCGGGAAAAGAAGGAGATTGTTTGTCGAAGAATATATAGGTCGATTCCAAAAAATTCTTCTGTTCGGGATAGTAATAATTCTTCTTCCTCCCCTAATGCGTCGGATCGCAATATAATTATGCAATAGACTAAACCAAAGATAACTGCAAACAATAATAGTTGAATATTAGTTATATCGATCCGGAGGGATAAGAGATAAATAGAAGAAGCCATTGCAGTTGCTATGATTCCAATTTTAATAACTGGCTTCGATACGGGGTGGATCCCAGTTATCAAATAAAGTTCTATAGAATGGAGTAAATTAAGAGATACATATGAAATGGTTGTGGCAATGGCTGCTCCGATAAATGAATATTGAGGAATAAGAATTAAGTTTAAAATTATATTTAAAACTCCAGCTACGGTGGCATTTATCAAGAGGTATTTTGTTTTCCCAATGGCCAGTAGAGTGGATTCATTGACTCCGGTGAGAATATGGAAAAGAAACCCTAATGATAAAATAGAAAGTCCAATGCTTGCAGATACATAATCCTGCCCGAAAAAGAATTGAATGAGTGTTTCTGGGAAAAAGAAAAAAGATAGGAAAATAGGAAATGTGGGAATGAAAATCCACTTAGTTATTATTAGATACATTTTATTCATTCTCAAAAGCTGGTTCTTAGAATGTAACTCGGAGAGGGCGGGCATGGACAGGAATGTGAAAGAATTAAGAAATATAACAAGAAGTGCAGAAAGTGGATAAATAACAGAATAGAATCCAACTTCTGTTGCGGGTTGAAAGTATGCCAAAAGTAACGTATCTGCGTCGACGAACAATAGGGACATAATTCCAGAAAGTGCTAGAGGGATGGAAAATGGAATTAAATCTTTAAAGTGATATACTGGAGTGACTTTGTAAAATAATTGAGTGTAACGATAGAGTACATAGACCCCTACTATTGATGCTACTGCGTATGCCAATAAATAGGCCCAAGATACCCGGATTGCGGACACCCCGATTAAGAGGACGGCGACTATCAGAATAAATCGTGCAGAAGGGAGGAGTATATTTTGGATAAAAACGGCAGGTGATGCTTTTTTCGTCCCTTGCATGGCCCCCAAAACCATCCGAATGAAAGCTGCGAAGGGGATCGCACCTGCAAATATTTTTATTACAGGAGAAAAAGAATTGTTGGAGAATATATTGATAGCGATATAATCTGAAAAGAAAAATAAACAAAATGCAACGAAAAAGGATACTATAGTAGTAATAGAAAATGCAGAAATCAAAATCCCACGTCTGTCGGCAGGTTGTGTAAATCTAGGAAGATATCGTGCAATTCCATGGTGAAGTCCCAAGACAACAACTGTGGTGGATATAGAAAGGAGTATTATCCCCACAGATACGATCCCATAATCGTACACACCCAAATAACGGGCAATGAATATTTTTGCTATGAATGCGATTCCAAGTTCAAAAATAGTTCCTATAAAAACTAAACTACTTCCAGATACTATTGAAACCGAATCTGCGGGTCGGGACATTGGTACAAATGAATCTGCTAAGACGATTAGCGTTTTGGTTAGGGAAATTTGGTAAGTGATAAAAATGAGAGGGATTCGAAAAGGCTTATACGCTTGATAATGGTAGAATTTCCAGTTATGAAGCTCCCATATTCAATTTTCGAAGGGTCAGAAGGCAATCGAATGGAAGTGGGAGTAATAGGAGCCGGTAAGATATCGGAAAGGACGCACATCCCTATTCTTTTAGAATACTCAAAAACTACTATAAAATATATCGCAGATATAGATATAAGTAGGGCAAATAAACTGGCCAAGATATGCGGATGTGATTCAGTGGATGTGAACGGAGGAGTTGAGGAATTGCCAGAATGTGACATAGCCCTACTAGCCATACCTGTGGGCGTTAGACGTCCATATATAGAAGAATTTTCGCGTAGAGGGACTGCAATTTTTGTGGAAAAGCCATTTGCCAAGAATATTGAAGAACATCAAGAATATATTGAACTAAACAGCAAGATGATCTGTAATTATATGAGAACGTGGTTCTCATCTACGAGGCAGATGAAAGAGATAGTTTGTTCAGAAATATTTGGACCTCTTAAAAGTGTGAAAATAAAAGAAGGATTAGTCAATAGCACAGGGATAGGAAAAAGCCACTATAGGAATAATATTAAAATGGCAGGTGGAGGAGTATTAATGGAAAGTGGATGCCATACTATTAGTCAAATTGTAGAGATATTAAATGGATACAAGATAGAAGTTAAAAATTCGGACATAAAGTGGGAAGGGGAGTTAGACATAGCAGTGGATATTGTCATGGTGGCAAGTAAAAATACAGATGTGGAAGTGAAATATGAAGCTAGTCGTATTGAACCATTTGAATCGAGAGCTATTTTTGAATTTCAAAATGCCCGAGTTGAATTTGACCATACAGGATCGGGAGAAGCCATAGAAGTTCATACAAACGAAGAGGGAGATTATTTTACGATAGAACCAGGCAAATATTCCACTTCGTTTGTAGAGGGTGTGTTTTTGAGATGGGCAGAATTCATTCAACAAATTTGGTCGGAGGAAGAGATAGATGTGAATCGAATGACTAGTGTCGAAGTGACAAAAATCATTACAGAAATTTACAAAAAAGGAAATAAAGGAGAGATAAGATGAAAATTGGTCTTGTGAATGCAATGGGGTTGAATTCTGCAGATGCTATGCTGGAGATGGAATTATGTCTACTACTTCAAAAATCGGGGATGGAAGTGATCCCAATCATACAAAGTGAAATTGGATCTGCTGCAATAGTAAATGGAGATTTTTCATGTATCGTAGCAGATATGACTGTTGAAGAAGATGCATCACGAGCGTTATCCGAAATGGACATGGTGATATTGATTAAAGAAGCCACCCCAAGAGCACCACATGGTCAGCCAGACATGGCACGTGAAATGAATAAAAATTTGGTCAATAATTTAGTTAAATACTCAAAGAGGAGTTCAGTCATTATTTATATTAGCTCGATCAGTTCATTGGGGAAGAAATTATCGAAGAAATATGAAAAAGATAGTCTTGTTAGAGAAAAACTATTTGTAGAAAAAAGGCTACTCAAAGAAGGCTTGCGTTGGAATAGGAAATATAAAAATCAAAAGAAAATATATGTTTTTAGAGTTGGTCATGTGATGGGAAATATGCAGAAACAAACACGTGATCTGCAGAATATGCTAAACAAAGGTGGTGAGATATACGTGGATGCTGATGGAGATTTAGAATCAAATGTAGTTCATATAGAGCATATTGTGAGGGCAATACAGACATGTAAAAATGGAAAAACAAATCCAGGAGTCTATACAGTGGTCAACTCCCCACAATGGTCTTGGAAAGAAGTTATAGAGTATTATGCTCCAAAAGAATCGTTAGTACAATTTTATGGATCGAGTGGTAACAATAAAAAATCGATTGTAGATATGATTTGGTCGATTGCATGGAGGGTGGCAAGAACACAAAAAGATAGGTTAGTTCCACTGTTGACATATATGTCGGAGGAGAGGAATATGCAAGTAGTAAACAAACATCTTAGAGGAGAAAGTAAAGATGCAATAAAAAATCTTAGAAAAAAGGCAGGGATTCAATTAGACATATTTTCATATAGCCCAGCTAGGGGGAAAATGATTCCAAAAATTGAGCTGGAAGAAATGGAAGAAGAATGAGAAAAATGATTGTTGTTCAATGGAGAAATATTTTAATTAATATTTAATTTCATATTTAAATTTATTAAATTAAATTGAAAAATAATAATAAATTAAGACAGAATATTTGTGAAAAATAGGAAAGTTTAAGTCCACGAAACATTAGTTATGAGTCACTGTTATGCCTGCAGTAGAAGTTAAAAAATTGACAAAACGATTCGTTAGTGGAGGTGGAAGCGTAGTAGATGCGGTTAAGAACCTTAATTTCAGTGTAAATGAAGGAGAATTATTCACATTACTCGGTCCATCTGGATGCGGAAAAACAACAACACTTCGAGCCCTAGCGGGATTCGAAGATATAACGGAGGGACAAATAAAGCTGTTTGGGGATGTAGTTTCTACATCGGATTTAAATGTACCACCAGAGAGAAGGGGGATTGGTTTTGTATTCCAGTCCTACGCTGTCTGGCCACATATGACAGCTAGAGAAAATATCCTCTATGCCTTGAAAAATCAAGACTATCCAAAAGATAGAAGAGAAGACAGAGTGCAAGAGGCGTTATCTCTTGTAGGATTGGCAGGAGGGAATGTAGAGGACAGATATCCATCGGAGCTATCAGGAGGTCAGCAGCAACGTGTTGCTTTCGCCCGGGCAATATCTTATGAGCCAAAGTTACTTTTAATGGATGAGCCATTGTCTAATTTGGATTTCCAGCTACGGAAGAGGATGAGACAGAGTATACTGGATATACTAGATGAAATCAAAGTTACCACAGTGTATGTTACACACGATCAAGAAGAAGCATTTGAAATTTCTGATGATATCTGTGTAATGAAAGATGGTGTTAAAATGCAACAAGGAGATCCAGAAGCATTATATGATTCTCCAAATTCTCCATTTGTGGCCAATTTCATAGGTGAAGCAAATGTGTTTAATGCAGAATTAGTTTCCAAAACTAAAAAAAGTGCAAACGCTACGATTACAAAGGGCGATCAAAAATTGGACATGGTATGTAGACACGAAGGGAAAAGTGATTTAAAGAACCCTGTTATTGTCATCAGACCTGAGAGAATACACATAGAAGTTGCTAGTAAAGCAGGTAAGGGTTCAAAATACAACAAAACAAGTGAAACCAACGAATATGCTGGCAAAATAACTCACAAAATATTCAGAGGTGCTTCCGTTTATTATGACGTCACCATCGGAGATAATACAACTGTTCAAGTTCGATCTACTCAAAGTAAATTGAAAGTTGGACAAAATTTGAAAGTTACAATTGCCAAACAAGATGCACTTATAGTACAAGGCGCGTCTTAATTTATTTGGAATTGTAGTATATTATTTTAACTAATCATTTATCAAAAATACTAAGGAGAGTCTAGGAATAGCTCACCATCTTTTTGGACTACTTCAAATGTACTCAGGGTTACATCGGCATCCCCACAATGAGCACCAGTGGAGAGATCAAATTCCCAGCCATGCCAAGGGCATGAAATGGTAAGACTAGTTTCAGAAAAGTACTCATCAACACGTTTTCCTGGTTTAATGAATTTTGCCTCTAGTTTTGGGAGTACGATACCTTGTCCGAGGGGGCCCTGTTGATGAGGACAGGTGGCCTCTATTGCGTAAAAAGATCCATCTGCATTTAGTACAAGTATAGGAGTATCTTGGACATTTACTATTTTTCGGGACCCATCGGGCAAGTCTTCCACGGGACAAACTGGTATTAGTGTCATATACCAAACACACTCTCTGCTGTCTTTCCAAGAATCATACCTTGTTCGGAATCAGTCAAGAAATCCATATTTGTAATGACACTAGGTCGATCATAATCCCAATGAGGATAATCAGAGGCATACATGAGACGTTCTGGCCCACCTATCATCTCGATGATTTGTTGCAAGTATTTGGGATTTTCAGGTTCCTCTATTGGCTGAGTACCATAGTAAAATTCTTGCATGTATTTTGATGGTTTTTTTGTTAAAAGTGGTGCCTCAGATCTTCGTTTCATGTATTCGGCATCAAGCCTATGCATCATCAAAGGTACCCAGAAAATTCCAGATTCTTGAAATACTATGTCTAGTTTTGGGTATTTTTCAGGGACACCTTGAATCACCACACTTACAATTTGGGCCATATTATTCCACAAGAATCCCAAAGTGTGTGTTTCTAGGAATTTTCGATACCCCCTTATAAAGAAACTATCTACACTGGACCCACCTGCATGAAAAACAGCAGGTAAACCGTGAGAACTGCAAGCTTCATAAATTGAATCATATCTCCGGTCTCCAAGAGGTGGTTCCGGTCCGGCAGTGACTAGACAGACGCCAACCACACTTTTCTCATCAGCAACTCGATCTATGAGTGCTACAGATTCCTCAGGGTCATGAAATGGTGCCACTGCCATGGTGTAAATCCCTTCGGATGGGTCAACGACTTTGTCGAGCATATAATCAATATACCCATTTGCGAGCGGTACTGCGATTTCATCACTTGATAGTTTCCCAAAAGAGAGCATCTTATTAGGAAGTAAGACTATCTTATCCAATCCAACGTGTTTCATGATACGGGGGATTTCCTCGGGCGTCATATCATTTTGAGGATAGGACGTCACATTGCGCATGATTCGGCCCCCAACCCACCGGTCGCCGGTACTTCCAGGAATGAATCGCCCGCGTGTTGCACCGCTGAACCTAGATTTCCAAGGGCCTTCTAGATAATCTGAGAAATCTTGCAATGGTTCTAGAAAATGTGCATCCACATCTACAACATTGTGTCCATTTATTGGCATATATTTTAAAAAGGAGAGGGTGGTTTAAAAATATAGAGATGTGAAATGGATTTTAAATATATTGAACATATATAACAACTGTATAAGATAAATGAAAGGATAAAATATAATGAAAATGGATTACTGCATTGAAATCTACTTAAAAACGGGCATTGCCATTTACAATAGTGGCGAATATCATGCTGCCCATGGTGCATGGGAGATGTATTGGTTAAAACTTGAGAAGGGAAGTGAAGAAAAATTATTTTTACAAGGTTTGATTCAATTTACGGCAATAATATACCATTGTATTAACAAAAATTGGGAAGGGGCAAATGGCCTTTCAGAGAGCTCCCTTAGATATCTAAAAGACCTACCTGACTCATACAAAGGAGTAGATATCATATTAATTAAAGATTACATCAAAAATCTAAAAGAAGATATAAATTCATTCTCTGAACACAAAATTCCCTATATAAGTTATGAAGGTGCTAAAATGGAATTGGAAGATCTAGGGGTTAAAGCGGCATTCATAGCTGCAATGGTAATATCAGAAGAAATTGAGACATATGATTCTGAAGTCATTGAAGAGGCAATATACCATATTGAACAGCATATAGAAGGAAAGGAACGTGGAAAGATCGAAAAGTTAATCGTGGTGTTTGTAAAAAATTCAGAATTAAGAGATCTGGCATATTCTCAAATAAAAAACCGAGTAGAAATGATAAGAAACAATGAAGAAGTTATTGAGAAATTATTTAAGTAGTTTTATAATCAAGAGACATGTTCTGCAGAGTTATCTACGGGGTTGTAATCCAATATATCTTTGGCACGGCCTAATGAGTAATAATTGCCATCATTATTAGAGACCCCATATATTATTTCATAATCATAGTTGGATTGAAGACATCTATCAAAAAGATGGGCACAATCCCGGTTAGAAAGCCACATGGATTGCCCGCGAGCGTAATCGACAGGAGGAGTTTCGCCATTTAGATTTCCAATCCTAACACAAAGTACGGAAATTCCATATTCATCGTGATAATACCGCCCCAGGATTTCGCCGAATGCTTTGCTAACTCCATATATATTTCCTGGCCGGGGTAGCTCAGTTCCATCGAGGGGGAAGTGAACATTGGACTCGGGAAGAGTAGGAGTTGAGTTTGTTTCATAGTGCCCAACTGCATGATTAGAAGAAGCAAAAATGAATTTTTCAACATTGGCATTTACTGCAGCTTCAAGCAAAATTTGGGTTCCTTCTATGTTATTTTTAAGGACGGATTGCCAAGATGCGGATGTGTTTGGATCTCCTGCGAGGTGGATAATTGAACTTACCCCTTTTACTGCTTCCACTATAGCAGAAGAATCCAGAATATCGGCTACAATTACTTCGTGGGGAAAATCTTCACCAGGAGACCTATTATCGAGTAGACGCCAGATATAATTTTCATAGAGGTTTGAAAGAATAGTACGCCCGACCTTTCCTAGTGCACCAGTTAGTAATACTGTCTGCTTCATTGAAGATCAATGAGGGGGGAAAGCACAAGTAAGTTTTTCTTTAGAGGGCAGAAATGTCAAGTTGTATGAAACCAACTGAAGCAGAAATTGCTTGTTTCGAGGCAGGTGTTAAACTTGGTTCGCTATATCATCAGTTTTCAGGAGCCCCAGTAAGCATAGATAGTATTGAGAGTTTATCATCTGCGATTGAAAAATCAATTGAAAATCAACCATATTGTACAGAAGTATCAGTTGAAATATTCAAAGATAAAGTTCAAAATTCCATGAATGAGAAATACAGATATACTGAATTGAAAGGTGATATGATGGAAGTTAGAGTTGAAATTGAATATAAAGATACAGAGGTAGTGTCTAAAATGAAAGTTGATGGCGGATATCCATTAATGTTTATTGAATCAATAGAGAAGAAATGATAAATTGAAAATGGAATGTAAAGTGATCAAGAAACATCTATTTTGGAAACGGTGTCTATCAGCTTAGCAAGAGAAATTCCAGATTCATTGAGTAATTTTCTTCCGAATTGTTCAGATGCCGCTGAAGGATCGCCTATAACACCATTTCTAGAGAATTGATCGACGTCATATTTCATTTGTGCACTTTGTTCGTTTGACCCCCAAGAATCTCCAGAATTAATTGTGGCTTCCTCTATCATGTCATGGTCAACTAGATCGGGGAATTGGCATAATAAGAGAGAGGTCTCGACTTCACCTGCATGCCCCATAGGGATATCATTTGAATAGAGAAACCAAGTGAAAGTAGTTGCGAATGCAGGAGTTGTAGTGTTTCGAGTTACTTCGGCGCAGACTTCATTTAATGCATCTATGTTCCCACCGTGGCCATTTACGATGATAATTTTATCCCATCCATGGTAGATAAAGGAATTGAGAACATCTTTGATGCAGTTCCTAAATGTAGAAGGGGAAAGCCAGATAGTTCCAGAGAAATTTCTATGTTCCTCAGATACCCCAAATGGAAGAGGAGGTGCTAAAATGACCTCGTGTGTTGATTGCTTGATTCCTTCTTCTGCGATAGATGTGGCCAATAATAAGTCGGTTGAGAGTGGAGCATGGGGACCATGTTGTTCAGTACTCCCCACAGGAAATACGACTATTTTTGAGGTCGTATTTTTGGCATCATCAGAAGTTGCCTGAGATAAATCCATAATGTATCAATGTTGCCATTGGCCTTGTAATCAACGGTGGTGAACTGACGGAGAGAAGGGGGAAGGACATCAAGTATTTCGAGAATGCCAAAGTTCAAAATACAAGCCTCTTTGGTCTAATAAATCTTGGTGAGATCCCCGCTCAGTTACGATTCCATTTTGTAAAACTAGGATATTAGTGGAGTCTTGAATCGTAGAGAGTCGGTGGGCAATAGCCAATATTGTTTTTTCAGAGTGACGGGTCTTTATGAAATTTAATATTAGAGATTCCGTGGGAGTATCCACGTCGCTAGTGGCTTCATCAAAAAGAAATATAGGAGGGTCTTTCAAAAGTGCTCGTGCAATTGCAATTCTTTGCCTTTGTCCACCAGATAGTTTGATTCCACGTTCTCCAACTATAGTATCATATCCATTGGGTAAATTCATTATGAAATCATGAGATTCTGCCGCTTTCGAAGATTGAATTATTTCCTCTTCGGTGGCGTCAAATGTGCCGTATTGGATATTCTCTTTAACAGTCCCATGGAAAAGAAAAATATCCTGGCCAACATATCCAATTTTGTTGCGAAGGCTTTTCAGAGATAAATCTCTGATATCGGTTCCATCTATCTGTATAGATCCTTCATTTGCATCATACAGTCTTAATAGTAATCGTAGTAGAGTTGATTTTCCAGATCCACTATGGCCAACTATTGCCAATGATTCCCCTTTCCCTGCAGTGAATGAAATGTCAGACAAGATTTTGTCCTCAGAATATCCAAATGAAACATTCTGATAAGTAATCATTCCAGAATCAATTGTTAATTCGGAGGCATTGGATTTTTCATATATAAGATTATTTTCATCAATGAGGCCGAATATTCTGACAGTTGACGCTCTAGCTCTTTGGTACATATTGATAACCTGCCCGAATTGCGTCATTGGCCAGACTAATTGTTGATGGAGTAGTATAAAAGTGACAAATTCACCGGCGTAAAGTCTACGGGTAGAAAAAATCCAAGGGAGATCGCCAGACATAACCCAAAATCCACCAACTATAAATGTCATGGTGAATCCAATTCCAGATATCACCTGGAGAGAGGGGAAAAATTTTATTCTAGTGGTAATTGAATCCCAATTGGCATGGTAATAGTCTAGAGATATTTTTTCTACGCGATTAGATTCATAGGATTCTGTGTTGTAGAGTTTAATTAGTTGGATTGCATTTAAATTTTGTTTTAGTCGAGAATGTAACTTGCCAACTGTGGCCCGTACAGTGGCATATTTTGGTTGTATAGATTTTGTAAAGTTATATGTAAAAAATGCAATTAGAGGTATAGTGACAAGAGATACTACCGCCAGGGGAGGGTTCATGAAAAATAATAAAATTGCAATTCCAAGAACCATTATTGACAGGCGAAAAATAGAATTAAATCCATCATTTAAGAAGATCTCTAAGCGGTTGACGTCGTTTGACAAGATGGACATTAATTCCCCTTTATGTTTTTTATCGAAAAAATCCATATTTAGATTTTGCAGATGGGCGTATGTGTCAATGCGTATTGCGTGTTGGATGTTTTGTGAAAATGAATTCCACCCCCAATTTCTAAACCAATGGAGAATTGCACTGATAATGAATGAAGATACTATGAGAAAAACAACAAACCAAAACTGAGGAATGGGGTATTGAGGGAGTGAAGAGTTGGGTAGAAATGGAATTGAAAATGGTTTATTTTGTAAAATAATTGAATCTATTGCCACTCCGAGGAGGAACGGAGGGATAAGATCAGATATTCGGGCGAATAAATTTCCGAAGAATCCTACAAGAAAATTACGAAGGTTGGCAACCCCATAGAAAGACAATAGACGAAGCATGGGGTTGGAAAGATTTGAAAAATAACTACTTGGTTTGATACTACCCATGAGATATACACAGTATCGTTGGTAGACAGAATTAAAATTTTCTCGGTTTAGTCGAAGTGAATGGAAACTGTATCCCCCACGGATATATTATTGTCAATTGTCCAATTATGGGGTAATTCGAGGACTAATTTTGAAAATCCCTCATATGCAGAATAAGGAGGAGATTCAGGATATGCGTGGTGAATAGAGACTATAGTACCTTTGGAATCTATAAAAATAATATCAATAGGAAAATCCATATTCCTCATTACATATGTGTGGTTTTTTTCAGTGGGGTGGATAAAAAGCATTCCCTGGTCTTGTTCAAGATGGTCAGTGTGGCTTAATCCTATGTATCGAGTCAAAAATGTATCTGAAATTTGAAGTTCGGCGTGTGCCAATACATTTTCTGAGTTATCTGTAAAAATTGCTGTTGCCGTGGAGTGTGATGTGAATTCATAAGGGGCGAAGAAGATTGCAAAGAGAATAAAAAAGATAAGAAAAACAAGTAAAATTAAGAGAATTGGAAGGGGGCTACCTTGTTTTTTCATAACTGTTTGGACTATATGAAATATAGGCATCAAAATGGGTCGGGCAGGATTCGAACCTGCGACCTCGGCTGTGTAAGAGCCGCGTCATAACCAACTAGACCACCGACCCCGTATTAAAGCTTATATTCCTGAATTGGAATAACGATTGTGATGGGGAATTATAAATTTCATATAAGAGTACTTAAGAAGTAGCTAAAGTGAATAAAGCCTATAAGGGAAATGAAAAGGGGAGAAGTTGGCACAATAATATTTGGAAAGGGTGGAACTGTAATTAAAGATCCAAGAATTCAATCTTTGGTTATAGCAAGCGCCGTATTAATAACGGAATCTGCCGTTTTAAGTCCAATTGTTGCAGGGCTTGCCGTTGTATTTGCAATTAGTGAGGCTAGGGCAGGATTGGTGATGCTAGCATATACGATACCTACAGTTATTTTGGTCCCAATTATGGGAATTCTTTCTGATCGATATGGTAGGAAATACTTTCTCGTGCCGGGTTTGATACTGTTTGGGTTATCGGGCGCAGCAATTTCCGTAGTAAATACATTTGAAGCAGTATTGGTGTTGAGAGTATTGCAATCGATAGGGCACTCTTCTGCAGGCCCGATTGTAATTGCAATGATAGGAGACCTATACACAGGCGTTCAAGAGACCACAGCCCAAGGGATTCGAACGGCTAGCATAAATGTGGGGATAATAGGAGTACCCATACTAAGTGCAGTGTTATTTGTATATTCGTGGAAATATCCATTTTTGATCTATTTGATTGCAGTACCAATGGCCATATGGGCGTGGTTTATCATACCTCAGACAGTGGAGACGTCGGAATCGTCCATGAAGGACTACATAAATGATTTAATATTATTAGTTAGTAAACCAAAGATGGCTTGTTTAGTTACTACATTTGTCATTAGATTTTTACTTTTGTTTGGATTCCTCACATATGTCTCTGTTTTAGCCATAGGAGAAGGAGGGTTCGATGTCAAGACCGCAGGTTTATTAGTAGCGTTGAAAGGAATTGTTTCCTTAGTAACTGCCACACAAGTTGGGAGACTTTCCAATGTAATTTCAACTGAAAACATAATAATAGTTGGATTCTTAGCAGGAGGTTTTGGAATATTAATTATGGGAATTTTACCAATTCCATCAATAATTGCAATTGGGGCAATATTGTATGGATTTGGAGACGGAGTGGTGGCACCGGGTCAAAAAAGTTTGGTGAATCAAATTGCCCCAACAGGGATGAGGGGAGGGGCAGTTTCGATTGCTACGACATTCCAGAATGTGGGAAAAGTAGCAGGACCAGGCATGATCGCAATTTTGCTTGTTGTTTCCAATATCTCAATTGCATTTGCAGCAGTGGGGGTAGTGGGCGTAGTTGTAGGAACGGGACTTATGATCGGTGTTAAAAGATTAGAATGAGATAATAGATACATGGAAAATTATCAGGGGTACATGTCCAAATATATTTACTGACAAGACTCTAACTATTTCATAGACATATCATGGGGGAATACCATATTGCTTCTTCAGTTGAAGATGCCTTGGAGAAATTATCTCATTGCAATGGGAGGGCGGAAATTGTAGCAGGGGGACAAACAATGATGTTATTAATACGTCAAGGTTTGGTTGATCCAGATTTACTAGTTGATATTAGCAAAATAGATGAGATAAGAGGAATACAAGATTTGGGAGAATATATTGAAATAGGATCTGCGACAACATATGCCGAAATAAAGAAAAATTCAATAATTAAAAAGGAATTTGGATTTTACACAGATGCAACTTCAGAAATTTCAGGGCCCCAGGTTAGAAATCAAGGGACAATAGGAGGAGGGTTAGTATATGGAGACCCTGCATTGGATACACCTCCAGTTTTGCTAACATTGGACGCAGAGTTAGAAATACAGAATTCCCAAGGGTGTCGGAGGATATCTTTGGAAGATTTCTTTGTAGATTATTATGAGACTGCAATAGAAGAAGGGGAAATATTGACTAAAATTTTAATTCCAATATTGCCCCAATATTCTGGTGGGAAATACAGATCGGTGACTCCAAGACAGGGAGATTATGCTATAGCGGGTGTTTGTGTAAGACTAACACTAGATATAGACGGCGTATGTACCACTGCGCGTATAGGTTTAACAAATGGAGGAGACACTCCAATGCGCTCGAGGAGAGCGGAGAAAATATTAGAAGGAAGTGAAATAGGAGAAGGCACGATAGAAGAATGTATAAACGTTCTTGGGGAGGATCTGGATTTGATTGGGGACGTACAAACTTCTAAATCATATAAGGAAATGGTTTTTAAAAGGATTGCCAGACAAACTATTAAAGAAGTTAAATTAGAACTAGTGGGTGGGGTATGAAAGAAGAAATTAGACTAGACATAAATGAAAAGATACACCGGATCAGTGTGTCCCCGTATAAACCTCTTAGAGACGTTCTAAGGTATGACCTATGTTTAACAGGGACAAAAGAGAGTTGTGATACGGGCGTTTGTGGAGTTTGTGCCATTTTGATAGGAGACAAAGCTGTAAAATCATGTCTCGTTCCAGTTGGAAAGGTGGTTGGGGAGAAAATTACAACTATTGAAGGTATATCAAATGAAGAAGAGTTTTCTTTACTACAACAATCTTTTATAGATTGTTTTGCATCTCAATGTGGTTATTGCATACCGGGTTTTATAATGGCGTCGACATCCTTACTTATAGAAAATCCAGATCCAACTATTCAAGAGATAAGAGAAGGATTAAGCGGAAATTTATGCAGATGTACAGGGTATGTCAAAATAATTGACGCGGTTAAACGTGCTGCAGAAATGGGAGTGGAAAAAATATGAGTCAAAGTAGCCAAGAAAAAAGTAAAATTGAAAATAAAAGTGAGAATCGTCATGTGGGAGAATCTGTCCCGAGGTCAGATGCACCTGACAAAGTTTCTGGAAGGGCCATATATGCCATGGACATTAATCCGAATAGAGTACTACACGTAAAATTGTTAACTAGTCCGGTTGCCCATGCCAAATTAATTGGAGTTGACACTACAGAAGCAGAAAAAATGGAAGGAGTTGAAGTAGTAATAACATATGAAGACGTGCCAGATACTAGAAGGGGGCAATTTATTTTAGATCAGCCAATATTGGCCACCAATAAACTGAGATACATAGGAGAACCAATAGCAGCAGTTGCTGCTGAAACTCCAGAAATGGCAGAAGATGCCGTCAATCTAATTAAACTTCAATATGAAGAACTTCCAGCAATATTTGATTTAGAAGATGCTTTTTCAGAAAATCCTCAAGCGATAGTTCACGAGGATGTTAGAAGTTATCAATTTGCAAAACAAGGAGATCCTAGGTTTGAAAAAAGAGAGCATTCAGATGAAGAAGAGATATATCGGCCAAACTTGATGTATGTGGATTCGTTAGAAGTTGGAGAAGTAGAATCCGCCTTTCAAGATGCGGACTGTATTGTGGAAGGAAGATATGAGGTAAAATCACTTCAGCATTGTTCGATGGAACCTCATGTGGCGATAGGACAGAGGAAAGGTAAATCGATTAAAATTTGGACTTCACAGCAAGTACCACACAATATTGAAACAGAGTTATGCATGGCATATCCCGAGTTGAACCCAGGAGATATAGAAATAAAAGCCCCATATGTAGGAGGAGGATTTGGGGGAAAGATAACTCCATTTATGGAATCTATTTTAGTCGGTGTTTTGAACAAAACAGAACGCCCGGTTAGACTTCAATTAACGCGTGCTGAGGAATACATGGTAGGAGTGAGCAGGCCTCAAGTAATAGTTAGAGTGAAAGATGGAGTTACCAAAGATGGGAAAATACTAGCAAGGGATTCAGAGATACTATTCAATGTGGGTGCATACAATGAACAAGTATTTAGATGCACAGTTAGTGGACCAAGCATTACTGTTGGTTCTTACAAAATTCCAAATGTAAAATATACAAGTTGTGCAGTATATACTAACTTACCAAAGTATGCTGCTTTTAGAGGTTTTGGGAAGCCAGAGGTCAACTGGGCGATGGAGCGACACATGGACAAAGTTGCACGGGAATTGGGATTAGATCCAGTAGAATATAGAGCAAAAAATATATTGAAGTCGGGAGATACAAATGCCAAAGGAGAAACACTTGGCAAGGTCGATACTGAAGCGTGTTTGAGAAGGTCCGCGGAAGAATTAGAATCTATCAATATTAAAGAAGAATATCCAGAATACAATACAGAAGAATGGAAGATGGGCATAGGGGTTGCATATGGTAATAAACCGGTTTCGAGAGCATCTGCCGCGGCGACAATTAAAATTCAACGCGATATGAATGTAATTGCATATGTCGGTGCTCCTGAAATTGGACAAGGTGCAGAAACTGTGTTGACTCAAATTATTGCAGAAGATTTCGATATTGATCTCGAGAAAGTAAAAATCATTGCAGGAGATACTGCAAATAGTCCATATGACAGAGGTCCAACGGGGAGTAGATTTACATACCATACAGGTAATGCAGTTCGGAAAGCGGTGGCAGATGTGAAACAAAAAATGTTTGACCTTTCAGTTGGAGAATTTGAAGAGGACATAGATTCTTCTGATTTGAAAACATCAAATGGAAAAATAATTCTGAAAGATGAAGAAACAAAATGGATCCATGTAAATGATCTATTTTCAAATTATGGTCAAATGGTAGGGGTTTCCAATACTATGTTAAAAGAAGGAGGAGAATTGATTGGGACTGCAACATATGATTCTAGAAAGGGGGGAAAGCATCATGCTTTCTGGACCCCCGTGGGCCAATCGGCATTGGTTGCAGTGAATCAGATTACAGGTAAAATTGAAGTTCTGCAAATAATTACCGCGACTGATGTGGGATTTGCTTTGAATCCAAAAAGTGTAGAGCAACAAATCGAGGGTGCAACTGGGCAAGGGATTGCTAGTGCATTGTATGAAGAGATCATATATGAAAATGGGTTGGTAATTAACCCCAATTTCAAAGATTACAGGATACCAGGGACTATGGAATTACCCTATGATTCAAAGACAATAATAATCGAAACAAAGGATGAAATGGGACCATATGGGGCAAGAGGAGTGGGAGAGATGGGAATGATAGCTTCAGCTCCTGCGATTGGAAATGCGGTTTCAAACGCTTTGTCTATTGAATTTGACACGATACCAATAACACCAGAAAGAGTAATTGAGGCGCTAGAAAAGTAAATTGGTTAAAAATTAAAATTAATTAGGAGTTTCACTTTCCAGATACGTACTCCTTTCCTTCTATTTCAGGGTCTAGCGTACTTTCAGCGAATAAATCTTCTGGAGAATATTTTTTAGGGGTGAGTCCTTGGTCATATGCGTAATCAAGTAATTTGTCCAACGTGCGTTGGTTAGAAGGAACCAATCCATAAGGCCACGGATTTTTTCCCAATACCTGCTGTTGATGGTCGAGGTGTTCTTGGGCCCAGGCTAACGCCGTCCAGCGAGGGTCTTCTAATTTCTGTAAGCATATATCGCGTGCTTCGGAGAAAACTTTGTAAATATTTGTTGCTAACCAAGGATATTTTTCTAGTAATGCATCTTTAATAACTACCGTATGCATCAACGGGAAATGGTTAGTTTCTTTATAGTATTGTTGTTCTTCTATGAAAGGGTCTTTGAAGATATTTTCTGCACCTTTTTTATGTTTTACAGAACTCAATCTTGCAGGATAGAAAGCACCATCAAGATCACCAGATACCAACATTTCTTCTATATTCCTACCTTCAGGGATACGCTGGACATTGAATTTGGTGGGCAGGTCTAATTGAACGTCTTCTGTGTCATCTGTGTACCACTCTACGGTTGTTAAATCTAGTCCATATTGCTCTTGAGCAATTCCCCTCATCCAGATACCAGCGGTTGTTTGCCAAGTTCTTAATCCAATTTTTTTTCCTTCAAAATCTCCAGGATCCGTAGAATCTATTCCACTATTTTTAAACATATAGGAATGACGGAACCGCCTGTGGGGAAAAACGGTGATTGCTGTGAAAGGGTAGAGATCGGGATATTTCCTAGATGCAAGATAAGATCCTAAAGACATTTCACATATATCGAATTCTCCATGGCGCATCATTCGCCAATGTCGTTCGGGGGATTCATAGGTTAGTACATTGAGATCAATGCCGCTTGGTTGTACAAGACCAGTATGGAGAGCATAGGTTAGATCATATTCTCCACAGGCTAACGTTAAGTCAATTGCCATTGGTAGTGATTAGATTGCGAATGTTATAAATAGATGCAATCGGGTTGAAACCAAGACCACAAAGAACTTTTAATATGATCGGGAAGAATATAACATAACAGTATTATGGATCATTGGCGTCTGAAATTTGGAAAGATCGAACCTTCCGTGTGGAATCATGGGAATGAATTTAGAAAAATGATAGTAGAGGGTGTAGAAATGTATGTGGTGAACATGGGAGTAGAAAAATTTACACCCGAAAATCTATCAGAAGCATTTGAACAAGTGTACCCCGCGGCTAAAAGGTTAGATGAGAGAGGAGTGGATTGTATTATTGCAGGAGGGAGCCCTATCTTTGCTCTAAAAGGTGCGAAGGGAGAAGATGAGTTGCTTGATCGGATAAATGCAGAGATTCGGGCGCCTATAACAACCAATTTGAGATCTCATGTGGATGCAATGAAAGCCGTAGGTGCTAAATCAATTATAGCAGTTACCCCATATCCCAAAGAAAGAAATGAAGAACGTATTAAATATTTAAAAGAAAGGGGTCTCGAGGTAGTAGCACTTTCGGGCATAAATCGTAGTGGTCCGGGCGACATAGATGGGGTATCGTCGTCAACTGCTTACCGCGCGGCAGTTGAATTGGCAAAAGAAAGTGAAGGATATGATGCAATATACATATCTTGTCCACAATGGGAAAGTGCTAGTTTTATAGAAGTACTAGAACAAGATACAGGAGTTCCAGTAATAGGAGATGCCCAAGCTCAAGTATGGAAAGCATATCAACTAGGAGGAATAGCCCCCAAGGTTGAAGGGTATGGTCAATTGTTTGACACATTATAAATGCATACTATTTTTGATTGAAAGTGATAGAATAGCCCACTATCAGGAGAAATATTGAGATTACAAGTTTGCCCTACTTCTCAAAAGGAAGAGTCCATGCCTCATGAAATAATCCCTCCAATAGCGATAAAGCATCAGGATTGAGAATGAATTTGCCTTCAATTTTATCTAGATCCTGTTTTCGATTGGATAGAACACTCGCTGTTTTGGAGATTTTGTGATATTCTTGTTTCACCAAACGCCCGAAAAGTTCTGGCAAGTTTGCCCTGTTGCATAATTCTTTTGCAGCAGTAGGACCTGCATAGATGGTTCCTTCAGAGGGGACAACAAGAAATACAGCAAATGGTGAGTAATTGAATTGTGTATTTAGAAATTCCTGGGCTTTCTTTTCATGCCAAGAAATGGCCCCAAGACCATGAGTTCGTTTTATCCACTTTGTTACAGCTGAACAATAGGGACATTTAGAATCATAGATAACAACAGAAGACAGTTCAATTGAACGTTCGTATTTGGTCATTACTACAAGTTAGAAAGTTCTTCGATTAAAGTTTTATTACCAACATAAAGTGGAGTTCGGTCGTGTAAATTTTCAGGGGAAAGATCTAGGAGAGATACATCTCCATTTGAAGAGAGCCCTCCTGCAGTTTCAATTATATAAGCGACGGGATGTGCTTCAAACAAAGTTCTGAGTTTCCCAGTTGGGGAGGAAATAAGAGCAGGATATGCAAAGATTCCCCCATAAGTTAATATCTGATTGACATCACTTATAAGAGAACCGCCATAGCGTGGTTTGAATTCATTTCGAATGCTTTCGGCGTATTTTTTGAATTTGGGAGTCCAATCATTCTCGGTGCCTCCAAATCCATATAGCTGGGGTTTTTTGGGCAAAGTTATACCTTTCCGGAGTGGACGGAGATTTCCTTGATCGACTACGTACTCATTGACAGAGCCAGAATATGCAGTTACCATTGTAGTAATAGGACCGTATAAGACATATGCTGCTGCTATGAGGTTTCTCCCAGAAGTTGGTAAGATGGAATCATACACTCCGACGATAGTCCCAATCATATTATTAGATAGAAGATTGGAGGAGCCATCTAGAGGATCTATTGCGACTGAAAATCCATCTCCGGATGTCAATACGTTTTCACGTTCCTCAGATGCATACAAACCAACACTATCGAGTTCTAATATTTTTTCTGCAAAAAGGTTATCTGCCCAAATATCAGCTGCTAATTGAGAATCTCCAGTTGGATTCTGAGTATTAGAAGAACCACGTCTGGTACTCAATTCATGTCGGATCGAGGGGGCAGATTTTGCTATAATATTGAATATATCTTCGATCATGTTAGAGAGGATATGGCATCCTCAGCGGATTCGCCTCCGTGAACTATACGGCCGAGTGCTTCTAACATTTCGTTTGCATTTTCTCGTTGCCATACATTTCGTCCGACTGCGAGGCCAGATCCACCGGCATCCATTACGGTTTGAACACTGCTAAGGAATGTCAAATCATCTACTTTCGAACCCCCGCTGAGAACCACTTTAACGGGGCCTGCGGCTTTAACTGCCCATTTCATTGCAGCTTCACTTCCAGGATATTTTATCTTGGCAACGTCTGCCCCCAATTCTAAGGCAAGTCTAGATGCATACGCTATGACTTCGTCATCGGTGTCATTTCCAGCGAATTTTTCATTTATTCCTTGGCCACGGGGGTATGACCACATGACTACAGGAATTCCATGAGATCTAGCTTGCTCTTGTGCCACTCGGAATTCTTCTGCCATTTCAACTTCGTGGTTGGACCCACCATAAAGAGTGAATCCAATTGCTGATGCACCAAGTTCAACTGCGTTGTTAACAGACCAATTTACTGAAGAATTTGGCTCTCCAGTCCAAAGATTAGAGGTTCCATTTACTTTTGCTAAGAGGACGACATCATCTTTGTAAGATGGGAAATATGCCTCTGCAATGCCTTTTTGAACTGCCAGAGCGGTGACAGCTTCATGGCATGCGAGATCAAAAATGGATTGAGGATCTATAGTCTTAGGTAAGTCTATGAAATCTATAGGACCGTGTTCGAGTCCATGGTCGTAGGCCAAGATTAGAATTTTCCCATTGCGGGAGATGGGTGAATTGTCAATTGGTAGCATTTATGAATCAATAGATTCCTTGCTGCACGATAAAAGTTTATGCCTGAAATTCCAATGGAAAACATAAAATTTGTTTGTGGCTTTAGAAAAAACAGAGAAGTGAATATTATGCAGAATGTAAAGCAAATTTTAAAGGGAAATCTAATAGCATCAACAATAATAGCTAGTTTGTTAGGGTACGTAATTGTCATAGGAACTTTTTTGGAAATCTGGCCAGAAAGCATATTTCCCGATCTTACATTATGGGCCATAAATCGATTGGCTGATGTGATTGCAATTGTAAATTTGACCGCCTTGTGTTGCATAATTATAGGTTGGTATTTTATCATGAAGGGGGATATAAAAAGGCACAACAAATTTATGTTAGCCTCATTTGGACTGATACTTCTTTTTTTAGTCCTATACTTAACAAAGGTCGGAGGTGGAGGGACAAAAGAATTCATAGGACCCGTGTTAGTTCGATATAGTTATTTAATCATGTTAGCCATCCATATCGGATTGTCAATAGCAGCAGTTCCACTGGTAATATATCAAATAATCACGGGGATAACGCACACTCCAACTGAATTGCTTAGGTTAAAGTATCATAGAAAAATTGGCCGGATTGGAGCAACCGCATGGATCGTGTCATTGAGCTTAGGAGTGATTACATACTTAATGTTAAATCACATTTATGAATGGAGATTTATCGGGGGCTAGTGGATTTTTTTATTTCCACGTGAACTTAATCCCCATAGAAAGGAAGTAGATATGAGCCAATTGCAAATGCCATTATGTTCAGTAGTACAAGTGAGACAAATCCTGTAAGAGGGAAGGTGGATGAGATGAATATTTCCCTGGCTGCACGAGAAAATGGGGTCAGTGGAGAAAATGAAATCAATGGTACGAACCAATTTGGAAAATAAGATAGGGGGATAAAAGTATCAGAAAGAAAAAGTAAGGGCAACGCTATTGAATTGCTAGCCGCTATGGCCCCATCTTGGGATTTAGTTATGCCCCCTATAATAACCCCAATATTACAAAACAAAAGAGAACCTAAGAATAAGAATAGAACTATTGTAAGTGGAAATATGAACACGAAATCAGTAAGTATTGAAGCGATTGTTAAGACGATAATAGTAGAGAATAGACAAATTATGAAGATCGTAACAGAATGTGCTAAGAGCCACTCCGTGGGAGTGAGAGGAGTGGTGCAAAGTTTTTGAAAAAGGGAACTGTCCCGTCCACGTGCCACGGTCATCGACATTCTAGATATAGGAGTGAAGAGAATAACTATGGAAATATAACTTGCAACGTAATATGCAGATTCTTCTGAGAATAAACCACTAGTTTGAGTTCCGACTATGAAGCTGAATATACAAACTAAGATAATGGGGAAAAGGAATGTAAAAAATACAGCAGTTCTTTTGCGGAGGAAAGATTTCCAAGATGCCAAAGATTCGGCTGAAATCCTAGTTAAGTTCATAGTTCATCACCATTTTCGGGGTCAATTAATCCCACATATACCGTTTCCAAGCTAGGGCGGTTCCAGGTCAAACTACTGTACTCAATATCTAAGTTTTCAATTTGTACCAATATTGATCCAATTTGTTCTGAAGAGATATTATTGAAATTCAAAATGCCATCCTTGAAAGAAGGGGATAATTCTTTAAAAGAAGTGCAAATATCAGATGTCATTTTGATAGATAATTGACAATCTCCACCATATTTGGTGATCAGATCAGAAGGAGTTCCAGTGGCTATTAATTTTCCATTTGAAAGTACTCCGACACGATCTGCAAGTCGCTCTACTTCATGCATATAATGAGTGGTGAGGAAGATAGTAGTACCTCTTGAAGCCATAGTTTCTATAAGATCCCAGATTTCAAATCTGCCTGCAGGATCTATACCAGTTGTGGGTTCGTCTAAAAATAATATTTCGGGATCATTTATGATTGAAATACCAACACATATACGTCGTTTTTGCCCCCCAGATAATTGATAAAATTTAGTATTTGCTTGTGAAGAAAGGCCCACTTGATTTATTATATAGTATGGGTCAATTTTAATTCCATATAGGCCAGAAAAATAAGTAACTAACTCCGTGACGGTTAGATGAGTAGGAGGTTCGAATGATTGGGGCAATAGTGATATTTTAGATTTGGCCACATTTAGGGGTGTTTTGTCTAAAATTCGGATAGATCCGGAGTTAAATGGGGAAGTTCCAGTAAGACAATTTATAAGAGTGGTCTTTCCAGCTCCATTTGGACCAATTAAAGCGAATATTTCTCCTTTTTTAATAGATAAAGAGACTCCATCCACCGCCATATAACCAGAGTAAGACTTCTGGAGATCCGCCATCTGGATTACAGTCATTGGTTACAATCGGGAGGGAGAGGAATTATGCATTAGGATTTGGGATATAAAGAGATATTAAAATAAAAACCATAGACAGGTGTATGAGAATATTAGAAATAATTGAAACACGAATTGAAATACGAGAATTTGAAAAAAAATCGGTGGATGTAGAAGTAAAAAAAGAGATTCTTGAGGCAGGAAGGCTAGCCCCAAGTGGCAGAAATCTACAGCATTGGCATTATGTACTTATTGAAGGTGAGAAAGAGCTAGATATCCTTTCTAAGTTAAGTCCTACGGGAAGGTGGATAAGAGACTCAAATTTTGCAATAGTCATTGTCACAGATCCAAAATATGATTTTAATGAACTAGATGCAGGGAGAGCGATAACACAAATGCAACTGGTAGGATGGGAAAGTGGGGTTGGTTCTCGGCTATATACGATAAAAAAACCAGATCAAGACAAAGCTAAATTGGAATTCAACATCCCAGGAGAATATCATATTACTGCGGTTGTGGGGTTTGGGTATCCATTAAATAGAGTGGCAGGGAAAAAGGAGAGAAAAGATATGAAGGAAATAGCTAGTTATAACCAATTCGGGATACCTATCGACCTTTGATAATTCCGCTTAGGGAGGCCCCAAAAAAGCAATAAAATTGCAGTTGTGAAGATCAAAGTGGAGAATCCGTATGATTGATGTGCAGATAAAAAGAGGGGCAAAGTGGATCCAGAAATACTAGATAAATATGCACCTATAAGGGGCCAAGTGCAGCTTATACAAGAAAAGAGCCCAATCATTCCCGAAAAGGTAAACCGATTAAAATTAAGCATGGATCGGTAGAATAAATAAGAGAGTGAGAGGTATCCAAAAAATTCAAAGAAAAGTATATAAAACGAGACTAATAAGCCGCTGTAAAAGAAAGAAGGTGCCCACCCAGGAGGCATGGAAGAGAATGCGATTCTCAATCCGAAGGCGTGGTCAGATGCAGTATGTCCATGGAAAATGTGACCAAAATCCAATATAGAACTAAGATATGCCAATAATAAAAAATACATAAATCCAAAAAGGAATGCAGGGATTCTTTTAGACAATTTTACCTTTGTTGGCTTTATTCGGAGGAGAACAAAAATACTAGAATTGATCCAGATAAAGGGATATAATAAGATTAGAGGATCAGTGATAATAGCGCCTGAATAAAGAACATATATGAGAGAGAAAATAAGCTCTAAAAATATGATAGAACTAAACAAAAATAAGAAATTTCTTGATGAATTCAAGAAAGATGAATTCATAAAAGAAGCTCCAGAATTATTGAGACAAGAAGTACAGTTAGATAAATATTTGAAGCGATGAAAGCCTTCATAAAGGTTGATCGAGATGGATTATAATGAGACATTATGATAGTCCAGAGAAATATGGCAGAGAAAATGGAATTTACCGATAGGAAGAAGAAAGAGAGATTTGCAAAATGAAATAATAATAAGGCACAGATAAGTGTGGCTCCAAAGTAGAATAGGATATTTTTTCTAGTCTCGGAATCGCCGTGTACAACAGAGAACATGGGCAATCCGCTCTTTTGAAAGTCTTTTTTATACACTATGGCCAAATTATAAAAATGGGCAGGGGTCCAAAAAAAGATTAAAGCAGCAAGTAAAATTGAGCTTGGGGAAATGGTTGAAGTTGCAGCTGCAGAGCCAATGACTACTGGGAACGATCCCGCGATGCCACCTATAACTGTGTTCTGAGCAGTATTTGGTTTGAGTAAAACGGTGTAAATGACACTGTAAAATAAAATGGCAGACAGGGCCAATATGGATGAAAGTAAGTTTAATTGGAGGAATACAAGAATTGAAGCCACAGCGAGAGAAATTCCAAAGATCCAAGCGTTCAGAATAGGTATTCTTTTAGTGGCTAGTGGTCGGTCTGAAGTTCTATCCATATTTTGGTCTACATCCGCTTCGAATATTTGATTGAAAGTTCCGCTCGCACCAATGGCTAGAACCCCGCCGAGTATTGTGAGAAGTGCCGTATTAAGTTTTAAAGAAGGGCCGGCGCTAATAGCCATTCCAGATAATGCAACTAGAGAGAGGAGCCACATCAATCTAGGTTTTGTTAAGTAGATATAATCAGATAGAGGAGGTTTGGACAAATAGGGAATTCTAGATAGAATATTGGATGAAGACCGAGATGGTTTTTCAGAGGCAGATTCCTCTGACATGGTGAAAGAAGAAGTGTAGAATTCAAGGGAGAAAGTTAGCGCGGCGAAGGTAGTTAGAAACATCAGAATAGTGGCCAATAGATCAAAATCCAAGCTAAATCCCCTAATGGATACTAAGTTGGGTGAAAAGCCAATTGATTGATTGGCAATTGAAAAGAGATAGATACCAAATCCCAACCACAATGGAATTCTAACGTTCAGGGGGTTGGTCCTATTTAGAATTAAAGAACATATGATTGCAATCCCGATCAAGAGAGGGAATAAAATTGACAGAAATGGGAGAACTAAATTAGATAGTTCTATCATTCCAAAAATATAGATGCCCATGCAAGTAAGTGAAAGTGCATAAATCGAATTGGTAGGCATCTCTTTTGTCACGAATGAACGTAAACTATACACCTATTTATGCACGACGAGTTTGGTTTAGAGAAAATACTGGTTAAATAATTATTGAATGGAATAAGATGCGGCTAGAGTGAGCGCGAGTGCTGCACCTAATCCAATAAGAATCAAATAGCTCAACGAAGGAGGTTCATATCTTAAATGTTGGAACCATCCAGCGACCAGGATAGCTTTTAGAAGAGATAAAATCATGATGGTCCAAAATGCAATCCAATACATTGTACTTAAAAGACCCATCATTTCGACAGCAACCTGTACTGTTGCGGATATGAACAATGCCACGTATATTATTGTATAAGTTTTAAGTGATACCATTTTTTGATTACCTCACAATATGTAGAATAGGGGAAATAGGAACAGCCAAACAATATCGACAAAGTGCCAATATAGACCGAAATATTCGAGCACCCTATTGTCTTCCAAATATGCACCATTCCATGCACGCCCTATGAGCCAAATGCAAATGATGAGGCCACCGATGACGTGTGCAGCGTGGAGACCAGTCGTTAAAAAGAAGGTGGAAGTTTTAACATTGGTTGAAAGCCAATACCCGTGTTGGAATAGATGGTTCCATTCGATGCCTTTATTTATTAAAAATCCGATCCCAAGAAGAAGTGTCGTGATTAGACTTACAACTACCCCGTATCTATTCTTCCTTTCTGCTGCAACAAGGGCCAAGATTACAGTGAAACTACTAGTTAAAAGCAGATAAGTATTCATCAAACCAGGTATAACGTCGTCGGGTATTGGAGTCCAACTCGTCCATCCATATGCAACCCGGATGAATATGGCAGATCCGATGAATGCCCCAAATAAGACTACATCGGATGCCAAAAATATCCATACACCAGTTTTCATATTTTCTATATTCTGGAATGGCCATGCCTCTCCAAATCCACCTTCTGGACCTGCGAATTTTTGAGCACCAAGCCCTATCATAGAACCTGAAAAGACTATCAAACCTATTAAAAAACAAGCGTAATAAATAGTAGTGGGTGAATTCCCTTGAGAAAATCCAGACAACCCGATTAAGAAGAAAAGAACACCCACAGATATGCAGAATGGCCAGATGCTTGCGTGAGTCTCTATATGAGGATTTGAATGATCACTCATGAGTAATTTCACCTCCATCTGTGGCTATTTTTTCAGGGATGAATTCTAATTCTCCATTCTCATAAGTTGGAACCCCATCCCAATTTTCTAGTGGCGGGGGGGAGGAAAGTGCCCATTCCATTGTTGAAGCATATTCCCAAGGTGAGTTTCCAACTTCTTCTCCATTGGAGAGGCTGATAAAGAAATTGTATAGCATTACAACGAAAGAAAGTGCCAAAATAAATCCACCAATAGTAGCCATCTGATGCCACGGTATCAAAGAAGGAGCATATGTGAAAACTCTCCGAGGAGTCTCCCATGCTATAAAGAGAGGGAAATAAAGTAGATTAAATCCAATAAAGTATAACACGAAATTGACTTTGCCTAGGAACTCATCATACATTCTTCCAGTTATTTTTGGGAACCAATAATAAATGGCAGCGACCAAACCAGTTACCCCCCCAACCATTACATAGTGGAAATGGGCAACTACCCAATATGTACCTCGGAATTCGTAGTCGAGTATTACGGCGCCTAAAAATACTCCGGTAATTCCGCCGATAATAAACAAAACTAGACCTCCGAATGCGAAGAGGAAGGGAGTAGTGAATTGAATTCTTCCTTTTACTAGAGTGTAAATGAGAGAAAATACCATCAAATCGAATGGAAGTGATATCCCAATAGTGGTTATCATGATGATCGTTTTTATTTCGAGATTAATCCCAGTAAGGAACATGTGATGCATCCAAACCACGAAACTTTGAACAGTGACTAAAACGAGAGCTGCGATGAACCATTTTCTACCGACAATTCTTCTTCCAGTGAAAGTTTGGAAAATTTCGGCCATTGCACCCAGAGCTGGGAAAAATACGATGTAAACTTCAGGATGTCCAAAGAACCAGAATAAGTGAGTCCACAAGAGGGATCCTTGTGTTCCAGTGGTTGAAAAATAAGTTGTCCCTAGAATCCTATCAGAAGATAGAATCATTAAAGCTGCTAGCAGTGCAGCAAATGCGAATAGCATCATCCACACTGTTAACAGTATCGTCCAAGTGAACAGAGGCATGTTCATTAATGTCATGCCTTTTGCCCGCATGCGATGGATGGTGGTGAGGAAATTAACAGAACCTGCAGTGATTGCGACTGAAAAGATGAGTAATGCCAAAATTGCAGAAGTTGCGCCAACTTGAGGGGTGAATGCAGGGAGGTTTAAAGGAGCATATACAGTCCATCCACCGTTGAAGGTTCCACCTTGGAAAAATGAAACCCCAAGTAAAATTCCAGAAATTAAATAAAGCCAATAACTCAAAGCATTTAGGCGAGGGAATGCCAGGTCTTTTGCACCTATTTGTATAGGAACTATGTAATTGGCAAATCCAAATGCGAATGGCGAAAGGAACCAAAACACCATTATTAGACCGTGCGCGGTGACGGACTGATTATACGCAAAGGCAGATAGCAACCCTTCCCCGGGGGCCCGAGGTAGCCAAAGTTGTAATCGGATTAAGAGGGCGAGAACCCCACCCATTACTAAGAAAAATAAAGAAGTTACGATATAAAGAATTCCAACATCTTTGTGATTTGTTGTTACCAACCAGCGTTTGATAGAGCTCATTGGCGGAAGGCCATGTTCATCGGAGTGACCGCCATCAGTTTGCAAAAGTTTATTCATAGTTAATTACCATTATTTTTAGTTTTATTCCATTGTTCGAACTCGGATTCTTCTAATATTATTATCTCTGCCAACATATATGAATGGCCAGCCCCACAGAGTTCATAACAAGCAGAATCATAAGTTCCAGTAGATTCAGCTAAGAACCACGTTTCAGATACTTGCCCCGGGGCAGCATCGGCTTTTATACGGAGATCGGGAGAACCGAAATTGTGCAATACATCTCTTGAAGTTATCTTCAAAACTGTGACTCGGTCTACGGGTGCCCGGAGTACACCTGTTGACTGATAGCCATCGGGGTAAGTGAACAAGAATCCGAACTGATATGCCTCGACTCCAATGGTTAAGGCATCATCTATTTGAGAAGGTTGGGCCTCGACATAGAGAAGAGATCCATAGGTCCAAACAACAAGTGCAATTACTACCACTGCACTTAGTAGAAGGGATTTAAGTAACTTATTTCCATCATCTTCCTGAGGAGGCAACTCTCCTAGTTTGGGACGGTCAATATCATCCTTTTTGCGAGTGGAATCCTCACGGTATCTATATGCCTGAATAACCATATAAGAAATGACTACGATACCGACAATAGTTCCAAGAAGTAAAAATATAAAGAAAATTTGATCGAAAATAAAAGTCCTACTTCCTATTGGGAAAATACTAAGGAGGCTCGATCTAGCTAAGAGGGAAATGAAACTAAAATCTAACACGTTTAATTTTGGACGGTTGGGGTACTTATCTATTACGACCTAACCTCGCAAAACCCTTGTACGGGTTTATGCTCATTGGAGGATCAGAATGCAGAATATATTGCATTATCCAACCAATGCAAATGCATAGATGTAAGCAAGTGCCATCATTGTTAACATAATTAAAGAACATATTTTTAAATGATAAATGAACAATTTATTAGATTCTATCAAAGAAAGGCGCCTATATTCTTCATTTGTTTTGGCAGAGCATTTGTGAGAATGGACTTCGACCATATGGAAAATTAGATCATCCCGTTCACGAAATATGAATTCGCAAAAAGGACATGTTTCAACGGGATCACTGGCACGGGGGGTTGAAAACTCTAATCCCAGAACTGAATTTTTTTCCATAACATTTATAAAAAGGACGGCGAGATAAAATTATTCTTATCGCGCCAAGGGGGAGGTGACGATCCAAAGGCTAAACATAGTATACAATATCATAATGAAGATAATAGGATATTGACTACGCAAGGGTTGTAAACGGCCACTGAAAAGTTTAAAAGAAATGCAATGAGATATCCAAACTGAACAAATATGACCAAGTAAAATGAAAATTAAAGCCAAAAGAGGAATCCAATGTGGAAGGGAATTTGGGTGAAAGGGGACGGGTGAAAGGGGATGGAAAGTGGCATAAACAAATGCGGGGAAAAATGTCAGTAGATATCCTGTAAAATGTGCGAGGTGATATCCAGCTGCAATGGGCAATAGAGAAGCTGCAAACTTGATATTAAGAGAATGGATAGAGATATAAGTGCCAGAAATTCGATGGGAAATGATAATCGCATAATGGTATATTGCATAGAACAGACCATGCCCAACTATAAGAGAGAGAAGATGGATGATTAGAAGAGGAATACCTAATGAAAGGAGGGGAATTAAAACCCATTTGTTCCAAAATTGTGTAGAAATCAAACCATCATAAGTTGTGATGAAAAGAATAGTGATTATGAATAAAACCTCGTGGCGCGCGGACAATCCGAGTGTATTGGATCCAGTTACTAATTTTGTTCCAGGTAGATGTATTTCAATAGAATTTTTGGAAGAAGTTAGTAAAGACATTTCTCCATAACATCTAAAAAATTTAGAGATTGGATCGGCATTTTCAAACCACGGTTTGGACCCATATACAAAAGATCCCATTAAAGTCAGGATCGTGTAAAAGATAAGAACAAGGGAGAGGGTATAAGGGGAATATGTTATATCAGATCCCACTTCGATTAGGACAAAGAATAGAAGTCCAATCGATGCAGGCCAAGAGCCTAATTTAGAAGGGTATGGATGATTGAGGGAAGGGAGCAATATTGAGATTGACTTCCAAGGGTTGAGTGCGTCCCAAGTATTTCCAAATAAATATACGGTCATTGTATATCCAGCCCACCAAATGACCCATACGAATAGGATTGAAAAGCTAGATACTGGATTTTGAGGTCCAAAAATCCCCAAAATTAAAGTGTAAATTAAAAGAAATATAGATAGAAATTGGAGAATTGAGATATTTGGTTTTAAAAATTGAGGGAAGGGTAAGCTCAATTGATAGCTGTTTATATTATCTATGAGTTGCCTATGAGTTACGAGACTAACAAATAGGAATGAAATGCCAATAATGACTCCGCCTGTGAGGACGAAAAGCCATGTTGGGATAATAGCAGGTTCATTTGTCAAAGGCAAACCCCCCGCATGGGCCATAACAGGGATAGGTAGTAGGGAGGCCCCTATAAGAATTAGAAAAAACCACTTCGAAGTGAATTTGAACAGGGAAAATCCCGTCATGAGAGGATTAATTGTGTTGCGATTATTATTAAAATTAGTGTTGCAAATGTGATAATTGCCATGGCAAGTGCCCATGCCCGAGAGCCACCATTGGAACGGATGGAAGCATATAACCCAATTAAAAGGTATGAGAATAACAAAATTGAAAATAATCCGAGGAAGAGGATAACCGAGGTTTGGGGATCAAATTGGAAAGAGGGAGAAGTAAGGAAAATAACTACAAACGCAGATATGCCCAAAACCAAAGATGAAAATAAAAATAATCGTATGTGAGGGAGAAATTCCACAAATTTTAAGTCGAGGTTCGAATAATCAAGAGTTTGTATGTGATTCCAATTCCTAAGGCGCAAGAAAACGGCCACAATCATCAAGAAAAACGCACCCATTAGGGCAGAACTTAATAGATATCCAGGTCCAGACATAAGGAATACCTCAAAATCTCTTTTTCAGGATTATAAGAGTTCTTTCTTAGATGCGCAAGGATGAATGGAACGTAGGAGACAATATTTTAACCAATAAAAGTCTATAATAAGCATGAGTACGGATAAGAGAAGAGGTACTATCGAAGCTCATCTAGTGGAGCAGCAGTACTACAAACCACCAGATGAATTTATTGAGCAAGCTAACATCAAAGACCCAAATATATACGAACGATTTGAAAAATTTCCAGAAGGGTTTGAAGAATATGCCAATTTACTTGACTGGTATAAAACATGGGACCAGGTTTTTGATGGGTCAAAACCACCGTTTTATAAGTGGTTTGTAGGAGGGAAAATAAATGCATCATATAATTGTGTTGACCGTCACCTTTCAACTAGAAAAAATCAAACTGCCCTATTGTGGGAAGGTGAAGATGGAGAACAGAAAAATATCACATATCAAGACCTATATCGGGAGATAAATGAAATTTCTGCAGCGCTCAAGTCTGTGGGAATAAAAGAAAATGACATAGTTACTCTTCATCTTCCAATGGTGTTAGAACTCCCAATGACCATGTTGGCATGTTCTCGGATAGGTGCACCTCATTCAGAAGTTTTTGCTGGTTTTTCGGCGACTGCACTTTCGGATCGAGTTCGAGATGCGAACTCAGAGTATATAGTTACGATTGATGGATATTATAGGAGAGGTGAATTTCTAAATCATATTGAAAAAACGGACGCTGCTTTAGAAGGAATGGATGAAAGACCAACAGTATTAGTTTGGACACGTCATGAAAAGCCAATGGTTGATATCAAAGAGGAATACATATTGCTTAAGGATCTCCAGAAAGAGCACAAAAGAGAATTAGTAGATCCAGTGGAGAGGAATGCAGAAGATATACTATTTTTAATGTATACATCGGGGACAACTGGAAAGCCAAAAGGATGCCAGCATAGAACTGGAGGATATCTTGCATATGCTACAGGAACGTCCAAATATATTTTGGACATTAAGCCAGAGGATACGTATTGGTGTGCCGCAGATATTGGATGGATAACAGGTCATTCTTATATTGTTTATGGCCCTCTTGCACTGGGAACTACTAGTGTTATGTATGAAGGCACCCCGGATTACCCACATAAGGGAAGAATTTGGGAAATTGCTGAGAAATATAGCGTCGATATATTCCATACATCTCCCACGGCGGTGAGGATGTTTATGAAATGGGGAGAGGAACATCTAGAGGGTTATGATTTTAGCTTTAGGCTAATGACTAGTGTGGGAGAACCCATTCAACCAGAGGCATGGATTTGGTATTATGAATATATAGGTAAAAAAGAGGCAGTGATTGTAGACACTTGGTGGCAAACAGAAACAGGAGGCCATATGATCACCAATTTACCAGGCATATCTGATATGAAACCAGGTAGTGCAGGATTGGCAGCTCCTGGAATCAAACCAATGATTGTTGATGGAGAAGGCAAGGAGATAGACAGAGAGGTCGGGAAAGCATGAAATCTCATAATAACTAGGCCATGGCCAGGGATGTTGCAAACGGTTTATGGGGATGATGAGAGGTTTATATCCACATATTGGGAGGAATTTTCAGATACTAATTCAAGTGAATGGGAAAAATGGTCATATAAGGCAGGGGATGGCGCAATTCAAACATCAGATAAATATTTTAGAATACTAGGTCGATTAGATGATGTGATGAATGTCGCAGGGCATCGTCTAGGGACCATGGAGTTGGAATCTGCAATAGTAGAAGTCAAATCTGTTGCGGAAGCAGCAGTTGCTTCCAGGAAACATCCAGAAAAAGGAGAAGTTCCAGATGCATATGTTGTGTTGAGAGAGGGCAATAAAGCATCAGATGAAATTCGAAAGTGCATAAATGAATCAGTGGAAGAGGGGATTGGAAAATTTGCCAGACCTGCAAATGTAATATTTGTTGAAGACCTACCAAAAACAAGGTCTGGAAAGATTATGCGTCGACTATTAGAAAACATTTCAAATGATGAAGAGTTGGGAGATACAACTACCCTCAGTGATCCGACAATAGCAGAGAAAATAAGAATTCAAGTTCACGGAGAGGGGGGAAAGTAGAATTAATTATTTCTACGAGTGGTTTCAACCAGGGGATGGCGGGCATAGTCTACAATTGTTATATCTTGAATAGTATTCAGCCCTTCTTTTGCTGCTGTTTTTGCCATGCCAAGTTCTACCGATTTATCTAGTATTAATACATATGCATCCATTTTTTCAATTCTCAATGAATGTGCTGCCAATACTCGGTGGTGTCCATCTGCCAAGTATAAATTATCATTGCAATCTATGACGACTAGAGGTTCTGCCAGTCCATTTGAGAGCTCATAGCTCCTTCCTTCTAACTCGTCTGCATAAACTGTTTTCTGGGTTGGTATAAGCAAATTAATGAAGACATTTTTTCGTTTCTGAGTTATTTTAGTGCCATGAATAGACTCCAAAGTTCGTAGTAATTTCCCTACTTTTTCGGGGGTTGCCCGTTCTATTTGGCTCCGAATAACATCGGAATTGGAGATTATACCAGCTAAATTTCCTGCATCGTCTATAACAGGGAGTTTTTGAATTCCAGATCGAAGGATGACTCTTGCTGCGTCTTGAATGGCCATCCCAGGATGTGCAACTAATAGATCCTTACTCATAACTTGGAAAATTGAAACTTCATTGTTGGAGAGTAGCAAGTCTCTAGCGGTTATAAATCCAACAACCTGCCTTCCAACACATACAGGGAACCCATCATGACCGGTTATATCTATTTTTTTAGCTACTTCAGAGACGGTATCATCGGGAGAAACCACCTCTACATGTAGAGTCATATATTGTCCAACGGTGGGTCTTGGTTCGTCCGAAGGGGCAGTTGGACTCATATGATTGACAAAGAAGCTTGAATGGATAAAAACCCAAGCATAAAAATTAAGAAATTAATATATTGGCTGCAGCCATTGCGAAATCGGCAAATGGGGAGAAGAAAGGAAGGCTCAAAATAGTCACTACCGCGGCTATGAGTATTGCCACATAGATTCCAACGGGTATCCCTTTGGAGGAGATATTGAGATCAGAAATTGGGGGATCCACCCACAGTGACTTAACCAGCCGAGTATAGAAATAGAGAGAAAGTGCAGAATTGATTGCCCCGATTGCTGCCAGCCACCAGAATCCAGCACCTACTGCGGCCATGAATAGAACGTACTTTGTCAGGAAACCCCCTCCTGTTGGCAAGCCAGCTAGAGAGAATAAAAATACAGTCATTGCTATAGATACCAATGGTGCTTTGGACCCCAATCCACGATAATCTTTGAAGGTTGGACCCACATTCCAATGTTCTGCAAGTGCAATGAATAGAAATGCCCCAGTATTCATGAACCCATAAATCATCAAATGCATCATGCTTGCCCCAATGACTAGTGTATCTTGAGATCCAGATAATGCTGCAAGTCCAATTAAAACATAACCTGCATGTCCGATAGAAGAATACGCTAACATTCTCTTAACATTCTCTTGTAAAGCGGCTGCGAAATTTCCTAGTGTCATTGTGAGTACAGCAAGGATCTGTATCGCGAGGGCCCAATCTAGTCCAATGGAAGAAACTACATCAAGAGGGAATGCCTCAATTAAAATTCGGAAAGCGAGGATAAATCCAGCTGCTTTTGATGCAGAAGATATAAACGCACTAACGGGAGAGATTGCACCTTCATATGCATCGGGAGCCCAGAAATGAAATGGCACACTTGTTGTTTTAAATGCGAGACCCCCAATTACCATCAAAATGCCAATTCCCAGAAGCCCAGATAAAGAGGGGGTGTTGAGTATTGATTCGGAGATGGCAGTGAATCCTAGACTTCCAGTTGCACCATAGATTAGGCTGGAACCATAAACAAATATAGCAGAAGATAATGCCCCAATTAGGAAATATTTGAGTCCAGATTCAGTGCTTCCTTCATTATTCTTCAGATAAGTGACGAGTGCATAGGAAGGCAAAGATGCCAATTCCATTGCAACAAAGGCTATAACCAAAGAATTTGCAGATGCCATGAGACCCATTCCTGCGGCTGCTAGCAGTAAGAGAGAATAATACTCTGCTTGGTTTTGTAGTGGTTTTATGTAATTATAACTAGCTATAGAAACTAGTAGAGTTACAGATGAAATGATAACGGAGAAGAATAAACTAGATCCATCAACGACTAGTTGATCTCCAAAGATAGTGACAGTTGGAGATTGCGAAATGAATAAAAATATTGCAGATGCAATTGAACAGAAAGAACCAACTACTGCAATTAATGTTAGAATTGTTAATTTGGTAGATTTTCGAAATATAGTATTATATATGAGTACCAACAAAGCGGCTGAAAGTATACATAATTGAGGAAGGAGTAAAACTAGATCAGACATCGGAAATACCTCCAAGTAAAGAAACCATAGGTTCGACTGCGTCTTGAATCATTTCGAAGAAAATATTTGGTGCAATTCCAAGTGCAATAATCATTAGCAGTATTACCACTAGTGGCATTAAATCGTGTATTTGAGGAAGGGCCAAGTCGGGATTTCCTTTGACTTCGAAAGTTCCAAAAAATACGCGTTGGATTGTTAACAAAAGATATCCTGCTACAATAACAATTCCAAACATAGATATCGCCGTGATGAGTTTCGCAAATGGGAAATTGGCTCCGAATGCACCTATGAAGATGAAAAGTTCTGCTGCAAAGCCCGACATAAGCGGTAGCCCCATATATCCAAATGCCCCTGCAATAAAGATCACAGAAGTAAGGGGCATTTTGTCAGCCAGTCCAGAGAGATCTTCGATGGACCTTGTATGAGTTGCATTGTATATCAATCCTACAGACATGAATAAGAGTCCAGAAAGCAACCCGTGGCTGATCATTTGAAAAGTTGCACCTCCCAATCCATATACAGTATAAGCAACCAGACCTAGAAGTACATAGCCCATGGACGAAATAGAAGAGTATGCAACGATTCGTTTTAGATCGGTTTGAGCTAGGGCCAAAAATGCCCCGTAAATCACACTGACTGCTGCAATAATAGCAATTATACTAGCCCATTTTTGGGCTACATCGGCCAAGAGTGTGAAATTAAACCGAAGGAGGGCATAAGTCCCCATCTTAAGTAAAACCCCTGCCAAAATGACAGATGCAGGAGTAGGAGCCTCTACGTGTGCATCTGGGAGCCAAGTGTGGAGAGGGACAATAGGGACCTTAACTCCAAATCCAATAAATAGTGCGATGAAAGCTACATATTTCAAAGTAGAAGCGTCCAAGAATCCCAATCCGTCTAATTGCCCTGAATGTAATGCAGTAGAAATATCGATCAGATTAAACGAACTGATGGAATCACCTAACCCGAAAATGAGAGCCATGAATCCAATGAACATGACTAGGCTAGCTACGTTCGTATAAATGAAAAATTTTATTGCAGCATATTTTCTTCGAGTGCCACCCCAAATGGCTATTAAAAAGTACATTGGAATTAAAACGGCTTCCCAAAAAACGAACCAAACAAAGAAATCAAAGGCTACGAAAACGCAGAAAAGTGCCGCCTCTATAATCAAAACGAGCCCATAGAATTGAGACTTTCTTTCATTTATTGGAGTCCAAGCAGAGAGGATTGCAAGAGGGGTCAAGATGGAGGTGAGGAGAATAAGCGGCATACTTATTCCATCAACACCAACATGCCAACTTAAAGAATAAGATCCAAGAGATAACCAAGGTACATATGTTTCGAATGCAATTTTTCCCCCGTTCAACAGCGCATTGCCACTTCCATCGAAATTAATCCACATGATCAAAGTTCCGAGCAAGGGGATTAAGCTCAGGTAAAATGAAAATTTATGTGAATTTTCATCGGAGGAAAATAATATAAACAGTCCGCTGAAGAATGCAGATAAGATTACTAATTCTATTAACATATTATAGCCACCCCCCCAGTAATGCAAATATGAATAAAATTAACACCAGCCCTATGGAGAGCAAAAGGGCATAATTAGTTACAGCACCTGTTTGAATTCTCCGTATGGAATTGCTGAGAGAAAGACTCTTTGAGCTAAGTTCGTTGACTAACCCATCGAGGTATTTTTGATCGAATATGTTTGCGAAAGTGGCAAGTTTATTTCGGGTTAAGCTGGCTATCATTAGCTGGTAATCGTCTTGGTAATAATTATGCATGAGAATGCGATAGATTGTGTTAAACCTCGTGGAGTAAACAGTCCCAGATTCGGTGGGGTTTGGAGATTGGTAGAGTTTCCACGCAAACGCCATTCCAGATACAGCTACTGCCAAAGATAGAATTGCAGAAATGATGGAAGAGAAATATGCAGAGTGATATCCAGAAAAGGACTCTGTGAGTTCGTGGTAGTGGTGAGCAGTTAGGTTAGAAGGTGCAGTATCGAGCCAATGGTGCAAGTAAGAAAGGTCAATTCCTAAAATTTCACCCAAGGGTACCATATTAATTGCACCTGCCAAGAGGGAGAGAGAGCCTAGTACCACAAGAGGTAATTTGATATTCCAACGCAAGGAATGGGGTTCTCTTGCTGCTTGTGATCGTGGAGAGCCGTGGAATGTCAAGTGTATCATCCGGAAAGTGTAGAAACCCGTTACAAATACCGCGATTAAACCAAATGCATATCCGATTAATAGGATGGGAGAGCCCCCAAGGCCATAATTCAAAGTTTCCAGGAGTACCTCATCTTTAGACCAGAAACCGGCAAAGGGGAAAATTCCAGCTAAAGCAAGTGATCCAAAAATAAAGCACCAATAAGTTACAGGAAGTTTTTCTCTAAGTCCACCCATATTCCACATATCCCCATCATGATGCATTGCGATTATCACAGCCCCTGCTCCTAAGAATAACAAAGCTTTGAAAATGGCGTGAGTGGTGAGGTGGAAAATTCCAGCTACATATCCTCCAGCCCCCAGAGCGAGCATGATGTAACCATATTGACTTATTGTAGAATAAGCCAGAACTTGTTTAAGTTCATGTTTGACAGTTGCCATCGTTGCGGCAAGTAATGCCGTGAATCCTCCAACGAGTGCGATAATAGCCAAAGTGGTGGGAGACAGTGCATAGAACCCATATATTCTTGCTACAAGATAGACACCTGCTGCGACCATGGTTGCAGCATGGATAAGTGCAGATACAGGAGTGGGCCCTTCCATTGCATCTGGGAGCCAAGTGTGGAGAGGAAATTGTGCAGATTTCCCAATGACACCACCTAAAATCAAGAGTCCAATAATGGTGACCCAAGTTTGTGGATCAAGTCCATTTAGAGTTTGGCCCGAAAGAATGGCAGATTTGGCGAGAACTGGGAAGGAGTTCGGACCTGCAAAATTTGCAGTCCCAAATATAACTAAAACTGCTACAACACCTATTAAAAAGAAATAATCCCCAAACCTAGTTACTAAAAATGCTTTTGTTGCAGCTTTTGGCGGTGCATCTTCACGGAACCAGAACCCGATCAATACCCAAGAGCAGAAACCAACCAGCTCAAAGAAAATAAATGACATTAGCAAGTTATCTGAGATGACAAATGACAACATGCTAAATGAAAATAAAGACAAACCAGCATAGTATCGGAACAATCCTTGTTCATTTTGATCGTTCATATAACCTAGGCTGTGTATGAATACCAAGAGTGCTATTAGAGAAACTACGACGAGCATGAGCGCAGATAAGGGGTCAATTAAGAATCCAAAGTGGAGATCCGAAATAGACCAAGTTGCCCATAAATAAATGGAATTATTAAAGAAATTTCCAGAATAAACAAGTGGCAGCAAAGATAGGGAAATTATGAAAGATCCAGACAATGCCAAGATACCAGGAATTGCACCACATTTGGGGAGAGCAGAAGGTGTAAAATGTCCTGCAAATAAAATGACCAAGAACGCAGTTAGAGGCAATAGCGGGATTGCAGCAATTAAATCGAATGGACCCATAGCTACCACCTCAATGTCACTGCTTTGGTGACATCAATGCCGGAGAAATTTCTTTGCAATACTAAAATTATTCCAATCCCAACAGCCACTTCTGCTGCCGCGAGTGCCAAAATGAAAAGCGAGAAAACCTGCCCGGTTAAATTCCCATGTAATGTGGAGAATGCTACAAAATTTAAATTGGCAGCATTCAACATGAGTTCGATAGATATGAGAAACATAAGGGCATTTCGACGTGTGAGTACGCCGAAGAGACCAATGGAGAAAATTGCTGCAGACAGAAGGATATAATAGCTAATAGGAACCATTAATTTTCACCTCCAGAATCCCGTCTAGCTAGCATAACTGCTGCCACAAGGGCGGCGACAAGTGCTATATCAATTATTTCGAACGCTGCTAAGAAATTCTCACTATGAATAGAAGCCCCGGGTAACCCAAACATTGCATATCCAATACTTTTAGTTATAGAAGAACCATCTTGGAAACCTACAGGAATTACGAAAGAAGCACCTATCAATATACTAGAGAATAAAAGGAAAAATGCAATGGCCCCCACTCCTCGAAGTAGATGGGGCCCCATATTAAGTGAGGGGGATGTCATAGATTTTGGATCCATTTTTCGTCGAATTAGCATTATTGCGAAGCTGATGAGGATGAGTACACCCCCCACATAAACAAGGACTTGCATTGCTGCGATGAATTCGGCGGATAAAAGAACATAATGAACTGCTATGCTCAAAAGTGCCACCCCTAACAGAAGAGCAGAATGCCAAACATCTTTTACTAGTACTACGCCTGCACTACTAAGTAGAGTTATTCCAGAAAAGAACAAAAATACCAACAAATCAGATATACTAGTTTCCATCATTGGTAATCAATTTCTCCATCCAATTCCCCGACCCAGGCAGATCGTGTAGGTTCACGAGATGCAAGTGGATCGAGGCCTTTGTACCAAGGTACATTTTTAAGCTGTTCTTTATTATATACTAGATCTCCTTTAGTATCCCCTGTGAATTCAAATTGTTGGGTCAATACAATTGCATCCACTGGGCAAACTTCTTCGCATAGTCTACAGTAAATGCACTGTCCAATGTGAAGATTATATTCCTCTCCTTGACGTTTATCGTCTAATTTGATTTCGATGGTGTCATTGGGGCAAACTATCTCGCATTGGCGGCACCATATACAACGCTCCTGGCTGAATTTGTGGACTCCACGGAACCTAGGCGAAACGTGGGGGACAGTTTCGGGATATTCAACTGTGAATGTTTGACCATCTAGGGCGTGTTTCATTGTTGCTGCCATAGATTGAAGGATCCCTATCATGCTATAACACCTACCAAGATCGCAGTTAAAATTAAGTTAATGAATGATAACGCCAAGAGGCCTTTCCAGCCAATCTCTATCATTTGGTCAATTCTGACACGAGGGATTGCAGCCCGCATCCACTGGGTAAAGAGGAATACACTCCAGATTTTTAGCAAGAACCAAATAAACCCAGGTATGAAAGAGAGGGAAGAAATGGGAGCTGCAGGACCACCTAAAAAGAGGGTGGCAATGATTGCCCCACCTAGAAAAACGTGGAGAAATTCTCCGAGGAAAAATAAAACAAAATAAACAGATGAATATTCAGTGACATATCCCGCAACAAGTTCTGTGGGTGCCTCAGGTATATCAAAAGGGTTTCTGCCTATTTCAGCTAAATTCGCGATTAGGAATAGGACGAAAGCAAATGGATTTACAAAGGCAAACCAAGATGGAATGGTAACCCCTGCGATTACGATTAGAGGGGCTGCTTGTGCAGATACAATTTCACTTAGACGCAAAGATCCAGCGAATAAAACAACAGACGCTGCGGTTACTATAAGGGGAATCTCATAAGCTATATTCATTGCCACTGCCCGAAGCCCACCCAACATTGAGAATTTATTGTTTGAAGAATAGCCCCCTATAACGACTCCAACGGAGGCGATAGATGCAACGGCGAAAACGAATACCAAGCCAGTTTCGGGATCGGCCAATTGGAGTGGGCCCCCCATAGGAATGACTGCAAACCCCAATAGTGCAGAGAAAGGAAGAATTAGAGGGGCTATATCCCAAGAGGGACGGTCGACTCCTTCTGGGACTATTAATTCTTTGGCCAATAAACGGACTGCATCTGCTACGATTATCAGTAAGCCAAGGGGCCCGAGTCTATTTACTGCGATCCTATCTGTGAAAACTGCGGTTATTTTTCGTTTTGCCCAGGGACCTGCGATGCCTGCAGAAATTAGCATAATATTCCCAATTAAAAATGCTGCAATAAATGCAGACAAAATAAGACCAAAAGAACCATCAAGGCCCAAAAGGTGAGAGATAGCATCGACTAGAGGAGTCTGAGTTGTGAGGGGCAAGGTAATCATCGATCGACCTCCCCGAGGACTATGTCTAGGCTCCCTAGAGCTGCGATTAGATCAGGTACCAACCCACCTGTGGCCATTTCAGATAAAGTAGATAGATTACTGAAACAAGGACTCCTAATTTTGAATCGGGCTGGTTGTTGAGTCCCATCGGATCTAATATAAATTCCAAGTTCTCCTTTTGCAGCTTCGACCGCCCTGTATATTTCTGCATCTGCGGGCGGTTTGATTGTTCTAGGTACATTTGCCTGAATTATTCTATCCTCTTCTGGCCAAGATTCTAGAAGAGATATACACTGGCCGATAATCTTTGCAGATTGTTCTACTTCGCCCAAACGGACTAAGAACCTAGAGTAAATATCGCAGCCATCATTCGTTACAACATTCCAATCGAGATTTTCGTAATAACCATAGGGATCATCTCTTCGCAAATCATAATCAATTCCAGAGCCCCTAGCCACAGGCCCAGTTACGCCATATTGCCGGGCCACATCAGGGGGCAGAATTCCAGTTCCAACACACCGTAATTGGAAAATTTCATTGGTAGTCATCAGCTCTGAATATTCTTGAATTCCTGCAGGTATTTTGTCCAAGAACTTCTGGATTTTGGATAGGAATTCATCGCGGGGTTCGGGCAGATCCCACACCACACCTCCGAGGCGGAAATAGTTGAACATCATTCGTTGTCCAGTTAAATCCTCTAGGATTGATTGGACAATTTCACGGTCCCTCATGGCATACATGAAAATAGCGGTGAAATCGCCGTATATATCTAGTGCGAAAGTACCAACGGCTAAGAAATGTGCACATATACGGCAGAGTTCAGCGCCCATAGTCCGAATGATTTCAGCATATTCGGGGACTTCTATATTGACTAGATCTTCTGCTGCTCGAGCATAGGCCCACTCATTGAGCAGTCCCGCTGATGCATAGTCCCAACGATCAGGGTAGGGCATTATTTGGTAGCGATAATTGAGCCCTTGGGCCATTTGTTCTTCACACCTATGCAGATAGCCGATGTCCGGGTCGACTGAGACTACATGTTCGCCGTCGAGTACTGTTTTTAAGTGCAGCACTCCGTGTGTCGCGGGGTGGTGGGGGCCGATATTAATAAACATGGTATTTTCCTCATCGGTGTCTCTTAGAGGATTCTCATGTTCTTGTAGCGTTATAAGTTGAGGCTTGTTTTGATCATAATCCAAACTGAGTGGGTGCCCTTGCCAAGTGTCGGGTAGAAGAATTCTGCGAAGGTCGGGGTGCCCCTCATAATTTATCCCAACTAGATCGTATGCTTCTCTTTCGTGCCAATCTGCAGTTCGGAAAACAGAACATGCCGATTGATTCCAAGGGTTATTTTTAGGAGAAGGCACTACGATGCCCAGCTCATGTTGAGGAGAATCGTATTTTCTCAAGTGATAAATTGATTCAAACCGATCCTCGTATTCCTGTGCAGTGACACAAGAGAGGTGATCGAAACCGGCTTCATCACGAAGGAGGGTCAATGCCTCTTCAACTGAATCGGGTCTGATAACAAATGCAGGGGCATTGACATGGTCTTCTTTTTGTAGAACAAGAGGCCCGAGTAATTTTTCTAATTTAGTATAATCTAGTGTACCGTTTTTAGATATGCCGACTATATTTTTTTGAGAGGATGCAGGTGTTGAGCTCATGGGGAATCACTCCAATTGTACCGCATTACTAGGTCATTTTCTGCAATTTGATCTGCAAGTTGTTCGATAAGTTCATGAGTATCTAGATCGCCAAATTTTTCAAGTTCATATGGATCGACAGTGACAGGAGACCTTTGTCCGTTTATTATTCGTTCTTGGAGTTTGACAATCCCATAGACGAGTGCTTCGGGGCGGGGTGGGCATCCAGGCACATGTATATCAACTGGTAAGATTTCTTCTACACCTTTTACAACATTGTACCCTTTATGGAATGGACCTCCAGAGATTGTACAAGATCCCATACCGACTACAAATTTTGGTTCTGGCATTTGGTCATATACACGCCGCATTCTGGGTGCAAATTTGGAAACAATAGTTCCGGGTACGATTATTAGATCTGCTTGACGGGGGGAAGCCCTAGGAACACCGGCACCAAAACGATCTAGATCGTGTTTTACTGCAAAGGTGTGCATCATTTCGATACTACAACACGCAATGCCAAACTGAAGAAGGAAAAGTGAAGATCCACGTACCCAATCCATGAATGAATCAAATTTTGTTAGAATGAATGGAGAAGATCCAAATGCTTCTCTTAATTTTGAATTTAGACGAGGATCTGTTGTCATGGCGATACCTCGGTGTCAGATACAACCCACTTGATTACCCCTGTGCTCCATGCCCAGATGAGTCCTATAAAGAGTACCAATATAAAGATCAGCATAGGAACTAGCGCCCAGAATAGATCATATGCAGCTACATCTCGATACAAGAGTGCCCATGGGAAAATAAAGATGGTCTCTATGTCAAAAACGACAAACAGCAAAGCGACCATATAATATTGAATGTCAAATCTAAAGCGCGTAGAACTTGTTGGTACTTCACCAGATTCGTACGCAGCGATTTTCCCGGCATTGGGGACAGTGGGGCGAAGGAGGGAAGAGATTAGAACCATTCCAAGAGGAATGAGCAATGCAACAAATGCCAGCATACCTATAGCAAACCAAGGATTCATGAGTAGACTACTTGATCTTTCTCTGGATTTGAGTCCGTATAAATGTTAATTGTTTGAATCGGGCGGAAAGGGAGAGATATATGATAAAAATGTACTACGATAAGGGAGTGGAATAATCTTCATGAATGAAGAATACAATATCAACATTGAACTGGCGTAATTCATGTTCGACTTGGACATAGTTCGGCAATAGAGGTCGTATTTCTTCCACTTCATTAGATCTAGCGATAATGACAGGAGGATTTTGGTCGTTGAGTATGGTCTCGAAAGACAATAGGTCCGCCGTGCTATTTACGGTCGATCCATATGACTCGAGATACCAGGAGATGGGCAATCGATTATACCACTCACCATCTCGAATTGGCAGAGTATATGCATCTTCCTCATGTTCAACTAGGAAATAATCCCCATAATAGAGTACGTCCAAATTAGGGTGGCTGATCGAAGCTATTTGAATAGATTGAAGTGTTTCATGCATATTTGCATCGGGTTGTGCATATTGAACAATAAAATTAGATTCGTCGTATGGATCGAGATGACTGGTTGAAATGGAGATGCCAATTGTTCCAACTGAGATCAACAATAGCAGAATTACAGCCAAACTCGCCCCAATTTTATCATTTGATGAGAAGGATTCAGAAGCCCAATCATATATTATTGCAGCGCCGACTGCGGCAGGTATGGCGAGGGGAACAACTGTGTGAACAACTGCCCAGGAAGAGCTAATATCTATAGAAAGTGGATATATAAATAAGCTTAAAATTCCCCAATAAAACCCTAGTGCAACTACGTTGCGGGGGAGTTTTCCCCCATAACGATCGGAAATGAAACCAATGAAAGATAGTAAAACTAGAGCCCCGGATGCATTCAATAGAGAAAGAACATAATGTTTCAGGAAAGGTAAGTATGCGTGGTCAGTAGATGGTCCAAGAATCCACTCCCCGACTAGCTTTGCGGCAGAATCTATCAGGGCCACTGAAATGACACTCGGTAAGATTGAGGGATGTGAAAAGATATGGTCAATTCCAATTCCTCCAAGAGATCCAGTTCTAGGTGAATAGAATAAAAATAATATGAATAAGAATTCAATAGTCACTAAGAAAAGATGTTTTCTCCAATACCAAATTGATCCAGATAAATCAGATATTGTTTGAGAAACAGTAGTAGCCCAACCTGGTTTTTTATCACGCAATAAGAACAATTTATGGTCAAAAATCAGAAGCAAGCAAATTGCGAGTATTGCAACATATACGAGAGCATTTTCTTTGGCTGTGAAGGCAAGGGCTAAAAATGCACTAGCATAGTAAAGATAGCGAGGTTTACTAGTAGAAAGGAATCGTAAACAATAGCCAACAAAAAGGAAGATGAACGCGGCAACAATTACATCGTTTCGCATGAATCGAGAGTAATAAAGGAGCAATGGATCTAGTGCCAAAAACAAAGATAATGCTATTAATTCTCTATTATTTAGATGGTCACGGTAAAGCCAAACTGCGAGTGGAAGTAAACCCCCTATGATAGCTACAGCAATGCGAGAGGTGAAATCCGTGGCCCCAGCAAATTCAAAAATATAGTGATTTATTTGGGGTAGAAAAGGACCATGTACAATTGGCCTGTATTGCCAGATACCAGTATCTATGTAACGGAGAATGTCGTATCCTACCCGGCCCTCATCCCAATGGGCAACTCTTGATCCAAGATTTACTATTCGAAAAATAAGAGATACGATCGTGATGCAAACTATAGTAAATAGAGTATTATCAGTCTTGGATAAAAAAGTGCCAAATCGAGAGTTCATTGATAAATAAAGTCGGTCTACAAACTACAACCTTTCCATCTATCGTTAGAGCTATTACTGAATCAAGCATTGGGCGAATTATGGTAAGAATAGGAATGGTCGTGGCAGAGTTCAACCGTCCGATCACAGAATTGATGGAAAATGAGGCGATCAAGGTTGCAAAAGAAGAAGAAGCAGATATTGCAGATACGATATATGTTCCAGGAATATATGACTCCCCGATTGCGGCGGATAGACTAGCTCGGAGGGAGGATATTGACGCAGTGGTTGTTATTGGGGCAATAATATCAGGAGACACAGATCACGAACATGTAATCGCCCACTCAACTGCACAAGGATTAATAAAAATTAGTCTAGATAGAGACAAGCCAATAATATTGGGGATAACTGGCCCAGGGATGGATCCTAAGCAAGCCATGGATAGGATTGAAAATGGAGGCAGTGCCATGCAAAGTGCCATAAAAATGACAGGCAGATTATAATGAAGTTTTCCAAGAGAGTTGAAGGCATAAAACCTAGTGCGACCGTTGCAGTGGGAAATAAAGCTTCAGAATTGAGACAGCAAGGAGTTGATATAATCGATTTAAGCGTTGGAGAGCCAGATTTCAAAACGCCTAAAAATATAGTTAATGTGGCAAAGATATCATTGGAAAATGGAGATCATGGATATACATCTTCGAAAGGGATTATAGAGCTAAGAGAATCCATTTCCAAATATTTTAATGAAAAATGTGAATTGGAATATGGGGTAAACAATATAATTGTCACTCCGGGTGCCAAACAGGCATTATTTGAAGCGATAATGACAATCATAGGAGAGGGAGATGAAACCATAATATTCACACCCGCATGGGTATCGTATGAACCTATGATTTCGATGGCAGGAGGAGACATAAAGAGAATAAGTCTAGAGCCATATGGATTTCAAATTGGCCCGGCAATTGAAAGGCTCAAGGAGGAAATATCCCCTAGGACAAAATTAGTCATTTTAAATTCACCGTCTAATCCGACTGGTGCGGTGTATTCAGAGGAAGAATTAGAGGGATTGAGAGACTTGCTGGTTGACAATGATGTGATGGCCATTTCAGATGAAATCTATAAAGAAATCACATATACGTCGGAATACACCAGTGTTGGGGCAATGGAGGGGATGAAAGAAAGAACGGTTACTGTGAACGGTTTTTCTAAGGCATATGCAATGACTGGATGGCGTTTAGGCTACATGGGTGGCCCAAGAGAATTGATAAATCAAGCTGCAAAAATTCACTCACACACGGCCACATGTGCAACTAATATGGTCCAACGTGCAGGAATAGAAGCACTAGAAAATGGGGAAGGTGCAGTAGCAGAAATGGTGGAATCATTTAAACATCGGAGGGATTTGATTTTGCAACTACTATCTAAAAATGGAATAGATATTCAACCCCCGGAAGGAGCATTCTACGTGATGATACCAGTTGAGGGAGATGGAGTAGAATGGTGTGAAAAATCAATTGATAAGGCACATGTTGCAATGGTACCAGGAGAAGCATTTGGCACTCCAGGGTATGCCCGCATTTCATATGCTAACTCAATTGAAAATATTGAAGAAGGTATTAGAAGACTTTGTGAGAATGAGTTAATTTGATTTAATATATTTTAAACCAAAAATATTTTACATTTCATTCAGATATAGAAACCAACCATTATCAGGGAGTGTACCAAAGTAGGAGCTATGGTCAATATAGAGAAACAAGAAGGTTCAGAAATTGTTTATAAACTTGGACAGAACAATAATTTTGATGAGCTAGAAGTAGGGGGGCATTATCATGCGGCGGTGGATCGATTGGCTAAATACGGGGTGTTCGTTAGGTTGTCAAGACGTATTTCGGGCTTAGTGCATGAATCAGCTTTTGATAGGGAATACAAAGAAAATGAAGAGGTGGTTGTCCAGTTAAGAGAAATCAAAGAGAATGGAGATTTGAGTTTTATTCCGGCGGAACTAGATGCATATAGAACCCAGATTCTAGGGGAGAAGGAGATAATAGATATAGATAAACTAGAAATGCATATTGGAAAAACCGTGGAAATTGAGGGGATCATTTCACAACGAAAAGAAACTACAGGTCCGCTCACATATAGTATTTCAGACGGTACAGGTATCGTTCGATGTGTAGAACAAAAACAAACATCAAAACACATTTTGAACCAGAGGGGAGTAGAAGAAGGGGTTCGGATAATAGGAACAGTGAGAGATGGAAAATATGGAATGCAATTGGAGATCGAACATATAGAAAAATTAGAGGGCGAAAACTTGATGCGAATATCAGAGAAATTTGAATCAAATATTGCCGAAAAGATAGGCAACGGGGGAGAAGAATTTTTAGTGGATTGGCCTGCTCTCTTGAAATTGAGAGAGAGTATAGAAGGAAGTGCAGAAATTCTTATTCGAGCGGTGTTTTCTGGACGCCCGATAATCGTTCGCCATCATGCCGATGTAGATGGTATTTGTGCAGGTTTACCTATAGAAAAATCCCTAAAGGGTCTTGTGACCAAAGTTCATATGGATGAAAGATCTCAATACAATCTGATTAGAAGAGTGGCTAGCAGGGCCCCATATTATGATATGGAAGATGCAGTGCATGATTTAAATTATGCCTTAACTTCCCAGGTTCGGCACGGGCAAATGTTGCCACTACTAGTTTTGATTGACAATGGGAGTACAGAGGAAGACATCCCAGCATATGAATACCTACAGAGTTATGAAATCCCCATCGTAGTGATAGATCACCATTATCCAAATGAAGAGGAAGTTGAACCGTATCTTGCGGGGCATGTCAACCCATACATAGTGGGAGAAGATTACCGCATAACAACGGGAATGATTTGTGCAGAAATTGCAGGCATTATTGATAGAGAATCAATGACAAATCTCAAACAATTGCCTGCCATTTCGGGTGTGGCAGATAGATCTTCTTCCAGTATAATGGAAGAATATCTCTCAATAGCCAGAATGCATGGTTTTGAAATGGAAGACATACAGAGGATATGTGATTCTTTGGATTATATGACTTATGTGTTAAGGCATAACAAGGGAGAAGGTTTAGTTGAGGAAATAATAGGAATGGGAGATAAAAACCGGTTTAAACAAGTGACAGAATTGCTATCAAAAATGGCAAGAGAAAACATGAAAATCCAAACTGAAATGGCACTTAAATACACCCAATCAAATCAATTAGAAACAGGAGTGGTATTTAATCGGGTAGAGATAGAAGTGGGAGCATATAAGAACACATATCCAGCACCTGGAAAGACTACGAGTTCGGTTCATGATCACTTGATTGGAGAGAGAGGTGGACCAATGATCACTATTGGATATGGATCAGATTTTGCAATCATAAGAAGTGATGGAATAGATTTAGATATTCCTCAAATGGTCGAAAGAATAAAAAGTGAAATTCCAAGTGCAGGAGTAAGTGGAGGAGGACATTTAGTAGTTGGGTCCATGAAATTCGTACCTGGAGAAAGTAAAAAAGTAAGAGAAGTGCTCGAAAAAGAGATAGAAAAAACATCGATAAAAATTGAATGAAAACAGGATGTAATGATTGGTTTTTTATCGATAGAAAATATATCATAGGCAAATGGTAGAATATAGCTTTGCAATTTCGTTAGTGGGATACGTAATAGGTGCACTCGGGGGGCTTTTGATTTTTATTGAGTTATTCCAAGTTCCAAATTATCTCAAATATAAACCGAAATTGAATAGATATGATATCGAGCTGAAACCAGAAGAAGTACAAGAGTACACCATAGTGGGTAGAATTGGAGCATTGATGATTGCAATTGCATTTTCCTTGCAATTTATTTCTATGTTGATATAGGACTAAGAAAGAGAACCAAGAATAGTGGATGCCCTGATTGCTTCGGATTGGACTAAATAATCAGAATCATCTGAGTATGTTTTTGCAGTTTGAAGTGCTCGCAGAGTGCGTATTTGTACAAGTGCCCATATAGCACTATATCGAGCGAAGCTGGAGAGATCATTGGAGATTATATTTGAAAGGGGACCTATAGCACGAGTATCACCGATCAGACCAAGAGCTCGTGCGGCGTTGCTTCTAATTTGTTCGTTTTCGGAAGCCAATTTATTTGTAATTGATTGGGTTGCAAGAGGAGACCCTATCTCGCCGAGGGCGCGTAGTGTTATGAGTTGTAGCTGGGGGTCGGAGTCATTATCAACATAAGGCAGAATTATTTCAACGGCTTTTTCAGAACCGATCTTGCCTATAACTTCTATTGCGGATTTATCACGTTTAGCTGCACGTTCTAACATGGATTCTATTGCAGATTCATCCCCCATTCGTCTGAGTGCCCCGAAACAATATTGTTGCATATATTCCATTCCTAGCTTTTCGAGGGCCAATAAAATCATGTCTACATTACCATTTTTTTCGTGTTCCTTGAGTGCAGAAAGTTCGGGTGGGAAATCTTTTGGCTTCCCATCTAAGACTGAGTAAAATCCCTTCGATTGGAGAAGTTCCCTAGTTGAAAGTTTGGAATTCGCATCTGCAGATCCATTTGTGTCTGTTGAAGACTCCTCTTTGCTCATGTGGTAGAATTGGGAATGAATGGTGTAAGAGCGTTTCTATATCCTCTCTGAAAATTTATTCCAATAATAAGAAGGAGATAAGAAGAGATATGCGAGTGAAAGGATTAGTAATGCATAGGGAAATGCGCGCCCCATTGAATTGGGGAAGGCGATGGCAGATAATTGGACTATACTAAGTAGTAAAGAATCTCTAAATAGTAGATCGGGGTATCTAATCGGGATGACCATAAGGTATGCAAGAACAAGGGTTAAAAGTAGAAGTGAAAGTGGGCTGAATGTCTGTACAAGAACTACTGAAGAAATGATAATTGCTGCAACGGGCGTTTGGGCACCTATAGTATGATTATGTTCTATATCATAGGCCATGTAAAGAGATAGTCTAACTGCAGACATGCTAAAAAATGCCAATATGCAAAAGATGGCCAATATATGAGTATAAGATAGTAAAGAGAGATTCGAAAGGACGATAGGATCGTTTTGAGTGACTATGTTGTAGATTACTAAAGAAGGTGCGACGCCAAATGAAACTATATCCGAAATAGAATCCAGGTGCGATCCAATTGAGGACCCCCCAAATTTCCTGGCAATAATTCCATCGATACCATCGCCGAGAGCTGATAAAAGAATCAACCTACATGATAAAAAAGGATCTACAAGTGCAAAGGAGACGGCTGAAAGGCCGATGATAGCATTGATGAGGGAGACTATATCTGCAGGGCCAAATTTATTTTTACCATCATGGTCGTATCCTAAAAATCTAGGCCGCATGTCACAGAAATTAATTTACTGTGGGCATACATCTTGCGATTCATCTTTGGGTTAAAGAAGAAATGTTATTTTAGAGGTAGTCTTAACGAAAGTGTGTATAGAAGGAAATTTATGACGGGCATGGCAGTAGGCCTTGGTGGGATTGTATTTCAAGGGTGCGTAGAGTCAATGCCGGAGGTAGTTCCAGATGTGAGAATGAGTGCGAGTGCATTTTTGCCATATAAATTGGAAGTTAAAGTGGGACAAACTTTGAAATTTGTGAATACAAACTCTAGATTACATACAGTGACGGCTTATGAGAACAAAATTCCAGAAGGTGCAGACTATTTCGCTTCGGGCGGGTTTGGAACAGAAATTGAAGCAAGAAAAGCTTGGGTTAAAAACCTAGGAGGGGCACTTGCGACAGGAGAAGTATTTGAACATACATTTTCAATTTCGGGAACATATCACTATTTTTGTATTCCTCATGAGATGGGAGGAATGATGGGCATAATAGAAGTGACCGATTGAATATACGCAGATTATACAGTTGGATGGGCTTCTAAAGTTGCCTTTTGGATTTCGACACGTCGGAGAGGATATATGTGTTTTGTCTCGTTGTATAGGTCCAAGGATAATTTTCCTTCGGAAATGGAATCCATGAATTCAGTATAAGTTTGGGTGGAAGATTTTGAAGTTAAGATCGATTCCATTTGTTTTCTGACTGCTTTTTCTTGACTGTGATCTACTCCTTTATTTGTGAATGCAAGAGGGTGTATTCGGACTTGATAAGAATCGGAAGTCAACACAGTCATTATTAGATCTATTTTGGAAGCCCCTCTTCTAATGAGACTGCGCAAATAATCAGAGGATATTTCATGTTTAATTAGTTCGGTGTGGACACTATCTGCAGTTGTTTCTATGACTTTGAATTTGAGTTTTATGTGATTTTGATTTGGATTTCCAGAAATAGAACCCAAAGTTGTTTCAATAGTCCTCCCAATTAATTTTTCAGGGGTATCTGCAGGAGTAGTACCTAATTTGGCCCTATCGAATTGTTCAGGTGCAAGTATATTGTACCACTGTTTATGCTGTCTTTTTTTGGATACTGATCGTTTACTCATAATTTTTTGTTGTATTTTCTCCGTTTGTTAGATATTGTTCGAGGTGGGTTTCAACGCAGTCTATTGTCTTTACTGCAACGTGGAGATTTATAAGTAAATCGTCCACGGTGGATCGAAGGCTGCCAATTGAATTTCGTTCTATATTGGCAATAATGCAATTTTCTGCAGCCTTTGTTTTTATAGAAGGGGTATTATCAGGAGCTATAGATTGTACTGCCAGATTGGGCCGTTCTGAAAAAATACAGAGAGTAGTAGCTACCACATTTCCTCCAGGGGTTTAAGATGGATTTCAAATAGTAACATTTACTCTAGTAATTTCCTCGCATTTTCATAATTATAAGTGAAATCTTCATCTAATTTGGTACCACGATAGTAATTAACAAGTCTTCTTATTTTTGCCTCCGTATTATGGAGAGATCTTTTGTTTTGGTTATCTTTTGGGTTTTCCCCTATATGCTCGTGGAGTCGGATTGATTTCTGCATAAGATTGGTGAGGTCCTCGGGCAGAGAGGGTGACTCTTGATTTTCGGAGAGGATTTTTGTTATTTTTTTCCCTGTAGCCAATTTTACACTAGGTACGGGGATTCCAGAAATGCCTTCATCTCTTAGTTTGAGTCCAATTTCACTTGGAGTATGGCCATCTTTAGAAAGTTTAACTATCTCTTTTTCAATTTCTTTTGGTTTAACGTTACTCCATTTAGGGAGCGTGGTGTGTACTGGCCGGGTAGAGCCGGATTTTCCGCGCCTACGAGTGTGCATTCGTGCCATGATGGTTAGTGTGTGGAACAACACGTCAGCTGATATATAGTGGGCATATTGCCAGCACTACCACCTTCCCTAGCAACACAAGTGTGTGGCTTGTCGGATGAGCGGCT
>MDTE01198211.1_pt1 | contig 86185 bp, 83 predicted proteins | sample 811231 | NCBI WGS metagenome assembly MDTE01 (sample SAMN05326651, study PRJNA326480) | marine metagenome | isolation source: seawater | place: Indian Ocean: Red Sea | collected 2010 | reverse complement strand
CTGAGCATGTTAACACTGTGATGCCCGGTTATACCCACTTGCAGCACGCACAACCCATTACTCTTGGACATCATTTACTTGCGTATGGGGAAATGTTTTTACGTGATCGCGATCGTTTTCTAGATTGTCGCGTGCGTGTGAATGTTTTGCCCTTAGGTTCAGGAGCATTAGCTGGTTCGCCTTATCCTTTAAATCGGCAGATGGTTGCTGATGAGCTTGGTTTTGAAGCCCTTTCACGGAACAGCTTGGATGCCACTTCGGATCGTGATTATGCAGTTGAATTTGTTTCTGCAGCCGCTTTGACTCAAATGCATATTTCTCGTCTAGCGGAGGAAATCATTCTGTGGTCTTCGACCGAATTTTCATTCGTTCGTTTGCCTGATTCATTTGCTACCGGCTCTAGCATGATGCCACAAAAGAAAAATGCTGATGTCGCTGAGCTTGCACGTGGTCGTGCAGGCCGGATTTACGGTGAATTGATGGCACTCTTAACTACCTTAAAAGGCCTGCCTCTTGCCTATAATCGTGATCTACAGGAAGACAAGCCTTCTATTTTGGCAACTGGGGAAGTACTTATTCCTACGCTACGTATTTTTAGGGAAATGTTGAAACAGCTTGAGTTTGATAATGAACGGATGCGTAATTCAGCAGCACTAGGTTTCACACTTGCAACAGATGTAGCTGATTACCTTGTAAAAAAGGGTGTTCCTTTCCGCGAGGCTCATCAGGTGGTTGGTGGGTTAGTGCTTTTAGCTGAACAAAAGAATTGTGATTTAAATGAGTTACCTTTTGAAAGTTATCAGCAGGCTCATGTTCTTTTCGAAGAGGATGTGTTGGAAATTAGTATTGAGTCTGCATTAGCTGAACGTGACCTTTTAGGTGGTACTGCACCGTCTCAGGTGCGTGAAGCTGTAGAGCTATTGAGAAATCAACTTACTTAAATAAGTCTATAATCTGTCTTTTTCGGTGGTTAAAGGAAGTGTGATGTTATTGCACCTTTCACAAACATCAGTCGGAATAATTCCAACGCGCATCAGTAGAGAAAAGGCCCAACAGCCTGCGCAGAAACCTAGCAATGATTCAAGTGCTGCGAAGACACTTAATATCCCAAGAACTAGTTTTGCAGCAAATATCAAATCACCGAAATAGATTAAACAAAGAGCTGTTGTTGCGAAAGCTAAGCCAATACTTTGGGCGAATTGTTTTGGAGGGCCCGGTACAGTACGGTTTTTTTGTATTACATATGGGGTAAGAATTCTGGTAGATAATTGTCCCATTATGCTGAGGGTAGGACCAGTAAACACTCTAGCTAAAAATTCGTAGAATAAAAGGAATAATAAAGGCCAGATTTCGGTCGCAATTGTTATAACGGTTAAGACAAGAACTTGAAGCGCTACTCCCCGTGCTGCATATTCGTTAACAGGGTGTGGAAAGGTAAAGATTTGTTTTAAGGATTCGTACATATTTTAAATGACTGTCGGTGGCCTGTATTCACCAAAAACTGCCCGCATTGTCCCAATAATTTCTCCAAGCGTTGCGTAAGCTCGGACAGCATTAAGTAATGCTGGCATTAGGTTTTCTTCACCTTCGCATGCTACTCGTAGAGCTGTTAGCGTTTCACGAACTATTTCGGCATCACGTTTTTCTCTGTGTTGATTTAAACGTTGTAATTGATGATCAGCCAATTCACGGTCCACGCTAAATAGTGTTTGTACTTGTTCCTCTGCATCTTGGTAATCGTTTACACCAACGATAACTTTTTCACCTTTATCAATGGCTTGTTGATATTTCCAAGAGGCTTCAGCGATTTGATTTTGTACCCAACCAGATTCAATTGCCGCAACGGACCCTCCTATGGATTCTATATCGTTCATAATTGAGGCTGCCTGCTCTTCCAGGGAGCTGGTGAGGGTTTCCACGTAGAAACTACCGCCCATCGGGTCCACTGTATCTGCTACACCTGTTTCATGTGCAATGATCTGTTGTGTTCTCAGCGCGATTTTTTGAGCTTCGTCAGTTGGAAGGGCTAAGGCTTCGTCAAAACAGGAAAGCGCAATGCTTTGAACACCACCACTTACTGATGCAAGAGCTTGAATTGCGGCTCGAACAATATTATTTTCTGGTTGCTGAGCCATTAGTGTACTTCCACCAGTTTGGACATGTGTACGTAGCATCATTGAACGTGGGTCTTTGGCATTGAAACGTTCTTTCATAATCCGAGCCCACAATCTTCGAAGTGCGCGATACTTTGCAACTTCTTCAAAGAATGAATTATGTGTATTAAAAATCCACGAAATACGTGGCGCAAACTCGTCAATTTGTAAGCCGCGTTGAAGCGCTGCTTCAATATAAGTACATGCATTTGCAAAACTGAAGCCAATTTCTTGAGCAGCGGTCGAACCTGCATCTCGAATGTGGTAGCCGCTTACGCTAATAGTATTCCAATTTGGAACGTTTTTCGCACAGTATTCCATAATATCTGCCGCAAGTCTTACGCTTGGACCGGGTGGAAAGATGTATGTTCCTCGTGCAACATATTCTTTTAAGACGTCGTTTTGTACTGTCCCACGTAGTTTTTCCGGAGTTACGCCCTGTTTTTCTGCAGTTACGATATACATAGCCAACATAACTGCTGCTGGTGCATTAATTGTCATACTAGTTGAGACTTTGTCCAAGGGGATGTTATCAAATAACGTCTCCATATCGTACAAAGAGTCAATTGCCACACCCACTTGTCCCACTTCAGCAATTGCTAGCTCGTCGTCAGAGTCATATCCCAACTGGCTAGGTAGGTCAAAAGCTACAGATAAACCTGTTTGCCCTTGACTTAAAAGGTATTGAAATTTCCTATTGGATTCTTCAGCTGTTCCAAATCCGGCATATTGTCGCATGGTCCAAAGGCGACCCCTGTACATTGTTGGCTGTACACCACGTGTATAAGGGTATTCTCCGGGGTATGCGAGATCGTCATCATAGGTTAGATGTGTATTGTGCAAGGGAGTGTAGAGCCTATCTATAGGTTGACTACTGGTTTCAAAAAAGGCTTTCCGTTCCTCTTGTTTTGTGAGAGTTTTATTTAAAGGTCCGTCTTCCCAATTTTGAAATGTTTGTGTTAGTTCATTGAGCGTTTCGTCTGAGAAAAGGGGTATCTGATGTGATGTTTCTTCTATAGTAGCCATAAGATCCTTATTTCTATTCTAGCTTATCGAAGTTCTTTGATTTCCGGAATCTTTCGTTCACTTGTACGGTATTGACGTTTACCTTCAGTTAAGAGATCTCCACCGTGGGAGTCATTTACCACAATGGCGGGGAAACCATCTAATTCTAGTTTACGGATTGCCTCAGTTCCTAAATCTTCGTAGGCAACAATTTCAACATTTGTGATGTGTCGATTTAGTAGTGCCCCAGTTCCACCCACGGCTATGCAGTAGAATGCTCCCGCCTGCGCAATTGCTTTTTGAACTGCTGGTCCACGCCCTCCCTTTCCTATGATTCCTTTAACACCTAACTCAAGCATTTTTGGCGTGTAGGGATCCAATCGCATGGATGTGGTTGGACCTGCAGATCCGATCACCCCTCCTGGCCTCGGCGGCGTTGGGCCAACGTAATAAATTACTTGGCCAGCTAGATTTACTGGAAGTTCTTCTCCAGCTTCTGACTGTGAGATCAATCGTTTGTGAGCTGCATCACGTGCTGTATAAATAGTTCCAAAAAATCGTATGTGTTGGCCAATATACAAACTGCTAATTACAGAATCTGTTAATGGCAATTGTACGTTGATGCTTGTGGAGCTCATTTAACTTTACCTTTCTCTATCACAAAACAACTTGTTTTGTGCGTGCACTATGACACTGGATATTTACGGCTACGGGTAGGGCGGTGATATGTGTTGGGTATGTTTCGACGAAAACACTTAATGCCGTTGTGTTTCCACCGACAGCCTGCGGACCGACTCCTAGTGAGTTAACTGCTTCCAAAATTTCTTCTTCTAAAGTTGCTATCTCTGGATCTGGGTTATGTTCCCCAACCTTTCTGAATAGAGAATGCTTTGCCATTGTCATAGCTTTTTCAGCTGTTCCTCCGACTCCTACACCGATCAACAGAGGTGGGCAGGGATTCCCCCCAGAGAGATCAACGGTCTCACAAACAAAATCGATAACAGCAGATGTTCCTGCCCCAGGTAGGAAGTTTTGGTAACGAGACATATTTTCACAACCACCACCTTTTGGCATAAACATAATTTTTAAATTTTCACCAGTGACGATATCTGTGTGAATTACTGCAGGGGTATTGGTCTTTGTGTTTGTTCGATTACTAAGCGGTTGACTCACGATAGATTTTCGAAGATAGCCATCGTCATAGCCTTTTTCGACCCCTGCATTGATAGCGTCTAGCAAATATCCTCCAGCGATATGTACGTTTTGCCCTATTTCAACGTGTACTACTGCAGTTCCAGTGTCTTGACAAAGCGGGAGCATTTTTGTTCTAGCTATCTCTGCATTTTCTAAAATCTCGTCAATAATTTGTATTCCAATTGGTGACTGTTCCGTAGTTTTTGCCCTACGAATTGCTCCTTCTACATCTTCAGGAAGAAAGTGAGTTGCTTCAATTGCCAACTGTGCAACTGCCCCCGTGATGTCATCGACATTAATTTCTTTCATATGTCCACCTACCCTGACTACTTTACTAATGATCGTACGCGTTCTTGTTGCCTATGTCTGTGCCTGTTTAGATTTTTCTACACATTTTTGAAGGAAAATTACATTGATTTCTGTCGAATCATCCAAATAAAAGCTAGTGCGTGATAGAGTTGAAAGAGGTACTAAGATTTTACATGGTCAAAGATATAAATACAGATCCTAATGAACTGCAGCAACGTTGTATAAATGCCATTCGAGTACTTTCGATGGACGCGGTGGAGCGTGCTAACTCTGGCCATCCAGGTGCTCCTATGGGAGCTGCTCCCATGGCGTATACGCTATGGACGAAACATCTAAAACATAATCCTGCGAACCCAGATTGGGCAGACCGCGATAGATTTGTTTTGTCTGCTGGACATGCATCAATGCTTCTGTACAGTCTGCTTCACTTGACTGGTTACGATCTTTCTATGGATGAAATAAAGAATTTTCGGCAATGGGGTAGTAAAACTCCAGGGCATCCAGAGTACGGATTAACACCAGGAGTCGAAGTTACAACCGGACCTCTTGGTTCTGGTTTTGCTGCGGGTGTGGGGATGGCAATTTCTGAAAAGATGCTTGCAGAGCGTTTTAACACTGCGAGCTATCAAGTTGTTGATCACTACACCTATGCAATTGTCAGTGATGGCGACCTTATGGAAGGTGTTGCGTCTGAAGCTGCTTCTCTTGCAGGGTCACTTGGTTTAGGGAAACTAATTTATCTTTACGACGATAACAATATCTCGATAGAAGGTTCAACAGACCTTGCTTTTCGTGAAGATGTTAAGGCACGGTTTTTAGCGTATGGGTGGCATGTTATACACGTAGATGGTTCAGATCCGGCATCTATTGATAAAGCTATAAATGAGTCGAAAAATTATTTTGAAAAGCCTTCTTTAATTATTGCGACAACAGTGATTGCTGAAGGAAGCCCAAATAAGGCAGGAACTGCTGGATCGCATGGATCACCTCTGGGTTTAGAAGAAGTGGAACTCACACGGAAGGCTTTGGGTTGGACTGCAGAACCTTTTGATGTGCCTGATGATGTCATTAGATATTTCAGATCAGCTGTGGAGCAGGGGCATTCTGCAGAATCCGCTTGGGATGATGAGATGGGGAGATTTAGCAAAGAAAACCCCATAGATTTTCAAGTTTATGAGGAATGGGCTGCAAATATTTTGCCAAAGAATTGGCAGGAGAAGGTGCCACAATTTTCTCCTGAAGACGGAGCAATGGCTACAAGGGCAGCATCGGGGAAAATACTTAATTCCCTTGCTCCGATAGTCGGCAATCTTGTTGGTGGCTCAGCAGATCTTGCCCCCTCGAATAATACTGAGCTAAAAGGGTTCGGAGACTTTGGCCCAAATGCTTGGGCAGGTCGAAATTTGCATTTTGGTGTCAGAGAGCATGCTATGGGTGGAATTGTAAATGGTATGGCTCTGCATGGAGGTATTAGGCCATATAGTGGAACTTTTCTTGTATTTGCTGACTATATGAGACCGTCTTTGCGCTTGGGTGCCATAATGTCGCTTCCGGTAACGTATATATTTACTCACGATAGTATTGGGGTCGGTGAAGATGGTCCGACTCACCAACCAGTTGAACAATTAGCAGCTCTTAGAGCAATTCCTGGCTTAACGGTAATACGACCTGCTGATGGTAATGAAACTACGGCTGCTTGGATAATTGCATTGGAGCAAGCTTCTCCAACCGCATTACTTTTGACTAGGCAAGGCCTTCCCCAGATCACTTCGCCAGAAGTTGCTAGAGCCGGTGTATCTAAAGGTGGGTATATTCTTTCGGATTCAGAAGGTGGTGATTTTGATGTCATCTTAATCGCTTCAGGTTCTGAGCTAAGTCTTGTAGCTGCTGCAGGAGAATTGCTTCTGAGTAAAGGTGTTACTTCTCGAATTGTGAGCATGCCTTCGTGGGAGCTTTTTGACTTACAATCTGAGGATTATCGCAACCAGGTTTTGCCTCCAGATTTTGCTGCAAAGCTTGCTGTGGAAGCCGGGATTGGACAGGGATGGGAAAGATTTGTCGGTGGCGACGGAGAATTGCATGTTATGAGTGATTTTGGCGCCTCTGCACCAGGAAAGGTTGTCATGGAAAAGTTTGGCTTTACTGCAGAAGCAGTAGCCAAGCATGCTCAAAAATTAATTAGTGAGTTGCGATCCAAGGTATGAAATGGCGGCTGTAGCGAAACAAATAAGTGAAATTGGTCAAAGTCTTTGGCTGGACTACATTAGTCGAGAACTATTGAATTCTGGAAAGCTCAGTCGTTTAGTTGAAACAGGTGTTATTACGGGAATGACATCAAATCCTTCGATTTTTGAAAAAGCTATATCTGGATCGAGTGATTATGAGTCTGATCTCCAAAAAATTTTAAAGAGCGGAGAGACAGATCCCTATAACTTATTTTTAAGATTGGCGGTTGATGATATTCGTGCTGCCTGTGATGTGTTGCATTCAGTTTACAAGCGCACAGATGCTGTGGATGGATATGTCTCTTTAGAGGTACCCCCGGGTATTGAAGATGATGTGCAAGAAACCATTGATGAAGCTACGCGTCTTTTTGATTTAGTTGATCGTCAAAATGTGATGATTAAGGTTCCTGGAACAAATGCAGGAGTACAGTCTCTTGCAGAGCTAATATCTCGGGGTATAAATGTGAATGTGACACTGTTATTCAGTGTTGGTATGTATGAAAAAGTCGCACATGCATATATCGAGGGACTTGAAAAATTATTAAAAAAAGGCGGCGATCTTTCGCAGATTGCAAGTGTTGCTTCCTTTTTTGTTTCGCGCCTAGATACAGCTGTGGATGAAATTCTTGATGAGGATTCTTCTTTACGTGGAACTGCTGCAATTGCAAATGCAAGAGTGGCTTATGAAAGATTTGAGGAAATTTTTTCTGGTGAAAAGTGGGATCAATTAGTGGAACATGGTGCACGGGTTCAACGACCTCTTTGGGCATCAACTAGCACCAAGAATCCTCAATATCGTGACACGCTTTATTTCGAGGAATTACTTGCGCCTAACACTGTGAATACACTTCCTGAAGCTACGCTTGATGCAGTGTTAGACCATGCTAATGTGCAGTTGCCGGCAAGTACTGTTTGGGCTAGTGGAAGTTCTGATTTAAATATGCTCTTGTCTGATGGTCTTGACCTTGATGGCATTACTGATCAGCTTTTGGTGGATGGTTTAGCGTCTTTTGAGAAAGATTTTCTTAAATTGCTTGAACAGTTACGTTTAAGGATTGAGTTCTCGCCTTCGAGATGTGTGGTGCAACAATCTTTTTTAAGCACATTTGAAGATGAAGTGAATAAGCAGATTGCAGAACTCGAGAAAATGAATTTTGTTCAGCGAATATGGGAGAAAGATCACACGTTGTGGAGTTTGGAAAAAGATGAAGTTAGCAACAGGTTGGGTTGGCTAGATTCTTCAAGTGAAGTCGTGAAAAATGCCGCTTCTTACATAGATCTAAAGAAAGTTCTTCTTGCTGAAGGTTTTACTGACCTCCTATTAGTCGGTATGGGCGGTGCTGTCCTTACTCCGGAAGTTCTCGCATGTACGCAAGCAGGAAACGGTTTGAGGTTACATGTGCTGGATACAACAAATCCGGATGAAATCAATGATGTGATCAATTTACTTAATTTGGAAACTACCATTTTTATTATTTCAAGTAAGTCTGGTGGCACTTTGGAGACAAGGATGTTGTGTAGTTATTTCTGGGAAAGAATAGCTGATCCTAGAAGGTTTATAGCAATTACGGATGAGGGAACAGAATTGGAAAAATTCGCGCAGTCTCATCAATTCAGGCATATCGAACTCGGAATATCCTCAGTTGGTGGTCGATTCTCTGCAATTTCCCCCTTTGGTATGTTGCCAGCGGCCCTGTGTGGTTTTGATCCTGTTCAGTTTGCCTTGCGCGCAGATGAAATGTTGTCTGCGTGTAAACAAATTAATATTGCCAAAAATCCTGGAGCTTTTTTAGGGGTGATTTTAGGTGTAGCGGCTAAATTTGGTCATGCAAAGCTTTTAGTTTCCCTTCCTCCTGCTTTAGAGCCCTTTTTTAATTGGATCGAACAAATGTTGGCTGAATCCACAGGTAAGTCTGGGGTAGGGATTGTTCCTTTGGTTGGAGAGTCTTTTGAACAGATCTCGGACAGTGTGTTTGTCTCTTACCTTCAAGATCTAAAGATAAAGACGGATGATTCCAGAGTTGTAGTGCAGCTTCCATATTTAGATCCAGTCCAGATTGGTGCTGAATTTGCCAGATGGGAATTCGCAACGGCGGTGGCAGGGCATATTCTTGGCATACAACCCTTCGATCAGAAAAATGTACAGGAAGCTAAGGATGCGACCTTGCGGGTTTTGAAGGGTGCTCTAAATGAAGGAAAAGCCCAGGAGATCACTGAGCTTCTTAGAAACGTTACTTCATCGGATTATTTAGCTCTTTTATGTTGGTTGCCACGAACTCAAGAAAATCATGAGAAAGTTCAGAACATGAAAAGTGCTTTGACTAAACGGCTTGGGATTTCCGTATCTGTTGGGTTTGGTCCAAGATATCTCCACTCAACTGGTCAACTGCATAAAGGTGGTCCGGAGAATGTATCGTTTATTTTCATTGAAGAATCCAATGGAACCGATCTGGATATTGAAGGGGAACCTTTTTCTTTTAATGATTTGAATAAAGCTCAGGCGCAAGGTGATTTTGAGTCTTTGTGTGCGAGAGGTCGTTCTATTTCACGAGTAACTCTTACCGAACTGCAAAGTATTGTGAATGACTGATACAACTGACTCAAACAATGATCGCTTGCGCTATTTAGAGCTTGAGCGGGCTGCCTATGAAATTGCTGAGCGTGCAGGTTCAATTGTTGTTGATGCTTTGAGTCGTGATATTAATGTTGAGTATAAAGATACCCAGCGTTCAAAAGGGGATTCTGAGCCAATTGACCCTGTTACGGAAATAGACCGTCGCGTAGAGGAATTTGTTCGAGAAGAGGTAGGTAAGCGTTTCCCAGGACATGCAGTTTTAGGAGAGGAGCAAGACTCTGCTCCCGATCCAAAGGCGGAATATGTTTGGGCAATCGATCCTGTGGATGGAACTACCAATTTTGTAAATAAGTTTCCATTTTTTTCTGCTTCAATTGGTATATTGAGAAAGGGTTATCCAGTTGTTGGTGCTGTATGGAGTTCAACTACACATAAACTACAGCCTGGCGTATATCATGCAGTTTTGGGTGGTACGTTGAAGCTCGATAATCAAGAGATCCTAGAAATGTCTGAAAATAGTGGTCTACGACGTTCGTTAAGTGCGGTGCCGGGTGGAGGAGAAGGACGTACACCTCGTTGGGATACTAGAGTGGTTGGTTCTACGGCTGTGGAATGTGTTTATGTGGCGGTTGGAATTTTACGAACAGCGCAGTTTTGGCGTACACGTGCTTGGGATGTTGCAGGTGGTATTGTTCTCGCGCGCGCGAATGGCAAGGAAGTGTATGAATTTGTAGATGGGGAATGGGAAAAATTTAAAAAGTTTGTTCCTCCTCAGCAAACAAAAGGCGACAAAAAGTTAGGAATAAGAGATTGGTCGGAGTCTTTGATTGTGGGCACCGAGGAAGATCTTGATTTTTTAAGTACACGTCTTCGTAGGCCGGGGATAATTAAAAGAGCAGCCAGACGGATTTTAGGTTAGCTAATCTGAACGTTAACGGAATATTTTTTTCTTGTACCAGCTGAGTTCATCGATACTTTCATATATATCATTAAGTGCCCGATGTCCCTCTTTTTTCTGTAAAGGTTTTTCTTGTGGATACCAACGCTTCACTAGTTCTTTTATTGTCGAGACATCAATAATTCTATAGTGCAGATATTCAGTAAATTCAGGCATCCAAATCTCAAGAAAACGTTTGTCGTGACCGACTGAATTTCCACATAGCGGCGATAAGCCTTTGGTACAATTTTTTTTAATGTAATCTAACGCCTGCTTTTCGGCTGTTTGTACATCGATAGTCGACTCTTTAGACAATTGGGTCAGTCCTGATTGCCCATGTTGCTTCAAGCACCAATCGTTCATGGAATCCAAGATATCGTCTGGTTGGTGTATGACTAAGTTAAGTCCGTCATCTAAATGATTAAGTTCTGAATCTGTAATAATGATTGCGACTTCAAGTATTTTGTCAGTTTCTGGGATAAGCCCTGTCATTTCTAGGTCTACCCATATAAGTGGTGCATCGTTATTAGTTAAAGGCATTTCCAAACTCCCTGTTAATCGTATATCAGTCTTGTTTGTAGCGTGCCGCGAATGGCTGCGGTAGTATTTTCATGTGCAGCCTCTAGATATTTTTGATTGGCTTACGAAGGAAGAATGGCTTGCCATTTTACGTATTGGTATTGGGCTGTGGTGGCTAGAGAGTGTTAGGCATAAGGATCTGCGAGATTTTTTGAGTGGTGGTTCTCGAGGATGGGTTGAGTCACTTCTAAAAGAACACCCATTGCCAGTTTTTGGAGCTTTTATTCAGCGCGTTTCTTTAAGCAGTCAAAAGGCTTGGATTGTTACTTCTTGGCTGGTTGTGTTAGGTGAACTGAGTGTTGGCATCAGTTTAACTTTTGGTTTTCTTACCTTTATCGGATTAATAGTAGGAATTCTCTTAAATTTGAATTATTTATTTCTCGCAGGATTGAAAGACTTAGGTGAACAAGGTCAAAACGCAATGATGATTCTCATACAGGTAGTATTGTTTACTACCTCCTCAGGAAATGTTTGGGGATTGGACAGCATTATTTTTTGATCAAATGTAAGTTTTTGCACTAGGTTTCTTGATTAATAGTCTCGATATTTTCTTCGGAATGCATCTCTTCTCCGGAAAATCGTTCTACTATCCAGTTAGGAATTAGTTCGTCAATTTCTAGCCTAGCCTCCGTGAGTGAATGTCCTGTTTCTTGATAAAGTACAAGTTGTTTTGGTTCATTTGCACGTTCAAAAATGTCTTTACTAGCTTCACATGGAAGCACTTTATCCGCAGTTCCATGGACAAGTAGCAGCGGCATGTTTAGTTCTGACACTAATGCTGTCCCAAAGCGTTGGGGTGATAACGAAATTACAGCGTTTACAAGTGCATGGTGTCGGGCCGCTGACACGACTACACCACCACCAAACGAATGTCCCATTAAGATAATTGCTTCTGCGCCAATTCCCTTCAGGAATGAACAACCTGCGAGGACATCTAGTACGCATTCTGCAAAGTGATTTGGTTCTCTGTAGTCAATCCGTAAGACTGTAACCTTTGATTTCTCTAGTAGTAATGGTAGCCGAGTGTATAGATTGTGAGCAGGTCCATTTAGGCCTCCGCTGGCACCACCTACACAGATAATTGCGTCACTCCCTCCTTCAATTGGATGAAGGAGGGAGTGTACATTTCCTCGACTTGTTTCCAATACTGATATGTAAGAATTTTCTTCAGGACCAGGACTAACCTGTACGTTGTTTAAGCTTAAAGTTAAATCTTCTTCTGATAAGGTTTCTTCTTCCCAGTTCATTAGGTAAGCCTAGTGTCTTGCAGTGGTTCACGGGGTATGTCCTCACCTTCATTCACCATGTGATATGCAAGTGGAGTAAGTCGTTCAAAGATAGTTGCAACGATCTCATTGGATAATTCCTCTGACTCAAAAGCGTTGCGCATATGCATAAGCCAACGTGTTGCATTTTCCTCACTAATTACGAAAGGGAAATGCCTTCTTCTTAGTCGCGGGTGTCCATACAAATTTGAATACTGAGGTTCTCCATCTAACCATTGTTCAAGAAAGAGTCTTAACTTTTCTTTTCCGGGTTTAAGATCTTTTGGGTAAATAGAGCGAAGTGGCTTATCAAGTTCTACGTATGTGTAGAACTTATAAATTATTCGTTCAACTGCACTAGGGCCACCGACAAGTTCTATTAAAGGCTTTGTGTCCACTTTATTACCTAGGTGATTGTACTGGTCTTAAGGGTTCTCTAAAAGTAAACGTTTTTGGATATCTTCAGATAGCGTAACTGTGTGATTTGTTTTCAAGTCCATCCAGACCCATTCATGAACAATTGTCGCAATAGCTTTTCCTGTAGTCCCTGAACGGATTGAGAATTCTTGCTCGAAATAACGTGAATTTGCTTTAATGGTTTGGATTTCTATTAAGGCAGATTCTTGCCAAGGAAGAGGTGCATGGTAAATAGCACGTGTTTCTTTTTGAACTGCAACAACGTGTTTAGGTTTTGTGAGCTTACAATGCTGCTCGAAAGAGTCGTAAGCAAGTTCTGTGAGTGCTAGCAAAACTCCAGCATGTACAAATCCGGTATTTGTATATGTGTCTGTGTGTCGAGTTGGTAAAGTTATAGAAAAAGACATCAATTTGCGAGTATACGACAACCTATCTTTTTCTCTCGATAAAAACAAATAACTCGCATTGTTTCGTTGCGTCTGATAACGTTGGAGAATGCTGTTTGGAGGTAGTTGCCGCGGGGTGACTAAGTAGTTAAAAGGGATTTGAAGCCACTCCCATAGCTCCAAATCCCCTGATCGGTGGCCTTTGTGCTGCTGCGCTTGGTTTAGGTATTACTACCTTCCTTCAGCCAAAGGCCCTCCGATTCCATTAGTGCTCAACAGTCCAGTTTTTTGGGTGTTGCGCCGTAAGTAGGCAGCTAATTCGACATCCATACTTTGGTTTAGGCCAGCTGACCTAGGTTCCTGTCGACTAGTTGAACCGCCTACCATTGTTTCATTCTGTTCATCTTTCTCGAAACCGGTTGCAATTACGGTAAGTTTTACCGTATCACCAACTTCAGGATCGATGACTGTACCAAATATAATATTTGCGTCAGGGTCGACTACTTCAGAAATAACTCTTGCCGCCATATCTAATTCTGAAAGTGCCATATTACCGTTATGTGTAACGTTGTATAGAACATTACGGGCTCCCTCAATACTTTGATTTAACAAGGCACTGGATGTTGCAGCTCTGGCAGCTTCAACAGCTCGATTTTCGTCTGAAGCTTCACCTATTGCCAGGAGAGCTGAACCTGCATTTTGCATAACGCTGCGAACATCATTGAAATCCAAATTGATACCTCCTTCTATGCTGATAACGTTTGCAATTGCTTGAATTGCTTGCTTCAGCACATCATCAGCTGTTTCAAAAGCTTGTTCGACTGTGCAGTTTTTGGGACATATTTCTATAAGCCTAGAATTTGGCACTACGATCATTGCATCTACATTGTCATGTATTTCTTCGAGTCCACGTTTTGCCGATCCTGATCGACGTGATCCCTCCCACGAGAATGGAGTCGTAACTGTTGCAATTGTTAGTGCACCAACAGAACGAGCAATTTCTGCAACTACAGGAGCGGCACCGGTTCCTGTTCCTCCACCTAATCCTGCAGCGACAAAAACCATTGAAGCGCCTTCAAGTGCAGCTGCAATTTCATTTCTGTTTTCTTCGGCAGCTTGAGCTCCTTTTTCAGGATCTCCGCCGACTCCAAGGCCCTGTGTCAAGCGCTCACCAATACGTAAGCGTGTTGGTGCTTCAGAGCCTTTAAGTGCTTGAGAGTCTGTGTTAATTGTTATGAATTCGATGCCAGGAATTTTGGCTTGAACCATGCGGTTTACTGCATTGCCTCCACCTCCACCCACGCCTATAACGCGGATGTCGGCACGTTCTTCATCATAATTACCCCAGGGTTCCTTTTCGTTCTCTGTAGGTAACATAGTGGTTTGTTTGTTTTCGTCAGTATTGTTCATCATGTTTCTTTCCTTTATGGGGTGTGATTTAACGATTTCCGCTGGGCGGGTTAGTTTTTGTGGATATATTTTTTCGGTTACGATGCCTCCTTTTTCATTGCGGTAAGAAACCTTTTCCAAAATCACGTAGTCGGCGTCCAACGCCTCCCCATGCGATATTGCTAGAGTGTTGTTTGGTTGTGTTTTGAATAGATAGATTGGACTCGTGTAAAGCATATTCAAGGAGCCCGATGCTGGTTGCGAAGGGCGGTGAACCAAATTGTTCAGGGATGTTTTCAAACCTTGTTGGATAGCCAATGCGTGCAGGTAGTCGAAGTTTTTGACTTGCTAATTGACATAATCCTTCGAGGCTACTTGTTCCTCCTGTTAACACCAAACCAGCAGCTATCCGTTCGAGTGTTTTCGTACGGCGTAATTCAACTTCAATTTCTTGTAAAATTTCTTCACAACGGGCTTGAAGAATTTCTGCGACATGCCGGGTTTGAATTGTTTTTTCTGGAGGATTTCCAAAGGCTTGTATTTCAACTGTTTCTTCTAGTGGTGTCATTGAAGAAACTGCGACCCCATAGGTCTTTTTTAATTGTTCTGCGCTTTCCCATGGACATCTAAGTACTTGTGTCAGGTCACGTGTAAGGTGTTCACCTGCAAGAGCCAAGCTTGCTGAATGGGATACCGCACCTTCTTCATAGATACATATAGATGAAGTGCTCGCACCTATATCTATAAGTGCAACACCTTGCATACGTTCTTCATCAGTCAGAGCAGATTTTGCTGCTGCGACGGATTCAGGTAGAAACCCATCGACTTTGACTCCTGCTCCTTCGACGCATAGACGTAGGTTTTCGATCGAAGATGCTGCGCCAACAATTATATGGGTTTCGGCATCGAGTCGAGTACCATACATTCCAACTGGATCTGCAACGTGCTCGGTTCCCTCAATCCAAAATTTTCTTGGGAGCATATGTATAATTTGCTGACTTGTAGAAATGTTAATTTGACCAGCCATTTCTAGTACTCGTTCACGATCTTCTTCAGTGATAGGGTAATTGCGATCAGCTATCGTAATAATTCCTCGCTCATTTTGTGATCGAAGATGTTCTCCTGCAATACCAACTATCGCACTTAAAATCCGTGTACCGCTGGATTCTTCTGCAAGGCGTGTGGCTTCTTGAATTCCTGCACGAACTTTTTGAATATCCCCGATCCCACCATTCTGAAAACCAGTAGATTCCACCATGCCAAACCCTTCTACGTTTGTTTGGCCTTCGGTGTCGCTACTTCCGACAAGTACAGTTGTTTTTGTAGCTCCTAAGTCAATGGCTGCAGCCGCATGTTTCTGTTTCATGATTGCTCCTTCTTGTTAGTTGGTTTCTCTGTTGTTTTGTATGTTCCGAAGAACAGGGTGGTTTTGAAATCGCAAATCGATTTCGGTATATTCAATTTCTTTTATTTTTGCTTGAGTAATTATTTGTTTCCAAACTTGTATTTGGAGTTCAAGATTTTTTGCATTTTGGATTAATAAATATTTTCCATCAGAGGTTTCTATTCTGATTCCTACGCCAGGAAGGTTTGATATTTCGGTAACTTCGGTGTCTAGTGAATCAAATATTAGATTAGGGATTTGTAAAGCAGTTTTAATTGCCTCAACATTAACTTTATCTCCCGGCTTCAAGGGAAACTTAGAGGTTCCGATAACTCTTGGTAGTGACACCTTTGTCAGTTCAAGGGACTGCAGTACTATGCCGGTTTCGCTAATTAAATAGTTTTCCCCAGCTTGTTCCCATACTATGCGTGGCTCTAACTCGCTCACGATAATTCTGACAGTGTCTGGCCACTCTCTGGTAATTTCGACTGATTTAACCATTGGTAATTCATTAATTGTTGACGCAACATGCTTCGTTTTTAAAGTTGGCATCCATTTTCCCATTTGTGGTGTTATTTCTTGGATTTGATGCAGTGGAGTAAGGTCGATCCCTTCAATATTGATTTCCTTCACTTTTAGGAAGGGTGAAAAAACGCCAACAACTACTACAACGGCTAGGACGACGATGCTGCTAAATAGAGCTATCCGAATACTAATTTTTGCAAAACTAAGGTGCGATATTCTGTTAGTGGCTTGGTTTTGACGACGTATAATTTTTCTTTCCTTACGTCTGATAATTTTTTGAGGTTGCATCAGCTAACCCCCTTCGTTTTTAAGAGTGCAAGTTCAAGGATTTGAGTAAGTAGTTCGCTGTAGCTGATCCCGCTCTCTTCCCAAAGGCGCGGAAAGAGACTAGTTTCTGTGAAACCAGGGATCGTGTTGATTTCGCTTAAGATGATCTTTTCATCTTTGCTAACAAAGAAATCTACACGTGCAAATCCCTCGCATCCAATAGCTTGATAAGCATCAATGGCTAGGTTGCGAATTTTGTTAGCAGTATCCTTTTTAACACGTGCGGGTACAAAAATTTTGGCTTTTGAATTAGGCGAATATTTACTGTCATAATCATAGAAGTCATTAGCTGGAGATATTTCTCCAAGGCAGGAAGACGCTATTGGTTTTGAATTACCAATTATTGCGCATTCAATTTCTTGACCGTCTATAAATTCTTCAATTAAAACCTTGTCGTCCCAGTGCAGTGAGGCGTCAATAGCTGAAGCAAGATTTTTTTCAGATTCAACACGCGTAATCCCTATGCTTGAGCCACCACTTGATGGCTTAACATAACAAGGGTACCCAATCTCATTCTCCACTTTAATCCTGATTGCTTGGTCGGAGTCTTGCAGTTCTTCTTTTTGGAGAACAACCATACGTGCGATTGGTAATCCCTTTGATTGCCAAATTGTTTTTGAAAGGCTCTTATCCATTCCTAGGACACTTGCCTCGACTCCCGAACCGGTATACGTGAGATTTAGCATTTCTAGTAAGCCTTGTAATTTCCCATCCTCTCCAGTTTTTCCATGGATTAAGGGGAATGCTGCAAAACAACCTTTAAGTGTCTCTAAACTACTTTCTATTACTGACACATCATGTATGTGATTTAGTTTGTTTTGTGAAGTGAGTATGCTGGTGGAGTACGATTCATTGAGCCACTGACCGCTTGTCGAAATAGCAATAGGGACAGCCTTCCATCTTTTTTCATCTAATGAGTTGATAACGTTGCGCGCACTCCGAATGCTTATTTCATGCTCTGCAGATTGTCCACCAAATATGATTGCTACACGTTCAGCCATTAAAACTTCCCTACAAAGTTCACTTCTCTAATTAATTTCATACCGAAAGTGTCATAAACTCGCTTTTCTGCTTCTTCCACAAGCCAAAGCACATCTTTTGCTTGTGCTTGTTGTGTATTGACGAAGAAATTTGCATGTTCCTCACTAATCTTTGCTTCCCCTTTTGTCATGCCCCGCATTCCAACCGCTTCAATCAATTTCCAAGCAGGTTGGGTAGGGGGGTTTCTGAACATAGAACCCGGATTACGTTCTCTTGGCTGAGTAGAAAGACGTCTTTCATCATATTTGGCTACTTCGCTAATAAGTGACGTAGCATCTCCTTCGTGGAGCATGATTTCTACTTCCAATACTGTTTGTTGTTTGAATTGGTTGTTTTGAAGAACACTGTTTCGATAAGTTAGCTGTAAATCTTCTGAATCGAACCAGGCACTTCCTGATGTTGGTGAAAAAAGATTTGCTCGTACTAAAACATCACTTAAACATCCACCGTAAGCACCTGCATTGTAGACAACTGCCCCTCCAAATGTTCCTGGTATTCCAACGGCCCATGCGAGTCCTGCAAGGCCGAACCTACACATCCTTCTAGCAGTACCAGAGAAATTTGCACCACTTTCGATCTGGAAACGGAATTTGTCTACTTGTTTCAGCTTCTTGGCACGGTTATCTATTACAACTCCAGCTATACCCTTGTCACCCACTACAATGTTGCTGCCACTACCGAGTATGAATAAATCTTCGTTAGCCTCACTTGTGATTCTGATAGCCTCTGCAAGATTGTTACTAGTTCGAACTGTTAAAAATATTTCTGCAGGACCACCGATTCCGAAAGTTGTATGCGTTTTCATAGGCTCATCTGAACGTATCTCACCAAATTGCTCTAAAGTTTTTTTAAGTTGGTCTCGAGATTTCATGCGATGGCCTCCAGAATTTTTGGGGCAATATTGGTAATATTTCCGGCACCAATCGTAAGAATTACGGTGTTTTCGTTAGTCTCTTGAATCGCGTGTTCGATAGCTTCTTGTTCTGTTGCTGCATAGATTGTTGGAGTAGAGGTAATTGAATCTGCTAATTCGTTTGCAGTTTTTCCTTGATTCGGTAGTTCTCGAGCTGCATACGTTTCTAAGATTATTAATTTATCTAGACCTTTCCAACAATTGAGCCAGTTTTCCCAGAGATAGGCTGTTCGGCTATATGTATGTGGTTGATAAATTGCTATCAGTCGATGGTTTGCATAACGCATCCTTGTTGTTTCCAAAGTCGCTTGCACTTCTGTTGGGTGGTGTGCATAGTCATCAATTATGGAAACTCCCTTTGTTTCCCCAACAAGCTCAAACCTTCTTTTAACCCCGTGAAATTGTTTCAAAGTTTTTTGTATCGAGGAGAATTGAACCCCTTGATGTAGAGAAACGGCGGCTGCTGCCAAGGCATTAAGAACGGCATGTTTTCCTGGTATCGAGATTTCTAATAGCCCGTGTTCGAACTTTGAAGGGCCTGATAACTCGAATCTGGCCCCTGAATGATTAAGATTTAGATTTCTTGCAATCCATGTATTATTTTCTTCAAATCCGTAAGATTCGTATTGTAAACCTGTATCGGTAATCTCACTTAATAATTGATCGGTACCTTTGTCATCCCCACATAATAAGATTAATCCAGAGGGCTTGAGTTTTTTTGCAAATTGTAGAAATGCATTGTAGTAATTTTCCCTACTGCCATAATCATCCAAATGATCTGCATCTATATTTGTGATTACTTCTAGGTCGGGCTCATAATCAAGGAAAGCCTTTTTGTATTCATCGGCTTCGACCACACAATGTATACCAGATCCCCATGCGGAATTTTTAGTAAGATCCCGACTTTCCCCCCCAAGTACATACATGGGGTTAAAATTACTTTGCTTTAAAATTGTAGCTATCAGAGTAGAAGTACTCGTTTTCCCATGTGACCCCGCAATTGCGATTATTTTTTTGCCATCTATGAGTTCTGCGATTGCTTCGGAACGTCTAAGTATTGGAATCTCCCGCTTTTCTGCTTCTACTATTTCTATATGATTTTTTTTCACAGCAGCGGTTGTGATAACTAAATCAGCGGTAGAAACGTTGCTAGCATCATGTTGCGAAAAGATTGTAAAACCTTCTGATTTGAGGTCTTTGGTTAACGCTGTTTCCTCTAGGTCGCTGCCGGTAATAGTTAACCCTCGTTCTTTTAGAAGTCTGGCGATCGCTGACATATGTATTCCGCCAATTCCAATAATATGTACACGGTTGCCATTGAATTTTATTTTGCTCATCTTTTTGCCTCCAGAAGGAGGTGGGCAAGATTTTTTGCTGCGGTGATTTCCCCAATGTTATGCATTGCGGTTTTCATCTTTTTTAATCTTGTTTCATTGGTAAGAATTTCCAATGTTTTTTGCTTGAGCTGAGCCAGTTCACTTTCTTCAATAATTACTGCAGCTCCTTGGTTAGCTAGCCAATGTGCGTTTGCTTTTTGGTGTCCTCCCGCGTAGTCACCAGGTATTAGAATGGCTGGAAGTTTAGCTGCTGGGAGTTCCCCCAAAATGCTTGCACCGGCTCGCATAATCGATAAGTTAGCGGAGAACATAAAAATCGGTATATCTTCAAAAAAGGATTCTGGGCGGTAGCGGTTGACCAAATCAGCTGGGAGATCTGCACGCTTTTTAAGTGCTTCTTCAATATCTTTTTCTCCAGTTATATGAAGAATTACTGCACTTTGACAGAGGTCTTCGAGCTCTTGGAAAACGAAATTATTTAATAATTGTGAACCTTGCGAAGCTCCACTCACAAATAGAACGGTTTCATTATCCTTCAAACCCATTTTTATTCTTGCTGAATCTGTTGTTAACTCGTTGAATCTGTTGCGGACTGGATAGCCAGTTACCGAGAGCTTTTTCTTTGACAAACCGGTATTGACATGCTTTGTGCTGGTTGCAATATGTGTAGCTATTTTTGATTCAAACCTTACGGCGAGTCCTGGTTCTATGTCGGGCAGGAAGATAACGAGAGGTAGTTGCAATAGCCGGCCGGCTATGCAGGCAGGAATTGAACCGTATCCGCCGGTACTGAGTATGACATCAGGGCGAAAGAACAATAGTCGATAAAATGCCTGAATCGTTCCAATCAGAATAAAGAAAATATTTAGGATCAGTTTTAGAGGTGTACGTCCCCGTAGCGGAGCTGCAGGGATGTTTTCAAAGGATAGCCCTGCTTTTTCAGTTAGAGCTTTTTCTCCCCGCGTATCTGGTCCGAATACTCGGGCGTCAAGGGAAGACTGATCGGCTTTTAGTAATTCTCTTAGAGCCTGTACTGTTGAAAACGCGGGGTACAAATGCCCAGCAGTACCCCCTGCTGCAATCACAACTTTCATGATGTATCCTCATTTTTAGTTAGTGGCAGAGTTTGCTTGCGAGAAATATTTGCCAGGATCCCTATAGCTAGCATCAAGGCCAAAAGTGAACTTCCTCCGTAACTTAGCAGTGGTATGGGTAGACCTGTTAAAGGAATCACCCGAGTAATTCCCCCGATGTTTAGCAATGCTTGTAGTACTATCCATGTCGTAATCCCTGTTGCTAGAAGAAACCCAAATTGTGTATCTGATTTTTGTGCAATTTGGTAGCCTCTTAACATTAGGCTTGCGAACAAAATTAGAATTGCAACTGTAGCTATCAGACCAAGTTCTTCCCCGATGATTGCAAAAATTCCATCAGTATGACTTTCAGGGATATAGAAAAATTTTCCTCTACTAGCTCCTAGTCCGAGGCCTGTGATACCCCCATTTCCAAGTGCTATCAATGACTGTAGTGTTTGAAACCCTCTTCCTAGTGGTTCAGCTTCAGCACTGAGGAAAGAAAATAATCTGTCTAAACGGTAACCCTCCATGATGGCAAGTAAAAAAATTGCAGCACTACCCGTGAGTCCGAGTGTTAAAATTTGTATGAATGCTGCTCCTGCAGCCCAGAACATTGTGAATGCAATTCCCAAGATAAGAACTGTTGTACCAAGATCGGGTTGTAGGAGTAAAAGTAAAGACATAGCACCGATCATTAGAACAAAGACCAAACTATGTTGAAGGCTTCGAATTCGTTCAGCTTTGGCTGAGAGCCATGCTGCTAAATAAATAATAACTGCTAGTTTTGCAAGTTCTGAGGGTTGAAAGTTTAGAGTTCCAAAACTTAACCAACGTTGTGCACCGTTATATGTTTCCCCAAGTGTTAAAACAAGTACAAGCAGAATGATTGAAATAATTAGAAGAGGTAAGGCATATTTTTTCAATTTTCGATAGTCGAACGACAATCCGAGTAGCAATAGACCTGAGCCAACTAAAACCCAGATTGTTTGTCTTATGACAAAATGGTTCGCATTATTGAATTGAACTATTCCCGTTGCAAAACTTGAGCTATAAACAAAAATGATTCCGGTAAAAGTCAGTAATGCAATTGAAGCTAATAAAACGTAATCCGGATGTGAGAACCGTAGCTTTTTTATGGGGTTGTTAATTGCCATTACTAACTCCATTTTCTGACCAAGGTATGAAGTCATTAAAGTCGGTAACTAATTGGCGATAATGCTCACCCCGTATTTCAAAATTTGGATATGCGTCAAAACTGTTTGCTGCAGGTGCAAGCAGTATTAGCTCATTTTCCCCAACTATTTGATAAGCTTTAGTGACAGCTTCTTCTAGGGTGCTGACAGTTTCTATAGGCACTACATTTTTAAGTTGTTGTGCAAAATCCTTTCCAATTTCGCCAAAGCAAATAACTGACGTGCACCTTTTGGAAATTTGCTCACTTAGATCTTTCAAGGGGAGGTTTTTTCCTCGTCCTCCTAGGAGCAAAATGATTGGTTTTGTAAAACTGTTCAGAGCGGCTATCGTGCGTTCCGGAGTTGTTGCAATACTATCGTTAATCCATGGAACCCCTTTTGTTGTCCCAACAGTTTCTAGTCGGTGTGGAAGGCCAGGGAAATTACTTAAAGCATTCTGAATTGCTTCCTTCGGAATCTGTGCTGAATAGGCCAAAGACGTAGCCATCAATGCATTGGCTAAGTTATGTTTTCCTTTAAGCTTTATCTCAGATAAATCAACAATTGATTCTGCCTCTCCATTAAAACGTGCAAAGATCTTTTTGTTTTCAATCCAACTTCCATTACCAGCAATCGGTTCGTTGAGTGAAGTGGTATGTAAATTTCCTTTGACCGTTCCCTTGTTTTTCCAAGTGACGAGATCATCTTTATTGAGAATTGCGATATCTTTTGATCTTTGATTTTTGAGGATACTGATTTTTAAAGCGACGTAATCTTCCCAACTAAATTGGTCTAAATGATTGGCGGTGATATTAGTTATTCCTACTATATGGGGTGAACTTTTGATGTACTGAAGTTGTGTATGGCTAATTTCAAGGAATGCCTTCGCAGGTTTTTTAAGCTTTTCAATTCGTTCTAACAAAGTACCGCCTAAATTGCCTCCAGTTAGGGTTTTTATGTTGGCGGCATCAGCTGCAAAACCAGCAAGTGCAGTAGTTGTAGATTTGCCATTTGATCCTGTTATACCAATGACATCAGCATCACAAATTTCCAACGCTAATTGCATTTGTGAAACTACAGGTACATTTATTTTTTTTGCACGAACGATAGCGTTGTTTGTTCTCAGGATTGATTGTGAAGTAGCAACTAAATCAAAACCATCCGGAGCTATCAAGGGTTGACCTTGGAAAACTTGTGAGATCCCTTCTGGTATATATGCTCCTGCAGCTTGCAATTGTTGTTCTGTCCTTGTATCTGAAGCAGTTACTTCTGCTCCATGACGCATAAACCATCGAGCAAGATCTTGTCCTTCAATTCCGAGTGAGTAGACAAGGACTTTTTTTCCTGAAAAATTTCTATTTTTGAACATATTTTTATCAGAATTCATTGTTACTCCGGAACCGCCAAGGCCAATGCAATTCCTACCATTGCTGCTGCAAGACCGATAACCCAAAAACGGGTAACTATACCGCTTTCTTCCCATCCCAATTCTTCAAAATGATGGTGTAGAGGTGCGCGTTTAAATAGACGTTTGCCGTTTGTTAATTTGTAATAGCTGATCTGAGCAAGGTTACTAACAGCTTCTGAGACAAACACTATCCCAATTAGAGGGAGCAGAAGCCAATGGCCTGTCATTAGAGCTAAAATTGCGAGGCTTGCACCAAGAGCAAGAGCGCCAGTTTCACCCATAAAGATTTTTGCTGGATAGGCGTTGTACCATAAAAAGCCAAGATTTGCTCCTGCGATGATGAAGGCAAATGTTGCAACAAAATCTTGTCCCTGGATAAAAGCAATAATTCCATAGGCTATGAATGCTAGAAGAGTTGTTCCACCTGCTAATGAATCAAGTCCATCGGTTACTGCTACAGCACTCGTTGTTGCAACAATTGTGATGACTGCTATTGCAATGTAGCTTGGTCCAAGTTCGTATTGTCCTAACCAAGGTACATTCAGTGATTGAACATGCAGTTCCTGAAAAAGAATCCAAGCTGCTACAAATGAAAATATAGTTAACAGGATCAGTTTAATACGCCAAGAAAGGCCCTTAGTAAGCCCGCCTCTTTGTAGAGTTCCCAAATCGTCCAAAAAACCGATAGCGCCTGTGGCACCTATCATCCCTAAGGGCAGCAGGATTGAACGGTGTGTTATCCAGTCTACTGCGATTGCGGTAACGACAAATGTAGGTACCCAAATGATAAAGCCGCCAAATGTAGGAGTGCCCTCTTTAGCTTTATGTGTTTCAGGTTGGTCACTACTAATGGCTTTCCCTGGAGCCTGTCTTTTTAGGTAAGACACTATGGGCCATCCAATGCCGGCTGCCACCAGAAATGTAATGCCTCCCGACATTAGTGCGTTTATCATATTTTAGCCTCAAGCTTCGGGATCAATGATTCTAATTCTTCTGAACGAGACCCCTTTAATAAAATGATATCTCCGGATGTTAGTTCCTTAAGAAGTGCTTGAAGCGCAGATTCTTTGTTGTTAAACCAATACACATCTTTGTGCCCAGTTTGTTTTGCTTCCTCGAAAATTAACTGACACCGTTCACCTACTAGGTATAAAAGATCGCATGATTTTGCCGATATTGGGCCTATACGTCTATGTTCAATATCTGATTGTGTTCCTAGTTCAGCCATTTCACCTAGGAAAGCTATCCTTCTTCCTTGAAGATCCTTTAGGAACCCCAGCGCTCCTGCAACGGATAGCGGGCTAGCGTTGTAAGTGTCATCGAGTAGAATTATGCCATTCTTTCCATATCGTATTTTCATTCGGCTTGATGCATCTGTTTCAGATATAGCTCTCGCTGCATATTCCAGCTCAGCTCCGAGGACGATCTGTACTCCGATTGCTGCGAGTGCATTGTGGACTAGGTGGATTCCCGGCATACGTAATCGAACATCTGTCTCTTGGCCTAGCCAATTAACTGAGAACCTACTGCCATCCAACCCGAGATTTTTTACGGGGCCGTGTTTCAACATAGCTTTTTTGTTAGATCCGAAGGTAATGACATTACAGGAGAGCTCTTTGATGACTGGTTCGATTCTTGGATCATCAATGTTCAGAATTGCGGTCGCTGCGATGTCCAAGCTTTTCACAAGAGAAAGTTTCTCTCGTGTAATTGCTTCCATAGACCCTAACTTTTCTAAGTGGGTTGTGCCTATGTTCAATACAACGCCGCACTGCGGTTCAGCAATTTGACAGAGAGTAGCTATTTCCCCGGGGCTGTCCATTCCCATCTCTAATACAGAAACTTCCATCTCTGATGTGAGACTAAGTAATGCCAACGGTAGTCCTTCTTTAGAATTAAAATTGCCTGGACTATGGTGTGTCTTGAATTGTTTTTGAAGTACTTCTGCAGTCAACTCTTTTGTTGTTGTTTTTCCTACAGTACCTGTGATGCCAATGACGAACGGGTCACATGCCTTCCTCCAAGATTGTGCGAGCTTAAGTAAAGCTTGTCGTGTGTCTTGAACAATAATGATTGTCTGATCTGGCCAGTTTCCTTCCGGGGCCTGTTCACAAATAATAGCTTTTGCACCAGCCTCTAGTGCTTCTTTGACGTAATCGTTTCCGTCCAAGTGTTCGCCTCTAAAAGCTGCAAATAGTTCACCACCTTTCACTTTTCGTGAATCTGCAACTCCACTTTTTATATCCCCTCGGTGGAATGAATGTATGCTGCCACCGGATTTTTTTAAAACGTCTGCTACGAATGTAGTTGTCAAGGATGTGTTCATTTGACGCCTACATATCTAGCAGTCGGTGGGACATTAAGTAGCGGCAAAGTTTTGTCTATTAAACGAGCTATTACAGGTCCTGCGGCTTCAGTACCTGTCAATTTATTTTTGTTCCGATCAATTTTCACAAGTATTACCACTCGAGGGTTTTCTAGAGGAGCAAAACTCATAAAAGATATGATTTGATCGTCGCTATAGCCTCCCATAGTAGGTATGTTTGCAGTCCCTGATTTGCCACCAGAACTATAGTGTCTGGGTCGTGCTGGATGCCAAGTGTATGTATTAACAACTTTGTTAAGCATCTCTTTAATTGAGGTACTTGTTTCTGGACTTATGACTTTTAAGCCCTGCTTTTCCTCAAATTCATACTGTTCCCCTGATTCTGATAATGAGCTCATAAGGATATGGGGCTGGACAAGGTATCCCCCGTTTATAGTGGCTGCAAAAGCTCGAATTAATTGTAATGGAGTGATGCTAATTGATTGACCGAATGATTGTGTTGCTAAGTCAACAGGACTCCAGTTTTTGTCGTCTGGGGTGGGAACAATCCCTTCTGCTTCTTTCGGCAAATCAATGCCTGTTGCAGTGTTAAATGAAAATCTTTCCAGATACTTATGAAAGTTTTCAGCTCCGATCTGTTCGACCATAAATACTGATCCGGTATTGATGCTGTGTTGGAGTACCTCTGTCATAGTTGTTAATCCGTAACTACGTGATTCCCAGTTTTGTATAGGTTCTCCATGAACGTAGGTTATTCCGGTATCGAAATATGTCGTCTCTGGTGTAATAACCTCAAGGTCTAAACCAATTGCTGCAGTAATCACCTTTAGAACGCTGCCAGGTTCATAGAGTTGTGTGATTGCTGAAAGCTCTGGTTCGGAGGCTAAGGCAAAAATCTCACCATTAAACGGATCCATAATTAGTATTGTTCCCCCAGTACCCTCATTCTCTTTTAAGGCTCTGGCTAGTTCTTTTTCAGCGATCGATTGAATGCGTCTATCTATAGTTAGTTTTATAGAGGAACCTGCAGCTGGTTCATCGATAATGTGTATTCCGAATGGAATAGGTGCCCCTCTGCTATCACGTTCGTAAACAAAGTTCCCAGGCTTACCGGCTAAAAGTGAGTCATATACTGCCTCTATTCCTGCCAGGCCTAGGTTGTCTGTTCCTATAAATCCAAGTATTTCTAATGCTAGTTTTCCGTTTGGATAACTCCTAGCTGTATTAGGAAGTAAAACTGCACCAAGAGGTGCTAGCTCCATAAGCTTCAATCCTGTTTTATAGGAAAGATCTCTTGCGACGACTTGGTCGACGAGCGAACTTTCATGTACGAGTAGCTGTAGCTTTTTGTCATCTAATCCTGTTTCATTGGCTATTGCTTTTGCTGCTTGTTTAGCTGTTTCGTTAACAGACCAAGCTCTCGTTGAAATATATAAATCCCATGTATCGATACTCAAGACAAGAGGCTGCCCATTTCTGTCGAATATTTTTCCACGAGGAGCCTCTAATATGTCGTTTCCTATAAGTGTGTTTTCTGCTTGTACAGAATAGTTGTCGTGATTAATAACTTGTATATGGACTAGTCGTCCGAGGAGGACAGCGAAGCAGGCTCCAAAGAGTAGAATGGGGAGCCATACTCGACGTGTTTTTCTGGCACTTCTTTGCGCCATGTATTCCTTCGTTGCGGCCTCTCCCATGACCGCTTATTTAAATTAGTGTTGGTCTTCTATGAAGATTGACCTCCACCACAGAGTCGGGTTCGAATCACTTATTTCTTCCCCGGGGAGTCCCTCTGTTGTTTTCGTTACTGATGTAAGATTGCTAGATATTTGAATAAATATTGGCGGGATATCTGGATCTACTAATCCGATTTCGCGTGCACGTCTTTCAATACGTTCTAATGAATTTAATTCTGCCAATTCGGATTCAAGTAATCTAATTTCTGAAGTTAATCGAGTTCGATTTTGTTTAAGAAGTTGAAGATCATGTCCTTGAGTTGTTATTAAACTTGCTTGCAGAACAGGGATGAGGGCACTAAGAGCCAGTAGCGCTATTGAAACGATCAACCCCCAACGTAACGTTAAGGTGGATTGAGGAAATCTTGCTAATGCTTGTTGTCTTGTTGCCATTATTACTACCTGACACGTTGAGCAGCGCGTAATATAGCGCTCCGTGCACGTGGATTCTTAGCAATTTCACTTTCTGTGGGGCGTATTGCTTTTTTATTCAATCTTTTCAGAGTTGCCTTATGTTCACATCGGCATAAAGGTAATGTTTTCGGACAAATACAATTAGTGGATTCAAGTGCAAATGATTGCTTAACAATTCGATCCTCGAGAGAATGGAAACTGAGTACTACTATGTGTCCGCCTTCATAACTGTTGGTAGGTTTGCCGAGCAGGCCATAGGCTTGAGGAAGTACATTGCGAAGGCTATCGAGTTCGCCATTCACTATACTTCTCAACGCCAGGAATACGGTAGTGGCGGGGTGTTTTTTCTTCCGATCCCAAGCGTTTCCTGTGACCTGCTCGACGACTCGAGCAATTTCTTTTGTTGTGTAAATTGGTCTTGATGCGATGATTGCTTTAACTATTCGTCTTGCGTTTTGAACTTCACCATTTTCTCTCAGAATCTGAATGAGACTGTTTTCGTCCGTAGTGTTAATTATTTCCGCTGCAGTTAAATCATCACTTGAACGATCAAAGCGCATATCTAGAGGGCCATCCAGATTAAACGAAAATCCTCTTTCTCCACTATCAAGTTGAATTGATGATATTCCTAGGTCAAGCAAAATGCCGTCAATTGACATTAGTTCTTGAGTACGCATGACATTCTTTAGATTCCGAAAGTTATCGTGTACAAAGCTGACCCGCCTCCCAAACGGAGCCAGCCTCGTGCGCGTTTGATTTAATGCTTCTAGGTCTTGGTCGATACAGACTAGATGACCTTTTGGTCCTATAGCTTTTGCGATAGCTTCACTATGGCCACCACCGCCTGCTGTCCCATCGACATAAGTACCCCCTTCTTTTACACGTAGAAACGCTAAGGCTTCTTCAAGTAAGACAGGTTGGTGTGTTTTTGCTTGAGCCATTACCGTCATTACTCCGCCTTGCTACTTTCACCGAGTGCTAGTCGTTCTAGTGCTTCGATTCGATCTTGCGGAAGACCTTCCTCTTTTTGTTGCCAAGTATCCTTGGCCCATATCTCCAGCCTCCAACCAACTCCTGCTATTACAACGGATTGCCTGGTTTCGGCTTTTTTAACCTCGTCATTGACCAAACCTATGTGTTGGAGTAATTCCAGAGGAATACTTATCCGGCCTTGTCTATCTCTCGGAATCTCCCGTGCTGTTGAAAAAACTGCACGATTTAAACTCTCACTCCCCGAAGATAATTTAGGTGCTTTGTCTACCACATCAGTAAGTACTTCAAACCCATCATGCGTATAAACTTCAATGCATTCCTCACCACCCTTGACTAGTATCGCGCCTTCAGAAAAAGCTTCACGTATTTTTGGTGGCAGCTGGACACGGTTGCGGTCATCGAGATGGTACTCAAAAGCGCCTAGAAAACGCGTCATAACCGTATCCTTTAGGGTTATTTTGGGTAGATTTGGGAATCTACACCATTCTTCCCCCTATATTAGGGATATTAGTGAGACATTACAAGCCTTTTGAAGAACTAAATATCGTAATATTGGGAAATGGTCAGAATTGCTATTCTCACAGCTTCAGATTCTGCTGCATCTGGGACAAGAATTGATTCTTCAGGTGATCTGATTTTTGAGCGCTGCGTATCTGCTAAACATGAAGTTGTAAGACGTGAAGTTGTTCCTGATGATAGAGCATTAATTTCACAAACTCTGGCTTTATGGTCTGATGAATTGGTGGCAGACATTATCTTCACTACTGGCGGAACTGGATTAACTCCACGTGATGTTACGCCAGAGGCAACAAGGGACATTGCTGAACGTGAAGTTCCCGGTATTCCAATTGCCCTTACTATTAGCGGACAAACCTTTACCCCTTATGCGGTTTTGTCTCGAGGGATTGCAGTAACACGAAAAAAGACGCTGATCATTAATCTACCGGGTAGTGTCAATGGTGTTGCCGAAGGTTTAGATATCATAGAACCACTGATACCTCATATAGCAGAATTACTCGCTGGGCCTACAAGCCATGATAATTAGTAACTTGTGTGAAAAAAAATGCGTATAGATGTCCTTACGTTATTTCCTGATATGTTTCCTGGTCCGCTCGATATTTCAGTAATTGGGCGAGGTAAAGAACAGGGCTTGTTTGATTTGTTTGTTCATGACATCAGAAGCTATGCTTCTGACCGCCATAAAACTGTGGACGATGCTCCATTCGGTGGAGGACAGGGTATGGTCCTTAGAGTCGATATTCTTGAGTTAGCCTTGAATTCAGTTCAGGCTCTTGCAGAAGAAACAGGGCAAGTTATCTATCTCTCCCCACAAGGCGAGCGGTTAACAGATGCATTGGTACGCGATTTTTCTAAGGAGTCTAGATTAATTCTGGTTGCGGGTCGATATGAGGGGGTTGATGAAAGATTTATAGAGAATTTTGTGGATCGGGAGATATCGATTGGTGATTATGTTTTAAGTGGTGGGGAGTTACCTGCAATGGTTCTAATAGAAGCGATGGTCCGTCAGATCCCTGGCGTTTTAGGTGATGAGGATTCTGCAAAATACGATTCTTTTGCAGATGGTCTACTTGAGTATCCACAATATACAAGGCCCGCTACTTTCAACGGATGGTCTGTTCCAGATGTTTTGTTAAGTGGGCATCATGCCGAAATTAGTAAGTGGAGAGAAGAACAACGCTACAAGCGAACCTTGGATCGCAGACCAGATTTATTAGATGATTAATTTTGTAATGCCGTTCTAATTTCCTCCTCCGACATTCCTATTTCTAATCGTTTGTCATAGAGCAGGTTCATTATCATCTCATCCAATTCAGACAAGGTTTGTAAATTACTAAAACCTTGAAAAAAAAGTGAGGAACTTTCTGTAAAAGAATCCGCGTAAAGCCCAGTAATTTGACTTACTTCTTCCGCTATAGCATGACAACGTTCTTTACCAGGATCTTCGCTCGAAATTTGGATTAATGCCCGTATGATTTCCCCACTCTTTTTTGTATAGACGACAAAATAGCCAACATTCCCCGGTGGATAATACGAGTCACGCTTACCGAATTCACTTTCGGGAAGGAAGAAGATCTTAATATTGGCAGAATCTTCTTCCACTTCCACAATTTGTATGTCTGTGAGCGAAGCGACTTTTTCTGTAATTGATGTCAGACATAGTAGGTCGCTTTTAGTCGGGTTTCCGCCAATAAATAATTTCCAGTCTGTTTCCCACCGTTCTAGAACTGGATCTTCCCTTTCTCCATATTCGATGCCTAATGCGATCTCAAAAAAGTATTCGAGTGTATCAGGCTCTACTGGGATTTGTTCATTTTTTGCGCAACTTGACAAGCTGATCGCTAAAAACAACAAGAATGAAAAAAAGTAAGCTTTTAAAACAGTTTTTGCTCCCAATCCAGCATCATCACATTAATATGTTCTCCAGGTTCGACTTGCGGTGTTTCCTCAGGAATTATGGTTAATCCGTTGGCAGCACTCATACTTGTTAGAATGCCACTGCCTTGAGGTCCGGTTAAGCTTGCGATAAGTGTTCCGTTAGCATCTTCTGAAACAATGCAGCGAGCAAAAAACCGTCTCCCGTCGGTGTTCACTATTTTGTCTTGTGTGATTGCTTGTATCACCGGTCGCTCCCAGTCCGATCGGCCTTGCATTTTATATAGAGCGGGCCGCCCAAAAAGCTCGAAAGCTACCATAGAGCTTACGGGATTTCCTGGTAGTCCTAGGTGAGGGATCGTCTTTCCTGTTGACGTATGAAATGTTCCGAAAGCCAAAGGTTTTCCTGGTTTCATTCGAACTGTCCAAAAGTCAATGGTCCCTTCATTTGCTAAAACATCTTTGACGACATCAAAATCCCCTCGTGAAACACCTGCGCTGGTCACAATCATGTCAGCATTAAAGCCACTTCGGAGCTTGAGCGTGAGATCATCTACGGTATCTTTGGCAATCCCAAGTACAAGAGGAATACCACCGAATTGTTTAACTAAAGCCGCAAGCATCTGTGTGTTGGCATCATATATTTGTCCAGGGTTTCGCTTTTCCCCAGGTGTTACGATTTCGTCCCCAGTAGAAAGAATCGCAATTACGGGCTTTCTAAATATTTCAATTTTGGTTAAACCTATGCTGGCAAGAACTCCAATTTCGGATGCTCGAATCATCCTTCCCGCCTCAAGAACTGTTTGCTTCTCGCGGATATCTTCTCCGCGAAATCGTATATTCGCATCTTTTTCGGCTGCTTTTAGAATATTGACATGTGTTTGTAGTTTTCCTTTTTCAGGAAGTTTTTGGCTTTGTTCATCCGTTTCTTCAAAGGGGACTATTGCATCTGCCCCCTTTGGAATAGCTGCTCCTGTCATTATGCGGATAGCTTCATTGTTCCCTACTTCTTGTTCAGCTATATAGCCTGCTGCTAAATCTGCAATTACTTTAAGTCGTACGGGGTGATGTGTGTCAGCACCTTGAGTATCGCTTGCACGTACGGCATATCCATCCATTGCGGTGTTATCTAGGGGAGGGATGTCAAAAGGTGCTATTACTTGGTTTGCCAAGACTTGTCCAAGAGCCTCGTCTACAGGTGTTAAGTAGCTTGGCATCCTATCGATGAGCTGAAGAATGCGGTCTCGTGCCTCTTCGACACTAATCATCTGAGAAACTGGCAGGGTCAATTATTTACTCCTTTGTAAGTCGTACTGCAAGACATGTAGTGGTACGTTGGACACCATCAACGCTTTGGATCGCATCAGTAATAGAATTACCCAATGTATCCAAGTCAGTTGCTTCAATTTGCATTATTACGTCGAACGGTCCTGTAACCGTATCTACAGAGACTATTGTAGTGCCGGCATATGATAGAGAAGTTAATTCAAGACCAACACTTTTAGCACTGGCTACATCTGTTTCAATTAAGACATATCCTCTTACCATGTTATCCCCCTTAGTAAATTTGTTTAATTATCCTTGAAAATTGTTTTTTTGGAAGTTTTTCTTTATTTCGTTGCTTGTTTACAAAAGCTAAGAAAGGACACATAGCTAGTTAAGCTCTATAATTTGCTGACGTGACCACTTCGGAAGACCAAATTTCTAATTTTAGAGAAGAGGCACTAGCAACGCTTTCTGATTCAGTGACGGCTGAACAGCTTGAAGCATGGCGAGTGTTTTGGCTCGGTCGTCAAGATGGTCGAGTCAATCAATTACTTCGTTCAATAAGCGATCATCCTGTTGAGACTAGAAGTGACTTTGGAAAGGCTGCAAATTCTCTAAAGAAATTATTAGAAAGTGAGCTGAAAGATGCGCTTACGCGTGTCGAGAACGATACAGAAGTCAATGAAGTCGCTATAGATGTTACATTGCCAGGTCGCCCTCAGAGTCTTGGCGCTCTTCATCCCATCACACAGACGATGAATGATTGTATTGCAGTTTTTGAGGATATGGGATTCCAGGTTTTTGAAGGGCCTGAAGTTGAATGGGAACATTATAATTTTGATGCCGTACGCATACCTAAAGAACATCCAGCCAGGGATATGTGGGATACAATTTGGGTGGATACGTTGGTCAATGGAGAACGTTCGATGTTGCTTAGGACGCATACTTCACCTAACCAAATAAGGGTTATGGAAAAGAATGATCCACCTATCCGTGTTTTAGTACCTGGAAAATGTTATAGGCAGGAAGCAACTGATGCGACTCATGAGTGGATGCTTACTCAGATTGAGGGACTTGCTGTGGATGAAGGAATTACAATGAGCGATCTCAAAGGTGTGCTTTATGGTTTTGCACGTCGTCTTTTTGGACAAGATCGAGAAATCATTTTCCATCATAGTTTTTTCCCTTTTGTAGAACCAGGTATAGAAATGGCAATTGATTGCTTCATATGTTCTGGTACTGGTGGGTCGTGCCGTACGTGTCATGGTGCAGGGTGGATAGAAATTCTGGGTGCAGGAATGGTTCATCCAGAGATCATTGAAAATGCTGGATTTGATTCCTCGAAATTTACTGGTTTTGCGTTTGGTGTTGGTATTGAACGTGTAGCAATGCTGCGATGGGGTATTGATGACATAAGACATTTTTATCAAAATAATTTACGATTTTTAGCTCAGTTCTCTGCAATAAAATGAAACTTTCTATTAGCTGGCTACGTGATTTAGTTGCGATTGATGAAAATTATCGACCTGACGAATTGGCAAGAAGAATTACTAATTCGATAGCGGAAGTTGAAGAGCTTGAGTTTGTTGGTGAAGATTGGGATCCCGCTCTTATTACGGTTGCGGAAATAGTAGCCATAGCTAAGCATCCGAATGCTGATCGTTTGCAAGTAGCCACTATCAAAATTACTGATAGTGAATCAAAGGAAGTGATTTGTGGTGATCCCACTATTTTTGTGGGACAGAGAGTTGCATTTGCTCGTGAGGGTGCACTTTTAGTTGATGGGAAGACTGGTCAGAAAGCAGCGTTAAAGGCACGTCCCATTAGGGGTGTTGAATCTGCAGGGATGATACTTAGCGAAAAAGAACTAGGGATGAGCGATGATCATGAAGCAGTCTTAACACTTTCTGATGATGCTCCCATTGGTGCAGCTCTATCTGACGTCCAGGGAGATATAATTTTTGATTTATACACTTGGGCGAATCGTGCTGATCTTCTGGGAGTTGTGGGTATAGCTCGGGAAATTGCAGCTTTAGAGGGAAGCTCGCTTCTCATGCCAGAGACAGGACATCTCGAGTCAGACCGTCCGGTATCTGATTGTATTGACGTCACCATTAAGGATGCTGATTTATGTCCTCGTTATACAGCAGCAGTTATTCATGGGATTCAAATAAGTTCTTCGCCAGAGTGGCTTAAAAAACGTTTGAGAGCACATGGTGTACGTCCTATTAATAATGTTGTCGACGTTACTAATTATGTGATGTTGGAAACCGGTCAGCCTCTGCATGCGTTTGATTATGAGAGTATCAATGATCAAAAGATCGTTATTAGGAAGGCTAAGGAAGGAGAATCTATAGTCACGATAGACGGAATTGAAAGGGAACTGACCGAAGACATACTTGTAATTTGTGATAGTGAAAGGCCAGTTGCAGTTGCTGGAATTATGGGTTCCTTGAATAGTCAGGTTACACAAAATACAAAGTCTATTCTTTTAGAAGTTGCAAATTTTTCTCCTGCAGGGATACGTCGTGGTTCAATGAATCTGAAACTCCGGAGTGAAGCATCAACACGTTTTGAAAAGGGCCTAGGAACCGGAATGGTTGATTTTGCTCAAGCTCGGGCTTTACACCTATTTGAAAAGTTATGTGGCGGAATTTCTGCGAAAGGTATGTTGGATGTTTACCCTGGGGATTCCAAGTCTAGCTTAATTGAACTCTCTGCTGACCGTATAGAGCAGGTTTTAGGGATTGAAATAAGCAATGCTAATATAGTCCGTATTTTGAAAAGTCTTGGATTTGAGATAACTGAAAATAAAGATGGTGGAAGTTTCGAGGTCGTATCACCATACTGGCGTACAGATATAGATATTGCTGATGACCTCATTGAGGAAATTATACGAATCTACGGATACGAAAATTTGCCTACAACTAGTTTAGCTGGAGCTTTACCAGATCCTATTGAAAATCCGCTATCTATGTTACGAGATAATTCTCGAGTTATCGTTAGTGGGCTTGGTTTTCAGGAAATTCTTACGTATACGCTTACTTCGAAGGAAGACCTTGAGAGGGTTAATGATCCTAAGGATGAAGTTCGTTTAGGCCCTTTGGCCGTCTCTAATCCTGTAGCTTCCCAACATACTTGGTTGCGAACTTCACTAAGGTCCTCTCTTTTAAGAACCTTTGCAGATAATCGTAAGCATCAAGATCAGGCACTGCGTTTGTTTGAAATTGGTGTCGAGTTTTTGCCTGTTGAGGAGGATCTTCCAGAAGAAAGGCCAGTTTTGTGTGCTGTGCTTGGGGGTGGGCGTTTGGAAAGATGGAGACGGCCAGAACCAGAAAACCTCGATTTCTTTGATGCGAAAGGTGTGCTAGAGGCCTTACTTCTTTCGCAGGGTGTTGATGTACGTTTTTCGGATGTAGATTTGTTCCCGCTAAAGACCGGATTTGCTGCGGAAGCGGTTGCCAAAAAAACTGACGAAACTATTGCTTTGGTGGGGCAAATTGATGAAACCGTCGCTCGTTTTTTTGACATCGACGAACCTGTTTATCTGATTGAATTTTGGCTCAGCAAAGCAGTGCATGCGCTTAATTCACGCCCTGAATATTCCCCACCTCCACGCTATCCTGATGCCCGACATGATTTAGCCATAATTGTCCCTGAAGATGTACTTAGTGGAGATATTGTTGATTTTGTTTGTGCACATCGATCTGGAGACGTTTTATGTGAGGCTGAACTTTTTGATGAATATCGAGGTGAGGGGCTACCTCCAAATATGAAATCACTAGGTCTTGCTGTCAGATATCGTTCAAGAAATAGGACGCTGAAAGAAAAAGATGTTTTGAAATGCCGTAAAAGTTTGCTTACTCGACTTGAAAAGGATTACGGAGCAGTTTTGCGAAATTAATGTTGTTTATAACTTTCTAAGGTGGATTCTTTGATGAAAAACGATTCTCACCAAGTTGGTTTTATTCCTGCTATAGGCTTGTGCAGTATTTGTAAGAATTCCAGGATAGTGCCAACAAAACGTTCAGCATCCTTTTGGCTGTGTGAAGCTGCGTCTTCTGAAACTGGTCTTAAAAGGTATCCGTCTTTACCTTGTCGTAAGTGTGATAGCTTTATGAGTAGGTCAGATGTGGATGGAGCTGAGGTAGAGAATGTTGATTGATGCGTTGGCAGTTACGGCTTTAACTCGGATAATCAAGTAATGACTAATTTAGAAAATCTAGAATTCGCGTCGCGTTACCCGACCGAGGGTGTTATGCGCGATGGTACATCTATCCTTTTTACACCACTGAAATCTGAAGATAGGGAACAACTCGAGAGTTTAATTAAGGCGTTGCCATCCGAGGATCTCTTGTATTTACGACAAGATATTACAGATGCATCCGTTATTGATACGTGGATTACTTCTGTGGAAAGTGGGCAGGTCTTTACCGTTTTGGCATCAGTAGGTGCACGAGTGGTTGGATATGCAAGTTTGCATATTGATGCTGCTGTCTGGTCACGGCACGTTGGCGAAATCCGCATTAATGTACATCCAGATTACAGAGGAACTGGACTTGGAGCAGCTCTGGCTGGAGAGATTCGTTTTGTCGCTCCCACCTTTGGGATTCGAAAATTAATTGCGAACATGCCCCTTGAGCAACACACCGCGATGATTGTTTTTGAACGACTTGGTTTTCAACTACAAACAATACTCCGTGGCTGGGTGACAGATATGCACGGTGAAGAGCGGGATCTTTTAGTAATGGCACTTACATTACCAAAGTCCTAGTAAATCCGTTTACTGGACGTCGAGGTTGCCATTGTGGTAGTTTTGAGGCTCTAGAATATTTCTATTTGTGGGGACTTTCGTGGCAGGACCATTAGATAATTACCTCGATCTTATTGATGCTGCAAGTGAGTTGTGCATACATCCTCAAAGCTTGAGAAGATTGATCAAACAGAAGAAAGTACCGGCAACCCTATTTGCAGGAAAATATCTTATTGAACGAGACAAGCTCGAAATGTTCAAAAGTAATTACGATCCACGTCCAGGCCGGAAGCCAACCCTCAGACTTATTTAGACTACTGAAATATCTTTTCTTGGCTGTTTAATACTGCAAGAGTGATTAATAGTACAGCTTCTGCAAACAAGAACAATCCGGCCACGGATAACCTGACAATTTGTGCTTTTCCTCGTGCCGAAAATGCGGGAATTGTTACAAGGACCAATGAAGTTGCCCAAATAAGAACGAAAATTACGCCCAATGCAATAGGACTGTAAAGAAATAAACCGGTCATGGTCCCTACCTTTTTAGATTCTGAACTGGAAAATAATATCTGATTTATTCACAATGTGCTGGTTTTTTCAAGCTTATAGCTTTCTATGAGGCTTTTTGCTTGTTTTCATAGCTGGTGATTGCTTTTTTTAGAGCATCAGCGGCAAGAACGCTACAATGCCCCTTATCTCTGGGTAGGCCCCCTATACCTTGGGTGATTATTTCTCTTGAAACTTCACGAGCTTCTTTTAGGGACATACCACGAACAAATTCACTTGTGTATGAGCTTGTTGCGATAGCAGCAGGGCAGCCTCGTGTTTGCCACAGCATATTAATTATCGTGAAGTTTTTGATCTGTAGAGTTATATGCATAGTATCTCCACAGACAGGATTTGAAACAGTTGCTTCTCCATCCGGGTTTTCTAGAATTCCAGAATTCTGTGGATTTTCAAAGTGTTGAACAACTTTGTCTGAATAATCTGTCATTTTCACCTATCAAAAATTAAACTTTTCAAAAAATTATGATTCCGTTAATTCTAGTGTTTCAAATATTGCAGTATAAGCATTCAAATTTGAAGGGTTGAAATGAGGTTCAATATGTAAAACAGTTCCATTTTGATCTATTACTACGATTGATCGAAAAGATTTTTGTTCATCAACATCCCATAAACCGAATGATTGGATTACTTCTCCATAAAAATCACTAATGAGTGGAAAAGGGAAGCAGTCCCGTTCTTGAAATCGTTTATGTGAGCCAAGTCCGTTACTGTTAATCCCGAATACAGCAATTCCGGCCTCTTTCAATAGTTCATGTTCTTGCGAAAAGGCGTTCAGGGTGTTGGTGCAAATGGGCATACCGTCGTCTTGATAGAAGACCAGAAGTACTTTGCGGGATACTAGTTCTTCATTTAGTTTGATTTCTATTTCCGTTCCATCAGGGTTTATTGCTGGTAGTGAGAAGCTAGGAGCTAGGTCTCCTTTTTTTAGTGTGATAGGTATAGAATCTTTTTTTTTCATGTAGGTTCATTACTTTCAAAGCCTGGGACGGTGCCTTTAATTCCACGCAAACCTGCAAGAATTTGAATTTTCCCTAATCCACCAGCATCAGTAAGTGTTTGGAATGCTTGTCGTCTTTCAAAATAGCTGCCCAAATCCGATCTTGCACTTTCTACGAGATCACCTATGCCTAATTTTGTTAAGAACTCATGCTGGGGTGTTGGTCCTAATTGCTCATAACCAAAGTTTTGCAATCCGGTTGCTAATTCTGAGAGATTAACATGTGCAGTTATATCTTGTTCCCCGACGTGACGATAGGGGTTTTCATGTGCTGTATGGTGATAGAAACACGAGAGTGTTCCTTGCAGTCGCCACGGTGCCCATAATTTTTCTTCTTCATATCCGTAATCAGCCAAAAGAATGGCACCTTGCTTAATCAGGCCACACATAGTTTCTAAAATCGGCCACGCTTTGCCATTAATTTCAAAGCGTCCCTTGGTAGGAACATTTTGAAGCACGGTAATGTTTCCTCGAACTTCAACAAAATTATTACCGTCCCACCTGACATGAATTTCAGCAGGGCCGCGTTCTGTTGCCTCGAACAGTCTTGTTGGGAGCGCATCGAATAGTTCGTTAGCAAGGACTATTCCGTTTTGTACAGGAGATGGATTTCCTTGTAGCCATTGAATACGCGAGTCGGTTCCTTCAGTGTTTGGCTCAAGAGCGATATATCTAAGGGACTGCGAAAAATTGCTTTTGCGAGCTTCAGCCCAATCCAGAATTGCAGTTCCGAGAGTACCTTCACCTGCCCCGGGTTCGAAAATTGTAAAAGTATCAGGCTCATCTAATTGCTGCCATACCCATTCACACCAACTGGCAATTGCCCATCCGAACATAGGATGAATAGTTGGGCTTGTTAAGAAGTCACCTTGTCTACCAATGCGCCCGGATTTGCGATAGTAACCATGTTCAGGATGGTAGAGAGCAAGTTCCATAAAACGTTCGAAAGGAATAGTGCCACCATCCATTTCTTTTATGATGATTTTAATGAGGGCAGGATTACCTTCTGCTGCTATCCCTGGTTCTATATCTAATGCCATCTTATAAGTTTCTCACACACAGTTACTTTGTCGCTATTTGGGTGTGTTCTTGAAGGCAACCTTGGATATACTTTTGTAGAACTAGGTGTATGGTCCATGTAAGGCGGACTAATTAAGGAAGTAAGCTTTTGTGATTACTTACCAACTTTCTAAAAATTGTGAACAAAAAGGAACGCTTGGAGTTTCCAAAAGTAGGTTTGCCTCGTCTTTGGGCGGATCCGCTGTTACTCTCGAACAATGACTCATTTCAAAGATATCTCATGTGGGGAACTTCGAGCCGCTGACATAGATCGAACTATTCGTATTGCTGGGTGGGTAGATAGAAGGCGTGATCATGGAGGAGTCATTTTTATAGATTTGCGTGATTCTAAAGGAATTATTCAGGTCGTTGTAGGTCCTGAAAATTCCGCTGCATATAACATTGCACAGCGTGTTCGTGCTGAATGGGTGCTAGGCCTCGAAGGGATAGTTAAGAGTCGAACGGATGAGACTAAAAATCCAGATCTTCCAACTGGTGAAATTGAATTTATTCCTACGCATATCAACGTGTTGAATGAGGCAGAGACTCCGCCATTCTCTTTGCATGAGCCTGGTGAAGTGGATGAATCTTTGAGGCTTCAATACCGTTATCTTGACTTGAGAAGGCCAGATGCAATGCAGGTCCTGCGCCTTCGTCATGCAGTCGTGTCTTATATACGAAACTTTTTCTCAGAAAAGGATTTTATTGAGGTGGAAACACCAACTCTTATACGATCTACCCCTGAAGGGGCACGTGATTTTTTGGTTCCTTCACGTTTGCAGCCTGGTGAATTTTTTGCTTTACCCCAATCTCCGCAAATTCTTAAGGAGCTTCTGATGGTCGCAGGGGCAGAACGCTATTTTCAAATTGCACGATGTTACCGAGATGAAGATTTTCGAGCTAATCGAGTTGCAGAACATACCCAATTGGATATGGAGATGGCTTTTGTTGATGAGTCAGATGTTATGGCATTGGTCGAAGAACTTTATATAGAGATTGCGACGCGTTTTGGTGGAGGCAAGAAAATTTCTCAGGTTCCTTTTCCTCGGTTAGATTATGCCGATTGTATTGAGCAATATGGCACTGACCGTCCCGATCTCAGGTTTGGTTTAGAATTTTCGGATGTAGGGATGATATTTAAGGGAAGTGAATTCAAAGTATTTAGTTCTGCCTTAGAGAATAATGGACAAATAAAAGCAATTTGCGTTGAGGGACAGTCGGGCATGGCTAGACGCGCAATTGATTCGTTAGTTGAAGTTGCACGTTCAGCAGGAGCAGGAGGTTTGGTTAATATCGGTTTTTCAGAAACCGGTGAGGTTCGTTCACCAGTTGCCCGCTTCCTTAGTGATAAAGAGCTTACTTTGCTTAAAGAAAAAACCGGAGCAAAAGATGGGGATATGTTGTTTTTGGCTGCAGGCTCCCATGAGGTTGTCTCAGAAACACTTGCGCTTGTTCGAGAGGAATTAGCGGTACGTTTGGATTTACGAGATCCTGAAATTTTTGCCTTTGCGTGGGTAACTGGTTTTCCGCTGCTTGAATGGAAGGTTGAGGAAAATCGGTGGGACGCGACGCATAATCCCTTTAGTGGGTTTTTTGAAGACGAGGAAAATTCATTGGAAAAAGATCCTTCTAGTGTACGTGCTCGACAATATGATCTCGTTCTGAATGGTGAGGAAATTGGTGGTGGTTCCATTCGGATCAATAAGCGTAGTGATTTGCTGCGAGTCTTAAAGCTTATGGGTCACACTGAAAGTGAAATCAATAAACGTTTTGGGGTTTTGCTCCAGGCGCTTGATTACGGTGCACCTCCGATGGGGGGAGTTGGTGCAGGTATAGATCGACTTATTATGCAGTTGATTGGAACGTCTAATATTCGAGATGTTATAGCGTTTCCCAAAGCTTCTTCTGGTTCTGATCCGCTTATGGATGCGCCTTCCCCTGTAGCAGCTGAACAATTAAAGGAATTAGGTTTGCAATTAGATCCGGAATTGGGAAATAACTAGAAGGTATATTGATTGATGCCGTCGAAAATATTTTTTGCTAAATTGATCAGACTATGAAATTGTTGTTTCGTTCATCATTGTTCACCTTCTTTTCTTTTCTTTCAGCGGTAGTGTTACTAGGAGCGTGTGGTGGTGGCTCTGCTCCTTCCAAAGTTACCCCGGAAGCAACGCAATCTGCGACACAGAGTAGTGCAGACGAAAGTGACCTGCCGGGTTCTTCAAGTTCCAGTGCTATTTGTAGAGACAATGTATTGCTGACTTACGGTGGTGAACCAGCTACCGTTCTCGACCCTATTCTTGTGAGTGATATTGGCACTGCTGAATACATTATTGAGATTTTTAGTGGTTTAGTCACATTGGGTTTAGACCTTACGGTTGAGCCTGATTTGGCAGCGAGCTGGAAGGTCTCTGACGATGGACTGACCTACACCTTTACGCTTCGGGAGAATGCAGTATTTCATAATGGTCGTCGTGTAACGGCAGAGGACTTTAAATACAGTATCGAACGTGCTGCTGATCCAGCTAACGCTTCTCCTACTGTTCTTTTGTATCTTAGCGAAATCGTTGGTGTAAAAGAAAAGTTTCGTGGGTTAGCAGATAGTGTTCGTGGGGTAGTTGTAATTGATGACTTAACGATTCAGATTAGTTTGACCGAACCCATAACACATTTTTTGCAGGTATTGACGTATCCGGTGGCATTTGTAGTGGATAAAGAACAGTTAACACGTGATCCTGTTAATTGGACTCGTAATCCGAATGGCACAGGTCCGTTTAGATTACGTACTTTTAATCCCTTAGAAGAAATTGTGCTTGCCCGAAATGATCGCTATCACCTTGATCCCCCTAAGTTGGAAGCGGTGGTCTTTAACTTAAGTGGTGGCTCACTTTCTACCAGATATGAAAATGATGAGATCCATGTAGCTCTTGTTCCGACTTTAGAACTAGATTCGTACAGAGAAGGAAAAAGTAGGTATGCAAACGAATATCGAGTAGCAAAAGAGATGTCGCTTTCATACATAGCTTTTAATGTGAATACACCCCCATTCGATGATCCTTTGGTGAGACAGGCTTTAGCGCTTGCTGTTGATCGTAATGCTATCAATGAGGTGCTCTACTACAATCGTTTCCGAGTTGCAGACGGTATTCTTCCTCCTGAGATGCCTGGTTATAACGAAGAAATTTCTTCTTATCCATATGACCCACAGCGTGCAGCGGACTTAATTGCAAAATCAAAATATGCTGGAAATATGCCGAGGATTACATTGAATTTTCCTGGTTCAGCTGCAAGTGCTGGTGGTTTTCTTGAAGTTTTCCAGCAGCAGTGGTCGGAAAATTTGGGCCTTGATGTTGAGTTGGAAGCAGTTGAATGGTCAACATTCCTTCGTGAACTTCGTCGCAAGACTTTCCAGGTTGCGTCACTTGGATGGATTGCTGATTATCCTGATCCTGAAAATTTCCTTCACAAATTATTTTCGAGTGGAAGTACTCAAAATGAACTCGGGTATTCAAACAAGGATGTAGATGAATTGTTAGGGGAGGCCCGTGTTGAACGAGATAACACGCGCCGCAATAATTTATTTTGGCAGGCAGAACAAATTATATTAGATGATGCCGCAGTCATTCCCATTTTTTGGTCAGTACAACATTTGCTTGTTAAGCCATGTGTTCAGAATTGGCCAGATCTATCCATAGGTGTACCTAAGTATCGATATATAACTATTGAAGCTCAGTAGAGATTGAAAGATAAGAGGGAAAAATGAGCCATGGGCTCGGCGCTTATTTGATAAGGCGAACCTTTTCAGCTCTGCTTGTTCTTTTTGCCATTTCGATTTTAGTTTTCTTAATTTTACGCTTAACTCCGACAGATCCTGTCGAAGTTTTGCTTGGACAGAAGTACGATGCAGAAACCGCAGATGTGCTACGCGAAAAGTATGGTTATGCTGATTCCTTGCCGATTCAGTATGTGAAGTACATTGGAAATTTAGTACAGGGTGATTTTGGAATTTCGACTAGGCGTCTAGATTTTACTGCTAATGAAATTGTCCTCCCTCGGTTATGGGTTTCTGCAAGGATTGGATTTTTTGCGTTATTGATTGCTTTTGGTTTAGGGATACCATTTGGTATTTATGCTGCATTAAATCGAGGTAGAAATCGAGACCCTGCATTAATTGGGTCCTGGCTTGCAATTGATGCAATTCCAGTTTTCGTTTCTGCTCCAATTATCCAATGGCTATTTGCACTGCAATTAGGCTGGGTGGATTTGTCTTTTGAGGGTGTGTTTCATAAAAATATGATTTTGCCCGTGTTGTTAATTGCACTTCCTGGTGTTGCTGGAATTGCACGGTTTATGAGAGCCTCAATTATTCAAGTCATGAGTGAAGATTATGTACGAACTGCGAGGGCTAAAGGGCTCCGTAACCAGACGATTGTGCTGCAGCATATTACACGTAATGCATTACTGCCTCTTTTAACCGTTATTGGTCTTTCTTTACCTGGGATTTTTGCAGGATCACTTTTCGTCGAGCTTTTTTGGGGAATCCCAGGTATTGCAAGAGAAAGTTTAGATGCGATTTTGGCGAATGATTACGATATTATTTTGGGTTTAGTACTTTTTGGTTCCTTTCTTTTTGTAATGGTGAATATTTTGATAGATGTTGCGTATGGGTTTGTTGATCCACGTGTACGAATTGGTGTGGTTAGGAGCGCGGTTTGATTTCGGGATTGAAAAGGAACCCAGAACTTGAGGATCGTGAGGAGGGACAATTCTTACGGTATGTTCATCGGTTTTTTGGGAAAAAGATTGCTGTAATTGCTGTGACGTATATCTTAATTTTTTACGGTGCGGGGATTTTTGCAGATTTGTTGCCTCTGCCTAACCCAAATCAACAAACGTTAAGTCTAGAGGCTCGTAGTCAGCCACCGTCGGGACAACATTTATTGGGTACAGATCGACTAGGTCGTGATCTGTTAGCTCGTGTTATTTACTCTGCTCGCACAACAATTATTTTTACCACCGCAGTTATTATCACAGGCTCCTTGTTTATTGGACTTACACTAGGCTTGATTGCGGGCTATAAAGGTGGATGGTTGGATAGCATTATCATGCGTGTTGGTGAAACGCTTTCTGGAATCCCGACATTATTTCTTTTGATTGCTATTAGTGCGGCTTTTAGAACGTACATCAATGATTTGGGTTTTTGGTTTGAAGAGAATACATTTTTTGGTGACAGTGGTCCTTTATTTGTTGATTTTCTGATCATTGTTGGCGCAGTTGTTCCTTTTGCTTGGATTGGAGCTTCTCGAATAGTAAGAAGCCAAGTTCTTGCTATTCGAGAACAAGAGTACATTCTTGCCGCAGAAGCAATCGCTGCGCCCACGTGGAGAATTATTTGGAAGCATATTTTCCCAGGTGTGGTTCCTTTATTTCTAGTTGGCTTGTCTGCAAGTATGGCTGGTATTGCTGGTACAGAGGTTGCGTTATCGTGGCTTGGTTTAGGTGTTGATCCTCCTACGGCTTCTTTTGGAACACTTTTAAATGAAGCAGGGGGAATTAGAACATTTAGTGAATTTCCACACTTATTGCTTGCCCCTGCAATACCTGTAATTCTTTTTTTCTTTGCTTGGAATTTATTAGGTGATTCGCTTGTTGATTTAGCAGAACCACGTACTATCCGCGCTTAAAGAGTTGAGTTAATAACTTTAAAGATCGAGTAAAAGACAAGTGTTCGGTATAATCCTGTAGTCCAGGGGGCAAACAGTGAAAGTTAATCTAGAGAAACTTCCTCCGAGTCTCGCTACTTTAGAAATTGAGATCGATGAAGAGCGATTGGAGCCTGCGCTTAATGATGCCTACCGTCGTGTTGTGAAAAGGTTAAAGGTCCCCGGATTTCGTCCGGGAAAAGCTCCACGTAGCGTTGTTGAGAACAGGATAGGACGAGAAGGTTTAATTCAAGAGGCACTGGATAGACTTGTTCCTGAAATTTATAACGAGACTATTGAAAGTGAAAATTTAGAGCCTATCGCAGAACCTGCAATCGAAGTGCTTGAGTTAGATCCTGTTCGGTTCAAAGCGATACTACCGTTAAAACCAACAGTTCAGCTTGGTGAGTATACAGATGTGTATGTAGAACCTGAGACTGTAGAAGTTACTGATGAAATGTTTGAAGAACAAATGGATGCATTGCGAAGGCGTTTTGCTACTTTGATTCCAGTTGAGCGTCCTGTGCAGTGGGGTGACATTCTAACTGCGGATGTCTTTGCAACAGTGGAGGATCAAACTTTTGCAGAAGATAAAGATGTGGTTTTTCCGCTAGTGGAAGGACGTCAGCTTTTTTTGCCAGAACTTGCGGAGGCCTTTGTTGATATGGAAGTAGGGGATGAGAAGAAGGTGGATATTGCTGTGCCTGAAGATTTTGTCCAAGAGGGGTATCGAGGGAAAATTGCGAATTTTACGATCAATATTAAGGAAATTAAGGAGGAGGAATTGCCAGATGAGGATGATGACTTGGCGAAGCAATTAAGTTTGGAGGATGTGGCTACTATTGATGACTTAAAGGAACGTGTGCGCTCTGATATTTTGGAGAATCTACAACGTGCTGCCGATGATAGCTATCGAATGAAGGCGATTGATGAAATGATTGAGCTTGCTGAAATAGAATATCCGTTGGTTTTGGTTGAGCGAGAAATAGATGTTGTAATTCGTGAAACACATGGGAATGATATTCGTAATTACCAAGCTCATCTTGCTCAGATAGGACAAACACAGGAAGAGTTTAGAGAGTCATTACGTGAGTCTGCGGAGCTGCGAGTTACTCGTAATTTAATTGTTAGCACCTTTGCCGAGGAGGAAGGCATTGAAATTACGGATGTCGAAATTGAAGAAGAAAGACAAAAGATGCTTGACTCAGTTGGGGAAGAAAATGCCCAGCTGAAAGAATTGTTTACGAGTGACGTTGGAACAGAGAATTTAAGACAACGGTTATTCACTGAGAAAACACTTGGAGAGATTCAAAAAATTGCAAGCACTCAAAGTGGAGAAGATAAAAAAAACGACTCACAGGAGAATGATGAATGACCCAACTTATACCTGCTTTTTTACAATCTATAATTCCTACTGTTATTGAAAGCGATGCTCGAACGGAACGCTCATTTGATATTTTCTCTTTGTTGTTAAAAGAACGCATTGTCTTTTTAGGTACTCAAATTGATGATCAGGTTGCGAATCTTATTGTTGCCCAATTGCTCTTTTTACAACGCGAGGATCCTGAGCGTGATATTAGTCTGTATATCCATTCGCCTGGTGGTGTAATTCCTTCAGGGCTTGCAATTTATGACACTATGCAATTGATTGAGCCCGATGTTTCTACTATTGCAGTTGGGCAGACAGCTTCTATGGCTACTGTTCTTTTATCAGCTGGTGCAGCTGGGAAAAGGTACGCTCTTCCAAATGCAACGGTGCATATGCATCAGGCACTAGGTGGTGCTCGTGGGCAAGCGCGTGACATAGAAATAGCAGCAAAAGAGATACTTAGAAATAATGAAATTATTCGAAATATAATCGCATCTCATACTGGTCAAACCAAGAAAAAAGTTACTGCAGATTTTGATAGAGATTTTTACTTAGATGCTGAAGGTGCCAAAGAGTATGGTTTTGTGGACGAAATACTTAGCGAAGCAGAAAATGCTGAAGAAGGTAAAAAGGAATGACCAGTGGCCGTACTAGTGGCACTGAATATTTTTGTTCATTTTGTAGTGAAGGTGAGCAGCAGGCAGGGCGATTAATTGCAGGTCCTGGCTCTGTCTATATATGCGAAAATTGTGTTAAAAGATGTGCTGCTATTATCGGAGAAGATACTAGTCAGGTTACAGAAACTTTTCCTAATCCAAGAGTTGATGAAACTGCTCCATTTGTACCGGTAAAAGTTCCTTCCCCTCGAGCGATACATGAGCATCTAAATAACTATGTTATCGGGCAGGCAGAAGCGAAAAAGGTTTTGTCAGTAGCTGTTTACAATCATTACAAACGTATCAACAACCTTTCGAAGACCGATGATGTTGAACTAGAGAAATCTAATATTTTATTTGTCGGTCCGACTGGTGTAGGAAAAACTTTGCTTGCAAAGACTTTGGCTCGTTTTTTAGAGGTACCCTTTTCTATTGCTGATGCTACTGCGCTGACAGAAGCTGGTTATGTGGGCGAAGACGTGGAGAATATCCTTCTACAATTGATACAAGCTGCTGATTTCGATATCGCTAGGGCTGAACGAGGGATAATTTATATTGATGAGATCGATAAGATTGCCAGGCGAGCTGACAATCCCAGTATTACTAGGGACGTTTCAGGTGAAGGTGTGCAGCAAACATTGCTCAAAATTATAGAAGGTTGTGTAGCAAGCGTACCGCCACAGGGAGGTAGGAAACATCCACACCAGGATTTTTTGCAAATAGATACCTCAAATATTCTTTTTATATGTGCAGGTGCTTTTGAGGGCCTGGATAAAATTATCACCAAGAGGCTGAAGGGGAACAATAGTCGAGTAGGTTTTCTATCAGATCCGGTTGACCAGGATCAAGATTCTTTGGTGTCTCAGGTTAGTCACGACGATTTACTTAAATTTGGGTTAATTCCAGAGTTTGTAGGAAGACTTTCTCTTGCTGTAGGGTTAGCAGAGCTCGAAGAAGATGACCTTATTCGTATCCTGACTGAACCAAAAAATGCATTAGTGCGTCAATTTCAGCGTTATTTTGAGATGGATGGAATATCTTTAAAAATCACGGAAGATGCTTTAAGAGAAATTGCTTCAGCTGCGAATAAACTTGGTACTGGTGCTCGAGGATTGCGAACGATTTTGGAAAGTTGTTTGTTGGATGTAATGTATGAAATCCCCAACCGTACTGATGTACTTGAATGTGTTGTTAATGCTGAGGTTATAAGAAAGATTTCAAAGCCAAAGTTAGTCTTATCTAAAGAGCATGCGGATAGTCCGGGTGAACTAGATGAAAGCGCCTAATAATTCTGAGCTTGTCAGATAAAATCCTGTAGGATTGCACAAAATGCGAAGAAATCGTGCTGATATCCTTTTAGTAGATCAGGGGCTTGCCAATACGATTGAACATGCAAGACGGTTAATTATGGCTGGTCAGGTTCGTTCAGGTACGTCTGTACTAGTGAAACCAGCTACTTTAGTTGCGGAAGATATTAGCTTAGAACTTATAGAGGGGAAACGCTTTGTTAGTCGAGGCGGAGAAAAGTTAGAAGCGGCATTAAATAATTTTTCTCTTTCAGCTAAGGGCTTGCGGTGTCTTGATATAGGTGCTTCAACTGGCGGTTTTACTGATTGTCTTCTCCAGAACGGAGCACTTTCAGTACTTGCTGTGGATGTTGGGAGGGGACAACTTCACAATAAACTTGCTCAGGATGATCGTGTGACTCTAATGGAGCGTATGAATGCCCGAGATATTTCATCTCTTCCTCCCATTGATTTTTTTACTGTTGATGTTTCGTTCATTTCTTTGAGGACTATTTTGCCTGTGATTGCTAAACATATGGATGAGGAGACCCCAGGTGTTGTTTTGTTAAAGCCACAATTTGAAGCAAAGCGTTCTGATGTTCCGAAAGGCGGAGTAATTATTGACGAAAATATCCGCTCTGATGTGCATAAAAGTTTTTTAAATTGGTTGCTTTCGCAAGGGTGGCTTGTTTCTGGATCATTGGACAGTCCGGTATTGGGTACTCGTGGAAATCGTGAAATACTTATATCGTTAGCTACACCATCAAAGGGAGCGACACTTTGTTAGAACGAGTAATAGGTTTTTATCCCGGGAAAAATCGGAAAGCAATTGAGTTTGCTGGTGAAGTAGAAAAGTTTTTTATTAGCGTTGGTGTTCAATTTAGTGCATATGATATTTGGTCAGATATTGCGGATGTTCCAATAGAAGAATCGGATTTACTTATTTGTATTGGTGGTGATGGTACTGTTTTACGAGCTGCACAAATCAGCATTCCTCATAGGGTCCCTATTCTAGGGGTAAATATGGGTAGACTGGGTTTTCTAACAGACCTAAATAGTGATCAATTCTGGGTTCTTAAAAATCGAATTTTCGAAGCAGATTGGAAATTGGAAGAACGGGTAATGGTTCAAGGTGAGGTTTTGGACGGTCCTTCAGCCGGGAAGATTGTCCACGGTTTAAACGATATTATTGTGAGCAGAATTACTCCTGGTCGCCCTGTTTATGTCGAGCTTCATATCGATGGAGGGAGAGTTGCTCGATATAGATGTGACGGAATGATCTTAGCTACGCCAACTGGCAGTACGGGTTATTCATTAAGTGCAGGAGGTCCTATCATTGCTCCGACTGAGAAACATCTTGTTGTTACTCCAGTTTCGGCTCATCTTGCTATTGGTCAGTCTCTTGTCCTTGAAGCATCTTCAAACGCATTGATTACGGTTGGTTCCGACGAGGGCGCAATCCTTAGTGTCGATGGTCAGGATGAAATTAATCTTTCAGGCGGAGATCGCGTTGCTACACGAATCAGTGATCACATTACCCGTTTTGTTAGGTTTAGTGATGCGACTTCGTTCTACGTTGATCTAGCGGCACGCTTGGAAGTTCAGTTTTCAAGTGCAATGAATGAAGGCAGTTAGTCAGTACAAGCAAAGTTTAGAATTTAAAAGTTAAATTATGAGTAGCGTTGTTCTTCCCAAGGATCGCCGTATATATGATAGCCATAAGTTTCCCAAAATCCTGCACGGTCTTCGTCGAGGAACTGAATTCCTCCAATCCATTTAGCACTTTTCCAGAAGTATAGTTCTGGTACCACCAGCCTGAGTGGCCAGCCATGTTCTTGATCCAAAGGTTCTCCATTGTGACTATGAGCGAAAAGTACCCCGTCCTTCTTTAAATCCTCGAGAGGGATATTAGTTGTGTAACCTCCATAGGAATGTGCCATAACATATTTTGCTGTTGATTTTGGCTTCACTGCTTCAAGGAATGCTGCAAAGGGAATACCTTCCCAATCATTGTCGTATTTACTCCATGTTGTGACACAGTGAATATCACTTGTATCTTTGACGGATCCTAAAGCATTAAATTCTTCCCAGTTCCATTTTCGTTCTTCGTCTACTAATCCCCATGCGTGGAATTGCCAATTGCTTAATTCTAATCTTGGAATGGCTCCATAGTGTAAAACGGGCCAACCATCGGTGAGCCGTTGCCCGGGAGGTAACCTTAAGCGTCCATCTACTCTAATTTCTTTGTCAGTTGTCTGCATACGGGATCCTCTATGTATATGCTACCTTATAACGATTTAATTATTCGTATTTACTGTTTCGCTGCAACATCTGATTAGCAATAAATCCTAAAGGACCTGCCTTTTTGAGTTCTTTGTCGTAGGTGGAGTTCCCCCGCTGAACTTCAAAAAAAGATTTCCATAAAAAAGGAGCATGTCCAGTTGCAAACATCCAGGGCTTTTGGAAACGATGTAACATTCCCTGAAACATGAAGCCGATTAATCTTGCAGCATTCAATTCCGGCTGGATATATTGATCTACAGCATTCTCATAGTTTTTTAGTGGGTTTGTATTTTCACCTGAGATTAACGATTTCGCTACTAATTTACCGCTATGAATAGCGTAAGAAATCCCCTCCTGCGTGAATTCATCAGCTAGCCCGGCGGCATCGCCAATCAAGGCAATCCTTTTTTTTGTAATTTGCTCTGCGTTCCTCCTAAAACGGATTTTATGACCTTTTGCAATGTCAATTGGATGTTCAGCTATATGTAGGTGCTCCAAATAATTTTGTGTACGTTTTTTCATTTTTGGTGCTTGTGAACGTGGTGTAACGATTCCTACAGAAAGTACTTCAGCTTTGGGGAACATCCACGCGTAGCCCCAGGGTTGAAAACCAATATCAATAAGCGCTGTAGCACTTGATGTTTTTGGATATATGTCTTGATATTTTGCCCGTATTTCAACCTCCCAAGCTGCACATTCTGCGAGGTTAGTTCCAAGCCCAGCCAGTTTCCCTACAGGTGAATGTGCGCCGTCTGCACAAATTAAAAACTTGGAAGAAGCTGTGAAACGTTTTGCAGTTAGTACGACCCCATTTTGGGTCTGCTTGAGGTCTTGTATAGTTGTTTTAGGGCGAAATTCTGCACCTGTAATTTGTGCTTGTTCTAGCAGCAAGTTATCAAATCGATTGCGCAGAACCATGTGTGCAAAAGGTTCTCCACAATCTCGCGTAAATGAATGTTTTCCGAGCGCTGAAACCCTTAGAAGGTGAACGGAATCTTCGATAACACTATCAATCGGGAAGGGCAACATTTTTTCAGTACGTATGGGTATTCCGCCACCACAGGCTTTGTATCTGGGAAATTCCTCCTTGTCCAGCAATAGCACTTTTGCGCCTGATTTTGCTAGGTCATGTGCAGCAGTACTTCCTGCTGGCCCAGCTCCCACGATAATTACATCAAAATCGTATTCGGACACAACTCTGCGTGCCTCCTAGTATGTGGTCAATTTAGTATGGCCTAATTTTCTTTAGACATAACCCCATTGAGGTAGAGGAGGAATCCCACTCATTTCCATATGCCCCATACCAAGCCGGTTACCATATATGGCATTAACCGCATGTTCGCCATCCCAAATGGCACCTGAAAAGTTTTTATAACTTTCAAAATCGCTCAAGTCGTACTTATCATATTCTTCATGCCAATCTCCTTGGAAGCCTCCGAGGAAAGTAGGGGAACCGTAGCCTTCACCACGTATATGTCTGGTTGCGTTTGGGCTAATAATTTCGAATTCTAATGGATGTTCCTCTCCATATTCATCTATTAGTGTGATACTCGCGTTCTGAAATTTTGTTGTTCCTGATTGTGCCTCGATGTGTAAATCCGCAAAATCCACTAAGCGTATTTGTTCTCGTCGCTCATTAACTGGCCACGTTATAGCACCATCAAAATGTCCGCCACGATTGTCGGCAAGTGTTCCTCCTAGGCGAGGTTCACCAATAAATTCATCCATCCACCACCAGAATCCAATATCTTCGAACTGAATATGGCTGTGCCAGTGAATACGTCCCGCCCGCCTTGGCGAAACATTCCCAGTTGATGTTGATGGTGGGACCCAGCCTTGCCAACGTTCTCCACCGAGACTTGCCCAACATCGGTCACGCTGCCCCCAGGTGTTTTCGTGATTGATTTCATATTCCGTTCCATCTACCTTCAAGAAACCTTCCCAACGTCCCATTAACTCAAAATAAGGCAACACTCCTGGTAGTGTTTCTGGCCCTGCAAAGTGGATCGGGGTTCGCGTCTGTACCGGCTGTAAATAAGTTTCCATTGTAAGGTCGTAAGAGATTCCCCAGTGGTTGTCTGCACCTAAGAGGAATCGTGCTTTTTTAAGTGGTTCAATCACTTCCATGGATGCAGGTCCGACTTTTTGATTTACACGATCGGATTTATACCCTTCTCTTTCTAATGTACGGGAATATCGCAGGTTATATTGAGTATCCCCGTGCACAATAATCTGCCCATTTTCGATAATTCCTGTATTTGGCCATATTGGCCAATTGGCTCCAACTATAAAGCGTCCATTTAGATCCATACACTGAAACCAGTGTTGATCAACAAAACGTGGGTCAGCGTCTCGTATAGTGTCTACTGGGTTAGGGGTTTGATGATAAAAATGTTCGTCCAATTCAGTTAACATGATTACTCCTTAGTTACTAACTCTTACGATTCCATATCCGGTTGTTTTCCCAATTTTTATTTCGCAAAATTGTTCGGCTATAAATGGGTTTAAATGGCCTGTTGAATTTTCAAGTAGAGAATTGATCTGTGTATTTGATGTAAGGTCATACTCCTCGTTTTCGTACTGAACACCCTTGTATTCGATATGTCTGAAAGTTTCGTGGCCGTAACCTAGTCCTTTTGCATAAAGAGTTGCCAATGGGTGTATTTCTACTTCGTATATAGAGTCGTTCCAATCTGTAATTTTAAGCTGGCTATCATCGATTAATACACCATTTTTTGTATAGTTGAGCTTCGAATCAATTGCTACGATTTGTGAGGGGCGTTGCTTTCCATGTGGTCCCGAGACACCTCCATCTAACTTAGTTCTCCCCGTAGTATCTGAGAGGTTTCCAATATGGTTTGCATGCGCTTGATCGGAGGGTGTAATTTGCCAGAACCAAAACGAATCTTTTTCTATTTCTGCTGAGAACCAAATCGATTGTTTGCCGATTGACTCTGGAATACGTCCCAAATTTGGTATTTGTCCCAAGATTGGTCTTATACCCCAGGCGCGTTCCTTTGCGCCAAATCCTGAGAAATCTATACTCTTTCCCTCGTGTTTTATTTGCCCTTGAAAATTTCCCGTCTGGACATACCTCCACTGATCCCAAACAAGTTGACGTCCGTCGTTCCTATGTTGCACTGGAGCACTCACTTCTATCGGCTGATTCAGGGACTTGAAAGAAATTTTTAAACTGATTGGCTGATTTTCTTTTTCTTCAACAATGAATTGCCATTCTTTAAAGGGTTCAATAATTTCTGCACTGATGCAATCAACCTGTTTAGTGTCACGATCACCATTTACGATGCGTGAGGCACGAACATTGTATTGTTTACCATCTATCACAACAGAAACTGCTGCATCCATTGTTGCAGTTTGCGGATAAACACCTATGTATGCGGAGATGTTTAGCTTTCCATCTGCAGAGCCGGCGTGGAACCACACTTCATCGGTCCATCTAGGGTTTCGCCCTTCGACAAGCTCCATATTTTCAACGATCTGGTGTATTGCATAGTCATCAAGTGCTGTAGCCACTTTTCACTCCCGAGCCTAGAAATAGCATTACAGAAAGTCTGCGATGCAGGCTGGTTGTCGCAATCTGTCATTCCAAGAGGCGAATGTCAATACTTTTTAGGAAGTAAGGAATTTATTCGTAACACTTACTACAGTGTCTAATTGCTCTAGTTGAGGTAGATGTCCTGCCTTGGGAATTATTTGTATATCCGTATCTTTTATAGAGGATGCGAATTCATCTGCATAAACAGGGGGAACGATTCCATCATCCTCACCCCAAAGTAATAGCGTTGGCGAACTAATACGATGTAGGCGCTTTTTCAGTCCTTTATCAGGGATTGGCCAGACAAATTTCCCGGTACACGCTAATGACCATGTAGTACGGAGGGCCATTTGAATACCTTCTTCTGGATTGGCAGGTGGCGTTGCCATTAGCTGGGCAGCAGGTCCGGTAGGATCAGAAAAGATTAAGGGACCTAACTCTAATTGTGATGTTGTCATCCAGTTTTTAACTGGACTTTCATCAAGCCAAAGACCTATAGGATTCATAAGTACCAGTTTAGCCACTCTTGCCGGGTTTGTGGCAGCTAATTCAGCTCCCAGCATCCCACCAAATGAGTGTCCAATAACAGCAGGTTTTTCAAGGTTGAGCTTGTCAAAAATTTCGTAATACACAAGTACAAGATCCCATAAATTATCGATTGGTTTTATAGCATCGGGTAATCCTGGCGCAGTACCCGGGAGGTAGGGCGCATGCACTGTGAAGGATTCTGAGAGCTGTTCAAGAAATGGATCCCAAGTGAGACCCATTGCACCGTGAAGAAAGATTAGTGGTGGACCGCTACCTCTCGTGAGTACCTTTGTTTCAACTTTATTTCCCCAGACCTCGAGAGTTTGTTCTTTAGGCTCTGACATCCCTATTCTGCTCCTCCAACAGCAGTAAGTTCACTACTAGACTTTTTTGTCCTTAAGCGTTCTGGCCACCAATTGTTTTCGTATTTGTCCGACCAGCGATCCTGAATATGTGGCAGGACATCGTTGGTAAAAAGATCAATATTCTTCATAGTTAATTCATGTGGCATTGAACCGATTTGCATCAATACCATCAAGTTCCCAACGTGGAGGCTATCAATTAAATTTTCTAGTTGTTCAACTACTGAGGAGGGGCCTCCACTGATCACAAATTGCTTATCCACGTAGTCTTTGTAGCTCCAATCTTTTATCCCTTCTCGAGCGGATGCTTGTCCTTTTAGTTGGCGCCGGAGATTGTTCTCAAGACTTCGATAATCTTGATGTCCAGGAGGTGTGAATTCTGGAGCAATGTGGAGTCCTTTGTTGTAGAAATACTTTACATGTTCTGCATAGTCTTTCTCTGCCTGTTCGTCAGTTTCTGATACTGCAACTAGCTGAAGGAAACCTACACGATACGGATTTTGCTCGATTTCTTTCTCTTCCAAAAATTGCCAATAGCTGTCCATAACTGCTTTACCCTGGGCATGACCAAAATAGGACAAGAAGCAATAACAATGATTATTGTTCGCAGCGAATTCCCAAGTACTTAAGCTCCCCATCCCAGGAACCCAAATTGGTGGGCGGGGATTTTGAATTGGACGGGGCCAGACATTTACCATTGGAAGTTGTGTATATTTTCCGTTGAATGCAAAGGGTTCACGAGATTCCCATGCCTTAAGAATTAGATCGTGGGCTTCGTAGTATCGTTCGCGTTGTTCAATCGGAGTGATTCCGTAGGCCATATTTGCATCCATGGCAGTACCGAGTGGCATTCCTGCTACTAAGCGGCCTTCAGAAATACAATCGAGCATTGCGTATTCTTCAGCAATACGTATAGGTGGATTAGTAGTAGGGAGTGTTGCACCCATTTGAACGCAAGCGACGTCTAGACCTCTTGTAGCAAGCGCTAAAGCGCCGCCCATAACATTGGGTCCTGGCATAAAACCATAGGCATTCTGATGATGTTCATTAACGCAAATCCCATCAAAACCTGATTTCGCAGCATGTACCAGCTCGTCCAAAGTCCAGTTGTAATACTTACTTACTTGCTCTGGTGTTGCGAGATCCCAAAAAGGGGGGTCCACCCAGACAGAGTGATATTCGTCCTCAAAATTGTCTGGTAGATCACGATGGGGCATGAGATGAAATGCTGAAATCTTCATTGTTATCTCCGTTTATAGGATCGGTGTAAGTCTACCTGAACTGATGAGGCGTGCATAGATTTCTGGAGCTAGATTGGTTTGTTTAAGAAACCACAAGCTCCTTTGTTTTCCCAAGCTGCTTCAAGCGCGGCTTTAGCGTCACTCGCATCTAAAAGTGTAAGTGTGTTTTCAAGATTGCTGTGTATCTTTGTGAGTTCTGCTACTGCATCGTTTAGATTTTGTGTGCTTGCGTTTTCAATGTCTTCACTCACTTCATGAAGTGAATTTGCCATCTTACGCAGGTTATTGGTTATCACTTTCAACTCCGAACTATTTTTTGGCGTATTGAGATTCTGAATCGCTAAGTCGATATCCCCTTCTGTTGCTTGTAGTTGTTCACAGGCGCTATTAAGTAAGTCTCGTGCAACCGATAACGTTAATATTTTCTCTGTTCTTTCAATAAGAGATCGGACAGCGTTGTCGTAATCTCTTGCTGCATTGCCGCATGCGTAGGAAGGTACTAGAACACTGATGAGCAGCACTGAAGATAGTGTGAGAGTTTTGAGTTGCTTCACTGTTGATTTAACGACCTTCGAATTTGGCACTACGACGTTCGACAAAAGCCGCAACACCTTCCTTGGCATCAGCTGTGTAAGCCAATTCATCGAAAAGTTGATGTTCCAATTCTAACCCTTGGGATAGAGTCATTTGCATCCCTTCTTCCATTGCACGTTTGCCTGCCTTAATAGCCAGGGGGCCTCTTTCGCACAATGTTGCAGCAAGTTTCTGTGATGCTGCGAGTACTTCGTTAGCCGGCACAATTTGGTTGATTAGCCCATATCTCAATGCTTCTTCTGCTGTAATTGGATCACCGGTAAGACAAATCTGGGAAGCTATTGCCCACGGAAGTTGTCGGGGGAGTCTTTGTGTTCCTCCCCAACCGGGTATGAATCCTAACTTCACCTCAGGGGATCCAAACGTTGAATGTTCAGCAGCAATACGTAGATCGCAGGCCAGAACAATTTCTAGACCTCCTCCAAGTGCCATACCGTTTATAGCTGCGATCAGTGGTTTTGTAGCAGTCTGCCCTCTCCATATAGTTGGTGGCTCATCATACGGTTTATTAGCAGGATCATCGATGAGCCGTGGGATTGTTGTACGTAGATCAGCTCCTGCGCAAAAAGCTTTCTCCCCAGCACCGGTGATTATTCCGACCCAAGAGTCATCTTCATTGTTCAATCGTTCGATTGCTTCAGATAATTCTTGCCATGTATCTAGATCGATTGAATTAAGTGCTTTTTCTCTATCGATCGTGATCAATGCAATATGTTCATTTGTTTCGTATGTTAGCGACATAGTTACCTCTAATCTTTATTTATAATTGTCGAAAAAACCGCTTCCAGTTTTGCGCCCCAGTTGACCTAATGAAACCAGACGTCTCAGTAACGTTGGAGCTTTAAATCGAGCTTCTCCATATTCTTCAAACATAGATTCACTGATTTGGATTAATACATCTAAACCAATTAGGTCTGCTGTAGCCAGAGGTCCCATTGCGTGGTTCAATCCTACTTTACATGCCTGATCTACATCTTCAGCTGTGGCGATATTACTTTCCACCATGCGTATTGCATCGAATATAAAAGGAACAAGCAAACGATTGACAATAAAACCAGGAGAATCTTTTACCCGAACTGTTTCACGATCAATTGAGTCGCAAAATGACATTGTTGTGTCCAAAGTCTCTTGGTCAGTGACTTCCGAAGAGATGATTTCTACCAATGGTAAAACGGTAGGAGGATTGAAAAAGTGGATGCCGATGACTTTTTCTGGTCTTGTAGATGCAGCAGCCATTTCACTTAGTGAAAGTGAAGAAGTGTTGCTTGCAAGAATTGCGTGAGGGGAACAAATTTTTCCGAGTTTTTCAAAAAGTTCACGTTTTACCGGCAAGTCCTCAACAATTGCTTCTATTATGAGGTCTACTTTGCCAAGTTCTGTAAGATCAGTTGTTGTTTGTATTCGATTTAATGTCCGATCATGATGTTCCTTACTAAGTCGTTTTCGATCGACTTCGCGACGTAAACGACTTTTTATGGAATTCATCCCTGCTTCTAATCGTGGACCTTCTTCCTCATACACATACACTCGGTATCCGTGTCCAGCACAAACCTGAGCGATACCTGCTCCCATAATTCCACAACCTATTACACCAACGCTTTCGATTGCCACGGTTACCTCTACATGTTCCCAACTAGTTTATTCTCGCACAGCCTTTGCTGTGGGTCAGTTAGCAACCTGGTGTGCAGCTAACAATTCTAAGGCTCGAACCATTGCTGAATGGTCTAAATCTTGCCATCCATTAGCAGTGCATACATTAAAAAGTTCTTGTGCTGTTGCAGTATTGGGTATGCCAATTCCTAGTGAACGAGCTCCTTCTAATGCAAGCTTCAGATCTTTTTGATGTAGCCTTATACGGAATCCAGGATCGAATCCTCGTTCAATCATACGTTCGCCATGTACCTCTAAAATTCGAGAACCTGCGAAACCACCCATTAAAGCCTCGCGAACGCGTTTAGGGTCTACTCCTGCTTTTGATGCAAACAACAATGCTTCGCCAACGGCTTCAATGGTCAATGCAACAATAATTTGGTTTGCAACCTTGCAGGTTTGTCCGGCCCCTATGTCACCAACCAAAGTTATATTGCTGCCCATCAATTCTAATAGGGGAAGAACTTTTTCAAAATTCTCACCTTTGGCACCACACATAATTGTAAGTTTTGCTTCTCTTGCCCCTACTTCTCCACCGGAGACTGGCGCGTCTATAAATTGGCCTCCAGCTAACTCAATTTGTTTCGCGATTTCTTGTGTTGCGATTGGAGAAATACTACTCATGTCAATCACTAGTGTATTTTGTTGTAAACCTGCAATTACTCCATCTGTTCCGAGCAAGACCTCTTCCACGTCCGGGGTATCAGGCACCATCGTTATTATCACCTCACTTTCCTTGGCAAGGTCTTTTGGGGTTTCATAAACCACTGCACCCTTTTCAAGTATTTGTTCTGGTATTGGTGAGATGTGTTTCACTGTGCACAAACTATGTCCTGCATTTTGCAAGTGCATAGCCATTGGGTTTCCCATAATGCCTAGCCCGATAAAGCCTATTTTGGTCATGTGATCTCCTGTCTATATTGAATTTGTTACAGCCATTTTTTGGACCAAGTTAATCCTGATTCCGTATTATTTAGCGGTCTATATTCTGCGCCTCCCCAGCCGGTATATCCGATTTCATCAAGGAAACTAAGGAAAAAGTCATAATTTACCTCTCCGGTTCCAGGCTCATGTCTTCCTGGGGTGTCGGCAATTTGAATATGTTTAATTCGCTGGAGGTTTTCTCGAACCGTGTTTACCAGATTGCCCTCCATAATTTGCATATGGTACGCATCGTATTGTAATTCCACTAATCCATCTCCCACCGAATCGAAAATGGATAATGCCTGTTCAGTTGTTGTGAGATAAAACCCGGGGATGTCTACTTTGTTGTTAATTGGCTCTGCTAATAATTGTATACCTGCAGAACGTAGTTTCTCACCTGCATATCGGAGATTTTCTATTAGTGTTTGATTGATCTCTTCAGATGAAAATCCTTCTGGAGTTAGGCCAGCAAGGCAATTAACTATTTGGCAATTTAAGGCGGTTGCGTATTCTATCGCTGCTTCAACACTGTCATGAAATTCACTTTGCCGTGATGGATCACAGGCTATACCACGATCGCCGGAACTCCAGTCTCCTGGAGGGAGGTTATGTAGGACTTGGTTAACCTTGGCCTCTGAGAGTGCATGTTTAAGATCGTCAATTGGATATTCGTATGGAAAGGTATACTCCACTCCTTGAAACCCAGAACGTGCAGCCATTTCAAATCGATCAAGAAATTCATATTCGTTGAAAAGCATTGAAAGATTTGCTGCAAGTTTGACCATGGGGACTTCCCTTCCTTGAAATAAAGATTTTTCTCAATTTGTTTTAATGCGCTATCATCATGTTAGCAGGAGAACCTATGTTTATTGCAATGAACCGTTTTAGTGTTGATCCAGAGCGAGGCGATGTTTTCGAATCAGTTTGGCGTGAGCGTGAGAGCTACCTTGGAGGGCTCGAAGGTTTTGTACAGTTTGCCCTATTGAAAGGCGATGAGCCGGGCGTCTATATCTCGCATACGACGTGGGAAACACGTGATGACTTTGAGTCGTGGACAAAGAGTGAGCATTTTACAAATGCACATAGGCAAGCGGGTCCCGCAACTGGTGTTATTCTTGGACATCCCGAAGTTTCATATTATGAAGCAGTTTTAGTTGAATCGACTGAAGGTGTTCTAAGCTAGTGGAGCAACAATCTCAGGAAGATACTTCTGGAGATGATTCAACTTTAACTGGAACCACTTATCCACATTTTGAACCTGACTTGTTTCGTAGAAATGACGAAGGATCTGACCATTTGTTTTATGAACAAGCACGTCTTGTAAACCATATTGATGACGCTGCAATTGGCGCTTTACGTAACTTTTATAAATCGCAATTGCCTGAAAAAGGCCATATTTTAGACTTGATGTCTTCATGGGTATCTCATCTTCCTGAATCTGCGGATGTTTTGTATTCAGAAGTAACCGGATTAGGACTGAACGAGACTGAATTATCAAAAAATCCAGTTTTAACTTCTTGGGATGTACACGATCTTAATTCTGACTTTGTTCTCCCCTATGCTGATCAAACGTTTAATGGAGCAATAGTTTCAGTTTCTGTTCAGTATTTGATAAAACCGGTTGAGATTTTCGCAGATGTGGGTCGAGTCTTAAAGTCTGGTAGTCCGTTTGCCGTAACCTTTTCAAATCGTATGTTCCCAACCAAAGCGGTAGCAATTTGGCAAGTACTTTCTGACTTGCAAAGAGCAGATCTGCTACGAGCTTATTTTCGCTTAACTGGTGTATTTGGTGAGGCTCAGTTTTACGATCTTAGTCCTGCTCCTGGTCGTTCGGATCCACTATTTGCTGTCGTCGCCAAAAAAGGTGAAACCTAAGCAAGTTAAGCGTCTGGAATTTTATCAAATGCTGCGAGAAGTTCTTTGAATCGCTCTTCTACTGCAGGTTGTGTTTCCGGATGGCTTAGAACGTAAAGCTCATTTTCATGAATTGCGCGAAGGATCATCTGGGCGAGGATTTCTGGTGTGATCATTTCCTGAGGTACGGACTTTCCTGAGCCCATTACATCAAGATTTGGTTGTTCTGGCCCGCCATACTCTTCCGGTCTGTTTCGACCTGCCTCAACAATTCTTGTTGCTACACCACCGGGGCAAACTACAGTGCAGCCGATGTTGTACTGTTCAAGATCTAATCTCATAGATTCAGTTAAGCCAGTAACACCATATTTGGATGCAGTATAAGAAAGAATGCCTGGTGTTGCTTCAGGTACTAGTCCCGCAATTGATGCGGTATTAACTATATGCCCTCCTTCAGCCTGCTCAACCATTTTAGGAAGGAATGCTTGGATTCCATTAATAACGCCATACAGATTGACCCCTACAACCCAGTCCCAGTCTGAAGGACTCATATCCTGTGCTTTGCGCATTGTCACTACGCCGGCGTTATTACAAATAACATGGGCTCCACCAAGCTCTTTAACTACATTGTTGGCGAAAGTTTGCATCGATGTCAGATCGGTTACATCTATTACGGAAGTTGAGCATTGTACGCCCATTTGTTCAACTTCACTTGCGACTGCGGCTAAAGGTTCTTCTTCAACATCAGCAAGGGCAATGTGCATTCCCTCGGCTGCAAATGCGAGAGCGAGTGCGCGACCTATTCCGCCCCCCCCACCAGTTATAACTGCTACCTTGTCTTTTAAATCCCTCATCCTAGTCTCCTTATGACGGACCAGTTTAGCACTCTATGGCTCTAGCCGGCTCGCTTTTAGCATGGCACGATAGTCGCATGGTTTCTAGTGCAAGTAATCGAACAAGGGGCTCGGGTAATTCTGATGCGTACAAGACTGTCGGAATTGTTGGAGGTGGCACTGCAGGTTATCTGACCGCACTTGCATTAAAGAAAAAATTGCCGGAGTTGCAAATTTCACTCATTGAATCACCAACAATTCCGATAATTGGTGTTGGTGAAGGGACAACTCCAATTATGGTGAAATTCCTACACAATTACTTGGATAGAAATATCCATCATTTTTTTAAGCGTGTTCAACCAACGTTAAAATTTGGAGTGAAGTTTGAATGGGGAGCACCGGGAGATTCCTTCTTTACATACGCATTCCATCCTGGCCATATTTTAGATTCTCAATATCATGGCGGTGATTTTAATGATTACTCATTGGGTTCCATGATGATTACGAATGGAAAAGTACCGATAGTGCGGGATCAAAAGGGTGCGATGAATTCTTTACTTGAAAATATCGCTTTTGCATACCACTTAGATAATGCGAAATTTGTTGGTTATCTTCAGGAAGAAGCTAAAAATGATGGCATAAACGTTATTGAACAAAATGTTGTGCAATTTGTTCCCCATGAGGACCTTGATGATGGTCTTGCTTATTTAGTGACAGAGGATGGGGTGGAGCGAAAATATGATTTATATGTGGATTGCACCGGGTTTCGTTCCAGTATTATTGGAGAAACCTTAAAGTCACCCTTTGTTTCGTTCGACAGCAGTCTTTTTTGTGATCGGGCTGTCGTTGCAAACGTTCCACATGGGGGCTCTATAAAGCCATACACAACAGCTGAGACTATGAATTCTGGATGGTGTTGGAATACACCATCCAGAGAAGATGATCATCGAGGTTATGTATTTTCTTCTAATTTTATAACTGATGACGAAGCGGCAGAAGAAATGCGGCAGAAGAATCCTGGAATGGGAGATCATCGAGTAATTAAATTTTCTACTGGCAGAAGGGAATCATTTTGGAAAGGCAATGTTGTAGCGATAGGCAATTCGTATGGTTTTGTCGAGCCGCTGGAATCTACAGGGTTACACATGATCATTCTTGAAATAAATTCGTTAATCCTTAATTTTCCACGAAAAAAATCAGAAAAAGCTATCGCAAGGACTATTAATCGAACCCTTAATGATCATTGGGAAGATGTTCGCTGGTTTCTTGCCATCCACTATGCATTCAATCGCAAACTAGATACACCCTTTTGGGAACATTGTCGTGCTGAAACGGATATCGGTGATGCAAGAGAGAGGGTTGAATTATTTCAAGAGCGAGCACCGCTTACTTATAGGCAATCTCTCTTTTACAAAACGGAAGCAGTTTTTGGAGATTTTGCCTACGATGCGCTGTTGCTTGGGCAAGGTGTTTCTGCACGTTTCTTAGAGCCACAGGAGAAGAGAGCGGAATGGCAAAAACGAAATACTGGCTTAAAGAATTTAGCGGCGACTTGTATTAGTCAAGCTGAGGCGTTAGCACTGTTAGAAACAGCACCGGAGCATGTTTTGCAAGGTGTGGTATCAAAACCTGATACGTGGGCTTCTTGGCCTTAAGGGGAACAGGTTAGGTTGTTTTTTGTACTGCTGGTTTTTTTCTAGAGATTAAGGATTTTGTTTTCTTCACGGTTCTCTTACATATGTTCCAATCCTAAACAAAAAAATGTGTTGACTTTTTTTGTTTTACATGACTAATATCCCAAAACTTTAAGTTTTTCGGGAGTTGTTATGCGTGAAAATTATTGGACACGATTAAAGAGTAATGGATATAGCAGACGTCGCTTTCTAGCAGGCACAGGTGTTGCAGCTGCAGGAACAGCAGCAATACTTGCTGGTTGTGGTGATGACGATTCATCGGGATCTGCAGCAACAGCTGCGGCAACATCTGCAGCAACATCTGCAGCAACATCTGCAGCAACAGCTGCAGCCACGGAAGCTCCTGCCGGTGGTGCGGTTGATGGTTCGTTCTACAGTCAGCAGAGCAGTATGTCTGGAACTACATTGGACCTACACCGCGAGCTTTACAGAAGTATCGCTTATTCAGTAGGTAACGCGTATAACAATCTTATTAAGTTTACGGATGTTGAGAGTTTCTCTATTGCAGGAGAAATTGCAACAGGTTTGCCAGAACAAGTTGATGAACTTACTTATAACTTCACTATTCGAGACGATGTGAAGTGGCACAATAAAGCTCCTGCTAATGGGGCTGCGCTTACGATGGATGATGTTAAGTGGAATATTGATCGACAGACAGCTGGTGAGCTCGCTAGTGGTGAAGCAGCTCCAAACTTCTATCGTAGTGGTCAAATCTATAGTGCTATAGATACGGTTGATTATGTGGACGCCACTCATTTCACGGTAAAAATGAAGGAGCCTGCAGTTACTTGGTTGAGTGATATGGCTGCAGAAGAATTCAACGGTATTATGCATCCAGAAGTTGCAGTAACCCTTGAGGATGAAGCTAACTTCGGTGCGTTTAACCCAGATCATATTGTTGGAACTGGGGCGTTCGTCTTTGATGCTTTCGATCCAAACACCCAGGCTCATGCATCTAGAAATGATGACTATCACTTGCGTAAAGACGGAACCATACCAGGTATGGTCGATGATTATTACATTACTAATATTGGTAATGATCCTAATGCGCTGCGATTAGCTTTTGAGCAGAAACAAATTGATGAACTTTCGCTTCGTCAAAAAGATATTATTGAAGCTGTCCAGGAAGCCAATCCTGATGTTATTCGTCAAGATATTGGAAATCCGAACAACAATCTGGAATTCGCATATAACCCAGTTGTTAATGCGGCGTTCGCTATTCCTTCTCTGGCTCAGGCTATGTTCCTTGCAGTTGATAGGGCGCATGTTTCTAACACAGTCTTCCAAGGTTTGGCTAAGCCAAATCCAGGAGTTAACTGGCCATTCAAGGGTTGGTCCTTGCCACAGCAAGAATTAATTCAAGCACCTGGGTATAAGGTTTTCCAAGGCCAAGCAGGTCGTGATGAAGATATTGCGGAAGCTAGGAAGCTTTGGGAAGCTGGCGGAGGTGAAGACCTTCCTGATGAGACCTATGCAATGATTATTGTCGACTTGGCAGATCAGTCTATTAAGGAATGGTTCCCAGCTATGATGAATAGTGCCCTTGATAGTGAGAAGTGGTCTGTAGAGGCTATTCCGGTATCAACACTGCTTGAATATAACGTTTCAGGACAAAATCCTGTTGGTTATCTTGGTGGTTGGGATCAGTGGGTAAGTCCTGATCCACGTACTCGCTATGCTTCGGTATATTCGAGTGGTCCTCGTGGATTCCTCAACTTCTATGGTTATCACACTGATGAGATGGAAAGTTACATTTCGAAGATGTTTGGGACCTTCGATGTTGAAGAGGCTCAGCAGATTATGCAGGAGGCTCAGCGATTCCAGCTTACTGATGCTGGTTCTGGCCATGTTCAAATGGTTGGTGGTGTTGCGATGGACTTGCATCATCCGTACCTACACCGAAGAGGTCCGCAGTTTATCCAGCTGGGTACCTTGATTAGTCAGGAATGCTGGATTGATCAGAATGATCCAAGCTTTGCTGGCAAATCTATGCCTGCCTAAGTAAGTCTGTATTTAGACTTTTCAGTAGGGACTCTTTCGGGAGTCCTTACTGCAGCAGTTTCATACCATGAGGGGAAGTGGATGAAGTAGCATGACCCAATATCTAATAAGACGACTTATTGGCGCTGTTTTCGTTATTTGGATCGTGACTACGTTTGTTTTTTTCGCATTACGTGTTTTGCCCGGTGATTTTGCCGCTCAGCAGGTAGCGAATCAGTTTCTTTCTGGTGCTACTGCTCGTGGGAAGTCAGATGTTGCTACTACAGAAGCGCAGGGGCAGGCGACTGAGAGGGAGAGTAACCAGAGTAATAGCGCGAATGTTGAACGTTCACTTCAGGCTGCACGTGAGCGTTTAGGAATAGATAAATCTATTCCCCACCAATATGGTCTTTACTGGAAAAATTTTTTTACTGGTGATCATGGGACATCATTTCGAACATCACGTCCTGCGGTAACAGAAACTCTGGAGGCATTGCCATACACGTTGCAACTAGGGTTGATGTCAATAATTATTGCATTATTGTTAGCCGTTCCTGTAGGCATTTTGTCTGCCATGCGGCCAAATACTTTTATGGATGGTTCTTTACGTGTTTTTGCTATTTTCTTTTTAGCAGCACCCTCTTTTTGGACAGCAGCATTGCTATCTGGCTGGGCGGTAAAGTTCGATATTTTAGAAATTAATATTGTGAAAAGTCCCGGTATTTGGCAGGACCCCTGGGAGAGTTTTCAGTTATTTATCGTTCCTGCGCTAGCTGGTGGGCTCGCGACGGGTGCCATTCTGATGAGGTTTATCCGTTCAGGTCTTTTGGAAGTTTTAAGACAAGACTATGTTCGTACGGCACATGCTAAAGGGTTGCGTGAACGCGCTGTGATGGCTCGTCATGTTTTACGAAATGCTTTAATTCCTGTGGTTACAATTATTGGTTTCATAATAGCTGCTTTGGTTGCTGGAAATATTATTTTAGAAACTATGTTCAATATACGGGGAATGGGTCAACAACTCTTCCGTGCAATTTTGATGCGAGATGTACACGTTGCTCAATTTATGACCCTATTGTTTGTAGGAGCCGTCGTTTTTGTAAATCTAGCGGTAGATCTTAGTTATTTTCTTATTGACCCAAGAGTCACTGTTTCGAGTGTTGAGCAATGAGCAGTGACGCAACAATTGTAACTTCTTGGGGTGAGAGGCCACCGGAACGGTCATTTTTGACGCGGTCGTTACTTGGCGTCTGGGACTTTATGCGTCGACGAAAAGTTGGCGGAGTTGCTCTTGTTTTAGTTGTAATCATTATTGGTCTTGGAGTTATAGGGCCGTACGTTACGCCGTATGACAAAGATGAAAGTTTTCAGAGTGAGAACCCTAATTACGATCCCGATAGTTTGAAAGAAGAGGAGATGGCGCCTTTCATCTCATTACGCCTTTCAAATCCGACCGGTTCGCACCTACTTGGTACCGATGATTTAGCTCGTGACCTTTTAACACGTGTTCTTTATGGTGCTCAGCGTTCTCTAATTTTTGGCTTTGGTGCAGCCTCTATTTCCACAATATTGGGGGCGATTTTAGGAATTGTTTCGGCGTACTTTGGAGGAAGGTTTGACTTGGTGATTCAGCGTATCGTTGATGCAATGATCGCAATACCTGGATTCCTATTCTTATTGTTAATGGTTCAGACTGGAGAAACTACAATATTAAGAGTATTACTTGCATTGTCTGTCCTAGGAGCCTTTGGGGTTTCGCGAGTTGTTCGAGGAGCAACGCTTGCTGTACGAAATGATGTGTATATAGAGGCATCTCGAGTTATAGGTGCTAGTTCCCCTCGTATTTTGTTTCGGCATATTGCCCCGAATGTGGCAGCTCCGGTTATCGTTATTTTTTCTGTTACGATAGGCTCTTCGATTTTGGCTGAAGCCGGGCTTGCATTTTTGAATCTTGGTTCTCCCGGGCCTTCATGGGGAACCATGGTGAATGTAGGGCGGCAATTCTTTGATTCGAAACCAATACTGAGTCTTGTAGGTGGTGGTGCACTCACAATAACAGTGCTTGCGTTTAATTTGCTTGGCGATGCACTACGAGATGCCTTGGATCCAAGACTACGGGGTTCCTAGATATACCTAGCTTTTCATTACTGGCGTTGTCGTTGTGCGCGGCGTCTTTCGGCACGTGATTGATTTGGTTGTTGTGGTGGTGGTGGTGTCTGGGTGATGGTTCTCGCACTAGGTGATTTACTGAATAAACTCGATGATCGTGCTAGAACAGGATACACACTGCATATCGGTGTGTTATATGGGATGGTCGCTTCTTCAGTATCATTTGCCAAGTTTAAGAAAAGATTTAAATAATTAAAGCTGAGACCATCTTTCCATGGTTCAGGTTTTGGTGTGGAGTAAGAGTCTGTTGTACCAAGGCCATATGTTCGGGTTAATAATCCGCTTGCTCCTTCGATACCTAGTTTGGAAAGTTCAGGTGCAGGTTCAAGTAGAAGTGAAACTTGTGATGCATCAAACCATGCTTTGAGATTTGTACTTATTTGTACATAAGGACCAAGGCTTCCTGCATGTTGCATGACGGTAAGAGGGTAACTAAGTCCTTTAGGAATATTTTGTTGTGCTGGAAGTTCTATATTAAAATCTGATGTTCGCACCTGGCTCATAGACAGAAACCGAAGATTTGGATCGGTGGTATCAACCTCGACTACTTCTCCGTCAATGTTGCTACATAATTTCCCCATTTCGTAACGTAAAGGGAACGAATAGCCCTCTTTGCCATAAAAAATACGCACACCTGTTTCTAGAGGGTTATCTGGTTTTCGACTGATCTTTATATCGAACGGAAGTAACACATGGAAGGCGTTAGTTAGTGCATTCATAAATGGTCCACAGGCCCCGGCAAATTCCTTGTGAATTTCTGTATTGTCTGGTGCAAATTGTTGAGGCGGTCCCGTATAGCTTTGTGCGCGTTTTGCTTCTGGGCTTAGATTGTGGAGTTCTTGGTAGAAAGAGTTGGCTTTTTTTTGTGCTTTATCTAAGAAATAGTTTGGTTCATCACATTCGATAATAATTTTTGCCCGTTCCTCTTCAGAATTTCTTATTACATGGACAGCTTCATGGTAATTATCGAGGTCCTTTTTTGTTTTTTGAATTTCTTGTTGAATTTGTTGTGGTATTTGTACGGGGAGTGATTCAAGTGATTCAGATAATTTCAAAGCACGTTCTAAAAATTCAAGTTTTGTTCCATATCTTCTTGGTTCTGGCCCGAAAGCTTGTGATGCGGCCAGTAGTAGGTTGAATTCTTCATCGGTTCGAAAGCCTAATTCTTGCAGATTGTTATCCCGTAAAAAAGCGCTTGCTAGTGTTCCAAACGATTGATCTTGTCTAATCGCTAGAGTTAACAAATGGTTGTAGTAGCTTTGTGCCGTTTCAGTATCCATGTATGAATCCTAGGGGAGGATGATAAGTGACGGCAAGTGACCATTTTTGTATGGTAGGATTCCCTAGTTGGAGTTGTATATGGCCACATCAGAAGAACTTGAAATTGCACGTCGTCTTTTTACCGAGGGTTGGGGTGGAGACCACCCTGATTCACCTCTTCAATTTATGACTGAGGATGTTGTTATGCGTGACGTTGTTGGTCACCCTGAAGCTATGAGAGGTCATCAGGCAGTAATAGATTTCTGGGGTGATTTTGCAGGACGATTACGTGTACCTGTAGAAGACTTATATTCTAGCGAAAAGGGTGTAGTAGTGTTGTGGATGGCATATGGTAGGATTCCTGACGATGCGTCTGAAAATGCTGGTAAATGGTCATGTGGTGAAGGAATGTCACGACTTGAGTTTAAAGACGGTAAAGTGTGCCTTGAAGTGGATTATTGGCATGGTTCCCAGGGTATCTGTGATGATTGGCAAGAACACTTTGCTCGTAGACAAGCGATGCCCCGTAGGCAGCGCGGTGCTATAACTGGTGCGTGAGGAAATATGACATTACCTGTACATCCTGATATTGAGACAATTTTGGAGAATTGCGTGGAAACTATGCGCACAGTGATTCTTCCTGAGCTTGAAAGTGAATGGGGAGTTTTTTGTGGCGCTTTAATGACCGCGTCTTTGTCTTATGCAAATGAACTTATGAAGAATGATCGAGGTGCTCAGTTTTCTGAAGAGTTGTCCGATGCCCTTAAGTCAATTCAGACAACGTTAGATGACATCCCAGATTTGGAATTTTCGGAAGACAGTTCACCATATGCAACTGCAACCAAAGCCCTTGTTTATGCACAGGCTAATCCTGGACCAGTTGCAGATGAAGTCAGTCAGGTCTTACAACCAGTATTAATGGCTCAATTGGAAGCTGAACTTGCTGCTACATCACCGTTTATGGAAGGTTGGGGTGCTGCACGTGCGACGAGAAAGATATTTGGAAGTGCGGCTTCAAAAAAGTCCGTTACTTTTGAAGAAGAAGATTGACGGAGCTATTTTATGTTTTCAGACAATGAAAGACAGGGCTTAGAAGAACACCTCAGTACGTCCTTAGGTTTAGGTCCAGTCAATATTATTGGTGTCGATCGGATTGCGATGGGACAATCACGTGCCATGTATCGTGTTGATATTGAACATGGTGTTGATGGCCCCAAGTTAACGAAGCGTGTTGTCGTGCGTGTAGAGCAATGGGGTTTACTAGGTACTGATAGCAAGGATGAAGTCGCTACTATGCGTACTTTAAATAAAGCAGGGTTTCCTGTTGCTAAGATCCTCGATTACTACACGGAAAGCGATATTTTGGGGCAGCCGTTTTTTGTGATGGAATATGTTGATGCGTCTGGTATTTCGACGCCCGAAGGACTAGCTGATTACGTTCCAATTTTGCACCGTTTGCATCAACTGGATTGGCACGAGTGTGAGATGGATTCTTATCTTCAAGTACCTGAGGGTTCGCGTGGAGCTGCATTACAAACAGTTGAACGATGGTATCAGATATACAAAGGGGGCTTGGTTGGTGAACCTTCTCCACTGCTTGAAGCTGCAACTGAGTGGCTAAGGAGAAATGCTCCGGAAACTGAGAAGCTTACTGTTGTTCATGGTGATCCGGGTCCCGGTAATTATATGGAAAAAGACGGCAAGGTTGCTGCTCTTGTTGATTTTGAATTTACGAGCATAGGCGATCCGGTAGACGATTGGGCATATTTAATTTCCATGCGTGGGAGTGCATCAATGTCAGAAGATGAGTGGGTTGCCTATATCGACGATAAGGTAGGTGTCAAACTTGATCGTGACCGTCTTAATTTTTGGAAAGCAGTCAATTTTTTAAAGGGTGCTTGTATTGATCAAACTGCCATGAAAATTTATATGGATCAGTCAAATCCTGCCCCAAATATGTTAATGATTGGTACTGGCGTGCATTTGGGTGCATTGAAGCGTCTTGTAGAGGCAACAATTGCACGGTAGTGATTTTTTAGCCTCGATAAGATTTCAAATACTAGAATTTTGCCTGTGTCGTACGGCGCCGGTAGGATCCTGCAAGGTAACTATAGGAGTATGAGTCTGGCTTATGGTTAATTTCGAACGTCATGAATACGATGTCATTGTCATTGGTGCGGGTGGTGCTGGTTTACGTGCTGCTATTGAAGCCTCAGCACAAGGTGCAAGAACAGCTTTAATTTGTAAGTCTTTACTTGGGAAAGCACATACAGTTATGGCTGAGGGTGGAATTGCCGCTTCTCTTGGAAATGTCTGGCCTCAAGACAATTGGCAGGTCCATTTCCGAGACACTATGCGGGGCGGGAAGATGCTTAACAATTGGAGAATGGCTCAATTGCATGCCCAGGAGGCACCGGATCGAGTTCGTGAGCTTGAGTCTTGGGGTGCATTGTTCGATCGAACTTCGGATGGGAAGATTTTACAGCGTGATTTTGGCGGGCATCGTTATGCAAGATTAGCTCATGTTGGTGACAGAACTGGATTAGAGATGATCAGAACCTTGCAGCAGAATGCTGTGCATAAGGGTATAGATGTTTATATGGAATGCACTATTACAAAATTGCTCAAATCTGGGGATCGAGTAACAGGTGCCATGGGATATTGGCGAGAAAGTGGAAACACAATTGTATTTGCTGCTAAGTCGGTTGTCTTAGCTACAGGTGGTGTAGGAAAGGCTTTTTCTGTTACTTCAAATTCTTGGGAATACACTGGTGATGGTCATTCGCTTGCGTATTGGGCAGGCGCTGAGCTAATAGATATGGAGTGTGTGCAATTTCATCCGACAGGGATGGTTTGGCCTCCTAGTGTGAGGGGAATTCTTGTGACTGAAGGTGTTCGTGGAGATGGAGGTACTTTGAGGAATAGTGATGGTGAACGATTTATGTTCAATTATATTCCTGATTTTTTTGCAGCGGAGACAGCTGACACGATTGATGAAGCTGATGGTTGGTACGATGATAAGGTAAAGAACCGACGTACTCCTGATTTATTACCACGTGATGAGGTTGCGAGAGCTATCAATGCAGAAGTTAAGGCAGGGAGAGGGACTCCTCACGGCGGTGCTTTTTTAGATATTTCTAGTAGGCGTAGTGCTGACTATATTCGACGACGTTTGCCTAGCATGTATCATCAGTTTAAGCAGTTAGCAGATGTTGATATTACTGCTCAAGCAATGGAGGTTGGTCCAACCATGCACTACATTATGGGTGGTATTCGGGTGGAGGCTGATACTGCAGCTACAACAGTTCCTGGCCTTTTTGCTGCGGGAGAGTGTGCTGGCGGTATGCATGGAGCAAATCGGTTAGGCGGTAATTCTCTATCAGACCTTTTAGTGTTTGGGAGACGGGCTGGTTTAGGTGCGGCAGAAGACGCGGCTGCGCAGTCTGCTGTTCCTGAAGTCGATGAGAGTCAAGTTGAAGAGGTAGTTGCTGGCATGCGTGAACCTTTTGGGCGTAGTGGGGAAGGTCCTTATGAAGTGCATAGTGATCTTCAGGATATGATGCAAAAGAATGTCGGAATTATACGAACGGAAGTAGAGCTGGACGAAGCAGTTAACAGGCTTCAAGATCTAAAGGATCGTTCAAAGGGTGTTATGGTTTCTGGCCATCAGCAATATAATCCGGGCTGGCACCTTGCTATGGATCTTGAATCATTACTTACAGTTTCTGAAGCTATAGCACGTGCTGCACACATGAGGAAAGAAAGTCGAGGTGGTCATACTCGAGATGATTATCCTGGTCCAAGTGATGAGTGGGCAGTTCAGAATATCTCTATAAAACAAGGTGATAATGGTGGTATGGAGGTAAGCACAACGCCTCTTCCGCAAATGCCAGAAGAGTTGAAAGAGCTTTTTGAGGAGGGAAGTAATGCCTGAATTTACAATAGCAGTGCAGCGAGGTGAAGCTGAAGCTGAGAGTCAATGGACGGATTATGTTGTTGATGTTGAAGAAGGTCAGGTGGTCTTGGATGTAATTCATCGTATTCAAGCTACGGAAGCACCGGACCTTGCTGTGAGGTGGAATTGTAAGGCTGGAAAGTGTGGTTCCTGTAGTGCTGAGATTAATGGTAAGCCACGATTAATGTGTATGACTCGTATGAATTTATTTGATCCTGCTGAAAAAATTACAGTTGCTCCGATGAAGACGTGGCCGCTAATTCGTGACTTGGTGACTGATGTTGGTTTTAATTTTGAAACGGCTCAAAAAATTCCGGCTGTTAAATTAGGTGAACCGAGTGAAGATGGTGATTTCCGTATGCATCAGGAGGATGTTGAGAGAGGTCAGGAATTCAGGAAGTGTATAGAGTGCTTTCTCTGCTCAGATGTTTGTCACGTTATTCGAGATCATCCGGAGAATAAAGAAAACTTCTTTGGACCACGCTTTCTCGTGCGGCTAGCAGAGCTTGATATGCATCCATTGGATCAGGAAGACCGAATTGATCTTGTTAAGAATGATGCAGGTGTTGGGTATTGCAATATTACAAAATGTTGTACAGAGGCTTGCCCTGAGGATATTCATATAACCGATAATGCCATTATCCCCTTAAAAGAACGTGTTATCGATTCTAGCTATGATCCAATAAGATGGATTGGCCGAAAGATTGCTGGAAAGTAAGAACTAGAAGACATAATAATAATCTTGGAAACCCCCATATATAGGGGTTTTTAGATTGAAAAGCTACTATATATAGTTTAAACTCCTATAATATCCGGTAAAATGTTTATTTTTCCTAATATTTAGGAGCTTTTGTGCTTTGTCCCGCTTGTCAGGCAGATTCTTCTCGTGTAACTGATAGCCGTGCTACTGATGTTGGTATTCGGCGAAGACGTGAGTGTTCTCTTTGTGGTGAGAGGTTTTCTACGATGGAGACAGTGTTACGAGCTAGTTTGAAGGTTTTGAAAAAGGATGGTAGAAGTGAGGAGTTTCAAAAGGAAAAATTACTTGCAGGATTGGCTAAAGCAGCTGTGAAATGTAGCGTTTCTGTTAGTCAGCTGGAAAATATCGTAGATAGTATAGAGACACAAATCTATGACTCTGGGCTTAGTGATATTACTTCATCTGACATTGGGGAACTCGCTATCGAAGAATTACGAAAATTGGATCATATTGCATATATACGATTTACATCGGTTTATCATTCATTTGCGGATGTGGAATCACTAAAAAATGCTATACAAGCACTTGATGATGGTAATGCCGCTGGTTTTGAAGCACGTACTTTACAGTTGGCTTTTCCAGGTGAAGGAAATGTTTCTAAATCTGAACAAGTTAGTGATAAACAAGAACCTGTTACACCTGCTGTGTAGATTGTGATTGCAAGGAGTTTATTAAGCGATTAAATTAAGAACAAATGTTCTATTATTAAAAATAAAGAAAGGAAACTTTAAGAAATGGTTACTACTTCAAAGTCTGATGTCACTGCTGGTGATGATTTTAACCCCACTCCGCTCGCTGACAATGCCGAGGTTGTTATGGAGCGCCGTATTGTTGCTCGCAGTAGTAGTGGCGATCCCATTGAAACTGCACAGGAGTGTTTTCGTCGCGTTGCGCGTAATTTAGCAGAGGCTGAAAAACATTTTGGTGCCTCTGAAAAAGAACAGTCTTCGGTTGAGGAGATGTTCTATAGGCTTATTTCATCATTGGATTTTCTTCCTAATTCACCAACTCTTGTAAATGCAGGTCGTGATTTGCAACAACTTTCTGCTTGTTTTGTTTTACCCGTCCCTGATTCGATCGATGGTATTTTTACTGCTGTTAGACATACTGCAGTAATTCATAAGTCCGGTGGAGGAACAGGTTTTGCCTTTTCACGTCTTCGACCAGCCTCTGATCGTGTACAAAGTACGATGGGCGTTGCTAGTGGACCTGTTTCTTTCATGAAGGTTTTTGATGCGGCTACTGAGGCCATTAAGCAGGGTGGGACCCGACGTGGTGCCAACATGGGTATTCTTCGCGTTGACCATCCTGAGATTGACGGATTTATTTCGATGAAGTCTGACATGTCTACGCTTACCAATTTTAATATTAGTGCTGCCGTCACTGATGATTTTATGGGAGCTCTTGAAAGTGATAGTGAGTATAGTTTAGTTAATCCTAATACCAATGAAATTGTTGGTACTAACCAAGCATCTTCTGTTTGGAGCGCACTTGTGGAGAACGCTTGGGAGAATGGTGATCCAGGGGTTATTTTTATTGATCGAATAAATGATTCCCGGGCGAACCCTGTTCCCGATCGTGGTCCAGTTGAATCTACAAACCCATGTGGAGAACAACCTCTATACCCGTATGATTCCTGTAACCTTGGTTCCATTAACCTTGCGCGTTTTCTTCATGGCGATCCGGGAAAACGTTCTGTTGATTATGATCGCTTAGCTATCGCGGTTCATCAATGCGTTCATCTTCTCGACAATGTAATTGAAATGAATCACTATCCAATCCCAGAAATAGATGAGACTTCAAATGCGATAAGGCGTATTGGTCTCGGTGTAATGGGCTGGGCGGATATGCTTTTTGATATGCGTGTTTCCTATGCTTCAGAAGAGGCAATCATTCTTGCTAAAGAAGTGATGGAGTTTATACAGAAAGAAGCTGATATTGCGTCAGAACAGTTGTCAGCAGTGCGAGGCAGTTTTCCGGACTGGGATCGTTCTATTTATGGCCCTAATGGAAGTGAGGGTCCTCGCCCCATGCGGAATTCTACTAGGACTACAATTGCTCCGACGGGAACGTTAAGCATTATTGCGAATTGTTCAGGAGGTATAGAACCGGCTTTTGCTCTCGCATTCGTGCGTTCGCATTATTTAGACAAGGATGATCCAACTAAGCGCACAGATTTAAATGAGGTAAATGACTACTTTGAAGATATTGCGCGTGAAGAAGGTTTTTATAGTGAGGACCTAATTTCTTTCTTGGCTGCTGGTGGTCATTTATCAGAACGTGAAGATGTACCTGCGTGGGTTAAGGATGTTTTCGTCACTGCGCATGATATAGAACCTTTATGGCATATACGTATGCAAGCTGCCTTCCAGGAATTTACGGATAATGCTGTTTCGAAGACAATAAACTTTCCTAATTCGGCAAGTGTAGATGATGTTCGGGAAGCTTATACGCTTGCGTATGAGTCAGGATGCAAAGGCGTCACAATTTACCGCGATGGTTCCCGTGATATGCAGGTTCTAAAACATACATCAGATGATGATGCTAGCGAAGGTGAAGATGCAGTTGCTGCGGTTGAAGCGCTTGTTAATGGAAAAGTTCGTCCGATTAGACGCCGACTGCCTGATGAACGTCAATCTATAACGCATAAGTTCCGTGTGGGGGAACAAGAGGGTTATATGACGGTGGGACTTTTTGATGATGGAACGCCTGGTGAGCTGTTTATTAATGTCAGTAAGCAGGGTTCCACAGTAAGTGGTCTTATGGATACCTTAGCTATGCTTACTTCTTATGCTTTGCAATACAGTGTGCCTATTGATGATGTGGTACAGAGGTTAAAAGGTACCCGTTTTGAACCTAGCGGGCCGACAGGTAATCAGGATATTCCTATTGCGACAAGCATTGTGGATTACGTTTTTCGTTGGCTAGATCTTAAATTTGGTGCTGGGGATTCAGTTATTCAACCTATGCTCATTCCTCCTCATGAGGTGGTTGATAGTAGTGGTGTAGATGAGTCTATTGCGGGTCATAAGGATTTAACTGTTAGCGGTGTTGGTTGTCCTGATTGTGGTTCTGTCCTTTATTATGGTGAAGGCTGCTTGCTTTGTCGTGACTGTGGGTATTCAAAGTGCGGATAGGATTGCTATTTAGTTTTGAAAACTCATGAGTTTTTATTATGACGATGGGCAACCAGATGATGAGGATGAAGGTGGTTTTCGCGAGGTCATAGCTGTGATCGTTGCGATGTTTCAACTTCTTGCTATTCCGTTTGCTATTTTGTGTGGGATAGTTTTACTTATTGGTCTGGTCGTCTGGTTATTTACTGTACATTCTGGTTTGGGTTTTGCAGCATTGGGTTTATTAGGATTGGTCCTGGTAGGTCGTGTTTTTTGGGAATTGCGACATCCGCCGAAACTAAAATTGTGAGTTTGGAATTTTGGAGAAAGATAGAATGAATGTCTCGTTAATAGGTGGTGGTGTTATGGGAGAAGTCTTTCTTTCTGCAGGTATTAGGTCTGGACTTTTTGATGTTGAGCACACTATTGTTTGCGATATCCGCCCTGAGCGTTGTGAGGAATTAGCCAAAAAATATAAAGTGCGTACTACTAGTAATCTCCAAGAGGCCTTTGCTTCATCAGAGTTGGCTTTTTTAGCAGTAAAACCTCAGGATCTAGAGGCAATTAAATCGGATCTGAGTGATCGTACATGTCTTGTTTCTATTATGGCAGGAGTCACAATTAAAACACTTCAGGACTTATTTAAAACAGAGAATGTTATTCGGGTGATGCCCAATACCCCTGCTGCAATTGGTGAAGGTATGAGTGTATGGACTGTCGCAGGATCGGTTTCTGATAATCAGCGTAATTTGGTAAGTTCTTTACTTTCTGCAATTGGCGCAGAGTATTGTGTGGACGATGAAGAGGTTTTGGATATGGCAACAGCGGTAAGTGGGAGTGGGCCTGCGTTCGTTTTTTTCTTTCTTGAATCACTAATTTCTGCCGCTGAAAAAATCGGATTTCCTCTAGAAGAAGCTGTAAATATTTCTGTTCAAACACTGTATGGTGCAGCTGCTTATGCTAGGGAAAGTGATTATGATCCCGCTACTCTAAGGGCTATGGTTACTTCAAAAGGCGGCACGACTGCTGAAGGGATAAATGTCCTGGAGAATTCTAATGTGAGAGAGATAATAGAAAATTGTGTGCGTGCTGCCTATAACCGTTCTAAAGAGCTTAGCCAATTACGATGAATCCTATTATTGCTGACATCTTCAAATATTTTTTATATGCTCTCATGTTTACTGTAATTGCTAGATCGATACTTTCTTGGTTGCCGATCTCTATTGGTCATCCTGTGGCGGTATTTATTCGTTTTTTAAGTGACCCCCTTATAGATCCAGTGAGAAGGTTAATGCCACGGATGGGTGCTTTTGATTTTAGTCCTGTTGTTGTCATCATAGTTCTAATACTGATGGTGAATATCGTTGATCGTTTAAGGAGCTAGTTTTAGACAACGATATTTATAAGTTTGCCAGGGACATAAATTATCTTCTTGGGTGTTTGGTCAAGGAGTAATTCTTTTATACGGTCTTGTTGTAAAGCACGTTTTTCAACATCGTCTTTATTTATCTTTGCAGGAACTTCGATTTTATCGCGTACTTTTCCATTTATCTGAATTACTATTTGCAGTATTTCTTCAGCTGCAATTTGTGGATCATAGTCTGGCCATGGTTGTTTATGAATGCTATAAGGTTGTCCAAGCAACTCCCAAAGCTCTTCTGTTATATGTGGTGCGAGTGGTGCCATCAAAAGTAATAACGTTTGGATCGCCCAGTTCCAGGTCGAGTTGTCTATGGAAGGATTTTCCTGCACTTTTCCTAGAGTTGAGGTTAATGACATTAATTTTGAGATCGCAGTATTAAACTGAAATCTCTCTAGATCTTCTGTTACTCCAGCAATGGTTTGATGCACTGTACGTTCTAAGTTTTTCTGTTCTGTGGGGTCAGTAGATTCAGACTTATTAGTGTAAGAATGATTTGCGACATTCCAGACTCGATTTAACCAACGAACGATTCCAGGCATTCCTTTAGGGTCATAAGGGCCACCTTGGTCCCAAGGGCCTATAAACATTAATTGGCAACGAAATGCATCGGCTCCGTATTTTTCAACTTGTTGATCAGGTGCAACAACATTGCCTCGACTCTTAGACATTCGATTTCCATCAGTCCCGAGAATAATTCCTTGATTGAAGAGCCTTAGCATTGGTTCATCAGCGTCTACCAAGCCTAGATCTCGAGCTGTTTTCCAGAAGAATCGTGTGTAGAGAAGGTGCATGACGGCATGTTCTGAACCTCCCGTGTATTGGTCAACGGGTAGCCATTCTTTTGCAAATTCTTGTGCAAATGGTGCTGTTTTGTTTCGTGGATCGATGTAACGCATTTGATACCAACTGGAACATACAAATGTATCGATAGTGTCTGTTTCTCGTCGTGCTGGTTTTTTACAGTTAGGGCATTCAACTAGCCACCAATCTTGGAGTTGTTCTAATGGTGATTTCCCGTCAGTAGTGAACTCAACATTTTCTGGTAAAAGCACTGGTAGATCAGATTCTGGTACTGGAACTATCCCGCACGTTTCACAATGAATAATTGGAATTGGTGTTCCCCAGTATCTTTGCCGTGATATCAACCAGTCCCGTAGTCGATAAGTTATAGACTCTTCACCAAGTTGTTGTTCTTCTAGGTAGGTAGTTACTTTTTTGATTGCTTCTGTAGCCAAAGTACCATTAAATTGTTCCGAGTTAACCATTTGATGTCCAGTGGTAAAAGCTGCTTCTAGTGGTTCAGAGACATCAATTTTTTCATGATCGAATACTGGAATTACTTCGAGCTTGTAAGCTTGTGCAAACTCGAAATCGCGTTCATCATGCGCTGGTACTGCCATGATTGCTCCAGTTCCGTATGTACTTAGTACATAGTCTGCAATCCAAATTGGGATACGTTTTTTTGAGACAGGATTAATTGCATAAGCTCCTGTGAAAACTCCGGTTTTCTTACGTTCAGTTGAGAGGCGATCAATTTCACTAATTCGTGTGGTTGCTTCGACGTAATTCTCAACATCTTCGACATGTGTTTTTTGTGTAATTGTTTTAACAAGTGGGTGTTCTGGGGCGAGAACCATGTAAGTAGCACCGTAGATCGTATCTGGTCTTGTAGTGAAGACTTCAATTTTTTCAGATACATTTTGTATATCAATATCAAAACTTATGCGTGCGCCTTCTGAACGGCCAATCCAATTTGTTTGCATTGTTTCAATTCGCTTGGGCCAGTCCATTTTAGAAAAATCAAGTAATTCCTCTGCATATTTAGTAATACGGAAGAACCATTGTTTTAAGAATCTTTTAGAAACTACATTGTCGCATCGTTCACAGTTTCCGTTGAGTACTTGCTCATTTGCCAGAACAGTTTGGCATCCAGGGCACCAATTTGCTGCGGCTTCTGCTTGATATGCTAGGTCTTGATTGTAGAGTTGAAGAAACCACCACTGAGTCCATTGATAATAGTCGGGATCGCTTGTGATAATTTCCCGTTCCCAATTAAAAGACGCTCCCATTGCACGTAATTGGCCGTGCATACGTTCAATATTGTTGTATGTCCATGTACGCGGATCAACATTTTGCTTAATTGCTGCGTTTTCTGCAGGCAAACCAAACGAATCAAATCCGATAGGGAAAAGTACGTTATGTCCTTGCATTCTCTTCAAACGTGCAGAGACGTCACTTGGTGCCATTGCATACCAGTGTCCAGTGTGCAGATCACCTGATGGGTACGGAAACATCGTTAAGGCGTACCACTTTTTCTTATTATCAGAACTTGTGCGAAAGAGGGCATCGCTCTCCCAGCGTTCTTGCCACTTCTTCTCTATGGACTCGTGTTGATAGCGTTCGCTCAAAGAATTTCCACCGTTCATCCTGTTTTTTCATTCTTATAGTGTGCTACAAACAATGTCTCAAAATTTCGTTCAGTAGTACATATTTGGCAGGTCAGGTACCAAACCCAAGTTTTATCAGGTCTACGTCCGTAGCGTGCTGTAGCTTGGGTTTCAAACTCTGTCATCAGATTCCGCATTTGCCCCCAAGGTGCTTCATAGATTTTTGAAAATGAGAATCCTCCTGGTGCAAAGATCCGCTTGTTGTCCGGTATAGTTTCAAGGTTATCTAATTCAATTAAGATCTCTCGTCGAAAGCGTCCACTCCCAATTAGAATCATTGCATCTTCCGGTAATTTTCCGCTCAACTGTTTTGCTGTTTTGACTAGTGTATTGCGAGTTGCTTCAAACCTTAAAGGTACGCCAAATAGCGCTAGCGCTGCTCCACGTAAGAAGCGTATATCATTCCAATCACTTTCTACTGCATTCCATTCATCAGGATCAAGTCTGGGACATTTGCAATCCTCTTCTTTTTCCTGGGAGGTATTTTCGCTTCTTCTGGACTGATTGGTTTCTTCAACAGGAACACGTTGCATTTGCTCAGACATTGAATTCTGTACCAGTGGTTGCCACTAGTCTGCTCCTTCTTGAGGAGGGTGGGCAATTTTCAATATGTCAGTCTTTTCTAATAATTGTTTTTTTGCCTGTACACGAGTTTGTAGTCCCCAGATATCTATAAATCCTATCGAAGAAGATTGATCGAATGTGTCATTACGGTCGTATGTTGCTAAGCCATAATCATAAAGAGATTCATCTGACTTTCTACCTGTGATTGTTATGGTTCCACGATGTAGTTTCAAACGCACTGAACCACTGACATTACGTTGTGTGCTGATAACGTAGCTGGCTAGATCTTGGTGATGTCTACTGAACCAGTGGCCATCATAAATTAACTCTGCATATTCCTCAGATATATATTGCTTCATTCTTAACTGGCGTCTGGACAAAGTTATAGATTCCAAAGCTTTATGGGCAGTGTGTAAAAGGACTGCCGCGGGAGCTTCATAAAGTTCACGACTTTTTATCCCTATCAACCGATCCTCGACATGGTCTGCTCTACCTATCCCATATGTACCTCCAAGCGTATTTAATTGTTCAACTAGGCTTACAGGATCTAGACTGACATTTCCGATTTTCGTAGGAAATCCTTGCTCAAATGTTATTTCAATTTCCTCTGGATCTGTTGGCGTTGCATCGATGGAATTTGTCCATTCCCAAGCCTCATCTGGTGGCTCAACCCAAGGATCTTCTAAAATACCGGCCTCACAACTACGTCCCCAAATATTTTCATCAATACTAAAAGAACCTTTTGGTTCCCATTCAATGCTAATCCCCTTGTTTTGTAGATAATCGATTTCCGCTTCGCGTGACATTGATTCTTCTCTAGTTGGTGCGACTATTCTTAGCTCTGGATCTAATGTTTGGATCCCTATATCAAAGCGAACCTGGTCATTTCCTTTACCAGTGCAACCATGAGCAACTGCAATAGCATTTTCGTTGTGAGCTGTTTCTACTAAAAGTTTTGCCATAAGTGGTCTGGCCAAAGCTGTGGCTAGTGGGTATGTACTTTGGTAAATCGCTCCCGCTGTGAGTGCGGGAAACGCGAAGTAACGAAGAAAATCCTCACGTGCATCGTGTACTAAAACCTTCGAAGCTCCTGCGGCAATACCACGTTCCTCTAAGGTATCTTGGTCTTTGCTCATGCCTGCATTGATATTAAGCGCGACAACTTCATAACCACGTTCTTCTGAGAGCCAGGTAATTGCTGTTGTTGTATCAAGACCACCACTGTATGCAAGAATTAGTTTGGGCATTTAACTAACCGCCTGATTAATTGTTAAGGGCTTTCACAATCCCCTGACTCTAGTTTAGGTGCGATGCGACTCTCGTGCTTCCAAAATATTCCCTGAAAGAAAAGTTGTAACCAAAATCAGGGGAATTATGATTATAAAAATAATCAAAAATGTGTCTGGAAGTACTTTTGCGAGTGCAAAAGGAGTCAGCGCTAGGCTACTTGCAGTAGATGCTACCGCACCAAAAATTTGTAGTGCTGATGGTATTTTATTAGGTTGGGTGTCACGGTTTAAGCGCAATCGGCGTATAAGAATTCCAGTAACAGAAGTGGAAGCTAACAAGATAATGACAAAACCGTAGCCCATTAAACAGTAACCTTCTCTATGCTCTTTTCGAGGATTTGGCAGGCTTGTTTAATTTCCTCTTTAGTTATAGTTAAGGGTGGCAAAAAGCGAACTGTATTAGGTCTAACATTATTGAGGAGAAGGCCTAACTCTCGACATTCATTTACAACGTCGGCAGCAATGTCTTTATCAAACTCGACTGCAATCATTAAACCCCGACCGCGTACCTCATTAACTATTGATTTGCGATCAGCAAGACTTTCTAGTTGTTTAAACATTTCTTCTGAAAGTACAGGGACTTCTTCAAGCACATTTCCTTCAGTAAGAGTTTCAATAACTGCATTGGCAGCAGCACAAGCAACTGGATTTCCTCCGAATGTGGTGCCGTGATCTCCAGGAATTAGATGCAGGGCTATGTCATCACGTGCGAGCACCGCTCCGATAGGAAGGCCACTTGCCAGACCTTTAGCCAAACACATAATGTCAGGTTGAATATTTTCATATTCATGGGCAAAAAGTTTTCCGGTTCTTCCTATACCTGTTTGTATTTCATCGATAATTAGGAGTAAGTTGTTTTTGTTGCACCAGTCGCGTACTTCTTGCAAATATCCGGAAGGAGGCATATTTACTCCTCCTTCTCCTTGAATTGGTTCGAGCAGTATCGCAACAGTTTCTACGGTAGTCTTTTGTTTGATTTCTTCGATGTTTCCCCAAGCTACGTGGTGGAAGCCTATGGGCAAAGGTTCGAAAGGTTCTCTGTAACGTGCGGTTCCAGTTGCAGCTAATGCACCTAAACTCCGTCCATGAAAACCGTCTTCTGCTGAAATTATTTCATAGGCGCCATTGCCTAAGTCATGGCCCCATCGTCTTGCTAGTTTTATAGCAGTTTCTACTGCTTCTGCTCCGGAATTGCAGAAAAGGACTCGGTCTAAACCTGATAGTTGAACAAGGTTTTTTGCTAATGTGATCATTGGAGTTGTGTAGTAAAGATTTGAAGTATGAACTAGTTTTTTTGACTGTTCATCGATTGCTGCCGTAACTGCGGGGTGTGTGTGGCCTAAGGATGTCACTGCAAGACCACCAAGAAAGTCTAAATATTGTTTTTCATTCTCGTCCCATACAAAAGACCCTTCCCCACGAGTTAGTACAATTGGTTGGCGTCCGTAATTTTGAAACAGGTATTTTTTTTCATCTTCTATCCACTGGGACATAGTAACTCCGCCTAATTTTATGCCTCTATCAGGGAGACTTATAGATTCTACATGATTTGAGACTGCTTGAGTTTTGCGCCAAATTTACGCCAACTGCTCTCTCAAAAAATATTGGAGTTGGTTGGGTTTGCTTGGCGGTGCTGGATTAATGCTTGCAAGCTATCTACAAGCACTGCTGTCTTTATAAACTCCACGTAACTTTTCAGAAACCAACGTAATCAACGTAATTAGCGTAATTCTCCCATTCCTGAAACCGTGTTTCTGCTAAAATCCGTAACGTGAATAAGCCCAAGCGGGACAAGAAAGGAGAAGCGACAGAGGAAGCCGCTGGGCCTGAACCAGCGTGGCTGTATGAGTGGAGGCCAGAATTGAAACAAGCAATACAGAAAGAACAACAGAAAGCAGATGAGACTTTTCGGTAAATATTATTCACCTAAACAAATCGCTAGCAAGATTCCCGGGGCTATCTTGGGAGGCGTGGGTATCTACTATCTAATCAGATGGATAATAGACTCAATCTGAATCATGTCTCTAAATATTTAGGACACACTCTAGTTGCCACAACTGATGAATCTTATGGGCACCTGGTATCAAGTGCCTTAGATGAATTGCCAGCAGCTTTGCTTAGGCGTGCGTAATATAGGGGACGATGTTGGCAGAACGCATAGACCCAGATTGGCAATGGAAACGATATCGGAACGTTGAACTGACAAGGGACGATGGGCCGAAGCTTTCGTATGCGACAACTTATTTTCCCGTGTCTGATGCGCCAACTTTACACCGGAGCCTTGCGAAAGCTTTTGAAGATCAACGATTCAAAACTACAGAAATAAAGGACCGTGACCTTCGCAGACGGCGTAGAAAACAATTCCTTGAACATTGGCTGACATACTTCGGAAAACTCACAGCAGATAAAGCTGTTATTGCTGATGAGGTAAAGGATAAATTTACCCCACAACTAAAAGGGGAATTTCCTTCAAATGATGTAATGGGAAAGATCCAAGAACAGTTTAGTGGCAATCAGTTCGATGAGTTCGAGTTCAATAAGCAAGCAGGATTTGTTTGGTGGATCGTT
>MDTE01023356.1_pt1 | contig 86310 bp, 103 predicted proteins | sample 811231 | NCBI WGS metagenome assembly MDTE01 (sample SAMN05326651, study PRJNA326480) | marine metagenome | isolation source: seawater | place: Indian Ocean: Red Sea | collected 2010 | reverse complement strand
TTATTTTCTTGATATTATTTCAAAAATTAAAAACAATAAATTTACTCCAATCGACAACCCCCCAGATTTTTCTCATATACCACCCCCAGATTTTACTGATTCTGATGATTTGAAATAAGTTTACATAAGGTAAATTCTGGGACGATTTTCATAAAGAATTTTTGGACATTTGAACCCCTTCTATGATAAAATGAAATAAAAGTTTTTAGGAGTTTTTTATGGTTTATTTGAATAAAAACATGTTATTTTCTTTTTTTATTTCTTTATTACTTGTTACTTCCGTATGTAACGCCGAATCACTAACAGAGAAGCTTAATGAAGCAGTTGGCAGCGTAGATACTTCGTCTATGATGAATAATGATCCTAATGCTGAGCCAAATGAGTATGTACAAGTTTATGACAAATTAGGGGGGTATTATGGAGAGGTTGAAGCTGTAAGAGGCGATACAAGAGGCTATTTGTATTCAAAAGCTTCAGGTTTAGCTAATGATTCTTATTCATCCATGAAAGAATCTTCTAAAATTCCTTTTTTTGCTAATTCAGAAGGCTCCTTTAATATTTCGGAGGATAGTGATGGAGATACATTAGTTGATTTTGAATTTTTAACAGTACTACCTATTAAGCAAAGTATTGATTTAAAACACACTTGGTTCTCACAATTTAGTTTTGCAAATGATGAACAATTTGGAGATAGAAGATTTAGAGCAAATGCTGGAGGTGGTTACAGAAATTATAATGCATCAATGAATATGGTTTTAGGTTTAAACACCTTCTATGACCATGAGTTTGATTCTAACCACAACAGAGTTGGTGTTGGTGGTGAAATCAAAAAAGACTTACTTGATTTAGGTATTAATTATTATCATGCGTTAAGCGGTAAAAAAACTATGAAGATTGATAACATAAGCGGAGAAGAAAGAGCACTTAGTGGTTTTGATGTTGAAGCTGGTCACCCTCTTCCGTTTCTTGAATGGACTAGAGCTTTCTTTTCATATTACTACTTTGAAGGTGAAAAAGGTGAAGACCAAAAAGGCTTTCGTTACTCTACTGAGATGTTGTTGCATGATAATTTAAAATTAGAGGCAGGATATAATGATGATCGTCAATCAGATGGTGTAGATCAAAATTATTGGTTTGTTAAATTTACAGTAACATCCGGAAACGATAGCGACACCCCTACTCTCTTTGGTACAAATTCAAAACCATTTTCGGATACAATATTTGGAACAAGAGATGTTAGCAAAACTCTAAAAAATAAAGTAAGAAGACGAAATAAGATTACTATTGAAAGAATACAAACCGGCGCTATGCAGGTTGGAGGTAATTAGTATGAGAATTTATAAGTATTTAATTATTTTTTTATCTTTGTTTTTAATTCCAGTAAACAGTGCATTTTCATGTGCTTGTTCTGGTAAGACCAGTGTCCAAGTTCAAGCATGTGAGAGTTCAGAATATGGAAATAGCACATGTTATACGAGCGCCTCTGTATACAAGATGACAGTAACTAGTGGTGAATTTTATAATTCTACTACTGGTGCTAGATGGGAATTAAAAAGTGGCAATGCAACATATGATATTGCTTCACAAAAATTTGATTACGTTCCACAAGTAACCAACGTTAAACCTGGGACATACGATCAATTCAGAGGTTATGCTGATAACGTATTTACTGTAAAAGGTTATTTTACAACTACTGACGATAAAAGTTGTGTTACCTATGGAGACCAAGATGAAACATATGGTGACTTTAGAGATAGTGGTATAGGCACTCTTGGAAATCTAACCGAAGCAACTATTACTACAAAAAACTTTGGTTCAAGCACCTATTCTACTACAGACCCAAACGGTAATTTAGTTGAACTAATTGATAGTTCAGGGAACAGGTCAACTTCTGATAATGCTTCAGATAGGATTCGTGTAGTATATAATCTTCCTAGCTCAATGACACTTACAGAGACAGATAAAATTGAAGTTAAAATGTATCTTAAACCAACAACATCAATTAGAACAACATTTGCTACTGCTGATGGTAGTGGAAAATATAATTGCACAGCGGTCGGCATGCGTGCTCCACAGTTCACAATGACAGTTACCAAAACAGCAATGGAATAGTTTTAAATTACATTTTATTATGAATTAATTCTATAACTTTCTTTTCTATTTCGTCTCTTATATTATCGACTTCCTTATCTTTTTCTTTGTCTGTACCAACTAAAGTTGAAGGATCCTTTATATCCCAATAGATTTTATCTGCTTCGTAAGGAATTGTAGGACAAGATTGACCTTGTGATTCACTACATACAAAGATTATTAAATCGAATTTTGTCCTCTTCTTCAGCATAGAACTTACTGATTTTGTTTTATTATTTGATATATCAATTCCAATTCTTTTCATAGATTTTACAACTAATTGATTTAGTTCACCTGGTTCGATTCCAGCGCTTTCTATATTACAAGTTGATTTATTACTTATTCTTTTTAACAAAGCTTCAGCCATTTGACTCCTTGCTGAATTATGAATACAAACGAAAAGTATATTTATCATTAATTTTTTACCCGATATTAATTTACCAGATATTTAAGTTGAGGTTGCTATGATTCTGTTACTAAATCGATAATTTTATTTTCTTCAGATTTTAAATAGAAGTTAATTTCACCAGATTTCTCATTTATTATCGAATCTTTACTAGTAATTTTTAATTGCGCAATTGAAGATGTTGGCATATCAATTATCTTAAAATCACCAATAATTAAGGAAAGTAAATCACTTACACCTGTATTATGGCCTATAACTGTTAGCATGTTATTTTTACTATACACTCTAATTAATTTAATTATTTCCATATAATTTGCGAGATATAACTCGTTAAGAAAAAAAACTTTGCTATTAGAATTAAGGGAATATTCAAGAAAATTATAGGTTTCACGAGTTCTTATAGATGTGGAGCAAATAATTGTATGTCTAGGAAAATTGTATTCCTTTAAGTGGTCATTTAAATTTGAAGCGTCCACCCTTCCCTTTTCTGACAATGGTCTATCAAAGTCATCCTCAATATTTAAATCATATGAAGATTTAGAATGTCTAATAAGATTAAGGATTTTCATAATTTCATTATACGCTAAATTTAATTTGTGATATATTAAAAATAATACTTATTTAATATGACTAAGAAATTAATTTTAAAGTCTTTCGACATTTACATTGCAATTACATTGTTATTCTTTTTATATAAATCATTAGTTGTGATTTATTTGCTAGAAGACAAATTGTTTCTTATAACTTCAGTAGTCTTTTTCCCAATTACAGCTGTTTTTTATCCTTTATTTTTAGTTTTTAGTTATAAATATTCAACCTTATTCTATTATCAAGTTATATTTTGTTTCTTTCCTATTATTTTTAGAATATTGTATAGGAGTAAAAAGGATTAATTAATGATCAAAGTTATCTTATTTTTCATATGTTTAACTTCAACTTCATATTCAGGAGTTCTGGATTTTTTAAAATCAGAAAAACCTCTCTCTTTCGAGAAGTTTATCTTTAAATATTCATTAAAAGGTGTAGTTGCAATGAATTTAAGACAGTTGAAAAAAATAAATGCAGAGTTATGTGACGATGACTTTTCCGTAAGAAATAAAAAGAATTCGAAATGTACTTTTAAATTTTTACCACCTAACAAAGTTGAGATATTTATAAAAGAAAACAGAAAGGAAAAAACTATAATTTATGATTTAAATGATAGAAAAATTAATAATTAATAATTTTTATAATGAATCAAGATAGCCTCTCTTTCTAATAATCCGGATTTTCTTTTTTACTTTGCTTATATAAAGACTTTTTTGTTCACTGTAACTTCTAAGACCGTTAGCCAGACTTATAGCATCGACATGTCCCCACAATGCCAATTCTATCCTTCTTATATCTCTAAATATTTGATAATTGTCTGATTTGTTAAGATTGTCTATATAGTCAGATACAGAATCACATGGTGTTTTGTACACTACTAAACCAAAATTAGCGTTCGGATTCTTTAATGGCTTCAGTTGTCTTCTTTTCGGATCCCATGTTCTTATACCAAAAAAATTATTACCTTCAATGGCAAACCTAGATTTACCCCAATTTGATTCAAGTATTGCTTGAGCCAATATTAAATCAATAGGAATATAGTCTCTAGAATCGAGATTCTTTTGAATATTGGCAGAACAACTTTGAATCATTTTTACAAAATCATTATTCGAAGCAAAGCTAATAGAACTTATAAAAAAAAATAATAAAAATAAAAGAAGTTTCATATTTAGAATATCTATAACTATCAAATTTTATTTGTATAAGTCAACTTTTTTATAACATTTTATTAACCAATTAAATAATATAAAATTAAAAAATGAATATTAAGTGGCTTTTGTTTTCATCAGATGGGACATTAAGCAGAAAAGACTTTTGGAGGTCTATTTTAATTATGTATTCTGTTCCATATTTGCTTACCTTGATAGGCGATGAAATTTTTATACAAACAGACTTAAATGAGATGACGTTTGTATTATTTTTTATGGCAAAAATGTTACCCAGATTACTAGCTGTATTTGTTTTGGCATGCACTTATTATATCGCTAAAAAAAGAATAAATGAGATAAATGGATCAGCTTGGATTCCCATAATTTATATAATTTCAATCTTTCTTCCAACGTTTTTAATTGCAGCAGGATTAGAGAATATAGCTATACTCTCGGGGATAGTCCCAATTGTTCTAACTTTTTATCTTGGTTTGGCAACACCAAATAAATCCAATTTAGGTTAAAATGTATTATTAATTATGATAAAAACCAATGAAAAAATTATATTGATTACTGGAGCCTCTAGAGGTATAGGAAAAGCTATAGCTGAAAGTATTAGTGGTATCAAGATAGTAACAAGCCGAGATTCTAATTCTGTAAAAAATATAGGAGATTTCCAATATTCTTTAGACCTTAATTCTCTTGAAAATATAAAAATGTTTGTAGAACAAATTTTTAGAGATTTTTCTAGAATCGATGTCTTAATAAATAATGCTGGTATATTAGGAGAAATTGGAACTCTTGAAGAATCATCATTTGATTCATGGAATGAGGTTATGGATTGCAACTTGAATAATCAATTCTTTCTAACCAAAGAATTGTTGCCACTATTAAAAAAATCAAAAAAAGGTTCTATTATAAATGTAAGTTCAAGTGTCGGAAGAACACCAAGGAAACAATGGGGAGCTTATGCTGTCTCAAAAGCAGGATTAGAAGCAATGACAACAATCCTTTCCGAAGAGCTTTCAGAATATTCGATAATAGTAAATTCTGTTAACCCTGGTGGAACAGCTACAGAAATGAGAAAACAAGCGGTTCCCAATGAAGATCAATCGAAATTACCTCAACCCAAAGATGTTGTCTCAATTTTTAATTATTTATCTAGTGACAAAGCAATTGAAACAGGTAAACAATTTAACGCAAGGGATTATCTCAATAAGGAGTTTTAATATGCCAATTTACGAATACAAGTGTTTAAAATGCGAGATTATATTTGAAGAACTTCAGTCTTTCAATGATCCAGATTTAACAAAATGTCCTCACTGCAAAAAAGGAAAAGTCGAAAAACTAATTTCTTTATCATCTTTTCAGTTAAAAGGCGATGGATGGTACTCAACTGATTATGCTAAAAAAACAAAAGCCGTTCATACTGCCCCTCCATCAGATGGGATGGATGCCACAAAACAATCAATTGATTCAGCATCTGGTAAAAAAGATAATAAATCTGTAGCAGACTCGATAAGCAAGGATGTAAACAAAGCAAGAGGAAAAAAGTAATTTCTAACTTAATTTGGTGAATAGTTTGTTTAACTCTTTTTCTTTTGTTGAATCATTGATAAGTTTAAATTGATTTACCTTTATTTTTTCTTTTATTTTAAACCAAGATAAACATCCTCGTGCTTCTTCTGGGTCGTACTCTACTACTTTAGAGGTATTCATTTTGTTTAATTCAATTAAATAACAGTATAGAGGATTTTTTTGTCTAAAATTAAATCTATCAATTAAATATGATTTCTCCCAAAGATGGTATTGATCCAAAAAATCTAATTTGTCTATCGTGTCAATCAATAGAGTATTTTTTATCTTTCCTATATATAAAAGATTAAAATATCCGGGATAAGAAACAGAGGTCTCACTTAAATATTTATTGTATTCAGGTTTTACTGTAGCTTCGGATTCATGCTCATATGTTTCAAAAATACCAAAATAGGATTCAACATTTTGAAAAGTCTTTTCATGAATCCCACCTTTTCTAAATATTAGCGGAATCCCCGTATCTTCATAAAATCTAATAGCAGATGACCATTCTTTTAGTATTGTTTGTATAATCATCGTTATAATTTCTTTTTAAATGTTACTTTCTGACTACCTACTTTTAACAGAAAATAACTTTCCTTCCCTATCCTGTAAGCACTTATAAACATTATTGATGCAATTATAACTCCAACTAAAATATCCGGCCAGTTAGTATTAAATAAATAAACAAGATAAGCTGAACAAATAATTAGAATATTACCAATTGCATCGTTTCTACAACATATATAAGCACTTTTAATATTGATATCTTTATCCTTGAAGGTTCCCATAAAAATAACTGTAGAAATATTTACGAGTAGTGCTGCTATTCCTATAGTCCCAACTAAAAAATGAGAAGGGATTTCACCAGTATGGAAATTTAAAAAAGCATGATAAAGAGCTAAGCAACCAAAAAAGATCCAAAAGGTGCATTTTACAAGGGCTAATTGAGATTTGGTCTTAAGAGATGCGTTTATAAGAAAAAGACTAGAACCAAGAATAATTGCGTCTCCTACATTATGACCACTGTCACTTAACAAAGCTGCGGAACTTTCAATAATTCCATAAAATAGCTCAATACCGAAAATAATAAAATTTAAGAAAAAAGCTAGGAATAATGCATTTCTTTCACAGAAGTAGCAGTCAGTATCAAATGAATGACCTGAATTTAAGCAAAGTCTTAGCTTTTTCATCATTTTATTATACATTAAATATAAATGAACTTAGAGATTGAGAATAAGTTTGCTATTGTTTGTGCTTCATCTAAAGGTTTAGGTTTTGCGATTGCCAATTCTCTTTTAAATGAAGGAGTAAAAGTTTTGATTTGTTCATCAAAAAAAACAAGTCTAGATGAAGCTTCTAGTCAACTTATAAATAATGGATTTCAAAATAATTTTCACACTTACCATGCTGATCTTTCATCTACTGAAGGTGTAGTAGGATTATTCAAGTTTGCTTTATCAAAAACTATCAATATTGATATTTTAATAAACAATTGTGGAGGACCAGACCCAGGCGATATAGAAGAGCTTAACGAAAGTCAACTAGATGAAGCCATCAATAAAAATTTAAAAAGTACTTTTACACTTACAAAGCTTGTTCTGCCTATCATGCAAAATAATAATTGGGGTAGGATTATCAACATTACTTCTTCGTCAGCAAAGCAACCTATAGATGGATTATTGTTGTCAAATATTACCAGAGCAGCTGTTACAGGATTTGCTAAATCTATTTCTAATCAATATGCAAAATATAATATTTTAGTTAACAATGTTTTACCAGGAAGGATTATTACTAATAGAATAATTGAATTGGCCGAAAAAAAAGCAAAAGAGACGGGTAAACCTATAGAGATGGTATTGGATTCAATGGGAAATGATTTACCCATAGGAAGGTTGGGCAAACCGGATGAGTTTGCTTCTATGGTTACTTTTTTGTGTTCTGAAAAAGCTAGCTATATAACTGGAAACTCTATTAATATTGATGGAGGATTGATTAAATCTATTTTTTAGAGAGTAATTTTATTTATTATGACTTTTAAAGAAATATTGAAGCAGACAGATGATCAAGTTTTAAAAGGCTTGATACTAAAAGTTAAAAATGAAACTATGAAAGATGACATAGAATGGAAAATCGTAAGAAAAACCTTAAAGGAGCTATTAGAGTATGATGAGATTATATTTTCATCAGTGGTTGCTTTGATAGTAAATAAGAAATACAAATAATGAAAGTTTTTAATAGCATTCTTGAAACAATTGGTAAGACATCTCTTATTAAACTTGAAAATCTTTATGAAAATCAGAGTGTGGAGATTTATGGAAAATTTGAAAGCTTAAACCCTGGTGGAAGCATTAAGGACAGAATTTGTCTTAATATGATTAACAAGGCTGAAGAAGAAGGATTAATTAATCCTAAAACTACAACGATAATAGAACCCACAAGTGGCAATACAGGGATTGGTCTTGCATTGATATGTGCTGCTAAAGGATATAAATTGATTCTAGCTATGCCTGAAGACATGAGTGAGGAAAGAAGAATGATGTTAACAGCTTATGGAGCTAAAGTTGTTTTAACGCCAAAGGAAGACCAAATGCAAGGATCTATTGATAAATGTAAAGAACTATTGGATGAAATCAAAGATTCTTTTTCTCCTAAACAATTTGATAACAAAAATAATCCAGAGGTTCATAAAAAAACGACAGCAATTGAGATTCTAGAACAAATGGATTCAAAACTCGATGCTTTCGTGGCTGGTGTCGGAACTGGAGGTACAATTTCAGGAGTAGGAACTGTTTTAAAATCAAACTTCCCTGAAATTCGAATTGTAGCAGTCGAGCCAGACGAGTGCCCCACTCTAACTTCTGGTGAATCATCAACGCATTTAATTCAAGGTATTGGAGCAGGTTTTATTCCTAATACTTTGGATCAAGAATCATACGATGAAATAATTCGAATAAAAGGTAAAGATGCAATCAAGATGACAAAAGATTTAGCTAAAAATCTTGGTCTTTTTGTTGGCATTTCTGCTGGAGCCAATGTTCTTGCTTCAATAGAACTATCAAAGACTATGAATCCAGGAGATAAGATTGTTACTATTTTATGTGATACTGGTGAGAGATACCTGAGTACTGGTATCTTTAGTTAGATTTATTGGTTATATTTTAGATATGAATAATATGTTTTTAAGGAATTTATTTGTATGGTTTATTATTTTTGCTTCTTTAATGGGTGCTTACCAGCTTCTATCAGAAGGAAAGAAGACCTATTCTGATATTCAATATAGTCAATTCCTTAGTATTGTAGAAAGTGGCCAAGTCCTTGAGCTAGAAATTAAAGGAAATGAAATTACTGGTCAGTATCTTGTTCCATCAGCTGATGGAAAACCGCAATTTTTTAAGACTTTTGGACCTGTTGGTGACGATCTTTTAAAAACTTTATCTAATAAAAAGATTGCCTTTAATTTTATTTCAAATGAAAATAGTGGCCTACTCTCCTTTTTAGCTAATTGGGCACCTATGATTATTTTAATACTCCTTATGGTTTTCTTCATAAGACAATTGCAAGCAGGTGGAAAAGGAGCAATGAGTTTTGGAAAAAGTAAAGCAAGAATGCTTTCAAAAGAAGACAACAAAAAAACTTTTGCTGATGTTGCAGGAATTGATGAATCAAAAGAAGAAGTTCAAGAAATTGTAGAATTTTTAAAAAACCCAAAGAAGTTTACAAATTTAGGTGGACGTATACCTAAAGGTATCTTGTTAGTTGGTGCACCTGGAACAGGTAAAACTTTACTTGCTAGAGCTATTGCGGGTGAAGCAGGAGTAGCTTTCTTTATAATAAGCGGAAGCGATTTTGTTGAGATGTTTGTTGGTGTTGGTGCTTCAAGAGTAAGAGATTTGTTTTCGCAAGCAAAAAAGAATTCACCCTGTATTGTTTTTGTAGATGAACTTGATGCTGTAGGTAGACATAGAGGAGCCGGATTAGGTGGTGGTCATGACGAAAGAGAGCAAACTTTAAATCAACTACTTGTAGAAATGGATGGTTTTGAATCAACTTCTGGAATAATAGTTATTGCTGCTACAAACAGACCTGATGTTTTAGATCCAGCTTTATTGAGACCCGGAAGGTTTGACAGGCAAGTTGTAGTGCCAAGACCTGATGTCAAAGGAAGAGAAGAAATACTGAAAGTTCACACAAAAGATGTTCCTCTCGATGACAAGGTAAGCCTGGAAATATTAGCAAGGTCTACTCCTGGTTTTTCTGGTGCAGATATTGAAAATTTGATTAATGAAGCTGCTTTGAGGGCTGCTAGAACTGATAAAACTAAAATAACAATGAACGAGTTAGAATTCGCGAAAGATAAAGTTTTAATGGGTGTAGAAAGAAAAAGTATGGTAATAAGTGAAAAGGAAAGAGAAATTACTGCTTACCATGAAGCTGGCCATGCTCTTGTTGCAAAATTAACTCCCGGAACTGATCCAGTACATAAAGTAAGCATAATTCCTAGAGGTATGGCATTAGGTGTAACACAACAATTGCCAACCGAAGACAAGTATATGTTATCTAGAGATTATTTGATTAAATCAATACGTGTACTTCTTGCTGGAAGAGCTGCTGAAGAAATAATTTTCAACGAAAGAACAACTGGTGCAGGTAATGATTTAGAGCGAGCTACTGAGATGGCTAGAAAAATGGTTACCGAATGGGGTATGTCAGAGAAAGTTGGACCTGTAAGACTAGCACAGAAAGAAGGTGAAGTTTTCTTGGGGAAAGAAATGGGTTCCAGACAAGATTATAGCGAAGCGACTAGCCTCGAAGTTGACAATGAAATAAAAGATATAATCGTTAATGCGTATAGTAATGCAATTAATTTGTTAAAAGAAAACGAAAAAGCCCTGCATGCTTTAGCTAAACTACTTCTGGACAAGGAAGTTGTAGATGCAAAAGATTTAGATGAAATCTTGAACCCGCCTTCGTCAAACGATAGCACTCCAGATGTTTCTGGATTTAGTCCGCATGCAACTACGGCTTTCAATAAGATAAATTAAAAATTAATGACTTTTAGAATTAAATCCACAACTTATAATTCAGACGATTTTCCTTTAATTGTTGGTATTCTCAATCTAACACCTGATTCCTTCTATGATGGCGGAAAATACACGGAAAATGACAAAATATTAAGGCGTGTCGAAAAAATGATTAAAGAAGGTGCTGATATCATTGATGTAGGAGCTGAATCTACACGCCCACAATCAAAAAGGATATCAACTCAAGAAGAACTAGAAAGACTGCTGGAACCATTGAAAATTATTACGAGTAATTTTGATATACCCATTTCAATAGATACAATGAAAAGCGAAGTAGCAGATGCAGCATTATCTGAAGGTGCTGAAATTATAAACGATGCTACTGGTTTTCTATTTGACAAAGAAGTGCCAAAGATTGTTGGGAAACATAACGCATCGATAATAATAAACCATACTCCGGCATTACCTGAAGAAATGCAAAGCAAATGTGAATATGTCAACATAATCAACGATATTAAAACTAATTTCGAAATGAAAATTATTTCATGTATCAAAGAAGGAATCTCGAAGGAGTCCATAGTAATTGATCCTGGAATTGGTTTTGGAAAAACTTTAGCTCATAATATTGAATTAATAATCAAAGCCAAAGAATTTAAAATATTTAATTTGCCTTTAATGTATGGAGTTTCAAATAAAAATTTTATTGGTCAAATTTTAAAAATCAAAGAACCATCAGAAAGAGTACTTGGTTCAGTTATAGCTGCCAATGCTTGTATTAGAAACGGAGCTGATTTAATAAGGGTACATAATATAAAAGAAACAAAAGAAATGATTTTAATGTGGAGAGAATTAGGATAAATGTTTGGTACAGATGGAATAAGAGGTTTTCCCTACAAAGAACCCCTAACAAAAAAAACACTTTATAAAATTGGTTACTCTTTTGCTGAATACTTTAAAAGAAAAAAAAATATTTCTAATATTTTTATAGCTGAAGATACTAGGAGTTCATCAAAATATATAAAAAACAACATCATAAAAGGAATAAATTCTGCTGGAGTTGTAGTAATAAGACTTAATATTTTACCAACAGCTTCCTTGTCTTTTTTTACAAGGAAATATCCGGAATCTGCTGCTATTATGATAACTGCTTCACATAATGATTATAGATACAATGGTATAAAATTTATTAATACAAACGGTGAAAAGATTTCTAAAATTGATGAAAATGAAATTTTAAAAATATTTAATAAAAAGTCTCGGTTAAAAGTAAAAAAAATAAACAATATTACTTACGAAAACTCTATCAATGAATACGCTGATGAATTAATTAGATGTTTTGACAAACCATTTAAAGTTAGAAAAAGATTTGTCATTGATCTTTCAAATGGTGCATCCTTTAGATCAACACCTTTAATATTAAAGAAACTCGGTATTAACGCAAAATTCATATCAAAAACACCTAATGGTAGCAATATTAATAGAAATTGTGGTGTAGAAGATTTAAGCAAAATTAAAAAATATGTGGTAAAAAACAAGATGGATTTTGGTATTGCCATAGATGGAGATGCAGACAGAATAGTCTTTGTCGACAGAAAAGGAGAAGAAATTCAAGGAGATAAAATAATATTCTTTTTAGCAAAAAGTTTATTAAAAAGAAAAAAGAAATTAATAACTACACTTATGACAAACAAAGCCATAGATTCTCATTTGAATCGTAAAGGGATAGATGTAATAAGAACAGATGTAGGCGATAAAAATCTTTCAAAGAGAATGAACGATACAGAAAGCTTGCTAGGATGTGAAAATTCTGGTCATTATATTTTTAAACAACATTTGAATACATCTGATGCTAATTTAACTCTACTTCTGCTTTTAGAGTTGCTTATAAAAAGAAAAACTGATTTTGATAAAATATCAGATTTGAAACTAAATCCTAGTGTTCTTAAAAGTTTTGAAGTTTCTAAAAAAGTACCTCTTGATTCTTTGAAAGAAATAAAATACTTTGCAAATAGTTTTAATAAAAATAATAAGAAAGATGGTTATCTTAATATAAGGTATTCTGGTACAGAAAATAAAATTAGAATCTTGATTCAACATAAGAAATTAGAAATTATCAAAAGAAACATTGATGTTTTTGCGACAATCCTTAAGGAATTAAGGCTATGACAAAATTGAATATAAATATTGATCACGTTGCCACCCTTAGACAAGCAAGATTAGGATTTAATCCTGACCCTGTTCAAGCCGCAAGGATTGCTAAAAAATCAAAAGTGAATGGTATTGTAATTCACTTAAGAGAAGATAGAAGACATATACAAGATAAAGATTTAATAAGATTAAAAAAAGAAAAAAATCTTCATATAAACTTGGAAATGGCACCAACAAAAGAAATGTTTCTAATTGCTAACAAAATTAAGCCTAATGTGATAACTTTAGTCCCTGAAAAAAGAAAAGAGCTAACAACAGAAGGAGGGCTAAATGTAAAAAAGAATTACAAAATGTTGCAAGCTAGACTTAAAACTGTTGATCCAAAAATAAAAGTTATGATGTTTATTGATCCTACCAAAGTCCAGATAGAATTTTCAAAAAAATTGAAAGTATACGGAATTGAAATAAATACAGCTAAATATTCTGAATCAAAAGGATTATCAGCCTTAAGAGAAATAAAGAAGATAAAAGAAGCTGTACAATTTGCTAATGAAAAAAACTTGTATATTGCTGCTGGCCATGGTTTAAACGAAAAGAATTTAAAAAGAATAAGCAAAATAAAAGAAATCAAAGAATACAATATAGGTCACAGCATTATAGGAAATGCAATTTTCTATGGTTTAAAAGAATCAATTAAGAAAATTCAGGATATAATTAAATAATGATTAAAGGCATTGGTTTAGATATTTTAGAGATTGCAAGATTTGAATCACTTTATTTAAAATGGGGCACAAAGCTAACTAATAAACTGTTCAATAAAGATGAAGTTGTTAGCGCCAAATCCCAAAAAAGATTTATAGAGACTTTATCTGGTAAGTTTGCTGCAAAAGAAGCAATATCAAAAGCTCTTGGGACAGGAATAGGTTCTTTCGTTTCTTTTAAAGATATTAAAATTATAAAAAATAATGCGGGAAAACCTATAGTCATTTATCGTGGAAAAGAATCTAAAGTAATTCATTTATCAATAAGTCATAGTAATAATTACGCAGCAGCATTTGCAGTAATAGAGGAATAGTATGAATAATACAATTTTTGGAAAAATAATAAGAAAAGAAATTCCTGCTGAAATTCTTTATGAAGATGATGTATCGATAGCGTTTAAAGATATTAATCCTCAAGCCCCTATTCATATTTTGATAATAACTAAAGAGTTAATTGAAATGCCTGATAAAATAGAAGAAAAACACCAAGATATTGTCGGCCATTTATTTGTGGTTGCTAAAATATTAGCAAAAGAATTAAACATTGAAGATGGCTACAGACTTGTTATGAATAACGGAGAAAATGCAGGACAATCGGTTTTTCATATACATTTGCATATGCTTGCAGGTAGAAAACTTGGTTGGCCACCCGGCTAAATGTATAAAAATATATCTTTATTAGAAAAACTAGGTAACAGTAAGAAACCTAATTTAAATAAAATAAAAAAGGTTTTGTCTTTATTTGATAATCCTCAAGAAAAACTCTCCAATTGTATCCTTATCTCAGGAACCAATGGAAAAGGAACCGTTGCTAAATTATTATCTGATATATTAACTCAATCAAAATACAAAGTTGGTCTTTATACCTCCCCTCACCTTTTCCGAATTAATGAAAGAATTCAGATCAATAACAAAGAAATCTCTGATAAAAAGTTAGACACACTAATAGGTGAAGTAATTGATACTACTAATATACAACTAAGTTATTTCGAACTATTAACAATAGTTTCAATAAATTATTTCTATAAAAATAAAAATGAAATAAATATTTTTGAAGTTGGACTCGGTGGAAAATATGATGCTACCAATGTTGTCAAATCAAAGGTTTCCATTATAACAAATATAGACAAAGACCATCAAGAATATTTAGGAAATACTTTAAGTTCAATTGCTAGGGAAAAATCAGGGATAGTCAGAAAAAATGGATTTCTTTCAACAAACGCTAAAGGTATAGGATTAAAGATTTTATTAGAAGATGCAAAAAGAAAAAAAACCAAAATTTATGTAGGAAAAGAAAAAGATTTTTTGGTCTTGGAAAAAAAGACACGACTTGTAGGGAGTCATCAAAAAGAAAACCTATTTCTTGTAACAAATACTATAAATATCCTAAATGAAAACTTTGGATTCGAAATAAGAGAAAAAGGAATGCTAAAATCGATAAAAAGTACTTATTTGCCTGGTAGGTATCAAATCTTTTCAAAAAAACCATTAAAAATAATAGATACTGCTCATAATCTCCATGCTGTTAAAAATTTAGTTAAAAATATAAAAATAATTTTTGGTAACAAAAAAATCAATATTTTACTTGGTATGCTAAAAGACAAAAGACCTATTCTTTGCATTAAAGAAATAGAAAAAGTAGGAAAGAACATTTATTTAACAAATGTTCCTAATATTAGATCATTTGATGCAGAAAAAGTTACAAAAAAACTTAAAAAGGACCATATAAAATTTGTCGAACTCAAGAATGTGTCGAGAATAATTAATCTTAAAGAAAATTTAGTGGTTCTAGGTTCTAATTATTTAGTTGGAGATTTGCTTGATAAGCATATTAAAAATAATTAAAATTATAAGAATAAAAGGAGGTAATTATGTCTAAAGTAGCAATTATAATTTTAGCTGATATAGAAACCAAAGAAAATTTTGGTAGAGCAGTAAATGGCTTAATGACTGCAAAAGAATTTAAAGATGCTGGTGATGATGTGCAAATAATCTTTGACGGAGCTGGTACAAAATGGATTGGCAAATTTAATGAAGAAGGTGGTAAGTATAACGATCTATTTAATTCAGTAAAAGATAAAGTTTCTGGTGTTTGTGGTTATTGTGCAGGGGCTTTTAAAGTCGCAGAAGAAGCTACAAGCAATGATATTGAACTTATAGATGAAGTTAATGGCCATCCTAGTTTTAAAAAATTAGTAGATGATGGGTACACAATCCTTACTTTTTAAGTTTAGGAGTCCTTCTAAAGTCTTCACCGGTCAATTCTAAGACTTTACACATTTCAAAAATTCTCGAAATGTTTCTTTCTCCTATTTTTGAATCTAAAACCATGTTCGGATCTGTTACCTTGTATTTTGACCCATTAATTAAAGCTAGATTTGAATTTAGAATTGTATGTTTTTCTGCATTATATCTTTTTGCGATGATATTATCTAAAACACTTGTTTCCCATTCACTCATTCTTGTTGAACCTAAATCATCAATTACTAAAACATCATAATCTGAAAGCTCATCAACGTAATCTTTTTCAGATTCATTTTTAACATAAATATCCTTTATGTCAGAAAGTAGATCTCTAAATTGTTTAAATATGCACTTTTTATTTTTTTTTAAAATCAATTCGCTAATAATGCAAATAGATAAATGTGTTTTTCCTAGACCTGTTGAACCAATAAAGAAAGGGGGTAATGAATCAGGAAAATTGTCTACATAATTAATGCTATAATTGAGTGCTTCTTGAATATTTCCTTTTCTAAGCTTCCAATGTCCGTTGTCAAACCTTGTATCTCTACACTTTGAATAACGGGCTGGTATAAAAGATGAGTTATAAAAATTAATACTTCTTTTTCTGGGACAAAACTTTGTTCCATTTTTTGTGTAGATTACTCCACTATTGTTACATTCAGAACAAATAAAATCTTTTCTACTTCTAACTTTTGAATAGTCAGAATTCTGGAAAAAATCTAGTCCGGATAAAAAGTTTTCATTATCTTTAGCCATTTTCAATAACTCTCAACATAGCTTCAGTAGTCTTTTTGTAGTCCTTTGTATTAAAAATACCAGTCCCAGAAACAATAATATTTGCACCTGATTTTATTAACCTTGAAACATTATTTATTTTTATACCACCGTCAACTTCTATAGGTATCTTTAAATTATTTTTATCTATAAATTCTCTTAGTTTAGCAATTTTTTTAAAAGTTGAAGGTATAATCTTTTGACCAGCAAATCCTGGCCACACAGTCATTACTAATAATAAATCAACAAATTTAATGTTTTTAATTAATCCATCAATTGGTGTTGAAGGGTTGATTGCTAAACCAAATTTAATACCTTTTTTTCTTAACAAAGTAGACATTTTTTTAATGTTCTTACATGTTTCTAGGTGGACTGAAATGTTAGCTATAGATTTTTTTTTGTACTTTTCTACAAAAAAAGGAACTATATAATCCGGATTTGAGACCATAAAGTGAACATCTAGTGGAAAATTCGTTTTTTTAGTCAATGAATCAAGTTCGCATGAACCAACTGTGATATTAGGAACAAAATGTCCATCCATTATATCGTAATGAATCCATTTAGTTCTAGTTTTTTTAAGCCTTAAAAGCTCTTTTTCTAAATTCCAAAAATCTGCTGCTATTAAAGAAGCTGCTAAAAAATTTTTCATAGATTTTGATTATAACATGTAAAGAAAAAACAATTATAAAGTCTTTTTTTTGCTCCATATTATAGTATTATAAAGCCAATGTTTCCTGAAGGCTTTATTTTTACTTCCGAATCAGTAACAGAAGGTCACCCAGATAAGGTAGCTGATCAGATCTCAGATGCCGTTTTGGATGCTATAATAAAAGATGATCCAAATTGTAGAGTTGCATGTGAAACTCTTATAACTAGAGATAGAGTAGTTCTATCAGCTGAAATTACTTCGAATATAAGTGTAGATTTTAAAAATATAGTTAAGGAAACCCTACTATCTATTGGTTATGATGATAAATCCAAAGGATTCGATGCAAATAATTGTGATATTGATTTATACATAGAAGAACAATCACCCGATATATCAATGGGAGTTGATCAAAAAGATTCAGATGTTATTGGAGCTGGTGATCAAGGAATCATGTTTGGTTATGCAACAAATGAAAACAATGAATTTATGCCCTACCCTATATTGCTTGCTCATAAATTAACCAAAAAACTTTCTGATAAGAGAAAATCCAATGATTTACCTTTTTTAAGACCTGACGGCAAATCACAAGTTTCTATTCAGTACGATAACAACAAACCAGTTTTTATAGATACTGTTTTGATTTCTACCCAACATGATCCTTCCGTAAAAGATTCTGATCTAAAAGAATCTCTCATAGAAGAAGTAATTAAAGAAGAATTACCAAAAAATCTTATAACAAAAAATACAAAATTTATAATTAACCCAACAGGAAGATTTGTTGTTGGAGGACCACAGGGCGATACAGGTCTAACTGGAAGAAAAATAATTGTTGACACATATGGCGGATGGGCTAAGCATGGTGGCGGTGCCTTTTCAGGAAAAGACCCTTCGAAGGTTGATAGAAGTGCCTGCTATATGGCAAGATACATAGCAAAGAATATTGTTGCATCTGGTTTGCTACCTAATTGCGAAATTCAATTTGCTTATGCTATAGGAAAACCTGAGCCAGTCTCTTTCTACATTACCACTACAATGGATATAGATAGAAAGATAATCAACAAATTATCAAATAAATTATTGGAAATATTTAATTGCACCCCTAAAGGAATAATAGAATCTTTAGACTTACTTAAACCTATTTATCAAAGCACAGCATCTTATGGACATTTTGGCAGACAAGAACAAGGCTTTAATTGGGAGAACGTAGATAAAAGTGATGAAATTAAATCATTATAGGAGTTAATTATGAAATCAGATATTAAAAGTGCTTCATTAAATAAACAAGGTAGAGATCGGGTTGAATGGGCTTATCGAGATATGCCTGTTTTACAAGAAATTAATAAAGTTTTTGCTAAGAAGAAACCATTGAAAAATATTAACATTGCAGCTTGTTTGCACGTTACAACAGAGACCGCTAATCTTCTTATTACTCTTAAAAATGCAGGTGCTAATGTTTCATGCTGTGCATCTAATCCATTAAGTACACAAGATGATGTAGCCGCACATCTTTCTAAAGATTACGGCATAGCAACATTTGCAATAAAGGGTATAAATAATAAAGGTTATTACAAACATATTGTTGAATCATTAAAAATAAAGCCAAATCTTACCATGGATGATGGTTGTGATTTAGTTGGAATGGTTCACAAAACTCATAGAAGCTATTTGCCAGACATCATAGGAGGAACAGAGGAGACGACAACTGGTGTTATAAGGCTAAATAGCATGTCAAAAAATAACGTACTTGAATACCCTATTGTTGCTGTTAACAATGCTTTCACTAAACATTTATTTGATAACCGTTATGGAACCGGACAGAGTGTCATAGACAGCATCATGAGAGCAACAAATAGGCTGATTTCTGGAAAAACATTTGTTGTGTGTGGATATGGATGGTGTGGAAGAGGACTCGCAATGCGGGCTAATGGTTTAGGGGCAAATGTAATAGTTACTGAAATTGATTCCACTAAAGCTTTAGAAGCAAAAATGGATGGTTTTCAAGTTATGACTGGAAATGAGGCCTTTAAAAAAGCGGATTTCATATGTTCCGTTACGGGAAATATTAATGTTATAGATAAGCACCATTTTCGAACTATGAAAGATGGCGCAATTATTTCAAATGCTGGTCATTTTAATGTTGAGATTAACATTGATTCGCTAAAAAAAATGGCCACAAAAAGAAAGAAAATTAGGAACGACATAGAGGAATTTACTGTTGGAAAGAAAAAAGTTTATCTTTTATCTGATGGTAGATTAGTTAATTTGTCTGCTGCAGAAGGTCATCCTTCAAGTGTTATGGATATGAGTTTCGCAAACCAAGCTTTTTGCTCACAATACATAGTGCAGAACCATTCAAAACTCAAAAAAGAAGTTTATGATGTTCCTCTAGATATAGACAATAAAGTAGCAGAGATAAAATTGAATTCTATGGGAGTTAAAATAGACAAACTTACCAAAGAACAAGACAAGTATCTTAATTCATGGGAAAGTGGTACATAATTATTATATATGGAAAAAATAATTGATGATTTTATTAGACACAAACAACTAACTCAATCTAGTATTACTTCAAATACAAAAAATTCATATATTAAAGATTTAGAAAATTTTCTTTTATTCTTAGAAAATAATAATATAAAGAAATTCGAAAATGTTAATGAAAACGTTATAGAAGATTTTTATAGCAGTGATTTATTTAACCGATACGAAAGAACATGGAAAAACAAATCAGGCGAAATTAAAAAGAAAAAAGTAGGAAAAAGATCTGAATCTTCTAAAAATAGAATTGCATCTACTATTTCTAGTTTGTTCAAATATTTAGTCTTTAAAGGTGCTGTTATTAGCTCTCCTGTCTTCCATGATGGAGGAAAAGGAGTAAAACGAAAATCTAGAACTAATTCTGTTAAACCAACTTTGACAATCAAAGAAATTGAACAGGTTCTTAGTTTTGTATCTTCCAAAAATTTCAAAGAATCATTCAAATTCAACAAAAGAGATGCTTGTATAATTAAAACACTTTATTACTGTGGTCTGAGGATTTCCGAATTGATTAACATACAAATGTCAGACTTAAAATTAAATAATGCCAGTCCTTTTATGCTTATTAGAGGAAAAGGTAACAAATTAAGAGAACAACCTATTCCTATGTATAAAAATCTTATAGATTATATAAACAACGAAAGACCACTCATCTTGGGAGATAAGAATTGCGATTATTTATTTATTAACTTATATAAAAATCAACCTAGAATGTTAACAAGGCAAGGTCTAGACAAAAAAATTAAACAAATATGTTTACTAGCTGGACTAAATATAGAAAAAAGTGGAGAAGTTAAATATAAAAAAATAAGTGCTCACATGTTTAGGCACTCAATCGGAACCCACCTGCATGATTCAGGTGTAGATTTGATTCATGTAAAAAACCATCTTGGCCACTCTTCTATTTCAACAACAGAACGTTATATAAAGTCCCTTAAAGAAAAAGAAGAAATTTTAAAAAAATATGGTCCAATAACTGGTGAAAAGAGTTAATGTTAAGCAAAGAATTATTATTAATAATTATGCCAATTGTGCTTTTTTCGTTAAGCGTTCATGAATATAGTCATGGATATTCTGCCCTGCTATTAGGAGATAAAACTGCACAAAGACAAGGACGATTGACTTTAAATCCTATAAAGCATCTTGACCTGATAGGGACACTTGCAATTTTATTTATAGGTATAGGTTGGGCTAAACCAGTTCCAGTAATGGTAGGGAATTTGATACGAGGAAGAAAAAGCCTTTGGATTGTTGCCATAGCCGGCCCTTTATCTAATTTTATCATAGCAATTTTCTTCTCAGTTATCTTTAATCTGTTTGATATGTCTTCAGACCTTTCATTGTTGAACAACACAATAGAATTATCGATTCCTTATTTTTTTCTAGCAATGATTTTTCTTAATGTAGCTCTTGGAATTTTTAACCTACTGCCAATACCACCTTTAGATGGCGGCAATATTATATATAGCCTTCTGCCAGATAAATTAGCTGATTATTATTCTAAATTCTCAGGTAGATTAATGCTTGTTTTTATAGTATTAATTTTTCTATTGGTTAAATCATTCCCAAGCATGGTACTTAGTCCAGTGATAACAATAGTAAATTTTTTAATTAGTGATGTTATAAGGTAGAAAAATGGAAAATAATGTCGAAAACAATACTTCTTTTGAAAAAGTAAAATTAGATATTTTCGAAGGTCCCTTAGACTTATTGTTGAATCTTATTAAAGAAAATGATTTGGATATTTATGAACTTTCCTTAACTCAGGTTACACAACAATACTTAGAATATGTGGAATTACTAAAGAGGTTCGACTTTGACAATATAGGAGATTATATGGTGATAGCGGCTGAATTAGGTAGATTAAAATCTAGGTCACTTCTACCAAAGGACGAAGAAGAAGAAGTTGTAGAAGGTGATACAGAAATAGATCTCGTTGAAATGTTGAGAGAATACAAGAAATACAGAAATCTTTCAGAAGAATTAAACAATAGACCTATTCTTGGCCGAGACACTTTTAAAAAGTCTTTTGATAGCACGTATAGAACAGAAACTGTTTGGGAGGTTCAGAAAACAGATGTTTGGAAACTAGTGGGAGCCTTAAAGAATCTATTAGCACTTGAAAGATACAAAGACCCTCCTGACATAGAGTTCAAAGAAGAAGTGATCAATAAATTCGAAAGAAGAAAAGAAATTCAAATACAGTTCAACAATCAGGAAAGAATAAAATTTAAAGATTTTTTTCTAAATCTTTCAAAAGAAAATATCATTGTATCTTTTTTGATTTTGCTTGAACTTGTTAGAGAATCTTTAATCGATTTCTCTGGAACCAATGAAAATGACATAGAATTTTTTATAAAAGGAGAAACAAATGAGTGACATTAAAAGAGAAATAGAAGCATTAATTTTTATATCGGATACCCCTATAAGCATAAAAGAACTGTCATCTTTTTTGGATATTAGTAAAAATGAATGTATTAAAATTGTAAATGAACTACAAAATGATTGGAAAGAAATGAATATTGCGATAGAACTAGAGAATGTCAGCGAAGGTTATCAGTTTAGAACAAAAGAAGAATTTAAAGATAAATTAACTCTATTTATGAACAAGAAGCCCTTTAAGTTGAGCAGAGCAGCACTGGAAGTCTTAGGAATAGTTGCAAAGAAACAACCAGTAACAAAAATCGAAATAGATAAAATTAGAGGTGTTGATTCAAGCGGTGTTGTAAGTGTATTAATAGATAGAGAGCTAATTAAAATTATTGGTGAAAAAGAAGTACCGGGAAGACCTTATTTGTATTCTACAACGAATACATTCTTGGAAGTTTTTGGCTTGATGAATATAAACGAGCTTCCTGACCTAGAAGAATTTAATGATTATGACTCTATGCAAACTGAGGATGATAAGTCTACTTAGTTTTCTCGAAAATTTTATCCTGTAGATTCAACATAACTTTTCTTTCTTCTAATGTTTGATGGTCATAGCCTAATAAGTGCAAAAGACCATGAATCCCTAGCAAAGAACATTCATTTAGCAGGGTATTTTTTGTTTTTTTACAATTTTTCTCTGCATCCTTTATTGATATAAAAATCTCACCCATTAAGTACTTGTCGGGACCATTATGCAAAAAGCATAAAACATCAGTAGACTTGTTTATTTTTCTATATTTATAATTGATTTTTTTCATCATATACTGTGAAATAAAAGAAATATCTATGATTTTATTTTTAATCTTAAGATGATTCATTGATTTGAGAATCCTAGATTTAAAAATTGATTTATTTATTTTTTTAGTATAGAAATTAGAATCATAAATATTTAGAGGCATTATTGAGATGATACCATTAATATCAATTGTTGGAAGACCGAATGTTGGCAAGTCAACATTATTTAACAGACTTATTGGAAAAAGAAAATCAATAGTTTTTAGCGAACCTGGAGTAACAAGAGATTTGATCCAAGAAAGTTTTTCAATAGGTAGAAAAAAATATAATTTAATAGATTCTGGTGGTTTTGACAACTTAAAGGATACCTACCCTATCTTAATTAAAAAAAATATTTTAAAAGCTATAAAAAGCTCTGATTTGTTAATATTTTTGTTAGACGGAGAAGCCGGTCTACAGAAAGAAGATAGGGAGATTTTAAAAATAATTAGAAAAGAAAAGAAGCAATTTATTGCAGTGATTAACAAAATAGATGATAAAGGATCAAAAGATAATTTGTCTGATTTTTATAAACTGGGTATAAAAGATTTTGTCGAAATCTCTGCCGAACATAACAGGAATATATCAAAATTAATCGAAGAAATAGCAGAATTTTATATTAATTTGCCAGAAGTTGAAAATAGTTTAAATGAGAAAATCCCTAAAATTAGTATTGTTGGAAAACCAAATGCTGGAAAATCTACTTTAATTAATTCTTTATCTAAACAGAATGTTTCTATAGTAAGCGAGCAACCTGGAACAACTCGAGATACTATAGACGTTATTATCAATAACAAAAACAAAAAGTACAGTTTTATTGATACTGCTGGATTAAGAAAAAAATCAAGAATTTCTGACAATGTTGAATATTATTCTACTAGCCGTGCTATCAAAAGTATTGAAGAATCAAATATAGTCATATTGATAATTGACTCTCAATATGGACCAACTAGTCAAGATTCAAAAATATGCTCATTAATTAAAAAAAATAACAAAGGTCTTATAATTGCTATTAATAAATCTGATCTGATACCAAGTGAAATCAAAGATGAAAAAGTAATTTCTGAAGCTATTTTGAAGAAACTAACAGAAGTTAATTATGCTCATACAATTTTAATTTCGGCATTAAATTCTAAAAATGTTAACAAGATATATGCTCTAATAGACGAAATCAATGCTAGTTTAAATAAAAAAGTAAACACTAATAAACTAAATAAATATTTAAAGAGTTTAATTGATAAGTCAACTGCTCCAGTAAATAGAGGTAGGAGACTTAAATTTTACTATGCAACACAAACAAATTCTGACACTCCTTCTTTTGTATTGTTTTCAAATTTTGCAAAGAAAATACCTAATACATACAGAAGGTTCATAGAAAGGGCTATTAGAAATGAGTTTTCTTTTAAAGGAACTAGTATCAAGATTAGCTTTAGAACCTCAAGGTCAGAGTGAAGTAATTTGTTCAACTATTTTTGCTGCAATAACTCTTGAATCATAAGAATTAACAGCTTTTTTTCTAGCCTCAAAACTCATTTTCAACCTTAGTTCTTCATTTTCAATTAAATTTAAAATTTTATCAACAACAGTCTTATCTTTGAGTGGCAATGAGTAACCTGTTAGTTTGTTATCAATTGCTTCTCCAATACCACCAATGTCGTATCCTACAATAGGTTTTCCTAATGACATTGATTCTATCACGACCCTCGGAAAAGGGTCTTCGTATTTTGAGGGAATAAAAAATAGATCAAATTCAGATATATATGATTCAACTTTATCTTTATAACCAGTGAATATAAATTTTGATTCTAATTCTTCTTTAGTTACCATGTCTTTCAATTCTTTCATTGAATTTTGACTAAAGTAAAATGGAGTATCACCGACTAATACAAAAATACAGTTCTTTTTATGATTTTTAAGGATTTCAATTCCAACTTCTATAAAATGTTTAAAGTTTTTTCTTGGAACAATACGTCCCGCGGTTCCAATAATTATTTTGTCTTCAGGTATTTCGTATTCAGATTTTAAGAGTTTATCAACTGTGGACATATTATACTCTTCCGTATCAATACCATTATTTATAACAATTATTTTTTTATCATCTTGAAATTGTTTTCTAGTGGCATTAGAAACACAAATTATCTTATTTACTGATTTAAAGTTTGAGAATTTATTTAATAAATATTTAAGAATAAAAGTTGTTTGTATATTTCTTACATGCCAAATAACCTTTAAAGAGTAAAAGGATCCAACTATAGCACCAAAGAATTTAGCCAATGTTCCATTACAATAAATAACTTCGATATTATTTTTTTTTAATATGGGTTTTAATTTAAACAATAAGAATATTAGTCTAATGATATTGATTAATACATCTATAGGCAATATTCCTATTTTTTTATTGTTTATAGTTAAATTTTGTCTTTTTAAATTTTCAGGAAAATTACTATTAATGATTTGATTTACATTTAGACCACTATCTTTAATTTTCTTTGAAAAAATATCTTTCCCTGGAAGCAAAGTGTGGACATCAAATTTTTCATAATCGAAATGCTTCAAAAGATAAAAGAGACTTCTACCTGGTCCACCATCTCTTATGGAATGGTTAATAAAAAGTATATTTTTCTTCATTATTAATGATTTATAACATATAATATTTTTAAATTATCTCAACTTGAGAATTATCTTAATTATAAGAAAATAACAGGTATTATTTTTTGCTATGAAAGAAGCTAAATGGATATGGAATAACAATAAATTTGTACTTTGGAAAAATGCGACTACTCATGTTATGAGTCATGGTCTTCATTACGGTACAGGGGTTTTTGAAGGGATAAGGGCTTACAATGGTTCAATTTTTAGGATGGAGGACCATTATAAGAGATTTTTTAATTCTTCAAAGGTTGCGGGTATCAAAATTCCATTTTCACGAAATAAATTAGAGTCCTGTACGTCTCAATTGCTACTTAAAAATAAATTAAAAGATTGTTATATAAGGCCTTTGGCTTTTGTAGGAGATGGATCAATTGGTATTAATCCGGCTTCAAACAAAATTAATGTTATTATTGCTGCATTTGAATGGGGAACGTATTTAGGTGAAAAAGCGATGTCCAAAGGAATTAAGATGAAAATCTCATCCTTCAAAAGAATGAGTGTTAATTCTTTTATGACTAAATCTAAAATTTGTGGAAATTACATAAATTCTGTTCTTGCAAAAAAAGAAGCACTAGATCAAGGATACGACGAAGCTCTATTGCTAGATGATAATGGTTACGTTTCTGAAGGAACAGGTGAAAATATTTTTATTATAAAAAATGGAAAAATTAAGACCACACCTGTCACATCAATACTAGAAGGAATAACAAGAGATTGTGTCTTTAGAATTGCTGAAGATAACAATATTTCTATAAAAGAAAGTAAGTTTACTAGAGATGAATTGTACATTGCTGATGAAATATTTCTTTCTGGAACTGCTGCCGAAATTACTCCGGTCAGAGAAGTTGATAATAGGAAAATAGGAACAGGGAAACCTGGCCCAATCACTAAGTTGATACAAAAAGAATATTCGAATATAGTCTTAGGAAAAAATCCAAATTATAATAATTGGCTTCACCCTATTTCTAATTAAACTTTAAGATAATTCAAAAGAGTCCTAACGCCATAACCTGTTGCACCAGGAGCTGTCCAGTTTCTTTTTCTCTCAATATATGCAGGTCCAGCAATGTCCAAGTGTGACCATGGTATATCTTTAACAAAAAATTGTATAAACATAGCTGCTGTTATCGCTCCACCGTAGCGAGTAGATCCTGCATTTTTAATATCCGCTATGTTGCTATCTATTTCTGTTCTTAGTTCTTCGTCTAAAGGTAATTGCCAAAGTTTTTCGCCAGCTTCTTTAGATGATCTCAATAAAGCTTCAGTCAGTTTATTATCATTTGAAAACAAACCAGCAGTATAATTTCCTAAGGCAATCATGCAAGCTCCGGTTAAAGTTGCAAGATCAATCATCTGATCAACTTTTAATCTATTCGCATATTCAATAGCATCAGATAGTATAACTCTGCCTTCGGCATCAGTATTTATAACTTCTATCGTTTTACCACTAAGTCCTTTTACGATATCGTCAGGTTTGTAGGCATTTGGCCCTGGCATGTTCTCTACCGATGGAATTAGTCCATGAACTTCAAGATTTTTTGGTTGTAATCTTCCCAAAGCTTCAAAGACCCCAAGGACACACCCTGCTCCAGCCATATCCATTTTCATTGTGACCATATAGTCTGCTGGCTTCAATGATAAACCACCGCTGTCATATGTTACCCCCTTGCCTATAAGTGCTATTTTCTTTGACGATTTAGAAAAAGTTTTGGATTTGTATTTAAGATGAATAAACCGTGGAAGATTACTACTACCTTTGCCAACATCCCAAAGTCCAAGCATTTTTCTTTTTAATATCTCTTTTTTATCATAGACCTTGCAAGTTATGTTAGAAAATTTTCCTATATTTTTTGCAACATTAGCTAGAGCCTCTGGCGTTAATACCAATGGTTGTTCATTAACTAAATCTTTAGTTAGATTAACACCTTGAAATTTTTCTAATGATTTTTTAATAATCTTATTAAATAAAGATTTGCCAACTTTGTTCAAAACTAAATTTATAGTTTTATCAGCTATATTTGACTTTTTGCTTTTATATTTATCAAAAACATAATGTCCATTGTTTATACCATCTAAAGATGTTTCAATGAATTTCTTGCTGAAGTTATCAGGGTAAATTATCGTTATTGCTTCATCCGTGTATTTCTTTTGTGTTTCATTATAAGTTATAGAAGAAAAAGCTTTGAAAACTTTTTCGTAATCAAGGTCTTTTCTTTTTCCTAGACCAATAAAAACAATATCAATATCATTATCTTTTCCTGCTGCGAGGATAGTAAGTTTTTCCATAAAAGTACCTTTAAATCCATAAGAAGAAACTTTGTTTGATATTTTAAAACCAACAAAACTATATGATTTATCGAAAGATTTACTATTTAATGATTCTGAAAAACATGGAACAAAGATAGTCTTTGTTTCTTTTGGGTCTTTTAATAAATTATATTTTAATGACATGTTTTTTATTATAACTAATGTTGAATAAACTGTATAATTAAGTTTTATGGAATTTCTTTTAGCCTTTTCTGCTGGTCTTATGTCTTTTTTTTCACCTTGCATTCTTCCTTTGTTCCCTGTTTATTTGACTACTATTTCTTCTAGTTCTCTAGAAAAACAATATCCTGCCTTAATCAATACGTTAATTTTTGTTTTCTCATTTTGTTTAATTTTTGTTTTATTAGGATTAAGCGCAACAAGCTTAGGAATCTTTCTAAATATAAATAAGATTTTTTTAATTAAAGCAGCTGGTATTTTGATAATACTTTTTGGAATTTTTAACTTAGAAATTATAAAACTAAATTCATTATATAAAACTTTTCAACCAAATTTTTACTCTTCTAATATATACTTAAAACCCATAATACTAGGTTTGTCATTTGGCATTGCATGGACTCCATGTGTTGGACCAATTTTGGCTTCAATAATAACCTACTCTTCTATAGAAAAAAATTATGAATATTCATTTTTTGTATTATCTTTTTATTCTCTTGGTCTCGGCCTACCTTTTGTGATAGGCACTTTAGGTTACGACAGAATCATCTCCTCTATCAAGAAATATACTATTTTTGGAAGGTATTTTAATAAAATCAGCGGAACAATTCTTATTGTATTTGGCCTATTGGTTTATTTTAATAAGATATATCTATTAACAGTATATATTCAAAAAATTTTAAATATATTTAATTAATAAATTCTCATCTACTATTTTTTGATCTTTACAGGTATTATTAAGAAGTTGGAATTTATGATTTTCCAAACAATATAGATATATTTTGTTTAATTACTATTACTGAACGGGGGTAATTTATGAGTAATGATTCAGACAAACGTACACAAGCTTTAGAGTACCATTCAAAAGAACCCAAAGGAAAGATTGAAATTAAAGTTACTAAACCAGCGGAAACTCAAGATGAGCTTTCACTTGCTTATTCACCATGGGTAGCAGAGCCATGTAAAGAAATAGATAATGACGTACAGAAAGTTTACGACTATACAAATAAAGGTAACCTAGTTGCAGTCGTTTCTAACGGTACAGCAATTCTAGGCTTAGGTGCGTTAGGACCAGAAGCAAGTAAACCTGTAATGGAAGGAAAAGCTGTTCTGTTTAAAAGGTTTGCACAAGTTGATGCATTTGATATAGAAATTAAGAGCACTGATATTGATGACATAATTAGGACAGTTGAAGATTTAGAACCAACATTTGGTGGAATTAATCTTGAAGACATAAAAGCTCCTGAATGCTTTGCCGTTGAGGAAGAACTTAAAAAAAGAATGAACATTCCTGTGTTTCATGATGATCAACACGGAACAGCAATTATTTCTGCTGCGGGTTTAATCAATGCGGTGGAATTAACAAACAGAAAAATGTCAGATATCAAAATAGCAATTAATGGTGCTGGAGCATCTGCCATTTCTTGCGCTAGATTGTTTGTAATGTTTGGAGCAGATCCAAACAATATTCTTATGTGTGATAGTAAAGGTGTTATCTACAAAGGACGTGAAGGTTTAAACAAACAAAAAGAAGAGTTTGCTGTTGAAACTGACTGTAGAACACTAGAAGACACCTTAGTAGGTGCTGATGTCTTTATAGGACTATCAATTGGAAATGTTGTTTCAAAGGAAATGGTATTAACTATGGCAGATAATCCTATAATTTTTGCAATGGCTAATCCAGATCCTGAAATATCGCCTAAAGATGCATTCGAAGCTAGACAAGACATAATTATGGCTACAGGACGTACAGATTATCCAAACCAAGTAAATAATGTGTTGGGGTTCCCTTTTATTTTTAGAGGAGCTTTAGATGTAGCTGCTACTAATATTAATGAAGAAATGAAAGTAGCCGCAGCTCAGTCCTTATCTAAATTAGCCAAGCTAGGTGCAGGACCTGAAATTGCAGCAAGACATAACAGAAAAGAGCTAGTATATGGAAAAGAATACATAGTTCCATCTCCTTTTGATCCAAGGGTCTTAGTTTGGGAATCATATGCGGTAGCAAAGTCTGCTATTGACACTGGTGTTGCTAGACTAAAGATTGATTTAGATGAATACAAGAAGAAATTGGAAAAGATGGCAGGTGTTGAACCACAGAATTTTGATTAAATGAAATTATTTCGTTTCATTATTCTAATACCATTAGTTTTATTTTCAGCTATCAATTTTAACGCTGATTCAACCTCTGATTCAAGATTGATTAAAATCGAGAAAAAACTACAGTTAGATTATGAATTACCTTATTTATCAATCAATGATGTTAACAATAAATATTTATTAAAAGAATTAAACGAAATGACTATAATTAATTTTTGGTCTTCCTGGTGTGGCCCGTGTGTAGACGAAGTTAATCATTTAAATAAATTTCAGAAGTTAATTGAAGACAATAATCTGAATATAAAAATAATAGCTATTAATATATTTGATGATTTAGCTAGTGCAAAAGATTTTGTAATCAAATATAAACCAAACTTTCTATTATTGTTTGATGACTCAAAAATGATTCCAATCGATTTTGCTGTCTCCGGTGTACCAGAGACTTATTTTATCAAGGAGAACTCAATTAAATTTAAATATGTAGGTAAAATTACAAATGAGAAGTTAATTGAAGGATATGAGAAACTTAAATCTATTAAATAGCTTTTTAATAATATTATTTATTGCTAATCTTACAATAAACTCTTTCGGTAATAATTCTTTGTATGAAATATCAAATGAATTAATGTGCCCAGTATGCCAAGGTCAGACAGTAGCTGAATCCAATTCGAAACTAGCTATTTCAATGCGTGAAGTCATAAGAAATAAAATTTCTAAAGGTGAAACAAAAGATGAGATTCTAGCATATTTTGTTCTTCAGTATGGGGACAGTATTTTGTCTAAGCCACCTGCTAAAGGACTAAATATACTTTTATGGATATTCCCTCCATTTCTCTTAATTGGGTCATTAGCATTCTGGATACTAAGAATTAAAAAAAAACAAAAACACGGCCTCAATTAACATTATCTTCGTAAAGATATTTTTCAAACTTTTTGCTAAAGATAACTTTAGTTAATTTCCTATCCTCATAAATAATAAGAATAGGAATTTCTAGATTATGCACGTTGTCATATTTTTTATTTTTAAAATCAGAAAGATTGTAGACATTTGCTAATATATTGTTGTTGGCAGGAGAATCTGAAGCTATCATAACAAAGATATTATTTTGAAATGAAACTATATTCTTTTTTGCATCTATATAATATGTCTTGATTTTATTTTTTTTAAAATTGTTCAAATAAGAAAAAGAATCAATTGAGTTTATATTTACACCAACTGCGGAAAGTTTTTTAATTATAGACTCACTCAAAAAACTTTTTCCTGATTGATTATTTTTAGAATCATCAAAATTTCTTCTGTGAAAAGTTGTACCAAAACTAATCATATATGAAGTCACATTATTCTTTTCAAGAAAATACTTAATGTCTTCAACAACTATACCTTCGATTATTGAATCGAATGATATTTTGGTGCAGCTTTGGGTTTTAAAAAATACATTAGATATCTTTTTTTCAACATTATCAAGAGAAATGCATTTATCATACAAATCAGAATTTAAAAGAAAATTAACTTTCTCTAATTTAGTGCTAGATGCAATGACCGAAAATGTAGTTGGATCGAATTTACCCTTAGAAATTTCTTTAAAATTGACTAAAATTTTAAAACTATCTACAAATAAATCAGGTAAAGAAATTTCACTATATTTTTCCATTCTATTGAATCTTGATACAAAAGAATCTGACTTAGAAGTGTCCAGAACAGACTGTATTATGGCTAATCTTTTCTGAATTTGTTTAAAGATTTGTTTGTTCAACTCGTTGTTTTTTATATAGATTGTCAACTTGTTATTAAGTAAGTTATAATCTCTTTTGTTGTAATCAGTAGAAAATGAAAAGTTTGCAAAATTTAGTAAAAAAATTAGAATTAAAAATAATCTGAACATATGAGTTTGAAAGCTAAAAATAAATTTCTTAAATCTATTGAGATTATACCTCCTAGGTACAAAATTGATAACACTTTAATTAAGAAGATAATTCAAAATCAAAAATATTTTGATTTTTTAGATATAGCTTGCTGCCCAATGGCAAATTTGCGTATATCACCTTTATCTTTTGCACACAATCTTATTATAAAAGGTGGTGATTATAAAAAGATAATTTTAAATTTTTCAACTAGAGACAAAAATACCCTAGCACTTCAAAGCGATATTCTAGGTACCTATTCTATGAAAGTAAATAAAGTTTTATTGATTAAAGGGGATCCATTAAAAATTGGTAATAGTAAAAAGTCAAAAGAAGTCTTTGAAATAAATACAAACGAATTCATCAAAATAGTTGGTGATTTAAACAAAGGGAAAGATTATTTTGGGAACAAACTAAAGTTTAGAACTGATTTTATAACCGGATCTACTATAAATATTGATAATAACTTAAAGATTCTAAAGTCTACAATTTCAAAAAGAATGTCAATAGGATCAGATTTCTTTATCACTCAACCAGTCTATACGGATAATGATTTTGAAAAACTAATTAAATTATCAAAACGTAAGAACTATAAAATTTTAGGTGGAATACTTCCAATCAAAAACAAAAAGACTTTATATAATATGCAAAACAAGATCAACGGAATATCTAAAAAGAATATATTGTTTAAGAAATTATCAGAATCCAACGAGAGAGATTTTGCTAAAATATCTATAGATTACTTTGTTAATTTGTTAACGAAAAATAAAAAGTATATTGATGGAATACATATAATGACATCTGGTGATATTAAATTAGCAGCTAAAATTAGCAAAATTATTTAAATGCCTGACACGAAAAATACTTTTGATTCAATTTCAAGTAAATACGATCTGATAAATGAAATTATTAGCTTAAAAAGACATAATAAGTGGAAAAAAGATTTCATTTTAATGTTGAATCCACATGGTGAAGTATTAGATATAGCTACTGGTACAGGAGACGTAGCATTAATGATAAAGAATCAATTCTCTAAGGTTAATGTTACAGCAATAGATCCAAGCGAAAAAATGCTAAAAATAGCTAAACAAAGAAACAAAAAAGATGATATTAATTACATCAATGCATACTGCGAAGATATCCCCTTTTCTGATTCAACTTTTGATTTTATAACAATATCTTTTGGTTTAAGAAACACAAAATCGATAGATAAAAGTCTAGATGAGATTAGAAGAGTTTTAAAAAATGATGGTAAATTCATGATAATGGAATTTTCTAAAAGCGAAAAGTTTTTTACCAAAGTTTTATATAAAGTATATCTAAATCTTATAATACCATTCATAGGACTTTTATTTGGAAAATTTAAAGAATATCGATATTTAGCCTCATCAATAGAATCATTTTATACACCAAGTGAAATGGCTAAAAAAATAACGTCTAAAGGTTTCGATGTTAAAAAAAGAACTGAATACAATTTAGGTTTAGTTACAGTTTACGAAATAAAAAAACTAAATCTTGAAAGTTAGTAAAATTTGATTTTGATATTCTTCTACTTCTTTATCGTCCAAATAATAATGTGGAGCTGAAAGTATTGGCAAACTTACAAATTCTTTATATTCTACTAATTGTTCCTTTGCTTCGTCTGGTGATCCACATATAGCAAAATTTTCTACCATTTCATTGCTTACATTATTAATCATACCGTTAATGTCGCCTTCAAAAAAACATTGTCTAATTTTTTTGATATTCTTTTCAAATCCTAATTCTATAAATGGTTCTGAATAAGCTTTCACTGTTGTATAAAAGGCTATAGTGCCTTTGGCATCATTGATTGCCTTCTTCTTATCATTATTAATCGAACAGAGAATTATTGAAGATTTAGTAAAATTTTCCCTATTTTCACCTAAAATAGGTGAAATATTCGATTTTATATATGATTTAGAGCATACAACATGTCCAATATGACCTTGAAATAATTTTTTTGATATATTAGTCATTTTAGGACCTATTGCGGCTAAAAACAGCGGTATTTCGCTTCTAAAAGTGTTAAAAGGTCTTCGGAAAGATTTTATTTCTAAGTCGTAATTTTCATCTTTGTAAATCAAATCTTTCTTTGAAACTATAGAAGATTCAATAGCACGAAAGGTTTTGTAAAAACTTTCAATTCTATCTGATGGTTTATCAAAATTTCTATTCCCATGCCACTTTCTATTTGTATTAATAGCACCTGACCCTATTCCTAATATAAGTCTACCTTGTGAAATTTCATCAATATCTAATGCTGAAAGTACATTTATTAATGGAGATCTAGTGAATGCTAAAGTAACAGCAGAGCCAATATTAATTTTATTTGTACACTGAGATACAAAAACTAATTGTTCGAACGAGCTTCTAAAAAGTTCCGTCACCCATAAAGAATGAAAACCGTATTCTTCGGCTTTAATTGAAAGACTTTTAATATTTTGTAAAGAATTTGGATCTAGTATTAGGCCTATATTGTTTGTCATTAAAATATTTTTAATCTTTTTCTTTTGGTGTTATATCTTCAGACTTAGTTTCTACTGAGTCGTCGATTTTGAATGGTACATCTAAATCTACCAACTCAATAGCAGAAATAGGTGCAGCATCACCACGTCTATGATTCAACTTAATAATTCTTGTATAACCACCAGGTCTATTAACATAAGATGGTGCGATTGTATCAAATAATTTAGTAAGAACATTTCTATCTTTAATTTTTGTATTAACTAATCGTCTAGAATGAACAGTGTCTGTTCGAGCTATAGTGATTATTTTTTCGCTAAACCTTTTTAGTTCTTTTGCTCTTGCATCAGTAGTTGTTATTCTTCCATGCTTAAATAGTTCGGTACAAAGATTTCTTAGAAGCGACATTCTATGTCCTGTCTTTAAACCCAACTTGCCTTTCCTGACTCTATGTCTCATCTTATTCTACAACTTCCTCAGTTTCTTCTGAAGTATCTTCCTGTTTTACTCTCTGTTGGTAATACAAATCTTTATTTATACCCTCACCTAATTTTAAATTAAATTGAGCAACTACATCTCTCACTTCAAATAAAGATCTTTTACCAAAGTTTTCTAGATTTAATAAATCTTCTTCTGTCAGTTGTATCAAATCACCTAAATATTTTATATTGGCTTTAGCTAAACAATTTAGAGACCTTGCGGAAAATTCTAAATCTTCTACTTTGGTAAACAATTTATCTTCAGCACCTGTTATTTCTTCCTGTTCTTCGTCAACTATTGGTATAGCATCAATTTCTTCTTCATCAAAATTAACAAAAACCGTTAATTGTTCTTTAAGTATTTTCGCACCATAAGCAAGTGCATCTTCTGGTAAAATTGTTCCATTAGTCCATACTTCCATTGTAAGTCTTTCATAATCAGTTCTCTTATCAACTCTAGCGTTTGTAACATCGTAATTAACTTTAATAACAGGAGAAAAAATAGCATCGATTAAAATCTCCCCTATTTCCTTATTGACCTCTTCCATTGCTTCAGTTGGAACATAGCCTCTTCCCATTTCGACTGTGAGCTCTATCTTAAGTTTTGAACCTTCAGAAAGTGTTGCAATATATTGATCTTCATTAATTATTTCAACATTTTGATTAACTTGTATGTTGCCAGCCTTTACTACTCCCTCACCAGATGCATCTAAATAAATCTTTTGTGGTTCGTAAGTATGTAGTTTTAAATTTAATTGTTTTAAATTTAAAATAATTTCAGTAACATCTTCTCTTACTCCGGGAATAGATGAGAATTCGTGCATAACTCCGTCTATATTTACCATTGTTATCGCTGGTCCTTGGATTGAAGATAAGAGTATTCTTCTTAGTGAATTTCCTATAGTGGTTGCATATCCCTTTTCAAAAGGTTGACATACAAACTTCCCATAAGTATCAGACTTAGATTTTTGATCTACTTGAATAAATTTTGGTCTATGTAAACCTAACCAATTTCTTTGAAATTCCATATTTTCTCCTATAATTTTGAATAAAACTCAATTATTAATTGCTCGTCAAGTGGCAATGTAAAATCTTCCCTTCCAGGTAGTCTTTTAACAGTCCCAGTTAATTTTTGTGAATCTAATTCTAACCATTCTGGTACACCTCGTCTTGCTACTGATTCAACAGAACTCTTAATTCTATTGTTTTCTTGAGATTTTTCTCTAATTGAAATACTATCTTCTACAGAAACAAGAAAAGAAGGGATAGTTACTTTTTTTCCATTTACAAGTATATGTCCATGATTAACATATTGTCTTGCTTCATTTCTTGAGCTTAGCAATCCTAATCTGTAAACGACATTATCCAACCTTCTTTCAAGATTAGATATCAAATTGTGACCAGTTACGCCTTTTTGATTAGTAGATCTAATAAAATTATTTCTAAACTGTTTTTCCGTTAGTCCAAATATTCTTTTCAGCTTCTGTTTTTCTCTAAGTCTAACTCCATATTCAGAATCCTTGTGTCTATAATTAGTTTGTGATTGTCCGGGTTTGATATTTAATCTTCTTGCTGCTTTATCAGTATAAGATCTATCACCTTTCAAAAAAAGCTCTTGCCCTTCTCTTCTTGACAGTTTTGTTGTTGGTCCAATATATCTTGCCAATTTTTCCCTCTTAAACTCTTCTTTGTGCCGGTGGTCTACAACCATTATGTGGCAATGGAGTTACATCCTTAATTAAATTAATTTTAATACCTGCATTTTGTATAGATCTAATTGCAGTTTCTCTTCCAGGTCCTGGTCCTTTAACAAAAACAGCAATAGTTTTCATTCCAAAATCAGCTGCTTTTCTTGCAGCTTCTTCTGCAGATAATTGTGCAGCAAATGGAGTCCCCTTACGAGTGCCTTTAAAACCCTTCATTCCTGCTGCTGCTGATGAAATAACATTTCCTTCCTCATCAGTAATTGTAATTATAGTGTTATTGAAAGTCGCTTGAATATGTGCCTGACCTGATTCAACAAACTTTTTAACTTTCTTATTTTTCTTATTTTTTTTCAATCAAAAGTACTCCTTTATTTAATCCCTGCTTGTTTTTTCTTGGCAATAGCAAGTCCTTTCTTTCCACGTCTTGTTCTTGCATTTGACTTTGTTCTTTGTCCTCTGGTAGGTAATTTCTTTCTATGTCTTATTCCTCTATAAGAACCAATCTCTTGAAGTCTTTTTATGTTATTTTGAGTATCTACTCTCAGTTCACCTTCAACTAGATATTTCTCTTCAATTAATTGCCTTATTTTGCTAACATCAGAATCAGTTAAATCTTTGGTTCTTAAAGAAGGATCTATGTCTGCACTTTTAAGAATATCGCTAGAAATCTTCTTTCCTATTCCGTAAATATAGGTCAAAGCAATAACAACTCTTTTTTCATCTGGTATGTCAACTCCTGCAATTCTAGGCATAAAACTCCGTTAAAACCTCTTATTATATATGATAATTTTACTTCAATCTATATGTTATTCGCCCTTTTGTCAAATCATAAGGTGATACTTCAACTTTCACTTTATCACCAGGCAAAATCCTTATAAAATGAGTTCTCATCTTACCTGAAACATAAGCCAGAATCTGGTGTTTGTTTTCAAGCTCAACCTTAAACATAGCATTTGGTAATGCTTCTAATATAGTTCCTTCTAATTCTATTCTGTCTTCTTTAGCCATATAATTAGTTAGTTAAAATCATTGGACCTTTGGAAGTAATAGCTATAGTGTGCTCGAAGTGAGCAGACCAGCTTCCATCCTTTGTTTTTACTGTCCATTTGTCATCTGGTGATACGAATACTTCATATTCTCCCATATTGACCATTGGTTCAATTGCCAAAACCATTCCCTCCTTTAAATCTATTGAATCTTCTCTGTCATCATTTGAGGTAACAAAATTTGGTATTTGTGGGTCCTCGTGAAGGCTTCTGCCTATACCATGACCAACAAAGTCTGTTACAACAGAAAAACCATTTTTCTCAACAAATTCTTGAATTGTTTTCGAAATATCAAACAACTTGTTTCCTGGCTTTGCTTTGCTAATACCAAGATTTAATGACTCCTTCGTTACTTTAATTAATTCATCTACCTTTTTATCGACATTACCAACGGTAAACGTAAAAGCACCATCAGCATAAAATCCATCTTTAAAAACTCCAAAATCAATTCCTACAATATCACCTTCGTTTAAAATTCTTTCTTTAGAAGGTATGCCATGAACAACTTCTTCATTTATAGATGCACATGTAGTTGCAGGAAAACCTTGATATCCTTTAAATGCTGGCTTGAAACCATTTTTTTTAGCAAGTTCTTCAGCAAGTATATCTATCTCCCATGTTGAAATTCCTGGCTTAATCATTTCTTTTAATAATCTCTGCAGTTCTCCTATAACTGAACCACATCTTTTTATTTTTTTAATATCTTTAGAATTCTTAATCTTTATATCCATAACTAAATTTCTTTTACTATACTATCAAAAACTTCATCGATGGTCCCTACACCTTTAATATCAACAAGTAAATCTGATTTTTTATAATATTCTTTAATCGGAAGTGTTTGTTCTTTGTAAACACTTAATCTATTTGAAATAGTTTCTCTATTGTCATCACTTCTACCTCTTAAAAGCAATCGTTCGATAAGATCTTCATCTGGGACTTCTATGGAAACTACTTTGTCTATTTTTAATGAATTCTCGTGAAGCATTACATCTAAAGCTTCCGCTTGAGATATTGTTCTAGGAAAACCATCAAGCAAAAATCCATTACTTTCTTTATTCGATATGATTTTGTTTTTAATCATTCCTATAATTAATTCATCAGTAACAAGTTCGCCTGCGTCCATAAATTTCTTTGCAAGCAATCCAAGCTCAGTCTCATTACTTACTTCCTCTCTCAAAATGTCACCTGTAGATAAATGAAGAAGATTGAACTTTTCTTTTAATAAATCTGCCTGTGTACCTTTACCAGCACCAGGTGGGCCAAATAAAATAATAATCATATATCACCTCATATTAAATCTTTTTGGATCATTTGTTTTTTTACCAGTTAATTGATCATAGTTCGAAGATATCAAAAAAGACTCGATGTGTTGTATAGTGTCAAGAGTTACTCCAATAACAATAAGTAATGCTGTTCCACCAAAGAAAAAAGGCAAACTAAATGGCTTTGCATTTAGTATTGCTGGAACAGTACAAACTAAAGCTAAATAAAGTGCTCCAATTACAGTTAATTTACCCATCACTCCACTGATAAATTCAGTAGTATTTTTACCGGGTCTTATACCTGGTACAAAAGCTCCATTCTTTTTTAAATTTTCTGACATTTCTTTCGGATTAATAACAATGCCAGTATAAAAGAAAGTAAAGAAAATTACTAAAATTGCAAAAACTGTATTATAAATAAAACCATTACTTAAAAAAGATTGAGCAAACTGATTTACTGCTGGAACATCAATATAATTTAACAATGTAAGAGGAAGCAATAAAATTGATGATGCAAAAATTGGTGGAATAACACCAGCTGCATTTATCTTTAAAGGCAAATGTGATGATTGACCAGCAAATTGTTTTCTACCTTTTGTTCGTTGTGGATATTGAATTGGAATTTTTCTGAAAGATCTCTCTACAAAAACTATTGAATACAATATCGCAAGCATAATTATAAGAAATAAAATAATTGTTATAATATTGAGTTCTCCAATTTGAACAAAATTAAACAATTTTCCTATTGCAGAAGGTATTCCTGCTATTATTGATGTAGCAATTATCAATGAAAGACCATTTCCAATTCCATTACTAGTTACTTGCTCTCCTAGCCACATAACAAAAAAGGTTCCAGCAGTTAAAGTTAAAATTGTAATTATAAAAAATTGTGGGCCTGGATTGTAAACTATATCTGCGCCTGTTCCGAGTCCAGTTTGAAGTGCTGAAACAAGCAATGATCCCTGAAAGAAGCAAATCACTAAAGTTAAATACCGAGAATATTGAGCAACTTTCTTTTTACCTTCTTGTTCTTTATTCATCTCCTCTAATGAAGGAACTGTTTTTACGACCAGAGACATAACGATAGATGAAGTAATATAAGGCATAACGCCTAGCGCAAAAATTGAAGCTCTTTCAAAAGCACCTCCAGAAAAGAGATTTATTATATCAAAAAAAGATTTTCCTTGATTTGTAAAAACTTTTAAGATTTCTTGTGAATCAACACCAGGGATAGGTACAAAAACACCCAATCTATAAATTATCAAAATCAATAGAGTATAAAGTATTCTTTTATTTAACTCTGGTAACTTTGGTAGCGAATCAATGGAACTCATATTTTAGTTATGCTTCCGCCTGCTGATTTAATTTTTTCTTCTGCTGATTTAGAGAAATGATTGGCAAAAACATCAAACTTTTTATCTAAATTTCCATTTCCAAGAATTTTTATTGGATTTCTGCCTGTTATCAACTTTTTTTCTAATAAAGTGTCAAAATTTATTTTTTTTGAATTATCCAATTTGTTTATTGTAGCTAAATTGATTATGTCATAAGTAATTTTATTGTAATTTTTAAAACCTCTTTTTGGTGTTCTTAATACAAAATGAGACTGTCCACCTTCAAAAAGAATTGGAACCTTTCCACCTGATCTAGATTTTTGACCCTTATGTCCCCTACCTGCAGTTTTACCTTTTGATCCAGGTCCTCTAGCTATTCTATTTCTAGTTTTATTTTTTGTGGATTCCAAATTATTAAGCATTCGCTTCTCCATCAGCCTTATTTTTATAAAATTGTTTTGGTAAATCTAATTCAGATTCTTCTTTGCCTAGTTGAGCTGCTTTTTCATGTGGCTCTGTCAATCCTTTAAGTCCTTCTATAGTAGCAAGTACTACATTTATTGGGTTTCTTGATCCTAACGATTTGGTTAAAGCATCTTTTATTCCAGCTAACTCTAAAACTGATCTTACTGCTGCACCAGCAATAACACCTGTCCCAGAACCTGCTGGCCTAATCATTACTTGGCTGGACAAATGTTTGGAATAAACCTCATGGTTAATAGTAGTACCATTTCTTGGTACTTCTATGATGTTTTTCTTAGCTTTTTCTATGGCCTTTCTAATTGCGTCTGGTACTTCGTTTGACTTACCTAATCCGGCACCAACTTTACCATTCATATTTCCAATAACAACCAAAGCAGTAAAATGAAAATTCTTTCCACCCTTAGTAACTTTAGCTACTCTCCTAATATGTACAATCTTCTCTTCGTATTCTTTATCTGTGTTATTTGCCAAAATTATACTCCTATACTAAAAACTTAATCCTTTTTCTCTCAATTGGTCTGCTAATTTTTTAATTCTTCCATGATATTTGTAACCACTTTTATCAAAAACAATCTCTTTTATTCCCAAAGAAGAAGCTTTAGATGCAAGATTATCTGCTATTTCTTTTGTTATTAAATCATTATCTTTACTATTTGAATCTTTCAACTGCAATGATGACTCAGAAATAAGTGTCTTACCAGTTTCATCATCAACGATATTAACATAAAAATTCTTTAAAGATTTAAATATATACAACCTTGGAACTTTGCTAGTTCCGTATATATTTTTTCTATTTCGTTTATGTCTCTTTAATCTTAATTTGTTTTTATTATTTACGCTCATTACTCTGCACCTTTCCCAGCTGCTTTTCCTGCTTTTAGTTTTATAACTTCATCAGAATATCTAATACCTTTACCTTTATACCTTTCTGGTTTTCTTAATTTTCTTATTTGCGCACTTATTTCACCAACCAATTCTTTATCTACTCCTGAAATCTTCAGCTTAGTTCCTTTATCTTGAACTTCAGCCGTTATTGATTCAGGTAAATTAAAACTAACTGGATTAGAGTATCCTAAATTAAGAACTAATTCTGATTTTGATTTAATCTCACATTTGTAACCTGTCCCTATAATATCTAAATTTTTTTCATAACCACTCTTAACTCCGTTAACCATGTTGTTTATCAAAGCTCTTGTTAGTCCATGAAAAGATTTTGTCTTATTATCTTCAGATTCTCGTTTTACTGAAATAATATTTTCAGAAATTTCAACAGTTATTCCTTCGGGAATAGGTTTCTCGAGTTCACCTTTAGGTCCAGTAACTTTAATTATACTATTAGCAATTGTTACTTTTACGTCTTCCTGAAGTTCTATCTGTTTATTGCCTATTCTCGACATTCTCAACCTTTAGCTCTTAAACTATATTGCAAAGAACCTCTCCTCCTACACCTTTCTCTCTTGCTTTATTACCTGTCATAACACCTTGTGAAGTTGATATTATTGATGTACCTAATCCACCTTTTACACGTGGTATTTCATTTTTGTTCACATAAACTCTTAACCCTGGTTTACTTATTCTTTTTAATTCTTTAATTACAGATATTTTTCTATCATTATATTTTAATTTTATCTTTATAAATTTAAATTTATCTTCATCAACCAAGTCAAAAGACAAAATAAATCCTTCTTCCTGTAATATCTTTGCAATTTCTAATTTGAATTTAGAATTTGGAATTTTTACAAATTCATGTTTCTTAGAAATAGCATTTCTAATTCTTGTTAGCATATCTGATATTGGATCTGTTATCATATTTACCTCTCGTTAATAACTAGCTTTTTTAACCCCCGGTATTAGACCAGCACTAGCCAATTTTCTAAAAGCATTTCTACTCATACCAAATTTTCTAATAAAACCTCTTGGTCTTCCAGTTATCGGGCAACGATTATATTCTCTAACTTTAAACTTCTGTTTTTTCTTTGCTTTTACTATCATTGATTTTTTAGCCATAATAACCTCTTCTCACTTTTTAAACGGAAAACTAAGTGCCTCCAGTAATTTTAAACCCTGCTCATCATTCTCAGCAGTAGTTACTATTGTTATATTTAATCCTTTATTCTTAGTAGATTTTGTTGGATCGATTTCAGGAAAAATTAAATGGTCTTCGATTCCTAAATTGTAATTACCCTTTCCGTCAAAAGATTTTTTGGAAATACCTCTAAAATCTCTTACTCTAGGGAGAGCTAAATTTAAAAGTTTAGAAAGAAATTCGTACATCATTTCACCTCTTAAAGTTACTCTTGCACCAATTGATGATCCCTCTCTAAGCTTAAATCCTGCTTCTGATTTTTTTGCTTTTGTTATAACAGCTTTTTGACCTGCTAATTGACTTAATTCATTAGAAGCTTCTTCTATTATTTTAGCATCTTTACCAGAATCAGATATTTTACCCAATCCCATATTAATACTTACTTTAGTTATCCTTGGAACTTCCATTTTATTTTTTAAATTAAGTTCACTTATAAGCACTGTTATAGATTCCGTATATAATTCTTTAACGTTAAGCATCTGTAACCACCTTAATATTAGAGATATGAATTCCTTGCTCTCTATTAACAATTCCTCCACTAGGATTTTTTTTGTCTGGCTTCAAATGCCTCTTTGCAACATTAATATTCTCTATTGTTACTTTCTCATTTTTCGTATCAACAGAAAGTATCTTTCCAACTTGACCTTTATATTTACCAGTAATTATTTTTACTTCTTGGCCTTTTTTTGCATTTAAACTTTTACTTTTCATACTTATATAACCTCAGGAGCAAGAGAAATTATTTTCATAAAACCTTTTCCTCTTAACTCTCTTGCAACAGGACCAAATATTCTTGTTCCAATTGGTTGATTCTCTTTGTTTATTAGAACTGCGGCATTATCATCAAATCTTATATAGGAACCGTCAGCTCTTTTAATTTCCTTCTTTGTTCTAACTATTACAGCCTGAAAGATTTTACCTTTTTCAACTTTAGAATTTGGTATAGCATCTCTAATAGAAACAGTGACTATGTCTCCAATGCTAGCATACCTACGAAAAGAACCGCCCTTTAGCCTTATAACATTAAGTTGCTTTGCTCCTGTATTATCTGCTGTTGATAATTGAGTTTCTGGCTGAATCATGCTTCGACTCCTTTAGTAACTATCTTCGTTAAATTCCATCTTTTGTTTTTACTTATTGGTTTGGTCTCAATTGCTTCTATGAAGTCTCCAACATTAGCAAGATTTTTTTCATCATGCACTGGGAATTTCTTTTTAGAAATTATCACTTTATTGTATTTTTTATTTTTATTACGTACTTCAGTCTGAACCATAATTGTTTTATCTGAAGAATTCTTAACTACAATTCCAGTAACTTTTCTTATTCTACCTCTACTCATCTTTATTCCCCTGCTTCCTTATATTTATTTCTGTCATACATCTTGCTATATCTTTTTTAATTTTCTTAAATATATTAGTATTAAATTCTCCTTGATTTAATTTTGTAATATTATTTTTCAACAAAGATCCTTTAAGCTCACCAATCTTATTTTCAATCTCTTCGATATCTAATTTTTTCAATTCTTCCATTTTCATTACGTTAACTGTCCTTTGGTTCTTGCAACCACTCTAGTTTTAACTGGTAACTTGTTTGATGCGAGCCTTAGAGCTTCCTTAGCTAATTCTTCATCAACTCCAGCAATCTCGTAAAGCATCGTCCCTTTTTTTATAGGTGCTACATATCTATCTATATCACCTTTACCTTTACCCATTCTTACTTCTGCTGGTTTTTTAGTAACTGGTTTATGAGGAAAAATTCTTATCCATAACTTTGCACCACGCTTAACTTTCCTTGTTATTGCAATTCTTGCTGATTCTATTTGTCTTCCTGTTATTCTTGCGAAGTCTAATGACTGAAGTCCAAATTCACCAAAAGAAACTTTGTTGCCTTTTGTTGCAATTCCTTTTATTTTCCCCTTTTGTTGTTTCCTGTATTTACTTTTCTTAGGTTGAAGCATTATTTACCTCTTTCTTTTCATTTTTTTCTTTTTTTCTAATTATCTCACCTTTAAAAATCCATACTTTAATTCCTATTATTCCATAAGTGGTTAGTGATTCAGCAAAACCATAATCAATATCTGCTCTAAGTGTGCTCAATGGAACACGTCCTTCTCTGTACCATTCTGATCTAGCTATTTCAGCTCCTCCTAAACGACCTGAAACCATTATTTTAATTCCTATAGCGCCTAACCTTAAAGCGGAAGACATACTTCTTTTCATTGCCCTTCTATATGCCACTCTTCTTTCAAGTTGAAGTGCGATGTTTTCGGCAACTAATTGAGCATCTATTTCGGGTCTTTTTACTTCTCTAATATCTATCACTATCTCTTTATTGTATTTAGAACCAAGATTCTTTCTTAATGAATCAATATCAGCTCCTTTTCTTCCTATAAGCAGACCTGGCTTTGAACAATATACGACTAATCTTATTTTTTCATTTGATGGTCTTTCAATATCAAGTTTAGAAATACCAGATTGAAAGAATTTTTTCTTTACGAAAGTTCGTATTGCTAAATCTTCATGTAGAAATTCTTTATATGAGGTTTTACTAGACGTAAACCAATTAGATGACCAATTTCTTGTAATACCAATTCGTAGTGATATTGGATTAATTTTTTGTCCCATTATACAGATTTCTCCTCTAAAATAATTGTAATATGACTTGATCTTTTTAATCTTCTCGTCGCTCTACCCATGGCTCTAGCTTTAAATCTTTTTGCAGTTGGTCCCTCCGTGCTAAATGCTTGTGAAATATAAATTCTCTCAGAATCTGTAAAACCTTTCTCGAAAGCATTTGATACAGCTGATTTTAATGTTTTTGATACTTCATCCTTAGCTGGTTGTTTAAGAGTTTTTAATAACATAAATGCATAATCAACATTTTTTCCTCGAATTGTTTCAAGGACATAATTGATTTTTCTAGGTGTTCTACGAACATATCTATTAATAGCTTTTGCAATCATGATTATTTACCAACTCTTGACTTTTTGTCTCCTCCAGCATGAGACATAAAAACTCTTGTCGGAGAAAATTCTCCGAGTTTATGTCCGAGCATATATTCTGTTACATAAACAGGTACAAACTTTTTACCATTATGAACAGCAAAAGTAAGTCCAATCATTTCTGGTGTAATCATGGACCTTCTTGACCATGTTTTTATAATCTTTTGACTATCTTCTTCTTTTGCTTTTAGAACTTTTTTCATTAATTTATCATCAACGAAAGGTCCTTTTTTTACTGATCTTCCCATTTAAATATTACCTCTTATCCATTCCATAACCGATTCGTCTTCTTTTAACAATCATTTTGTCGGTCCTCGAATTTTTTCTAGTTTTCTTACCTATTGTAATCCAACCCCACTTAGAAACTGGGTTGGGATTACCCCTAGCAGCTTTTCCTTCTCCGCCACCATGTGGGTGATCAACTGGATTCATAGCCACCCCTCTAACTTTAGGTCTTCTTCCTAAATATCTATTTCGTCCAGCTTTTCCAATAACTATTTGATTATTTTTTTCATTTCCAATTTTTCCTATTGTAGCTCTACAATTTGAGCGAATATATCTAGTTTCACCAGAACTTAATTTCACCATAACCAATTCTGATTCCTTTCCTAGGACCTGGGCGAAACTTCCAGCTGACCTTGCTAGCTTTCCACCGTTACCTGGTGAAAGCTCAATGTTATGTATTACTGATCCTTCAGGAATGTTTGACAAAAGAAGAGTATTTCCAGTTTTTATTTCTGTTTTATCTGATGAAATAATAGTATCTCCCACTTTTAAATCAGAAGGGCAAAGAATATATCTCTTTTCTCCATCTTTGTAATTTATCAATGCAATTCTTGCTGTTCTATTTGGATCATATTCAACGGTTTTCACAATTCCTTGAACATTAAATTTATCTCTTTTGAAATCAATTAATCTATATAAACGCTTATGGCCTCCTCCTCTACTTTTAGAAGTTATTCTTCCATTATTATTTCTGCCTTTTTTCCTATGGCTTGAAACAAGAAGTGGTTTATATGGTGATGATGATGTTATTTCATCATAATCTGCACTTGTCATAAATCTTCTTCCAGGACTGCTTGGCTTATATTTTTTTATACCCATACTAAACTCCTTGAATTATTTCAATAGCTCCTTCTTTGAGTGTTACAAAAGCTTTTTTTTGTTTTGACCTACTACCTACTAATCTTCCACCTTTAGATACTTTCTTTCCTGGTTTAATAGAAGTTCTTACTTGTTTAACTTTTACATTAAAGAATTTTTGTATTGCATCACGGATTTCATTCTTAGTGCTTTTAGGATTAACTTCAAACACGTAACATTTTTGTTCATTCATGGTTGCTATTTTTTCAGTTATTAAAGGTTTAATTATTACATCTGAAACATACTTCTTCATTATTTTATCCTTTCAATTAAATTAGATAGAGTTGTTTTGTCAATAAGAATAGAATTAAAATTTAATAAATCATAGACATTAACCCCTTTAGATTGAACCAATTTAATACTTCTAAGATTCCGCGTCGCAAGAACAAGATTGTCATTTTCTTCGTCTGTTATTAGAAGAATTTTATTTGATAATTTCAATCCATCGATTTTTGCTATCAAATTTTTAGTTTTATGATTGCTTAATTTAAAATTATCAATAATTGTAAAAGCATCTTGTTTGATTTTGTAAAAAATAGAATGAAGCAATGCCATCTTCCTTACTTTTTTTGGAACTTTAATGCTCCAATCCTTAGGTGTAGGTCCAAAAATCACACCTCCACCTCTCCATATTGGAGATGTTCTTGTTCCAGCTCTAGCATTTCCAGTACCTTTTTGTTTAAAAGGTTTCTTGTTACTGCCTGCAACTAAGGCTCTGTTTTTAGTTGAAGCTGTACCTTGTCTTTTCTTTAATAATTGCCATCTTACGACTTGGCTAATCACTTTTCTATTAATTTGAATATTTTCATCTATTTCAAAAATATATTTATCAATTTTTTTATTATTCAAATCAACAATATTTAAATCCATTATCCTTTCCTCGTATGATTAACAAACACTAAAGAACCATTAGATCCAGGGACCGATCCTTTCAAGAATATAATGTTTTCATTTAAATCAATTTTAATTACTTTTAAACCTTGAGTAGTAGATAATTTTCCACCATATCTACCAGGCATTTTTCTTCCTTTCCATACTCTAGCTGGATAGGCCGCATTCCCTATAGATCCACCAGATCTTTGATTTTGAGGTGTCCCATGAGTATGGCTAAGTCCTGAAAAATTATGTCTTTTAATAACTCCTGCAAAACCTTTTCCTTTTGATTTAGAAGTTACATCTGCAAAGTCACCTGGTTGGAAAATATTTGCTTTAATTTCAGTTCCAGGCTTAATTTCAACTTCAGGGTTTAATAAATCAAATTCTTTAATATGTTTTATTGGTTTAACGTTTAATTTAGAAAAATAAGATAATTTAGATTTATTAAGTGATGAAGGTTTTGCTTCTATGTAACCAACTTTTAAAGAAGTTTTAGAATTTTTAACTTTCTTCTCAAGTGCTAAACATGGTCCTAGCTTTACGACAGTTGTTGGTATGATTTCTCCATCATCCATAAGAGTTTGTGTCATTCCTAATTTGGTTCCCATTAAACCACTTAGTTTAATATCAGGTAAATCATCTTTTTCTTCTTGTTTAGGCTCTTCTGGTTCAGATACTTCTTGTACATCCGCTTCTGCTTTAGCTTCTTCTTTTGTAGATTCATCGGCTTTAGCTTCTTCTTTTACTTCATCTTGTGATGTTTCTTTTGCTTTAGCTTCTTCTTGTGGAACTTCTTCATTAGAAGAATCCTGAACAGAAACATCTTTATTCTTTTTTTCTGAAGCTTTTTTTTCTAGTTTTTCGTTTTTGTCTGACATTTATTCACCCTGTAGTTTAATTTCTACCTCTACACCAGAAGCTAAATCTAGCTTCATCAACGAATCAATTGTTTGTTGTGTAGGTTCGAAAATATCCACAAGGCGCTTATGCGTTCTTATTTCAAAGTGCTCACGTGAGTCTTTATAAACATGAGGTGCTCTAAGAACACAAGTTCTAGAAATATGAGTGGGTAATGGTATCGGACCTGCAACCTTTGCTCCCGTCCTTTTGACGGTATCAACAATATCGAAAGTTGATTTGTCTAAAAGTCTATGATCAAAAGATTTAAGCTTTATTCTGACTTTTGGTGCGGTTTCCATAAATCTCCTTATTCGTTAATCTTTGTTATAACTCCAGCTCCTACAGTTCTTCCACCTTCTCTGATAGAGAACTTTAAGCCGTCTTCCATGGCTACAGGAACTATTAATTCGACATCCATAGTTGTATTATCTCCGGGCATTACCATTTCAACACCTTCACCTAATTCGATGGAACCGGTAACATCCGTTGTTCTAAAATAAAACTGTGGTCTATATCCTTTGAAGAATGGAGTATGTCTTCCACCTTCTTCTTTTTTTAATACATATACTTCTGCACTAAATTTTTTGTGTGGTTTGATTGATCCAGGAGCACATAAAACTTGTCCTCTTTCAACATCATCTTTTTCTATTCCTCTTAAAAGTACCCCAACGTTATCGCCTGCTTCTGCATAATCAAGAATCTTTCTAAACATTTCCAAGCTTGTTGCAGTAGTTTCAACTGTATCTTTAATTCCTACGATTTCTATTTTGTCACCAGAATTAATCTTTCCTTTTTCAACTCTACCTGTTACAACAGTTCCTCTTCCTGAAATAGAAAAAACATCTTCAATGGCTAAAGAGAAAGGCTTATCTAGAGCTCTTTCTGGCTGAGGTATCCATTCATCTACTTTTGACATCAATTCTAAAATTGACTCTTCTCCTGTTTTCTTATCTCCACCTTCCACAGCTGCTAAAGCTGAACCAGCAATAATTGGTGTATCATCACCTTCGAAACCATATTCATTTAGAAGTTCTCTAATCTCTAATTCTACCAATTCTACTAATTCTGTGTCTCCACCTAATTGATCAACTTTATTTAGATAAATTACTATTCTAGGAACACCAACTTGTCTGGCAAGTAAAATATGTTCTCTAGTTTGAGGCATAGGTCCATCTGTTGCACTTACAACTAAAATAGCTCCGTCCATTTGAGCAGCTCCAGTAATCATATTTTTAACATAGTCAGCGTGACCAGGACAGTCAACGTGAGCATAATGTCTTGAATCAGTTTCATATTCTACATGGGCTGTATTAATTGTAATACCTCTTTCTTTTTCCTCAGGTGCATTATCTATATCAGCATATGACATAACTTCTCCACCCCCAGATTTTGATAATGTTAGAGTGATTGCCGCAGTTAATGTAGTTTTTCCATGGTCAACGTGACCAATAGTTCCTATATTAACGTGAGGCTTATTTCTCTCATATTTAGCCTTAGACATGTGTCTTTTCCTCCTGCAAAAAAGTAATTAAACTTCTTTTAATTTCAACTCCTCATAGATGTTTGCTGGAACATCACTATAAGTCGAAAACTCCATTGTAAATGTAGCACGACCTTCTGTCAAGGACCTTACATCAGTAGCATATCCAAACATCTCAGATAGGGGAACTTCTGATTGAACACCCTGTAATTCGCCTCTTAATTCAGTGCCTTGCACTTTACCTCTTCTAGAACTTAAATCTCCTATAACTGATCCCATGAAATCTTCAGGAACTACTACTTCTACCTTCATTATAGGCTCTAATACAACTGCATTAGCCTTTTTAACTGCATCTTTAAAAGCAAGTGATCCTGCTATCTTAAAAGCCATTTCTGAAGAATCAACGTCATGAAAAGATCCATCATACAAGGTAACCTTTACATCAACTACCTCATATCCTGCAACTACTCCACCTTGCATAGCTTCATGTATGCCTTTTTCAACAGCTGGGATAAATTCCTTAGGTATTGCTCCACCTTTAATTTGATTTACAAATTCAAATCCTCCTCCGGTATCTAGAGGTTCTATTTTAATTTTTACATGACCATATTGTCCCTTTCCACCAGTTTGTTTAATATATTTTTGTTCTGCTTCGCTAGAATTTCTAATTGTCTCTCTGTATGCAACTTGAGGTGCTCCAACATTAGCTTCAACACTAAATTCTCTTTTGAGCCTGTCTACAATTATTTCTAAATGTAATTCACCCATGCCGGATATTATTGTCTGATTAGTTTCATGATCTACTTTTACTTTAAAAGAAGGATCCTCAACGGCCAACTTGTTCAAAGCTACACCTAATTTTTCTTGATCTGCTTTTGTTTTTGGTTCAATTGCTACGGAAATAACTGGGTCAGGAAAATTTAAACTTTCTAAAACTACAGGATTTGATTTGTCACACAGAGTTTCTCCGGTATAAGTATCTTTTAACCCAACTGCTGCTGCTATATCTCCAGCTGCAACCGATGAAATTTCTTCTCTTTTGTCAGCATGCATTTTTAAAAGACGACCTATTCTTTCCGTTGAACCTTTCCTAGGATTGAATACAGCTGTTCCAGAACTTAATACACCAGAATATACTCTTATATAAGTTATTGTTCCAACAAAAGGATCTGTCATAATTTTAAAAGCTAATGCAGACAAAGGTTCATTATCGTCAGCCTTTCTTTCTAATATCTCTTCATCATTATCTGGGTTTACTCCTTTTACAGGAGGTATATCGATAGGTGATGGCAAATATCTAACAACAGCATCTAAAAGTAATTGAACACCTTTGTTCTTAAAAGCTGAACCACACAAAACTGGAACAATTTGAAGATGAATTGTTTGCTTTCTAATGGCATCAATAAGCCTTTCTTTTTCTATATCTTTTCCATCTAAATAATCTTCCATAATAGATTCGTCATTATCAGAAATAAGTTCTAGCATTCCATCTCTTGCTTCCTTACTTTCTTCAAGAATTTCTTCTGGTATATCAATAAGTTGAAACTTTGCTCCTAATGAATCTCCATCCCAAATAGCTAATTTCATTTCAATTAAATCTACAATCCCTTCAAATAAATCATTTTTAAAATATGGGATATGGAGCTTAACAGGGTTTGAATTCAACCTATCTTTTATTTGATCATATGTTCTCTGAAAATTAGCTCCCGTTCTATCCATTTTATTTACAAAACACATTCTTGGAACACCGTATCTGTCAGCCTGTCTCCATACAGTCTCTGACTGAGGTTCTACACCACCAACGCTATCGAAAACAACACATGCTCCATCCAAAACTTTTAATGATCTCTCAACTTCTATTGTGAAATCAACGTGACCGGGTGTGTCTATAATATTTATGTCATGCTCATCCCAAGAACATGCAGTTGTAGCCGAAGTTATAGTTATACCTCTTTCTCTTTCTTGTTCCATCCAATCCATAGTTGCAGCACCATCATGAACCTCTCCAATTTTATAATTTTTTCCAGTATAAAAAAGAATTCGTTCAGTCGTAGTAGTTTTGCCCGCATCTATGTGTGCAACAATCCCTATATTTCTAACTTTATTAAGATCTTTACTCATTAGATTTCTACCATCGATAATGTGAGAAAGCTCTATTTGCTTCCGCCATTTTTAAAGTATCTTCTTTTTTCTTTGCTGCTCCACCTTTGTTTTCTTTGGCATCCATAATTTCTGATGCTAATTTTAAAGACATACTTTTGCCTTCGCGTTTTTTCGCAGCAGTTATAATCCATCTTATAGCAAGAGATTCTTTTCTAGAAGACCTTACTTCAACTGGAACTTGATAAGTTGCGCCTCCAACTCGTCTTGAACGCACTTCTACAGAAGGTTGTATATTTTTAAATGCTTCTTGAAAAATTTCGTAAGGGTCTGATTTTGTTCTTTCTTTAATTATTTCAAAAGATTCGTAAAAGAGATTTTCTGCAATACTTTTCTTTCCATCATACATTAGGGAGTTAATAAATTTGGTTATTGCAGAACTATTATATTTTATATCCGGGTCTGCTTTAGGTTTTTTTGTGGGTCCTTTTCTTGCCATAATTTATTTTTTCCTAATTGGATTTTGGTTTTTTGGCACCATATTTGGATCTCGATTGTTTTCTTCCCTCAACACCAGTTGTATCAAGTGATCCTCGTACGATATGATATCTAACCCCTGGTAAGTCCTTAACTCTTCCGCCTCTAATTAAAACAACAGAATGTTCTTGAAGCTGATGACCTTCGCCAGGAATATAACCTGTAACCTCAATTCCATTAGTCAATCGCACTCTTGCTACTTTTCGTAATGCAGAATTAGGTTTTTTTGGTGTAGTTGTGTAAACCCTTGTGCAAACTCCTCTCTTCTGAGGATTATTCTGTAACGCTCTTGATTTACTCTTTTCTTTCTTTGTAAACCTTGAGTGTCTTATCAATTGACTTATAGTTGGCATATGAACCTCATAATTAATTTCTTTGAATATGCCACAGTTTGGTACTATGTCAAGGAGTTTTAGGATTTCTACTAAGTCCCTTTTTTCCAATATCATTTCTATAAGCTAAGCTGGTAGTATCAATTTTAGAAATAGCTTTGTAAGCCAAGTTTATTGCTCCTGATAGTGTTTCATGTTCAGATGTAACGCCTAATACTCTTCCTCCTACAATTAAATAGTTATCATCTTTCAATTCTGTTCCGGCATGAAATATATATACACCTTCTTCTTGGAATTTCTCAAGATTAGATATAACACCATTAGTAGATTTCTCCGGATAACCCTTCGAAGCTAAAACCACTGTAACGGAAGAAGTCTCTTTCCATTCTAAATTATATGTAGAAAGATTCTGGGTTGAAGTCTTATAAAACAAATCAAAAATGTCTGATTTCATTCTATATAATAAAGGTTGTGTTTCTGGATCACCAAAACGACAATTGAATTCAACAACACTTGGGATTTTGTTTTTTATCATAAGTCCAATATATAAAATGCCGGTATAATTAATTTTATCTTTCTTGAATCCTTCAAATACAGGATTAACTATATTGTTCATAATGTTTTGTTTTGTTTCATCATCAATAATTGGTGCTGGTGAATAAGCTCCCATACCTCCTGTATTAGGACCGAGATCTTGATCAAGAAGTCTTTTATGATCTTGTGATGAATCAAGAGGCAAAATATTAACACCATCTGTGAAAACAAAAAAAGAAGCCTCTTCTCCTTCTAGAAAACTTTCTATGACAACTTTTTCACCTGATTTAGAAAATATTTTATCTTTCATTAAAAAAATTAAAAATTCTTCAGCTTCGTTAAAATTGTTACAAACTCTAACACCTTTTCCTGATGCAAGACCATCGGCTTTTATAACAAGAGGATAATTATTTTTTTCGATAAAATCATATGCTTTATCAAAATCAGTAAATGTTTCAAAAGTTGCTGTTGGAATCTTGTGTCTCTTCATAAAAAGTTTAGAGAACTCCTTGCTTGATTCTAATTGAGAAGAATATTTATCAGGGCCAAAAATCAAAAGATTATTTTTTCTAAACAAATCTACAATACCTAATGATAATGGCTTCTCGGGGCCAACAATTGTTAAATCAATTTTTTCTTTCAAAGCAAATTTCAGTAATCGTTCAAGATCATCTGATTTTATTTCAACGTTTTTTGCAATCTTAGATATTCCACCATTGCCAGGTGCGCAAAATAAACTTCTAACATTTTTATTTTCTGATATTCCCCAGCATATTGCATGCTCTCTTCCACCTGATCCTACAACTAAAACTTTCATTAGATAAACTTTTTCTTAATTTCACTGAAATATATCAAACTAAATATTCCACCAGAAACTAGTAAAGCGATGCTATCAATTAGTATTTCAATACGAGTAAATTTTAGATATTCTGTTGGAAGTAAAAAATAACTACTGATAAATATTATTGTAATTACCACAAACAATCTTCTACTAATATCTTTATAATTCAATAGAAAATAAAGATTAATAAAGTAAATTACTGCCAATATTAACAATAGGACTTCCCAAAAATAGTATTGACTATAATCTAAGCTTGGAAGAGAACTGCCTGGATGAACAAGAGCAATGACCATTCCTAAAAACATAAAAACATATTCTGAGTAAATTAAAGTTTTAAAATAGTTTTCTATATTCATAGCAAAAAACCTAAATTATTATACCACTGTTACAACTTTAGCTAAATTTCTTGGTTGATCAATTGGCAACTTTTTTAAGTTTGCCAAATAGTAAGATAAATACTGTAATGGAACTGTAAACATAATGGGTAAAAAATATTCTTCTACATTTGGTATTTCAATATATTTAATCTTCTTTAAAAATTTCTTTTCTATTTTTTTTAAATTCTCGGCAGTTGAAAGTAGGAGTATTTTATTTGTTCTTGTACTAGTTTCATACATATTGGTTATTTCTTTTAAAATTGATTCATTATCATTAGACAATAAGTAAATAACAGGAAAATTAGGTTCCAGTAAAGCTATAGGTCCATGTTTCATCTCTGAAGAAAGTGCAGCTTCCGCATGTATATATGAAATTTCCTTTATCTTTAAAGCTGCTTCCAATGCAACTGGATAAGTATAGTTTCTTCCTAGGATAAAAATATTATTTGATTTGTAAAAACTTTTTGCTATTTCCTTGATGTTCTTTTCCAAATTGAATAATTTAGTAAAATTCTTTTTAAAATTAGAATATTTTATTCTATGATAATTTTTAGAAAAAATAATAGAAAGAAAATATAAAAACAAAAGCTCAACAGTGAAGGTCTTTGTTGCTGCTACTCCCTTCTCTATTCCTAAATTCAAATTTAAGTTATATTTCGTATTTTTAACTATTCTAGAGTCCGAATTATTAACTATTGAAATAGAATTTTTAAAAAACTTAGCATTAGACTCTAACAAGTTGCAAGTATCTGCGGTTTCTCCTGACTGTGAAATAAATATATATAGAACTTTTGAATTATTTTTGTGGAAATAATTGAAATCAGAGGGAGAATACACATGAGTAGGTATTTTTGAAATCTGCTCAAAATAATATTTTCCGAGCATCCCAGCATTAAAAGAAGAGCCACATCCAATTATAACAATCTCTGATGGTTTATTGATTTTAGTTAAATATTTTTTTATTTTATTGAAAGCATTAAAAGTTTTTGGAATTAATAATCGCTGAGAACGTATCTCATTATAAGTTATAGATTTATTTTCTTCCTTATTCATTACTTCATTATTTGAAGATTCTTTATAACTAGCCATTTTAATATTCTTGATTTTCATATTTTTATCAAAGCATTTAAAATTATTATCTTTAATCTCAATGATTTCTTCATTATTAAAGTAATAGTATTTATCAAGATTGTTTTTCATTGCATTAGTGTCAGAAGAAAATAGATATTGATCATTTTTTCTTATTCCAAAATAAAGTGGTGTTTTGTTTTTATAAGCAATTAACAAGTCTGGAATATCCTTGTGAACACAGAGGAAAGCATTTGAGCCTTTAATTATTTTTCCCACTTTAAATACTGCTTTAGCCAAAGAACCTTCTTTCTTCAGGTAATAAGAAATAAGATGTGCTAGAATTTCTGTATCTGTTTCTGATTTAAACTTATTTCGTTTCAATATATTGCTAGATTTAAGCTCATCATAATTCTCAACTATGCCATTATGAACCAAAACAATATCTTTATAATTATGAGGATGGCAATTTTTTATTGATGGTTTACCATGGGTAGCCCATCTAGTATGTCCTATTATCAAAGAAGTATTTATATTTTTTTTTAATTTTATCTCTAAATCTTTTATTTTTGATACTGTTTTTACAATATTTAGATTATCTTTCTGAAAATAGGCAACACCAGCTGAATCATAACCTCTATATTCTAGTTCTCGTAAAGATTGAAGAAAATACGAAGGCTTAATAATTTCTTTTGAATAGATACTAAAGATTCCGCACATGCTATTTTTTCTTCTTTCTTTTCCAATTTGAAATATGTTTTTCTTTAACCCTAGAGACGCCTAAAGTATTAGGTGGTAAGTCAGAACTGATGACCGATCCGGCACCTGTAGTTGAATTCTTACCTAACTTTACAGGAGCAATTAACATACTATCACTTCCAACAAAAACATTATCTTCAATTATAGTTTCATATTTAGCGAAACCATCATAATTGCAGGTTATTGTACCTGCACCGATATTTACATTGTTTCCGATTGTTGCATCACCAACATAAGAAAGATGGGGAACTTTTGATTTATCTTTAATATTGCTCTTTTTAAGTTCAACAAAATTTCCTACTTTGACATTATTTTTAATATTGTTTCCGGGTCTTAAATTTGAAAAAGGTCCTATCTCAGCTTTTGAACCTATCTTGGATTCTTGAATTGAAGTAAAAGGTTTAATAATACTCTGTTTACCTATTGATGAATTATTAATGTAGGCATTTCCTTCAATAACTACGTTCTCTTTAATTTCTGTACTACCTCTAAGAATTACATTAGGACCAATATAAACATTTTTACCAATTTTTACTTCAAAATCTTTTTGAAAAGAATTAGGATCTTTTAAAAAAATATTATTTTTTATACATTCTTCATAAACGAACATCTTGTCGATATCATGAGCATTTTTATAATCATAAAAAGTATTAATATTAATAAACTTTCTTTCATCTTGAATCGGAATAGAATTAACCTTTAAAGAATTTCTTGCAAATATATTTACTATATCTGTTAGATAATATTCTAAATTTTTATTTTTTTTGATTTTCTTAATATGGTTTGTTAATTGTGTTGAATCCACTAAATAAAGTCCTGCATTAACCTCGTTTATAAGTTTTTGTTCATTTGTACAGTCTCTTTCTTCAACAATATCAAGTATCTGATTGTCATTATCTCTTAGAATCCTTCCATATCCTTTAGGATTTTTAGGAAATGAAGTTGCAATAGTTAAAGAGGATTTATTTCGATAAAAAAACGATAGAGACTTCTTAATAGTTTGAATGTCAACAAAAGGAGTATCACCGTTCAGAATAAGTACTGTTGATTTTTTATCTAATGAACCAATCGCGGCTTTAACAGCATGGCCAGTTCCTAGCTGATTTTTTTGTAAAACAAATTTTACATTTTTGTATTCAAGAGAATTTACCAGATTAGTTACCAAAGAACTTTTAAATCCTGTTACAATGATTATTTTTTTTGGGTTTAATTTGTTTAAATTATATAAAGACCTTTCTATTAAAGTTTTTCCATTAATAGGAAGAATAACCTTAGGTAGGTTGAATTTTAATCTTGAGCTCTTTCCTGCGCAAAGGAGAACAATATTAAGATTTTTAATATCCATTTATTTAAAAAGGAACATCGTCATCTTTTGATGAATTATCAATCTCAAAATTATCTAGAAAGCTTTCATCATTATTTCCCTGACTTGCTCCTCCGGACTTAGAGTCTATAAATTCAAAATTATTAACTATAACTTCTGTAATATATTTTTTTTGGCCAGAACTTTCATCGTCCCACGAACGAGTTTCCAATCTGCCTTCCAAATAAATTTGACTACCCTTTTTAAAATATTTCGCTAGGTTTTCAGCAGTTCTACCAAAAGCAACACAGCGGTGCCAGGAAGTTCTATCTTCCCAGTCTCCTGATTGATTTTTAAATCTAGAATTTGTAGCAACCCTAAGAGTAGCGGTGGGAACTTGCTGAGCAGCAGTAACTCCAGTTTCAGGGTCAGCACCTAGTCTTCCTAGTAAAATAACCTTGTTTACATTACCCATTTTTTTATTCTATCACTTAAATTATCAAAGTAAAACCTAGCTAGAAATTGTTTATTTTTTTTAATTCATTTATAAACATGTAAAGAATTTTGCCGGTCATTCCCCATATGTTATAGCCCTTATAATTAAAAACATAATCTTGATATTCTTGATTATATTTTTCGGTTGTTCTTTTGCTGTTTATAGACAATTCTAGCAATATCTTTAAATCAATCCAAACGGTGTCAACGACTTCTTCTTGATTGAGATTAATTTTAACTGTTGGATTTTTTAAAAAGAAAATATATGGTGAAACAATTAAATGATTTGATTTTGGATTTACAGGTCTATAATCACTAAATTGTCCAAGAAATAATCCATCTTTCTTTAAATCTATACCTATTTCTTCATATGTCTCTCTAATAGAAGTATCAAGTCCAGTTTTGTCAATTTTTTCATTAATTCCACCCGGAAATGCCATGTGACCAGAAAAGTTATCATATTCTCTTTCTGATCTTTTAATAAACAATATCTCGTAAATTTCTTCGTGATTCCTAATTATTATTGCTACAGAAGATAAAATTGAATTTTTATCTCTAGCATTATCATTTTTGAAATAAATTTCTTGAAAAAAAACTCTTAGTTTTTCAATAAAAGCAGAATCTGAGGAAAGATTCATGATAACAACACATTAATCTTTTTTTTGGGTAGAAGAAATTTTTTCTTCGGCAATCTCTCTAAGAGCTAAAACTACAGGCTTATTATCTTCATCGGATAAAGATTTTTCCCCTTCATATATTTTCTTAGCTCGCTTCATAGCTGCAACAGATAATTCAAATCTGTTATTTATTCTTTCTAAGCAATCTTCAATTGTAACTCTGGCCATAAAAAAGTCCTTATAAATATTTAATTGTATTGTATAGTGAATATTAATGAAATCAATAATAAGTGAAATTAAATTTGATAAAAATGGTCTTGTGCCCATACTTGTTCAAAATGAAGCCGATGGTGAAATTCTAATGTTTGCCTTTGCCAACTTAGAAGCTGTAAAGAAATCAGTAGAAACCGGATATGCTCATTTTTGGAGTAGAAAGAGGAAAGATCTATGGAAAAAAGGTGAATCTTCAGGAAATGTAATGCTAATAAAAAATATACTTATTGATTGTGATGAAGACTCCCTAATCTACTTAGTAAATCCAAATGGTCCTGCTTGTCATACCGGAGAAAGAACTTGCTTCTATAGAGATATTAATAACCAACCTGAATATTCTTCAAATATAAAAAGCAATATAGCAAATAAGGTCTTTGAAGTGCTTAAATCAAGAAAAAAAGATTTGTATAACGAATCCTCATATACCTCATCATTGTTTAGAGAAGGACTAAAAAAGATACTAGAAAAAGTAGATGAAGAATCAAAAGAGTTTATAGAAGCTTCTGAAGAAGGAGATAAAGAAAAGATTATCTATGAATGCACTGATCTCTTGTTCCATATGATGGTAGCAATTGCTGAACAAGATATTGAACCTGCTGATATATACAAAGAGCTAAACAAAAGATTTGGAAAGAAAAAGAAAGATTACACCTTGGATGAATGAAAATAATCGAAAAATAATCTGGGAGATAATAACTTCAGCTGGTGATAGGTTAAAAGATAAACTACCTGAATCAGGCCTACACCCTAAAGGAAGAAATCCTTACGCTCATATACTCACTTTAATAAAAAACAAATGGGGTTGTTCTTATAAAGATATAAACGATACAGAAATAGAAACTCTAAAAAGATTTATTGAATATATAGAAAAGAACCCAAGATAATAACTATGAAAAATCTTTCTTGAGCTGTTCGCACCATCCCTGAACTCTTTCTTCGGTAAGCTCAGGTTCGTTATCATTATCTATAGCTAAACCAACAAATTTTCCATCTTTCTCTGCTTTAGAATAGTCATAAGCGTAGCCATCTGTAGACCACAAACCAATTGTTGTACCACCCTTAGATGTTATTTTCTCTTCTAAAATTCCCAAAGCATCTAAGAATGTTGCAGAATAAATCTGTTGATCACCACATCCAAAGTAAGCTACCTGTTTTCCGGAAAAATCAATATTATCTAAATCATCAAACTTATTTCTCCAGTCTTCCTGTAAAAGACCTATGTCCCATGTTGGACAACCGATAATGATTTTATCAAAATCATTCATTTTCTCTAAAGGCTCTTTGTAAATATCAAAAATTTCTATCTCAAATTCATCAAGATTATCATTTATTAAATCTGCTACTTCTTGAGTTGCAGCACTAGTAGTTCCATAAAAAAGTCCGATTTTCATAATAAACTCCTAAAAAAATATAGACCTCAGAGGTCCATAATAAATATATCTATAGAAATAAAAAAATCAATTCAACTTAAAAAATCTAAAGTAACTTCTGTTTACCTTTATCAGTGTACTGATGTTTGTATCTATTATCAGCTTTAATATTATGCGGTTTGTCTTTATCTTCTACATATTCACCAAGCTGGACCTTGCCTTGAATTCCTTTAGGTAAATCTTTCATACCAGGAGGCTTAGGAGGATTTGTTGACAAATCTTGAGTGTACGAGAATGAAGAAATCACTCGCTCTATATCTTTATTTTTGCATCCACATTCACATTTAACTTTTTTCTCATCTTCTTTATCTAAGATTAATTCTGAAAATCTAAATGGATCGGTATAATATAAAACTAAAATTTTTCCATCGTTTATGTATAAATCTATTTCTATAGAATTATCCTCTCTGGTTCCTGATGAATTTAAAGACTTTTCCTTATCTAGGTCATATAGCTGGATTCCTTTAATGTTCTTATATTTTTTTAGTATAGCAGGTAAAGATTTACCTTTATTCTTTTCTATCTCTTTATGTGCAGTAAGAATCTGATTCTTGCACTTTTTACATTCAAACTCATATAATGGCATTAAAATCTCCTAATCTGAACCGTAAGATCCATCTCCTTGCGAACTCCCAAAATATTGGTTCAAGTAATCTTGCCCTACATATGATGAGGCTACTTCTTCATCTTTCATTATTTTATAATCTTTATGCCATTGAATAGGATCGCCAGGTCTAGGAGCTCTATCGTTTAGACCACCACGCTTCTCGAAAATAGCTTTAAATGGAGAAAATATTCTAACTACATTTTTGCATTTTGAATTATTAGGACATTCAACGTTATCTTGACTTTCATCTTGAAAAAACAATTCATCGAATCTCCAATCTTTTAATTCTATGTATAGAAATTTCTTTTCGTCAATTTTATATCGAAATCTTCTCACGCCCTTTTCACCTTCTTTCCCAGCAGAAAAGATTTTCTTGTCGTTTTTTGGGTTAAAAACTTCTATATATAAAAAATTACTATTATTTTTAACTAACTTTGTCGCATTAGTTTTATCTAATTTTTTAACTAAACCGTCAATCCCCTTATTGCAAGAGGTCATACAGTCTCTACATTCAAATTCATATACAGGCATAAAAGCTCCACTTTAAATAAAATATAATTTGATTAATATAACGGATATGAGCGAGTTTGTTAAATATCAAGATATTGACCATGTAAGAATAATAAGAATAGATAGGCCAGACAAAAAGAATGCTGTAAACGATGAAATGCTTATCAGAATATCGAACCTTATTGAAGAAGTTGATGGTAATTCGGCTATTAAATGCGTAATCATTACTTCAATAACAGATAAAATTTTTTCCTCTGGTTATGATATTTCCTCTGAAAATGAAGATACAAAAGAAAATATTTTAAAAGTCAATATAATAGATTACTCACCCACTGAAAATTCATTTCAAAGGATGTCGAGAATTTTAAGAAATTCTGAGAAAATTACAATTGCTGCAATTAATGGTGACATCTATGGAGGAACATTAGAAATTCTATTAAATTGTGATTTCAGATTTTTCTCAGAAGATAGTATTTTTTCAATACCACCTGTCAAACTAGGAATAGTTTACAATTACTATGGAATAAGAAATTTTATCAATAAAATTGGAGTTCTGAATACAAGAAAAATCTTTTTAACTGGTGATAAGTTTAATTCGAAAGAAGCTAAAGAAATGGGAGTCGTTGACTTTGTTTCAAAAAATATTTCTATTTTGGATGATTCAATTGAATTTTCTAAAAAGTTTGTTTCTCATGCACCTCTTTCGATTTCTTCAATTAAGAAATCTATTAATGCTGTTGAAGAAAACCAACAAATTAAGAATGAAGTATACGATGAAATCAAAGCTTCAATCTTAAAGGCAATTAATAGCGATGATTACCTAGAAGGACAAAAAGCATTTAAAGAAAAAAGAAAGCCCAATTTCTCTGGGAAATAAATAGTTTATATATCAGAATAGGTAAAAGCCTTCTCCTTGCTTTTAAGCCAAGTGTTATCAATTCTAACTCGTAAATCTAAATAAACTTTGCAATGAAAAAATTGTTCAATATCTAATCTACTTTCAATACCGATCTTCTTTATCATAGATCCGGCCTTCCCTAATATGATTTGTTTATGATGAACATTCTCTACTATGATATATGCATCTATTTTTGTTACTTTTTTCTTGTCTTCTATATTCTCAATAACTACCGCAGTCCTATATGGTACTTCTTCGTAATAATTATTAAATATTTTTTCTCTTATAATTTCAGATAAATAAAATTTTTCTGGTTGATCAGTAATATAATCATCGGGCAAAATCTTTTCTTGACCAGGCAACATTGTAACAATTTCATCAATCAATAATTCAAGCCCTTCTTCTTCTAATGCACTTATCGGTATAAACTTTTCTATAAACGAAAATCTACTTTTCAAAGAATCAACAATCTTAAGAATCTTGCTCTTCTTTATTAAGTCAATTTTATTTATTACAACAAAAGATTTTTTATCTTTGACTTTATTAATAACTTCATAGTCATTTTCCGTTATTGATTTAGAACCATCAATTAAAACCATTGTTATATCAGATTCAGTTATTGCTTGAATAGATGACTGAACCATGGTTCTATTCAAAAATTTGTTAGATTTATGTATACCTGGGGTATCTAAGAAAAGTATTTGATATTCTTTTGAATTTAAAACACCTAAGATTTTATTTCTCGTAGTATTAGGTTTTTCCGAGACCGCTGATATTTTTCTACCAGTTAAAGCATTAATTAATGTTGATTTCCCAGTGTTGGGTTTTCCTAAAATAGAAATAGTTCCAGATTTAACTTTATTCATGTAATCATTTCATTATACTTTTCTTGTGCTGTTTAATAAATAAAGTTAAGATTAAATTTCTATCATGAAAACCTCTTATAGGTCTAATTATTGCGCTCAATACAATGAAAAAAATCAGGGTGAAACTGTGTCATTAACTGGCTGGGCTTCATCTGTCAGAGACCATGGTGGAGTAATATTTGTAGATTTAAGAGATAAAACAGGCATTATTCAAATAGTTTCTGATCCAAACAATTCTGAAAAATTTCATAAAATAGCTGAGGATATAAGAAACGAATTTGTAATTAGAATTTTAGGAAAAATCAGACTAAGATCGGATGGTACTGTAAATAAAAATATTCCAACTGGTAAGATAGAAGTCCTTTCTGATGAAATAGAAATTTTAAACCCATCTATCCCTACTCCTTTTCAAATAGAAGACGATATAGATACTGATGAAAATGTTCGTTTAAAATATCGATACTTGGATTTAAGAAGGCCCAATATGACCGAAAAGTTTATTCTTAAAAGTAAAACAATGATGGTTATAAGGAAATTTTTTGAAACAAATGAATTTGTTGAAATAGAAACACCTTATTTATCAAAATCTACACCAGAAGGAGCTAGAGATTACCTAGTACCAAGTAGAATCAATAAGCAACATTTCTTTGCTTTGCCACAATCACCTCAAATTTTAAAACAATTGCTTATGACATCTGGATTTGATAGATACTATCAGATTGTTAGGTGTTTTAGGGATGAAGATTTGAGATCTGACAGACAACCAGAATTTACTCAAATTGATTTAGAAATGTCTTTTGTAAAAGAAGAAGATATAATCAGTTTTGTAGAGGATTTACTTATAAATATTTTTAAAGAAATCAAAGGAATCGAAATAAGTAAACCATTTAAAAGAATTTCTTATCAGGATAGCATGGATAAATATGGTAACGATAGACCTGATACTCGTTTTGATTTGGAATTGGTTGAGATTACTGATATTTTTCAAAATACTAAATTTAAAGTATTCAAAGATGTAGTAGATAAAAAAGGGTTGATTAAATGTCTAAAGTTAACAAATTCTTCTCTATCAAGAAATGACATTGATTTGCTCACAAAATATGCACAAGAAAATGGAGCTAAAGGTCTTGCCTGGATTAAAGCACTAGAAGAAGAACTACAGTCACCGATTTTAAAATTCTTTTCTGAAGAAGAAACATCATTATTAAAAGAAAAAATGAAACTTGAACCAGGAGATATAATATTTTTTGGTGCAGGACCAGAGGATGTAGTAAACAAATATATGTCTTTAGTAAGATTAAAATTAGGTGAAGAATTAAATTTAATCAAAAATAACCAATTCAATTTTGTATGGATTACAGATTTTCCATTATTTATTAAAGATGAAAAGACTCTTACTTCATGTCATCATCCATTTACCATGCCATCAGATGGTCGAGTCAATGAATCTAAACCCTTAGAAACAAAATCATGTGCTTACGATATTGTCCTGAATGGTACTGAAATTGGTGGAGGCAGCATCAGGATACACCAAAAAGAATTGCAAGAAAAGATTTTCAAAATTTTGGGAATAAACAAAAATGAATATACTGAAAATTTTGGATTCCTACTAGATGCTCTACAATCAGGAACACCACCGCATGGAGGCTTGGCAATAGGCCTAGACAGGCTTATGATGTTTTTAACTAATTCTGACTCTATAAGAGATGTGATAGCGTTCCCTAAGACACAAAAGGCATCTTGTCTGTTATCTTCTGCTCCTACCAAAGTACATTCCGAGAAACAATTAAAAGAATTAGGAATAAATCTTATTGATGATGACGATTAATCTAATGTTAGACCTTACGTCCATAGGCTTTCATGTTCTTTACTTCTTTAATTAATAAATTTACTAAGGAACCTGGAATTAAACTTTCACCATCCAAGTTGACATCAATATAGTTTCTGGTTCTAGCCTTATTGTTTTTTTCAACAATAGCTTCCAATTCTTTTCCGATAAATCTTGAATAAAATTCTTGTTTTTTATTATCACTCAAATCTCTAAGTAATTTAGATCTTTTTGACTTAATAGTAGTAGGAATCTTATCTTCTCTTTGATTTGCCTTGGTACCTTTTCTATCAGAGTATGGGAAAACATGAAAATAATTTAATTCTGATTTTTCTAAGAAATTAAATGTTTGGTTGAATGATTTTTCTGATTCACCCGGAAACCCGGCTATTACATCTGTCCCAATGCAAGAATCAGGAATTTTGAATCTAATTTCATTTATTATTTCTTCAAATTGATTCACTTTGTATCTTCTTTTCATCTCTCTTAAGATATTGTCTTCTCCACTTTGGAGAGATATATGAAAAGAAGGACATATTTTGTCTGATTTTGAAATGAAATTTATGAGCTTTTGATCTGTATCAGCTGGATCAATTGAACTCAGCCTTATGTTTTGGATAGTAGATTTCAACTCTATTAATTCAAGTAGACTTAACAAGCTCTCGTTAATATCCTTGCCGTAGCTTGATAAATGTATACCGGTCAACACTATCTCTTCGTATCCCAAATCTTTATACTTATCAATTTTTTGTAGAACAGAATCCATTTGCATACTTCTGGACTTCCCTCTAGCAAAAGGGATTATGCAAAAAGAGCAACGATAATTACATCCATCTTGTATTTTTAAAAATGCTCTAGATCTTTTATCACGATTTTTAATCTCATAATCATGAAATTTATCTATATCAAAAATATTCGAAATTATTTTTTTTGAATTACATAAATTCTTCAAAACCTTTGGTATTAAATATTTGTTAGCATTGTCTACGACATAATCTATTGAACTTACTGTTTCTAAGTAATCTGGCTCTGTTTGAGCCAAACAACCTGTTACTAGAACTTTACAAGATGGGTTTGTTTTTTTTAATTTCTTAATATCGTTAAGAATTTGGTTGTCTGAATTATTTGTTACGGTGCAAGTATTTACTATACATAAATCAGCTGTTTTATAATTATCTAGAATTTTATAATCTGATGATAATATTGACATCATCCTATCTGTATCTACTTGATTAACCTTGCAACCGTATGTCAAAAAACAAATTTTATTGATGGACTTCATCAATCCATCCTCCACCGACTACTTTATTTTCATCATAAAAAACAATTGCCTGACCTGGGGTTATAGCCCTTTGAGGTTGATCAAAATGAACAGAAATTTTATCTTCTATAAAATTTATTTTTGCATTAGACTCCGGACTTCTATATCGGATTTTTGCTTTTAATTTATCATTTGCTAACTCTTTTGGATTAGTAGACCAATTTAGATTAGTTGCTATCAAGTCGCTTGAGTATAAATCTGTATCGTTTCCTACTACAACATCACCGTTTTTATAATTTATAGAAACTACATACAAGGGTCTATTGTTCGAAACTCCTAGTTTTCTTCTTTGTCCAATAGTAAAATTTTGAATTCCTGAATGTTCACCTAAAATTTTACCATCTACCGATTTAATATTTCCGATTTTAGGTTTTCGTTCCTTAAAATTCTTTTTGATAAAGGTCCTATAGTCATTTGCAATGAAACAAACATCTTGACTCTCTTTCTTTGATGCCACTGATAATTCAAAACCTTCAGATATTTCTCTGACTTGTGACTTTGAAAAACCACCTAATGGGAACATAAGCCTAGAAAGCTCTTTTTGCTTTAGAGAAAAAAGAAAGTAAGATTGGTCTTTAAATTTATCCACTCCTTTCTCAAGATAGTATCTGCCTGTCTGATCTTTTGAAATTTTTGCATAATGTCCAGTTGCCAAATAATCAGCACCCAAATCTAATGCTTTATTTAAAAGAAAATTAAATTTCATATATTCATTGCACATTATGCATGGGTTTGGAGTTAATCCATTATAATATTTATTGATAAAATCATTTACAACATAATTTTGGAAATCGTCTCTATAATTAACTACTGTGTGTTCTATTCCTATCTGATTAGCTGCTTGTCTAGCATCAAACACATCATTAAGTGAGCAACACCCAGTCTCACTATCGGCATAATCCCACAATTGCATTGTTATACCAGACACATCGTGACCCTGTTCTTTAAGTAACGCAGCGGTTGTCGAACTATCAACCCCTCCGCTCATTGCTACTAATATTTTAAGGCTCATGCCCTTTACTTTACCAGAATCATATCAAAAATTGAAAGTGTATTAACAATTTTGTTTATGTATTATTACAATCTATGGGGAACCTTTCTTTTGCTCTAGAAAATGGCCTTACTCGAGAAGAATATAAAACAATTATCGATAAGTTAAAAAGAGAGCCAAATAAAAATGAAATTGGTGTAATTGCCGCAATGTGGTCAGAACACTGTTCATACAAAAGTTCTAAATATTACCTAAAACAGCTTCCAACAAAAGGCAAGCATGTTCTTCAAGGTCCTGGAGAAAATGCTGGAATTATTGATATAGGTGACAATCAATGCCTTGTATTTAAAATTGAAAGCCATAATCATCCATCATTTATAGAGCCCTATCAAGGTGCAGCTACTGGAGTTGGAGGGATTCTTAGAGATGTTTTTACAATGGGTGCTAGACCAATCGCATTAATGAATTCTTTAAGATTTGGGGATCCTAAAAAAAGCATTACAAAAAGATTAATCAATGGTGTCGTATCTGGTATTGCAGGATACGGAAATTGTATGGGTATACCAACAGTTGGAGGTGAAATATATTTTGACGAATCATATAATGGCAATCCACTAGTTAACGCATTCGCTATTGGAATAGCAAAAAAAAATAAAATATTTAAAGGTAGAGCAGATGGTCCAGGAAATCCTGTTTTTTATTTAGGAGCAAAAACAGGTAGAGATGGTGTAAAAGGTGCTATTATGGCTTCAGATATTTTCGAGTCAGAAGAAAATTTAGATAGACCCACAGTACAAATAGGTGACCCATTTAAAGAGAAATTATTATTAGAAGCTTGCTTGGAACTTTTTAAAAATAAAGGAATTGTAGGAATTCAGGATATGGGTGCTGCCGGCTTAACTTCTTCTGGATCTGAGATGGCATCAAGATCTAATAATGGAATCATGCTCGATTTAGATAAAGTTCCAAAAAGAGATATGAATATTTCACCATACGAAATGTTATTATCAGAATCACAAGAAAGGATGCTGCTAGTCTTAAACAAAAAGAATAAAAATACTACTAATAAAATATTCAAAAAGTGGAATCTAGACTCAACACAAATTGGAGAAGTTATATCTAAAAGAAATTTCACTGTTAAGTATAAAAAAGAAATAGTAGTCAATTTGCCTGTATCATTACTAACCGATGATTGTCCTGTTTATAAAAGGCCTATAAGAAAACCAAAGAAATTGAAAGGTATAAAGAGAATAAATTCAGAAAACATAAAAAAAATCAAATATAGCTCTAAAGATTTATTCTTAAAATTACTTAATGATGTAAACATATGTTCGAGAGAATGGGTATATAGGCAATTTGATTACATGGTTGGGACAAATACTGTTTTGCCGCCAGGATCGGATGCAGCAATTATTAGAATTAAAGGTACAAAAAAAGCTGTTTGCTTAACAACAAATTGTAATTCTTCTTATTGCAAACTAAACCCTAGTGTTGGGGCGTCAATTTCTGTTGCAGAATCTTATAGAAACATAATTGCATCAGGCGGTAAGCCTCTAGCAATAACCAATTGTTTAAATTTTGGTAATCCTGAGAATCCGGAAATTATGTGGGAATTTTCTGAATCAATTAAAGGCTTATCAAAAGCTGCAAAAAAATTTAAAACACCCATTGTTAGTGGAAACGTTAGCTTGTACAACGAAAACAACAAAGAATCGATTTTGCCAACACCTGTGATTAGCATGGTTGGTATAATTGAAGATATAAAATTTTTAAAAAACCAATGGTTCAAAGAAGAAGATGATGACATAATGCTTCTAGGTAACCTCAAAAATGATTATGGTGGCTCTCAAGTATCTAAATATTTAGACCTAAAGTCAAAAATACTAACCCCTCCGAATCTTAATCTAGATTCTCATATAAGAGTAGATAATTTTCTTTATAAAATAATTAGAAAATTTGATATTAAATCTATTCATGATTTGTCTGAAGGAGGTTTAATGGTAGCTTTGGCTGAATCATGTTTTAATCCATCTGGATTAATAGGAGCTACTATAGATGAAAAATCATTAGGAATTTCTAATAGCTTGCAAATGTTTTCTGAAACTCAAGGATGTTATATTCTAAGTTGCAAATCATGGGAATCAAAAAAAATAGAATCTTTTGCAAAAAGAAATAATATTGATGTTAGAATAATTGGTAAAGTTGGAGGAAATAAATTTATTCTTAAAGATTCATTTTCTGCAAGTGTTAGCACGTTATTTAAGAGGTGGAGCGACTCTTTTCCTAGATAAAAAATGGATAAATTAAAAGAAGAATGTGGAGTTTTTGGTATTTTTGATACAGATGAGGCTGCACTATTTACAACTTTAGGTCTTCACTCATTGCAACACAGAGGAAAAGAAGCTGTTGGAATTGTTACTTTCGATGGAAAGAACTTTAATGGTGTTAGAGAAGAAGGACTTGTAGGTAAAACTTTTAACAAACCTGACGCAATAGCAAAACTTCCTGGCAGAAATGCAGTTGGTCATGTTAGATACTCAACAACTGGAGCGTCCACTCCGGAGAATATTCAACCATTGTTTGCAGAGTTAGCAGAAGGTGGTTTTGCTTGTGCTCATAATGGCAACCTTGTTAATGCTTCTTCAATTAGAAAAAGTCTAATTAAAAATGGAGCTATCTTTCAATCTACTTCAGATACAGAAATTATTCTTCAATTAGTTGCAAGATCTAGAGAGAAAAAAATTATTGACAAGCTAATTGATGCCCTGTCACAAATAAAAGGTGCATACTCTCTTGTGATACTAACCAATAAGAAGCTAATTGGGGTTAGAGATCCATATGGAATTAGACCATTAGTTCTAGGAGATTTAAATGGTTCCCCTGTACTTGCATCAGAAACATGTGCATTTGATATAATTGGCGCGAAATATATCAGAGATGTTGAAAATGGTGAAATTGTAAACATTACAAAGACTGGCACACATAGTGTAAAACCTTTTCCAGAAACTAAAGAAAGACCTTGTATTTTCGAAAGAATTTATTTCTCAAGACCAGATAGCATCATAGATGGCAAAACTGTATATACATACAGAAAAAGCTTAGGTGAGCAACTAGCTATAGAAAATAAAATTAATGCTGATGTTGTTGTACCCGTTTTAGACTCTGGTGTATCTGCAGGTATAGGCTTTTCTCAAAAATCCGGCATACCACTAGAATTAGGTATTATAAGAAGCCATTATGTTGGACGAACATTTATTGAACCAGCACAAAGCATAAGACAATTAGGAGTAAAATTAAAACATAGTGTTAATAGATCATGTATAGAAAACAAAAGAGTTGTACTTATTGATGATTCTATTGTAAGAGGAACAACAGCAAAAAAAATAGTACGTATGATTTTTGATGCTGGTGCAAAAGAAGTTCATTTAGGAGTTGCTTGTCCACCGATAACTCATCCTGATTTTTATGGAATTGATACACCAAATTTTGATGAACTAATAGCGTCAAAAAACGATATAAATGCTATAACAAAAATTATTGGATCAACTTCAACTTTCTTTTTATCTCTTGAAGGTACCTATAAAGCTATGGGTCACGATAAAAGAGACGATAAAAATCCGCAGTTTACGGACCATTGCTTTACTGGAGAGTACCCTATTCAACCCGAGAAATAAGATTAATTTTCTAATTGAAAAATTAAATCTTTAATCTCTAAAATTGTTGAAGAAATAGTAGTTTCCTTAAGTTTTTCTTCATTAACGATATCTTCTGGTGCTGAATCTAAAAAGCCTTTGTTCTCCAATTTTGATTTAGTTAAATTCAAAGATTTTTCTAATGAAACAAGGTCTTTATTTAACTTTAAAATTTGTTTTGAAAAGTTATGCTTACTAGATTTTTCGAAAGAAATAGAACCCGATGATGTTACATTAGATATTAATTTAAGTTCAGAATTTTCATCCAGCAAATTAAAGCTTTGTAGATTGCATAAGCTTTCAATAATAAATTTATTCTCAACTAAAAATTTATAATTTTTTGAATTAGTAGAATAGTATGCAACAATCTTGTCTTTAGGTTGTATCATAAGATTTTTTCTAAGCGATCTAACTCCATTAGTAAAATCCTTTATTAATTGAATTTCGGATTCATAATCACCTGAATAAAAATGATTTAATTTTTGTGGTAATTTTTGAAATATTTTGTTTTTTGATTCTGGTTCAATCTTTTCTTTTAGCTCTAGAGAAATAAATGGACAAAATGGATAAAGAAGATTTATAAATGAAAGATATATATTTTTCATTACGGTTTTGGAATTTGTGATAACATCCTCATCTAATTTTGTCAGAGAGATTTTATCTATTTCTATATACCAGTCACAAAATTCATCCCAAAAAAAGTGATAAATACTGTAAGCTGCTTTTTCAACTTCGCAATTTTCTAAATGATGATTATAACTAGTCAGCAGATTGTTAAATTCGTTAATAATCCATGAGTCATAAAAAGTAGTATTGCTGTAATTCGTATCATTACCTTTATTTAAAATTACAAAATTTCCGGCATTCCATATTTTATTCATAAAATTCTTGTATGGATCCAAAGATGAATTTGATAGTTTTATATCACTATGAGGAGAAATATTTGAAGATAAATAAAATCTTAATGAATCAGTTCCATATTGATCAATTAATGTTAAAGGATCTATAACATTGCCTTTTGTTTTACTCATTTTGTCACCCTTCCCGTCTCTAATAAGATTGTGTATATAAACGGTCTTAAAAGGTATTTTTTGAGTTAGTTCTAATGACATCATAATCATTCTTGCTACCCAGAAAAAAATAATATCAAATCCAGTAACTAAAATTGTAGTAGGAAAATATTTATTATAATCTTCTGATTCGTTTGGCCAACCTAAAGTAGAAAATGGCCATAGACCAGAAGAAAACCATGTATCTAAAACATCAGATTCTTGAGTAAGTTCAACTATTTCTTTATATTTTTCTTGGTATTTATTTTTTGCTTCATCAATATTTTTTGCCGCAACATACTTATCGTTTGACTTGTTTTTCCATATTGGTATACGGTGACCCCATATTATTTGTCTAGAAATACACCATGGTTGAATATTTTCCATCCATTCAAAAAAAGTGTTTTCCCAAAACTTGGGCTTAAAAATTATTTTTTTATCTTCCACAGCTTTTTTAGATTTAATAGCCATTTTTTCAACATTTAAAAACCATTGATCTTTTAATAATGGTTCAATAACTACTCCGGATCTATCGCCAACAGGAATTACATTTTTTATATCTTCTTCTTTCTCGTAAATGTCTAATTCTTTCATTAATTCAAGAACTTTTTTTCTTGCATCAAGCACAGTAAGATTTTGAAAATCCTTTGGAGTATTAGAATTTAAAGTACCGTCATCATTAAGAATATTCACTAATTTTAAATTGTGGTTTTTAGCAATCTCATAATCATTAAAATCATGTGCTGGTGTGATTTTCAAAGCACCTGAACCTTTTTCTATGTCAGCATATTCATCTTCAATCACTACAAGCTCTTTGTTTGTAAATGGACTCAAAATAGTCTTTCCAATAAATTTTTTTCTCAAATCATCTTTTGGATTAACTGCAACAGCTACATCTCCAAAAACTGTTTCTGGTCTTGTTGTAGAAACTGTAATAAAATCATTGGAATCTTTTATTCCATATTTAAAATAATAAAGTTTAGTTTTTCTTGTTTCAGATATTACTTCAAGATCCGATATAGCCGTTTTTAAATAAATATCCCAATTAACTAAAGTTTTTTCTCTGTATATTAAACCTTTGTCGAATAATCTTATAAATGCTTCATTTACTGAATTTGATAAATCATCATCTAGTGTAAATTTAATATTATTCCAAGAACAACTAAGACCTAATTTTCTTAATTGTTCAAGAATTGAATTTCCATTTTCTTTTTTCCATTCCCAAATATGATTAAGCAATTCATCTCGAGTCATATCTTTAGTCTTAATTTTTTTCTTATTTAGTGATCTCTCGACAAGCAATTGTGTTGCGATACCAGCATGATCAGTTCCGGGTGTCCATCTTACATCTAAACCATTTAAAGAATTAAATTTAACAAGAATATCTTGTATAGTTGTGTTTAAAGCATGTCCTAAATGTAAATTTCCTGTTACGTTTGGGGGAGGAATCGCAACTGAATATGTTGCCTTAGAAGAAAGAGTTGTATTTTGTGTAATTGATTCAAGCCATTTTGGCTCTATTTTTTTATGAGAATAAGGTTGACTAGAATTTTTATTTTTCTGATTCATTATACTACGTCTGTTGTACTTTGAATCTCAGTCTCCGTTTCATTAATTTCAATATCAGTATCAGAATATAAAGGTAAACCAGTTCCTGCTGGTATCAATCTACCCATAATAACATTCTCCTTTAATCCTGAGAGATTGTCTTTTTTTCCTTCACAAGATGCATCTGTTAAAACTTTTGTTGTTTCTTGGAATGATGCTGCAGAGAGCCAGCTATTTGTACTTAAAGATGCTCTCGTAATTCCTAATAGCAATGGTTCTGCTTGGGCAGGTTTTCCTCCATCTGCTACTATCTTTTCATTTGTTTTACGAAAATCATTTTTCTCTACCGCTTCACCTATAAGCATTGTAGTATCACCGCTATCTACAACCTTTACTCTTCGTAGCATTTGTCTTGTAACTGTTTCAATATGCTTATCATTAATTCTAACACCTTGCAATCTATAGACATCTTGTATCTCATCAACGATATATCTTGCAAGCTCCTCTTCACCTTTAATTCTTAGAATATCATGTGGATCAGGAGGACCATCTACTATCTGGTCTCCAACATTTATTCTCTCACCTTCTCTTACCAGAATGTGTTTTGCTTTTGGCACTAAATATTCGACAGCTTGTTCTTCGCCTACATCTGGCGTTACTATAATTCTTTTTTTAGATTTTATATCTTTGCCAAATGAAACAACTCCTTCTATTTCTGAGATAATCGCAGGATCTTTTGGTGGTCTTGCTTCAAAAAGCTCTGCAACTCTAGGAAGTCCGCCCGTTATATCTTTTGTTTGAGCTCTCTGAGTTGCTAAAGTTGCAAGGAAGTCTCCGGGTTTTACTTTTTCATCTCTATCTTTTCTTATCTCAGCACCTTTTGGCAAAGGATATTCAAGTCTTTCTCCACTTTTTGTTACAAGTATTAAAGCTGGATTAAGTTTTTGGTCTTTAAAAGGTATAACTTCTTTTATAAGTAATCCTGTTGCTTGACTTTGAGTTTCTCTTAAAGAAACATTTGTTTCTAAATCTTTATATTCAATCTTTCCTGCTTCTTCAGCAATAAATGGATAAATTGTTGGGTCCCACTCTGCTAAAGAACTACCCTTTTTAATTTTCTCCCCATCTTTAAAATATATTTTTGCTCCTACATTAACAGGGTATCTTTCTAGTTCTAAAGAATTATCAGGATTTTCAATGATTATTTCAGCAGCTCTACTTGTACAAATATTATGGCCAACCGCTTTTACAAAATTCATATCTAAATATTTTATTCTTCCATTATTCTTGGCTTCATGTCTTGATTGTTCAACTTTTGCTACTCCACCAATATGGAACGTTCTCATAGTTAACTGTGTACCTGGCTCCCCAATTGATTGAGAAGCAATAATTCCTACTGCTTCACCTATATCTACTAATTCTCCATTTGCAAGATTTCTACCATAGCACAAAGAGCAAACTCCTCTATCTGATTCACAAGTTAAAACTGATCTAATTTTAATTTTTAAAGAACCAGGAATTGAATCAATCCTCTTCGCAATTGATTCATCAATTTCTTTATTCCTCGACACAATCAAATCTCCTTCAATAGGATCATCAATATCTTCCGCCGCAATTCTTCCAAGTGTTCTATCACCTACGCTTGCAACTACTTCTCCACCCTCAACTAATTGAGTAACATCTAAACCATTAGTAGTACCACAATCAAGTTCAGTAACCATTACATCTTGAGTAACATCAACTAGCCTTCTTGTTAGATATCCTGCATTAGCAGTTTTTAAAGCAGTATCCGCAAGTCCCTTTCTAGCTCCATGAGTTGATATGAAATATTGTAGAACTGACAAACCTTCTCTAAAATTAGAAGTTATTGGTGTTTCAATAATTTCCCCAGAAGGTTTTGCCATTAGTCCCCTCATTCCTGCAAGTTGTCGAACTTGTGACTGACTACCTCTAGCTCCTGATTCAACCATCATAAAAATAGGATTTTTACTTGGTGATTTATGTTCTTCATCTGTATTATCTGACTCTGAGATTTTTTTCATTAATATATTAGCAATTTCATCTCCGGTTCTTGCCCATATGTCTATAACTTTATTGTATCGCTCTCCATCAGTTATCAATCCTTCATTGTATTGATTATCAACATTTTGTACTTCGTCATTTGCTACACTAATTAAATCATTTTTTTCATCAGGAATTATCATATCTGATATAGCAACAGATATTCCAGAAGTTGTAGAGTGTTTGAATCCTAAAGTTCTCAAACGGTCAGCTAATAAAACAGTACTTTTTCCTCCAGAAACTCTAAATGTTGCATCAATCAATTCTTCAGTTGCTTTTTTTGTCATTAAACGATTAACTAAATTAAAAGGTACTTCTTTCGGCATTACTTCAAATATTAAAGCTCTACCTACTGTAGTATCCTCGATTTTTTCTTGAATTCTTATTTTAATGTTTGCATGAATATCGACTTCATTTAAATCAAATGCTACCCTCAATTCTTCAATTGAACCAAACGCTTTCCCTTCTCCTTTTGTTCCTGGAACTAATAAGCTCATATAGTAAACTCCAAGCACTATATCTTGAGATGGGAGAATGATAGGCTTACCATGTGCAGGAGATAAAATATTATTTGTTGACATAACAAGAGTTCTACATTCCGTTTGAGCCTCTACTGACAAAGGAACATGGACGGCCATTTGATCTCCATCAAAATCTGCGTTAAAAGCTGGACAAACTAGAGGATGAAGCTGAATTGCTTTATCTTCAACTAACACTGGTTCAAAGGCTTGGATGCTTAATCTATGCAAAGTTGGTGCTCTATTTAGCATTACTGGGTGCTCTTTGATTACATCATCAAGGGCTTCCCATACAATTGGTGCTTGTTGCTCAACAAGATTTTTAGCAATTTTAATTGTTGCCGCATGACCCCATAGTTCTAATTTTTGATAAATAAAAGGTCTAAATAATTCTAATGCCATTTTTTTTGGCAAACCACATTGGTGTAATTTTAATTGAGGGCCAACAACAATTACCGATCTGCCTGAATAATCTACTCTTTTTCCTAATAAATTTTGTCTGAATCTTCCTTGTTTTCCTTTAATTATATCACTTAAGCTTTTTAGAGGTCTATGATTATGTCCTAATACAGGTCTACCTCTTCTTCCATTCTCGAACAAAGCGTCTACAGATTCCTGCAACATTCTTTTTTCATTTCTTACGATAATATCAGGGGCTCCTAGCTCCATTAACTTTCTTAGTCGATTGTTTCGATTTATAACTCTTCTATATAAGTCATTTAAATCAGAAGTGGCAAACCTTCCTCCATCTAGTGGAACTAAAGGTCTCAAATCTGGCGGCAATACAGGTAGCCTCTTAAGTATCATCCATTCTGGTCTGTTTCCAGAACTTCTAAATGCTTCCACGGTTCTAAGTCTTTTTGAAAGTTTAACTTTTTTTAAAGGAGAATTAGTTGCTCTTAAATCGTCTTTTAATTCTACAGACAATTTCTCTAAATCTATTGTTTCTAGCATGTTTCTTATTGTTTCAGCTCCCATACCTACTAATAGAAAGAAATTATCATCAATAAGTTTTCTATATGCATCTTCTGAAATAACTTGTCCTGCTTTAAGTCCCGTATCCCCTGGATCTGTAATAACATACGATTCAAAATATAAAACTTTCTCTAAATCTTTTAAAGAAATATCTAATAAAGCACCTATTCTACTTGGAACACTTTTTAAAAACCATATGTGTGCAACAGGTGAAGCTAGTTCGATATGGCCCATTCTCATCCTTCTTACCTTGCTAGATATAACTTCTACACCACATTTTTCACAAGTATGATTTCTATGTTTAAGTCTTTTATATTTTCCACATAAACATTCAAAATCTTTAACGGGACCAAAAATCTTAGCGCAAAATAAACCATATTTTTCTGGTTTAAATGTCCTGTAGTTTATTGTTTCTGGTTTTTTTATTTCTCCGTAAGACCATTCCTTGATTTGTTCAGGTGAAGCAATACTTATTTTTATTGAACTAAAATCAGATGGATTTTTAGGCTTATCAAAAAGCACTCCCATGTCAATCATTAGTTTTATCTCCTTTAGTGTCTTCTATAATTGGTGATTCATCATTTTGAGTATCAACCATTTCAATACTTAATCCTAATGACTTCAATTCGTTCTGTAACACATTAAAGGATTCTGGTATTCCAGGTTCAAAATTTAATCTATTTTTAACAATTGAATCAAACAGCCTTGTTCTTCCTATAACATCATCAGATTTTACTGTAAGAAATTCTTGTAATGTATTTGCTGCTCCATATGCTTCTAAAGCCCAGACTTCCATCTCTCCTAATCTTTGCCCACCAAAATGGGATTTACCACCTAACGGTTGCTGTGTTACCAATGAATATGGACCTATTGCTCTAGCATGAATTTTCTCTTCAACTAAATGATGTAATTTAATCATATACATTGTGCCAACCGTTACTTTTTGATCAAAAGGTTCTCCGGTTTTTCCATTAAATAATATTAATTTTCCATCTTCTGGTAAATCATTTTCTGCAAATAATTGTTTAATTTCAGATTCTTTAACGCCTTCAAAAATTGGTGTTTCTACTGGAACACCGTTTGATAGTCTTTCTGCTAAATCTTGCAAATCGTCGTCTGTTAATTTTTTAACTTTAGATATGTAATCTTGATCATTAGGATAAATATTTTCTAAAAGTGTTTCAAATTCATTTGAATTAAAAGAATTTGTATTTAAATAATCCTGTATTTTATCTCCTAAAGACTTTGCTGCTAAACCAAGATGGGTTTCTAATATTTGACCTACATTCATTCTAGAAGGAACACCTAATGGATTAAGAATCATATCAATTGGAGTTCCATCTGCTAGATAAGGCATATCTTCTTCTGGTAGAACTCGAGATACAACCCCCTTGTTTCCATGTCTGCCAGCCATTTTATCTCCAACCTGATGTTTCCTTTTTACAGCAACATAAACCTTAATGATTTTTAAAACACCAGGGGGCAAATCGTCTGGTTTAGACAATTTTTCAATTTCCTCATCATACCTTGAAGAAACACTATCAATCTTCTCTTGAGCAATTTTCATTATTGTCTCAATCTCACTTATGCAAGCATTTTTTTCTTGGAACTCTATTGTTATAATCTTTTCGTAAGGAACCAAATCAAACTTGTCTTCTTCGATAACTTGATTCTTTTTTAAAACAATTTTTCTGCCCGCTCTTATGTCATTATATGGAGTCTTCCCAACAAATATTCTCTTCAATGACATCATTGTTTCATCTGTTATTATTGCGAGTTCCTTGTCTTTCTCGGATTTAAGTTCTAGAACTTCGGGAGAACCTGATCTTGACTTATCTTGTTTGTCTCCTATTCGTGAAATTAAAGTCTTAATATCTAAAACAATTCCATTAACACCTGGTGGAACTTTTAAAGATGTATCTTTTACATCCCCTGCTTTATCTCCAAAAATAGCTCTTAACAATCTTTCTTCTGGAGATAACTGAGTTTCACCTTTCGGAGAAATTTTTCCCACTAAAATATCATTGGGTTTGACTTCTGCACCTATTTGAATTACGCCGCCTTTATCTAAATATGCTAAATGATCTTCGTTTACATTGGGTATATCTTTAGTAATTTCTTCTTTTCCTAGTTTTGTTTCACGAGAAATACATTCAAACTCTTCTATGTGAACTGAAGTAAAAGTGTCTTTTTTGGCTAATCTTTCACTTATTAATATAGCATCCTCAAAATTGTATCCACCCCATGGCATGAAAGCTACTGTTATATTTTTACCTAGGGCTAATTCTCCAAATTCAGTAGAAGGACCATCGGCAATTATATCACCAGTGTTAACTTTTTTACCTTTCTTTACTATAGGTTTTTGATTCCAACAAGTATTTTGATTAGATCTTTCAAATTTTATTAGATTATAAATATCTGAAACTTCTCCATCTTCAGAAGGTTTATCTCTTTTAATTACAATCTTAGAGGAGTCAACATAGTCAACTATTCCTGAATTTCTAGCTACTACATTTACTCCTGAATCTCGGGAAATATTCTTTTCGAATCCTGTACCAACTAAGGGTGCAGATGCTGTTAGGAGTGGAACAGCTTGTCTTTGCATGTTTGAACCCATTAATGCCCTATTAGCATCATCATGTTCTAAAAAGGGTATCAAGGAAGCAGAAACTGAAACTAATTGAGCAGGAGAAACATCCATTAATTCAATTTCATCTTTTTCTTTTACTTGGAACTCTCCTTTTTCTCTTGCTGAGACTAAATCATTTTTAAATTTATTGTCTTCATTTAAGGGGGCATTGGCCTGAGCAATTACAAAATCTTCTTCTTCAAGTGCATTTAAAAATTTAATTTTATTTGTAACAACACCATTTACCACTTCTTTGTAAGGGGTCAAAATAAATCCATGGTCGCTAATCTTCGCGTAAGTACTAAGGCTAGAAATTAAACCAATATTTGGTCCTTCAGGTGTTTCAATAGGACAGATTCTTCCATAATGAGATGAATGTACATCTCTTACTTCGAATCCTGCTCTTTCTCTTGTTAATCCTCCTGGTCCTAGCGCACTAAGTCTTCTTTTATGAGTTATTTCTGATAGTGGATTTGTTTGATCCATGAATTGAGATAACTGACCAGTTGCAAAAAATTCTTTAACAACAGATGTGACACTCTTAGGTACAATAATATCGGCTGGCATCATATCATCTATAACGTTATAATTCATTTTCTCCTTTATGGTTCTTGATAATCTCTCAATCCCAACATAAAAACGGTCTTCAATTAACTCGCCTACTGTTCTAACTCTTCTATTTCCAAGGTGGTCGATATCATCTATAAATCCTCTTCCAGATTTTAATAACAATAAGTATCTGAAAGTTTCAACAATATCCTTAGGATCTAAGGATAGCTTAGAATTAGAGACACCATGCTCTAACTTATAATTAATCTTCATTCTTCCAACTTTAGAAAGCCGATAAGTGTCTTCATTAAAAAACATATTATCAAAAAAGGTTGACGCTATCTTAGTTGTTGGAGGGTCAGTTGGTCTAAATTTCTTATATATTTCAGCTATAGCATTTTCTTTAGATGCTACTTTAGCTTTATTAAGCATATCGTTTATTGTTAATATCAAGGAATTAGTAAAAGCATTATTATCGACATAATAGATTTCAAAATCTGTAATTTGGTTTTCTTTTATATATTCAATTGTTTCCTCTGTTATCTCTTCTATTAATAAATTGTCAACTGGATTCTTATCAGATGCATCTTTTTGAACGAATGGTTTTACTAAATAATTATTCAATAAATCCTCTTCGTTTAAAGCTAATTGGGTAATCTTGGAATCATTTAATTTTTTTATAATTCTATCAGAGAATCTTCTTCTCTCTCTTATTATTATTTCTTTATTAGAATCAAAAATATCTTTAGGTGCTCTTTGGTATGGCAACAAATCGTAATTTATATCTTTCGTAAAAGCTTTACCATTAAAATGAATATTTTCTTTCAAATAAAACATGTCTAAAATAGAATTAATATTTTCACCTAATGCTAATAGCAACAATGTAGAATGAAATTTCTTTTTTCTATCTATTCTTACATGCAATATCTCTTTAGAATCAAATTCGAAGTCTAACCATCTACCGTCTTGTGGTACAATTCTTGCAGTATAATTAGTCTTATCTGTTGAAGAGAGATCTTTAGTATTCTTTTGTGAATCAAAAAAAACACCTGGTGATCTATGTAATTGATTAACGATTACTCTTTCCGTTCCATTTATTATGAAGGCACCATTTGGTGTCATTATTGGTATCTCACCAAAATAAACTTCGTGGCTTTTAATATCTTTAACTCTTTTAGTTTCTAAAATTGGGTTTTCTTCTTCATCAAGATCGTATTCCCAAGTTATCAATTCAAACCTAACATATATAGCTGACTGATAATTGTATCCTTTCAATTTACATTCTGAAGGAGAATGTTTTGGTTGTTCTAATCTATAATGAACATAATTAATTGTTGCCTTGTTGTTATAGTCATCAATCGGGAATGAAGATTTAAAAACTCTTTCGAGACCAATATATTCTCTTTTTGTATATGTTCCATCTTCTTGATCTGGAATAGTAGGTCCCTTATCTGCCTGGATAAGTAAATCAAAAGATTCTCTTTGAACACTTAAAAGATCTGGAATCTCAGTAGCATCTACTGATTTTCTACTAAAAGTCTTCCTTTTTTTTGTTAAAAGTATATTTTCTTTATACAACTTTACTCCTTGGACTAAAACTTACAAAAGAAAACTAGCTTAAAGTAACTTTAGCGCCTACTTCTTCTAGCTTCTTCTTCATTTCTTCTGCTTCCTCTTTCTTAACACCTTCTTTTAAAGGTTTAGGAGCAGATTCTACAAGCTCTTTAGCTTCTTTTAATCCAAGAGCAGTAATTTCTCTTACTATTTTAATAACTTTTATTTTTTCAGATCCAGCATCGTCTAAGACAATGTTAAAATCGGTTTTTTCAGCAGCAGGTGCAGCGGCATCTCCACCAGCAGCTGGTGCAGGTGCTGCAGCGACAGCAACAGGAGCAGCAGCCTCTATTCCAAATTTCTCTTCAATATCTTTTACTAACTCAGATATTTCCAAAAGGCTTGCCTTTTCTAAATAACTAATTACATCTTCTCTTGATAATTCGGGCATAGGTTTCCTCCAAATATTAGACTCGTATTATATAACATTATTTTTTGTTCTTCAAGTTATTAAGCAAAATTACTAGTTTCATAGGAATTGCTTTTGATACACCAAGAAACTTTACAACAGGCTGTTTTAACTGTGACAACAACTGGGAAAGGAGTATTTCTCTGGAAGGCAATTTTGAAATTGCTTCTAGTTCAGACTCATTTAGATGTTTTCCTTCAATAAAGCCTAATTTTATAGCCAAACTAGGGTGATCTTTTTGGATTTCTATAAAAGCCTTAGTAGCTTCTACATAATTATCTCCAAGAAAAGCAATGGCTGTCTCACCTTTTGTATCTTGAAATAATTGTTCTAAATCAGTATCTTTTGATGCTTTTTTTAACAAATTGTTTTTGACTACTGACAATTTGGTGTCATTAACTCGTAATTTATTTCTTAATTCTTCAAATTCAGATACTTTTGCTCCCTTAAAATTAATTAATAAAAAAGATGGGGTATCAGAAAATGAATCTCGATAAATGCTTACTATTTCTTCTTTTTGGGATTTATTTAACATTTTAAACTATTGCTCCATCATGTTTCTTAACTTCATCTTTTAAGATATTTAAGTCTATTTTAAGCCCAGGACCCATTGTGCTAGAGACACTCACTTTCTTTAGATAATTACCTTTAGATGAAGTAGGTTTCGCTTTATTTAATATTCCTATAAGGTTATACAGATTATCTAAACTCTGGTTGATATCAAAAGATTTTTTAGCAAATGGAAAATTAACAAGACCTTCTTTATCATTTTTTAGTTCTATTCTTCCTGCCCTCGCATCTTTAACAGCTTTTTCAATATTCTTAGTAACAGTTCCCATTTTAGGGCTTGGCATTATGCCTTTAGGTCCAAGAATTTGTCCCAACTTACCGACTTTAGGCATTAATTCAGGGATTGCTATTACAACATCATAATCAATCCATTTTTCATTAAGGATTTTATCTATTATTTCCTCGCCTCCAACAAAATCAGCACCTGCAGTTTCTGCTTCTTTTACATATTCGCCATTACAGACACAAAGAATTTTTACTTTTTTTCCTAAAGGATTCGGTGGTATAGTAGCTATCTTAATTTGTTGGTCAGATTTCTTAGAATCAATACCTAATTGTACTGACAAATCTAAAGTCTCATCAAATTTAGATGTTTCCAAGCTTTTTAATAGTTCCATGGCTTCTTTAGGTGCGTAATATTTTTTTCTATCTACTTTTTCCTGTATTAATTTAACTTTATCCTTTTTGCTCATATTATTAACCCTCAACCTCAACGCCCATACTTCTTGCTGTTCCTTGAACAATTTTTTTTGCTGCATCAATATCATTTGCATTTAAATCTTTCATTTTAGTTTTAGCTATTTCTTCAACTTGAACATCAGAAATTTGTCCAGCCTTTACAGCTGGAGTTGCGTTTGAACCTTTTTTTATGTTTGCTGCTTTCTTTATTAAATATGAAACAGGAGGTGTTTTAATTTCAAAGGAAAAAGTTCTATCCTCGTATACAGTAACAACAACAGGTAGAACACCTTCCATCTTTTCTGATTGTGAATTAAATGCTTTACAAAACTCCATTATGTTAACACCTTTTTGACCTAATGCTGGACCAATTGGTGGTGCAGGAGATGCTTTTCCTGCTTCACATAACAATTTTAAAGAACCTGCTACTTTTTTTGCCATTTATATTCTCTCTATCTGATTAAAATCTAAATCTATAGGTGTTGCTCTACCAAAAATTTCTACTAAAACCTGAACTTTCCCTTTGTCAATTTTAACTTCTTCTACTATACCTGTAAAACTTTCAAATGGTCCTTCAGTGACTTTTACAGACTCTCCTTTTTCAAAAACTACTTTTGGAGTAGGTTTTAAAGTTCCTTCTTGTATTTTATTTCTCATCTTATCTATTTCTGATTCATCAACAGATGGTACAGAATTTGCTTCGAGTTTACCGTCTTTAATTTTACCGCCAACAAAACCAATAACTTTTGGTATCTCTTTTAAAAAATGCCAGGATTCTTCATTTAAATCTGTTTTTACTAGTATATAGCCAGGGAAAAATTTTTTTTCTGATCTTTTTTTCTTTCCACCTTTAACCTGCTCTTCTATAGTTTCAGTAGGAACTAAGATATCTTTTATCAAATCAGTACACTTATCCATCTCCATTTGATTTAAAATGTATTTTCTAACAGTATCTTCCGATCCAGTATTAACATGAACTACATACCATTTATCTGACATTATTAACCACCTAATAAAAACTCTGTCAAAGAGGAAAAAATAAAATCAACTAAAAACAAAAAGATTCCTAGAATAATTGTAACTACCACAACTCCGAGCGTTGACTTTATATTATCACTCTTATTTATCCAAGAGATTTTACCTAATTCTGATTTAATATCATCAAAAAACTTCATTTTTTCACTCCTAACAGGGGTGGAGAGTCTCGAACTCCCGACCTACGGTTTTGGAGACCGTCGCTCTACCAGCTGAGCTACACCCCTATTTTGTCTCCTTGTGAACACAATGCTTCTTACAAAACTTGCAAAATTTCTTTAATTCTAATTTGTCCCTTTGGACTTTCTTGTTTTTTCTGTAGTGATACCTACCTTTCCCATTACATTCGGTACATTCAAGTGCCACTACAACTATATTATCTCCCATTTTACCTCTTCCTTTGAATAAAAATCATACTTCTTTTTCAACTAATTAAAAGCCCAAGAGCGGGATTGAACCGCCGACCTCATCCTTACCAAGGATGTGCTCTACCACTGAGCTACCTGGGCAACAAAAGCGGGAAACGGGACTCGAACCCGCGACCCTCTGCTTGGAAGGCAGATGCTCTAGCCAACTGAGCTACTCCCGCACTCTTGTTAATTTGGGGATAGATGGATTCGAACCACCGTAGGCTTGCGCCGTCAGATTTACAGTCTGATGCATTTGTCCACTCTGCCATATCCCCATAG
>MDTE01205005.1_pt1 | contig 86326 bp, 89 predicted proteins | sample 811231 | NCBI WGS metagenome assembly MDTE01 (sample SAMN05326651, study PRJNA326480) | marine metagenome | isolation source: seawater | place: Indian Ocean: Red Sea | collected 2010 | reverse complement strand
TGTTCCTTGTCATGATTGGTGGTATGACATTGTTGATGGGCTGCCAGACCCAATTGTAAAAAATAGTTACATTGAAGTATGGGATACTCCAGGGCTTGGGATTTCATTTAATGATAAAGCTGAAAAATATCTAAAAGAAGAAGACAAAGATTTTTTTGATTAAAGATTTTTGCCTTTTCCTTTTTTAGAAGATTTATTTATATTCCCTTTTTGAGATATTCTTTTAATCGTTATTTCAATCGATTTCCAAATTTTTGAATCATTAGGTGTAACAAAACTTACGGCTTCTCCTATTGATCCAGCCCTCGCAGTTCTTCCAATTCTGTGCACAAAATCTTCAGGGGCTTGAGGCAAATCATAATTGATCACATGCTCAATATGAGGAACATCAATTCCTCTAGATGCAATGTCAGTAGCAATCATAATTCTAAACTTCTCGTCTCTAAAATTATCCATTATCCTGCTTCTTTTATTTTGTCTTAATCCACCATGCAGTGCAGTGGATTTTATACCTTCTTTTTTAAGCCTTTTAGATAACTTTTCAGTTCCATACTTTGTTTTTACAAAAACTAAAATTGATCCTTGTCGTTTTTCAATTTGTTTAGAAAGTTCCTTGAATTTATCTTTTGGGAATATATTAATCACATCCTGCTTTATATTAAAATTTAAAACTTCATTTTCTTGTATAGAGATTCTTTCAGGATTGTTAGAATATTTTGAAGATAGTTTTATAATTTGATTTGGAAGAGTTGCAGAAAACATTAGCATTTGCCTTTTATAATTTATCGCTTTAAGAATATCTCTTACCTGGAATTCAAAACCCATCTCGAGCATTTTATCTGTCTCGTCTAAAACCACTAATTCGCATTCTTTAATATTTAATGATCCTCGATCTAAATGGTCATTTATTCTCCCGGGTGTACCAATGATTATTTGAGGTAATTTTTTAAGATTATTTGATTGAGAATATATCCCTTCTCCTCCAATCAAAAGAGTGCTTTTAATATTTGTGTGATAACTGAGGATAATATTTATTACCGAAAATATTTGCTTAGCTAACTCTCTTGTAGGTGTAAGTATTAACCCTGAAGACTCATTATTGTTTTTTATTTTTTCGATTAAAGGAAGCGCAAAAGCGAGTGTTTTTCCTGAGCCAGTTTGTGCATTTGCTAAAATATCTTGGCCTGATAATCCAATTGGGATTGCTTTTGACTGAATTGGGGTAGGAGATTTAAATCCAAGCCCATCTAAAGCCTTCAAAGATTCCTTTGATAACCTAAATCTTGAGAAATTATTCATATACAGAAAACTTCTTCACTTTGTTCTCATCTATCTCAACCCCTAAACCAGGTTTTTCAGGCACGGAGAGATATCCATCCTTAAATTTAAATGAACTATCACTCCCAATGGAGTATCTTATTGGATTTTCAGATTGATCAAACTCCATAATTGGTTCTTGGATAAATTGGTTTGGAGAAGAAGAGACTGGAAGGTTAGTAAAAGTGGATGCGAGATGTAATGATGCAGCAATCATTATTGATGTTCCCCATACGTGAGGATAGACATGAATCCCATTTGCGTATGCCAATGATTGAACATGTTTAAATTCTGTAATTCCTCCAACATTACCAACATCTGGCTGAATTATATCGAAGGCTTTTTGGTTTATAAAATCTTTAAATTGGTATCTAGTTCTTAAACTTTCTCCGCCGCTTATTCGTATTTTTGAATATCTCACTAATTCTTTATAACCTTCAACATCTAGACCCATTATGGGTTCTTCAAAGAAAAAAATGTCCATTTCATAGAGTTTGTCAGATATGTATTTAGCAGTTCTTAAGTCGTAAGCTTGGTTGGCATCAACAAATAGTTTTGTATCCTTTTTCAGAGATGATTTTACTGTTCTAACTCTTTCTAAATCTTTATCAATTGGCAAAGCTCCAATTTTAATTTTCATTGCATTGAAACCCTTTTTTTCATAACTTGTAGCTTCTTTTACTCTTTCATCAACCTCTTCTTTGAAGGCTCTCTTAGTATAGTAAAGTCCTGTTGCATAAACATGGACTTTATTCTTGACTTTTCCTCCAAGCAAGACTGAAACTGGAACTTCAAGTTTTTTACCTACAATATCCCATAACGCGATATCAATTGCGCTCATAGCGCTTCCTCCTATCCCTGGGTAAATAATGGGATTATTAAGTTCATCAAACATATTTGCCCAGATCTTTTCTCTTTCAAGAGGATCCTCTCCTATTACTGTCTTTTCAAACATCTCTTTAAATAGGCCTACTCCTCCCCATCCTTCTCCCCATCCGTGTATTCCTTCGTCAGTTTCTATTTTTATTAATGTTGCAGACCTTTTATCATTTCCTCCATTTCCCCACCAGAATGGCTCCTTAAGTTTTCCTTCGATTTGGTATGTTTTTATGTCAGTAATTTTCATATTTTCAGTCTTTCCATCTTTCAGAAAAAAATACTGGCTCTTTTCCGTTTTTTATAGAATATTTAAGTGCTTCTTCTAACAATGAAACATTCAAACAGTTTTGCAAGTATCCTTCATGGATTGCATTGTAGTATTTGTCAGTAGGCTTTCCTACACCTTCTGAGTTCATTTTGTAATACAGAACCTTCTCTTCATTATTGCCTATCTTGCAATAAAAGTATTCTTTTATATATATATTTGGTACACCTTCATACATATCTAGATTTCTCTCGTCTTGGAGAGAAATCAAAAAAATTACCCCTTCAACTTTTGAGTTTTGATGTTTTACTATGTCTGCTGCAGACCTAAACATTAGTTTAAAATTATCTAATGTATAACTCATTATTACTTTATGATCTGGGCACCTAGTTTCCATTTGTTTTAAATTAAGATTGCTACCGTACGCAAAATAATACATATAATCCATTTTAATATTTGAGGTCACTAAATATAAAAAAATTATAATACAAAAGAAAATAATGTGAACTAAATTAAATTGATTAAAAAAACACCTATATTTATTTCGGGGAGCAATATATACTCCTTCTGTTAAATAAATAAAAAGGCGTCTCGCCTAATACTCACTCCCAAATTATTTTGGTTACAAAGGAGGATGGCATGAGTTCAGGAAAAATTAAATGGTTTAATGCAACCAAGGGATACGGATTCATCGTAGATGATGAATCGAGCAAAGATGTTTTTGTTCATATCTCTGCAATGAAATCAGCTGGAATTGAAAGTTTAGACGAAGGTGATGAAGTGTCCTTCGAAATTGAAGAAAATAACGGGAAAACTAACGCTATAAATCTTTCAAAAAGTTAAGATTTAGTCTGTTGCAATCTATTTACAGGCCTGATATTAATTGGGTAATTGATTGCAGCGGACGTGAATCCCAATAAAACGCATATCCACCACACAGGATCATAAGAGCCATAAAGGTCGTATATTCTGCCGCCGATCCAAGATCCTAAAAATGAACCTATGTTATGGGACAGGATTGCTATTCCAAAGAGCGTTGTAACATAACCTTGGCCAAAAATATCAGAAATTATGCCATTTGTTAATGGGACTGTTGATAGCCATAAAATTCCAAGAATAGAAGCAAAAATCAAAACCGTTAATTCATTTTTTGGGGAAATGATAAATACCAAAAAAAGTAGGGATCTCATGCTATATAGAGAGGATAATAGATTTTTCTTGGATAACTTTGAACCCAAGTATCCGAATGATAGTGTTCCGACAATATTAAATAGCCCTATAAAAGATAAAGCAGACGCTCCTACCCATGGCTGAAGATTATTATCGTTTAAAAAGGCAGGGAGATGCGTCCCCACAAAAGTTACATGAAATCCACATACAAAAAAACCAGTAGTTAATAATATATAACTTTTATTTTTTGAAGCCTCTCTAAGAGATTCAGTTAATGATTGATTTTGCATTTCTTCAATTTTTATATCTTGGCTTTCTGGAGATGCGCCATGTTGTCTCGATGAATTTTTGGCAATTAAGAAAGAGAATAAAAAAATTAAAGATACAATAAATGCAGATATAAATGTGGCTGCCTGCCAATCATAGTTTTGTATAATTATATTTATAATTGGGACAACGATAAATTGACCTAGAGATCCAGATGCCATTATAAGTCCTAGAAATAATGATTTGCTTTGCGTAGAAACTGACCTTCCAGTTACGGATAAAGCAATTCCTAGTATTGCAGAAGACCCAATTCCTAGTAATATCCTAGCCCCTAATAAGTCTGTGCTATTGGCTATATTCCCAAGCCAAATCCAACTTATTATTTGAAGAAAGCATAAAATAGATAATGATTTTCCAGCCCCATATTTGTCAGCTAGTCCACCAAAAATTGGGGCAAACAATCCTGAAAATAGTACCCCAAGACCGCCAGCCAAACTAAACAATTCTCGCCCGGTATTTAACTTTTCACTCATTGGCAATAGAAATAAACCTTGTGAATGATTAAGCCCTAGAGAAATGAATACACATGAAGCCGCTGAAATTAATAATGTGTATTGAGATAATTTTGTCATTTATAAATTACATATAAATTTAATTTTTGTGACAAAAATATCTAAATTAATTTGAACAAATACTAAAGTAATTATGAATAGGGAAAACGAAAATATCCTCAATTTAATCATAAAATCTTTGTGAGATATGCTAGGTGTGGATACAGATATCTTATTAGCAAAACTAAGGAAAATCTCTATAGCAGTCCATATAATTATGAATGTAATTACTAGATTAAGAATTAATTCACTCATAAGTATTCTTCGCTAGCCTTAGGATTGAAAGTTACTCTGCTTAGAGTTGTGGTTCCAGTGTTTTTAAAATGATGAGTGCAATTTGGTGGGACGAGTACAAAATCACCTTGTTTGATTGGATACTCAATATCATCAACCCAAATTATCCCTTGACCTCTTGTTATAAAAACCTGATGCTCCCAATCATGAGAATGGTGCTTACTGGATTCTCCAGGCTCATGATCATGGTATAGAGATACTACAGTTGGTACTCCATCCTCAGATCCTAAGATAGGGTTACTGAAATCATCAATATTTTTTATAACTGGCTTCATAATTATTAATAATTTTGTAATAAATGAATGTTACAATATTTTTTAAAAAAGGAGATAATGCCAGAAAATATTTTTAGAGCCTCGGATGTAGATATAAATTACTTTTGCAATAATGTTGAAAGTAAAAAAGCTATACTTTTTATACATGGATGGCAAGGGGGCTGGGAAGTATGGAAAAACTTAATTGACCAATTTAGTTCATTTAAAATCTATGCTGTAGATCTTCCAGGGCATAATAAAAGTGGTCACTTAGAGAATTATGACATTAATACTTATTGTGCCCCTATACTTGAATTTGCAGAATCACTAAAAGAACAATTAATAATTGTTGGTCACTCCTTAGGCGCATCCATAGGTCTCCAAATTTCATCGAATCTAGGGTCTAAAATTACTCACCAGCTATTAGAGGACCCTCCTTGGTTTGCCGAAGAGAAAGGAAAGGTAGTAAGTGGAGAAGTATCTGATGAGTTGATCAATAATCAATTAATCAAGTATGAAAAAGGTAGTAAATTTTTCTCTGAACATAAACCTAATTGGAGAACGGTCCTAGACGCAATATTTTCTTACCAAACTTTTGACCCAGAAATATTTAAAACAAATCCCTTTTGGGGGGCAATTCGTGCATCTTTAGCTTTTCATCATGATATAAAAATTTGGCAGAATGCTGGAGATAATGATGATTGGGCGTGGCATGATGCGCCAAAAATCGCAAAAACTGTTTTAGCTAAAACTTATCTAGTAGGAGGAAATAATCAAAAAGGAGGTATTATGCTAGATGTTATAGCTGATAAAGTTTCAAATAATATTGATGAATGTGAGATCTATAGATTTGATACTGGCCACAACGTTAGATTTGAAAAACCAGAAGAGTATGCAAAACTGCTATATCAGTTAATTAGCCCCTAACTACTTATTTAGGCACTATCTTTTTTTGCAGACCTAATCCTAGACCTAATTTTATATCTAATATAGGGCTTTACATAATAATGCTTAACGAATGCATCTATTTGTGGGTAACCGACCTTTTTTCTTAATTTATTTTCAAAGGTGGTCCAAGGACAAATCCAACCTTGCCCTATTGAAGCATTTAAAAACCAACTGATTAAGGGAACGCTAATGTACCATGGAGCCTTTATAATCATCACTGGCACCGAGGCAATGAACAATATTATGTAAACATGGTGAGAAATAATCACCGAATACAGCAATATGTAGTCAATAAGTTTTTTTTCTTGAGCACTCATTAAAAATGTATAATACAGATATTTTAAATTCTAACAAAAAAAATGAAACATATAGTAATTGTCGGATCTGCAAATATCGATATAACTCACAGAGGAGATAGGTTTCCTAGTTCTGGAGAAACTTTGTCTAGTGATAGTTCTTATATATCTCTTGGAGGCAAAGGATTAAACCAGTCTATTTCTGCATCAAGACTAAGCAAAGAAAAGATTGTAAAGTTTATTGGCTTAGTAGGGGATGATGCTTTCGGGGAAAAAATTAAAAATGAATTGCTTTATGAAAAACTTGATATATCTGATTTGAAAACAATTGATGAAGATATGACAGGCAACGCGATTATTTATATAGACTCAAATAATAATAATCAGATTAGTGTGTACCCTGGAGCAAATTCTAAAAATGGTGATACTGAATTAGACGTTTTTTCTAAAATATCTGAAGAAGTTTCAATTGTTATGCTTCAACAAGAAATTCCAATAGAAACAAATTACAAGATATTGAAAGTTGCCAAGGACAAAGGAATCATGACTATCCTTGACCCTGGGCCACCGAGCGAAGAGTTTAAGAATTTTCCTGATTATTTGAAACTTGTAGATTTTTTGACGCCAAACAAACATGAGGCAGAATTTATTTTAGGCAAAGAAATAACAGGTGAAGAATTAGAAGCAGCCAAAGAAATTAGCAGTATGGGGCCTAAAAATGTGATTATTACTCTTGGAAAAGAAGGTGTTGTTTTTGCTGGTGAAGAAGTAGGGAGACTCCCATCATATAATGTAAATTCTATTGATCCTGTGGGGAGTGGAGACTGCTTTAATGGAGCACTAGCAGTTAAGATTAATCAAAAATCATCTTTTAAAGATGCGTTAAATTTTTCTATTTATGTATCTGCTTTAAGCACAATTAAACAAGGGGCTTCTCAATCTTTTCCTAAATTAGAAGATATTAGAAATAACGATTTAACTACTAATTAACAATTTAGAAATAAATTATTCACTATTATGTTACGAATTCAGTAATTTTTTCATTATTATGTAAGTTGGATGATAAATTACAAAGGAGACGTTAATGCTAAGGCTATTTGATTGGCTTGATGGAGAATCTAAATTCAGCTTGAATGAAAAATTGTTACACATTGAAGATGATTACTATTCAAAATCACAATACTTAAAAAATGAATTGAGTTGTATGAAATATTTATATTATTTTAATTAGTTCGATATAGGAATTGTCTTGGGCGCTTTGTTTTGAACATTGCGCCCTTTTTATTTGCGTATAATGTTTCTTCTAATATAATTTTCTTAGCATGAATAATAATAGACTCGAAAATAAAATCTCTTTAATTACTGGGGCTGGATCAGGCTTAGGGTATGAGACTAGCAAACTTTTTTTGTCAGAAGGGTCCTTTGTTTATATGTGTGATATTAACCCAATAGATACTAGTGATCTTGTAGATAGTGGATTTGAAGATAATTTCAAAGAAGTAACACTTGATGTATCAAATAATTTGGAATGGAAAGAAGTTTTATCTATCCTTAATAAAGATAAAAGAGATATAAACATTCTTGTTAATAATGCTGCATTATCTAATCCTGAGACGAGATGGGATTTAGTAAATACATCTGAAGAGATATGGGATTTAGCAATGAGCGTTAATTCAACCGGAGTTTTTTTAGGAATGAAAAATATCATTCCAGGTATGATAAAAAATAAGCAAGGCTCAGTTATAAATGTCTCCTCAATATTTGGTAAAGTAGGAAGTGAAATGGGAGCCGTTTATCATGCAGCGAAAGGGTCTATAACTACCCTTACTAAAGCAGCAGCAATTCAGTATGCATCAAATAATGTAAGAGTCAATTCTGTGCATCCTGGATTTTTAGAAACAAATATGACCAAAAAGTTACACAGCAAACCTGGGGTCAGGGAGAAGCGAAATGAATCAACTCCTTTAGGTAGGATTGGAAACCCAATTGATGTTGCATATGGAATACTTTATTTAGCGTCGGACGAAAGTTCATGGGTTACAGGTTCTGAATTAGTAATTGATGGTGGTTATCTTGCTCAGTAGGAAAAGATTTACTACCTTTAAAGAAGTAATGAATGCCCCTGGCTTTTTCTTTGTATGGATATTTCTATTTTCTGCATTAGGGCTATCTATTACAGGGGCTATCTTATTATGGGTTTATGCAGGATTTTCTCCAAGAAATACTCCAATCATTGAATATAAGGGAGGAATTCAAATTGGAATAAATGAATTAAATAATTTTTCACAAAATAAGGAAATTCATAAATATAGGTTTTCTGGAGTCGCAGGTCAGGTTATAGATATAAACACAGTGCTTGAGTCTGATATAAGATTTGGGACAAAGTTCTATATAGATAATCCAGAACAAATGTTTGAGGTTATTAGCAGCACTAATACTGCCGAAACTAATCATTCTGTTGATCAAATGAAAGAAATAATTGGAGAAGTAGATTCTAAAATATTCTTTGCAAACAAGAGAATATTATTAAAACAAACTGCCACTTTTACGCTTGCCATTGATTATGACTTTGAAAGGCATTCTAATTATTATGATTTTGACTTCTTTTTTATGATATGGGACAGGGAAAGACAAGAATGGTCAAACAAATATCCAAAATACGGCATAGTGATTAAGCCAGTTAATTTTTGATTTCATAAATCAATTTTGATTGCTGTCCAAGTTGCTTTTTAAGACAATCTCAGAGTAAGGGAATATTCCTTCTAATCCATTAAACTTAAAGATCTCAAGCGATTTATCGTAATGGTCTTCAGAGATAGTTAGGTCTCCATTCCAGCAGTTCAAGTCCTGATAATTTTTAATTGTTTTATCAAGATATTCTAGTTCAGTATCTGGGAAAAACTCGTTAGTAATTTCAGCAATTTTTAAAGAACTTTCAGTTTGAGCAAATAATTTAGTCGTATGAAATATTTCAATAAACTTGTGGAATTCTGGGGTATCAGTATACGATTTTTTGCATATTAGAGAACTAAAAGAGAGTGGGCCTACTGCTTTCCCTATCGAAGCAACAACATCTCCTACTTTAGGCCTTGTAATTTCTCCATATGTATTACTTTCTTCATCTTCATCGTAGACATTATATGTAAGGTCTGTTGATTGGGGTGCTTGGAGATGGACGTAGTCTGCATTGCCATTTCTAAATTCATTCACCATTTCTTCTGGGCTTCCGCCATCTATAACATCTATTTTTGAATATTCAATGTTCTTTTTATAGCAAGCATATTTAAACATATAATTAGGCTGTTTTGAATGATCAACTAGAACTTTAGAACCAATAAGATCTGTCCATTCAAATTCCTTATCAGGAATACTGTCTCTTCTTACTATATAAAAGCCATCAGTTTTGTTTATCTCTGCAAAATGAATAATTTCACTAGAATATTCATTATTCCAACTGCCACCTACTGATGATTGAGCAATATCTATCTCATTATTCATAATCATTTCATATACATTTTGGTTGTTTTCGGCAACTGAATAGTCACAACTGAAGCCTTCTGACAACGTTTTCATAAAATTTGCATCTGATGAACCTAAATCTACTGTTAACAATAAAGGTGTATAGAAAGCAGAATGCCGAGATGCAATTACTTTTATTGGGTTTTCTTGGTAGTTATTCATAATATAAAAATGCGAGTATGATACTAACTTATGTTTAGCCAAATTAAAAGTTTACATATTTATCTGATTTTGCTTGTGGGCACCCTCATTTTTTCTTGCGAAAATGATCAGAAATCTGACTATATTTATTTAGAAGGAGACTTAAGTTCAATTGGATGGAAAAATAAGGGAGGATTTGAAACAAATTTCCCCGAGTCCAATTTTGCTAGATGGGGTTATATCAAGGGTAGGGAAGTAGCAATTATCCTATATGACACCCCTGAAGCAGCTAATAATTTTGGGCAAATAGCAGGAGAGGAGCAGACAGAGATTATTGAGCAGGCTAAAACTGATTCTGATAGCGGAGATTCAGGTTCATTCTATGGTCCTAAGGTTGAAAAAACAGGTTGTAGGGGCTTTTCAGGAGCTGCACTTTTTAGAGGTGAGTGTCCAAGAAGAGAGCCCTTATATACAGTATTTAAAATAGATGGAAACGCATTAGTAATGTTTGAGCCTCTAAGATCTGAAGATAATGATTTGGCTGCTCAAAGGCTGCAAGAACTTTTAATATTATTGAATGAGAGTTATAAAGAGTAGGTAATAAGCTAAGGATATATGCGAAAAATATTATTTTTTATACTCACTTTAGTTATTTTTTCACCTTCTATAATAAGTGCTGACGAATACAATCGGTTCCCTCCTCCTCAATCTTTATTTATAGCGCCTAGCATAGACCAGATATGGAATCCCTATAATAAATCATGGCAAAGCCCTAAAAATGCATTTCAAGTTAATACAGTCCATGAAATAGAATCAGGGAACAGTCAAAAACCAATACAAAACATGTTTTCCGGAGACCATGGTCATTTAACTATAGCCGCAGGAAAATTTAATTTAGGTGGGCTAGAAATGAGTTGGGATTCTTATAATAGGGATAACCAATGGGCGCGACTATATATGCATAATTATGGGTTAAGAGTGAGAGGCCATTACATTCCAGATCAAGATAGAAAGCACGCTTGTGATATTAGAGATGGCACCACGCAAAGAGATAGAGACGACCTGAAAAAGGGTGGATATACTTCATATATAAGCCCTTACTTTCCTGTCAATACAAGTGGTACTCATAGCACAGAAGAAAAATTTACCACAATGGAAGAATGGAATTCAGGAATATACGGTAATGGAAAAGCTGAAGATGCCTACAAAGAGGCCACTGGGTTCTGGTCTGAATCTGCTGGACAAATGGCTAGAAAACAAACTGATGATAAAAAATATAGAAGTATTTTAGTCTTCGGAACCCAAGAATCTAATTGTTATGCTGGACCATTGTTTGTTACAGGGATAGAAGATGACACAGAAGATAGAGTAATTGTTGCTTTAGATTTCAAGAAGACTTTTAGAAAAGAAAATATTGATTTTGCTGAGGTTGAATATTGGGTTTATTATAAGAATTTAGAACAAGATATTGATCATCAAATTGCTAACTCTCCAATTTACTGTGACCCTAGAGAAGCACATAAATATGGCGCAGGAATGTGGTCTGGGCCTGTTGGGGAAATGGTTAGAAAAGAAATTACTGCGGGCTACGCCAATGAATGTTTAGGGATAGCTTTTGAATTTTTTCCTCCTGAAAATGCAAATTCGTCAAACATATTTAAAGTGAAACAGGCAGGATATTATGGTGAGGTTACACTTATGACAATAGGGCTTGGATCAGATGACTGGATAGAACTAGAATTTGATCCTTTAAGATGCAGCAATGAAATGCGTGATAGCGGCAGGATTCAAGGAGGTAATCGAAGATATTTGGAAGAGAGTGAGACTGTTAGTAGAGGTGATAAATATAATCCTATTACAACTTATCCTTACAGACTAGCTTCAGCCAATCAAGGTGGGACTGGAGGAATTTTAGGCTTCAACGAATATGAAGAGCTTTCGCGTATCGGCAATATGATAAGCAATTCAGGAAATACGACTCAATACGACCCACAAACTAATTCGAATAAAACAATTTATGGAGATCCTGCAAATTATTGCTTCCTAAGAGACTATATACATAACGAAGCAGGAAGCGACCCTTGGCAAAGACTTATTGATCCTGATTTAAATGGTTCATTTTATCCACTTTACGATAACGAATTTGTGCCCTATGGCGCGGGTGATATTTCCCCTATGTATATTGATTGGGAAAGCTCACCGATAGCTGTTATGGGAAGAAACGGGAAGAAAACGGCAAATACTTCAAAGGGATGCGATAGGCCTGATCCAGGGTGCACCTTTTCAAATCTTCAGGTAAATTTATCGAATGAATTTGGAAATAAAATTAGAGATGATGTTGCAAATAGTAATACATTAAGACACATCATATATGTTGACGGAACAGAAGAATCTTTTCCTGCTAAAAACGTAGCTCGGAGAGCTTGGTTTTACACAAACACTCATAAAGTAAGCATTAAGTTTAGAATGGATGCGCTAAAAGGTGTAAATTTGCCTCCGGATTATAAATCAGAAAAGGAGATGAAGGAACAGACAGAGAAAAAATGGGACGCAATCTTAAATTCGATGATGATTATTCCTGTGCAGCCAGAAAGTCGATTTATGAATGAAAAACTGGGCTTTATGAGCTCCTATGTGAATGGAGAATATCAAGGAGTCAGTGATGGCAGAGGATTTTTTTATACTGACGAAGAATATAAATGGGTGACTCGCCTTAACGATAACATCAAAAGCAGTCCAGCAGCTTTAAAAGTATTGGAAAATATAATTGAGGCTCCAATAATAGAAAATATAATTGAGGCTCCAATAATAGAAAAACCATTGGATATAGCTTCAAAAGCAACAAGTTTATTTTCTTCTAACAAGGAAGAAGAAATTGACACTTCTTTATTTGATGCTTCTGAACAAGCAGTTTTAGACAGAGAAAGACAACTACAAGAATTGGAAGAGCAGCGTAAAAGATTGGAGCAAGAAAGTGCTGATAGACAGGATGACTTAGATTTTCAACGAGAAATGCAAAGATTAGAATTAGAGGCAATGAGAGCTGAGCTTGAACTTGAAAGAGAAAAAATGGAGCTTGAAATAGAAAGGCAAAATTTAGAAAATCAAGAAAATATGCGAGCAAACAACAAAGAATTCTTTTCAGAAGATGACAGAGGTTTCTTTTCTAAGCCAAAGGCAGGTACTGAAAAAACTGGAGGAGGTTTTGAAGATATTACTTCAGACCCTACAAAACTTGCTATGCTAGGATTATTTGTAACTTTGGGGACAACATTACTACAAATGTTCAGAGGTAATTAATACCTCCAATCCCAAGACCCATACCCTGGGTTTCCTGGGTCTTTGCCTAACAATTGCCTTACAGATGCTATCTCTCCTAAATGATTCCAATAATGGAAGGTCATTCTAGATATATCAGTTCCTAGGTTAATTTCCTCTCCATCTTTTATCCAAGTAATTTTAGAAGAAAGATCTTCGTCTGTAAGCAATTTTAATGAACCTTTTACTACTGAAACTGAGTCTTCCCATAAGTTGACAATATTATCCAAGTCTGGAGTTGAGTGAGGCTGTCCGTTCCTATATTTGTCAGCTTCTTCAGGAATTTCTATTTCTTTTATTTTATTTGCTATTTCATAGTTATAAACAGCCGAATGACCCATTAGCCATCCTATGCAATTTAGCGGAGGGAATACTTTTTTTACATCACTATCAGTCAAGTCTTTATAATAATTATTCATTTGATCTATCGATAATTCATAGTATCCAGATAATATGTGTGATGTCATTATTCCCCCTAGAAATTAGATAACATTATTATAATTAATCCTAAAGTTACTACAAAAATTATATTCCTTAAAGATAGCGTGATAGATTTTTCGTCATTAATTTTTCCATCTTCGGCTTTCCTGAAAATACGTGATATTGATATCATCATTAAAGATATAGTTATAAATATCAAAATTTTAGTTATCAATGACATATATTAGGAAGTTTTAATTGGGTAGTTTTTCAGTTTTAGCATTTTATCAGTTTATAGAAAGAAAAGATTTAAGCGAAGTCGAATCTTTGCTAAAGAAGAGGTGTGTTTTTTCTAAAATAAAAGGAACAATATTGTTGTCTGCTGAAGGTATAAACGGTACTGTTTCTGGTTCAGAAAAATCAATATCAGAATTAAGTTCTTATTTAAAAGAAATAGGCTATGATGATTTAAACCAAAAAATATCTTATGCAGAATTCCTTCCTTTTCCTAGACTAAAAGTACGAATAAAAAAAGAAATAGTTACTTTTAAAGAAGAAGTTGATGTTATGAATAATAAAGGAGAATATGTAGCACCAGAGAAATGGAACGAACTAATTAATGACCCTGAATTAGTACTTATAGATGTTAGGAATGATTTTGAAGTCCAGATGGGGTCTTTTGAAAATGCAAAGAACCCCGACACAAAGAGTTTTACCGATTTTAAAAAATATGCAGAAGAGAATTTATTAAATAACAAAGATACTAAAGTGGCAATGTTTTGCACGGGAGGAATACGTTGCGAAAAAGCCAGTTCATATCTTGTCGGAAAAGGGATGAAAAATGTATATCAACTTAAAGGAGGAATTTTAGGTTATCTAGAAAAAATAGATGAAAGGGGCAGTAAATGGAATGGTGAATGTTTTGTTTTTGATAGAAGAGTTTCTCTAAAAACTGGACTTCAAGAAGGAACTTATAAAATTTGTTCTGGTTGCAGGAATCCAATAAATGATATGGACAGAAAGTCAAAGTTTTTTGAAGAAGGGGTATCTTGTAAAAATTGTTATGAAATAACTTCTGACGATAAAAAAAACGGATTAAGAGAAAGAGCCAAGCAAACTAGATTAGCACGCGAAAGAGGAAAAAATTATCCATATTTGGAAGTTTCTGCAGACGAATATTTTGAGTCAGGATTTTAAATCTGAGCTTTGCCTTTAGCAGTTATTTTATAGCCATGATAATAAGCAACTAGTTTCTCATCACTTAGAATTTTAATCTGATTTTTTATAGTTAGTTTTGGGTTTGGAGTAGATATTCTATCTCCAAAAAATTCTAAGCACTTATCTACAATTTCTTCAGAATACATAAACTGATCATTGATAATTTTAAGTACATAGTTTTGGATTTCTTCATTTATTTTTTTAGTTTCCATAATTTATGAATGATCTGCTTTCTTCTAAAACCTGTTCATTATAATATTTTGAAGGACAATTTTCTTCAATAATTTTAAATGTTCTTTTTGCCCCTGGATTCCAATATTGATCGGCCTCCAACATAGGGTCTGGAAACTCAGGATAATAGTGCCTAGGAGGAAGGGTTTTAATTGACCTAGGAGTTAATGCGGTTACATCATGATTGTGGCTAAGTATTATAGTTGTAAGTGCAGAGACACAATTTTCTAGTTTAGTTTGATATTCAATATCATTTTGAGTGCTGCATGATGTTGTTATTAATAATATGAGTGTAAGAATTATGATTTTTTTAAAATCCGTGATCACTATAAGCCTCTCCATAATCAGGTAAACTAGATTTGTTTTTTTTATTGCTATCCTCAATATCTATAAAAATATAAGAGACTAGGAAAGAAATTATAAAAATTATCACTAAAATTATTAAAATATTTTTAGATTTAAATAACACTCTAGGCAGTGAAAGTGATGCTTCCAGATGCGACTCGATCCTTCCAAATGCTTCCAGTAGGATAAATATGAGATTCAAAGAAATCTTTTTTCATTTCAAGCCCCCATCCATATGTTTTAGGCGTTACGTAACGTCCGTTTTTTACGGTGATTGGAGATATAAATACATCATCTTGGAGGAAATTAAGATATTCAACTAGTTGATTTTCTGAATGGCTTGAAACTTTGATTTGATCCCATAATGAATAATGAACAATCATATTACACAAGCCTATCCCTCCACCATGAGGGCATACAGGCACGTTATATTTCTTGGCCAGCAAGATTACTGCAATTACGTCACTTACTCCTCCAAGCCTACTGGCATCTATCTGACAATAACCAATTGCGCCAGATTGTAGCATTTGTTTGAAAATAACTGGAGAAGGCACTTGTTCTCCTGTAGCTACTTTTATTCCTAAAGGCTCTATTGCTTTTGCAATTTTTAAGTGCCCTTGAACGTCATCTCTAGCGGTAGGCTCTTCTATCCATGTAGGCTTAAATTTTGCAAGTTTATTCATATATTCGATTGCCTCATCAACTCCCCAGACTTGGTTGCAATCAAGCATTAATTTCGCATCATATCCTATCTGGTCTCTTATAAAAGAAAGCCTCTCCATGTCATGATTAATATCTTGCCCTACCTTCATTTTAAAGCAATCAAATCCTTCTAATTTCATCTCATTTATAGTGTCTTTTATTTGTTGGTCTGTTAAGCCAAGCCAACCTGCAGTTGAATATGCTTTAGGGCCAGATTCAGAAAGGTTTTTTTCTAGATTACTATGATTTGGTAAACCTTCATTTAGTATATCTACTGCTTCTTCAGGTAGTATCGCGTCCTTTAAATATCTCCAATCAATCGAATTAACAATTTTTTCAGGTTCTAGGTCTACTAAAAGTTTCCATAAAGGTTTTTTCTCAATTTTTGCCCAACAATCCCACATAGAATTTATTACACAACCAAGTGCCATTCTGTTCACTCCATCCGCTAACCACCTTAACTGGTGATGGTCATTGATCATTTTGTATAATTTTCCGGGGTTATCAATGAAGTCGTTGAAATTATAATTTTCAAGAAGTTTTAATATATCTTTAACGCCGTATACTATCCAATCATTCCCAGCACCCGATGTAAAACAAACTGAGTTGCCTACAACACCATTCGATAACTCTATAGTTGTGTATACACAAGAATAGTTAGGCTTCTTGTGGAACGGATCTGACCCCAATAGTGAATCAGATGTTGGGACCCTTATATCAGAGACCCGATGACTAACTATGCTTAAGGGCATTTTACTCCGCCGCCGGTTCAAGTTTACTTAAAATTAATCTGCAATTATTAGCCGATTGCTCGACATCCTTTCCTTGGCAAAGAATAATCATATTTCCGTAAACAAAATAATCGAAATATTTAGCAAGATTGCAAGTTGATGAAGCAACAACTAAAGAGTAACCTTTGCCGTGCCCCGAATCGCCTCCACAAGTCCTAGCATCTTTAACTCCTTCTTTCCAGGTTGCGTCGCCCTTAGTTAAAATTGCGTCTTTCCCAATTCTTTCTGTCACCCATTCAACCCCTATAGAGTTAGCCTTTTCTTGGTTTTCATAAAATCTTAGTTCGTAATCAATTGTAATCTTTTCTTTTGGAATTTTTAAAAAGCCATAATAAGCAGACTTAGCCTCAGGAAGATCATTTACCTTGTATGTTTTATTTTTCTTAAATCCAACTGCTGTAATATCATCAATAGTAAGATTTTTGTCAGGACTTGATATCTTTTCAATATTAGCCCCAGGAAGTTGATCTTGCTGGGAACCGCAAGATAATAATAAGAAAAGTACTGTTGTTAGAAGAATGTAAGGTGTAAATTTAATTTTTATCATAGTATTTAAATTGGTTGTTGAATAAATATAGTACATATTTTAATACTAACTTACTAATTTAACTATGTAACTATGAAAATTTAAAAACTTACTTTATATTAATATTTATGACTACTGATCCGTCTCAAGAAAATAATTCTCCAGAAAGGAAAGAAAAAAGATTTGCAATTTGGCTAAGGTCAAGATTTGTAACTGGAATTTTTGTTTTTTTCCCTCTAGCAGTTACTTACTTTATTTTAACTTTTGCCTTTAATCTAATAGATGGAATTTTTAGGCCCTACATAGAAACTTTATTTAATAGGTCGCTTCCAGGAATAAGTTTCTTGCTGATTATTATAATAGTTTTAGTTTTAGGAATTTTTGCAAATTATGCATCCGCACGAAGGAGATTTGGGTGGATCGAAAACTTATTGAAAAAAATACCTGTGGTTGGAGCAACATACACAACATCCAAAGAAATAGCAGGCGCATTTAGAGGTTCTGGTGGTGGAGATTTTGGTACTGTTGTAGCTGTAGAATATCCTAGGGATGCAGTTTGGACTATTGGTTTTTTGACTAAAGTTGTTGATTTTGAAAATGGAAAAAAACATGGAATAGTATACATGCCTTCAACACCTGTCCCTAACACTGGATTGATGGTAATTATACCAACTGACCAAATTAGATATTTAGATATTTCAGCAGAAAAAGCAATGAAATTCATTATTGGCGGTGGAATAGGCAGCCCAGGGTTTATAGATTGGGTTGGAAGAGAGCAACCAGAAGAAATAAATTAAAATTCAAAATTTGTTTCGAATTCAATTTTGCCTACAGAGTTTGTCTCAGCCTTAAACAAAGAGCCCCCTAAATATGTATCAGGCTTAACATTAGCTAAAGCATCTGGAGTGGCAGCAGACGTGATATATAAATCAGTTAAGTCTTTTCCGCCAAACATACAACTAGATGTTTGATATGCATCTACGTCTATTTTATCAACAACATTTGCGTTATTATCAATTTTTACTATACCCATACCTCCCCATAGCGCAGACCAAACGTAACCTTCAGCATCAACTGTCATTCCGTCTGGCGCTCCTTCTCCTTCATGAATATACCAATCTTCAGCTGGCCCAATTTCATGAGTAGAGCTATCATATTGATGTCTTACTATTGATTTTTTACTTGGATCGGAATGGTAAAAATAATCTAAAGATGGTGAAAATCCCATTCCATTTGAACATCCATGATTTTCAGATACAATTTCTATTTTTCCATCTGGATAAAAACGATAAAGTTTTCCTAATTTTTCAAAACCATGAATTTGGTATGGATAGAAAGTGCCAGCTAAAAAAGATCCGTCTGGAGCTGCAATACAGTCATTGAATTGTAATTTTTCACCTTGATACATACCTTGGTGGATCCATCTTTTCTTTCTTTCTGACTCCCATAAAAGGACACCATTCCACGTACCTAAAGTTAATCCGCCATAAGAATTTTTTGAAAAACCACCAACGAAAATCCCGTTATAAATTGTTTTATTTTCATTAGTTTCTGGGTTGTACTTGAACAACCTTCCTGACCTTATATCGGCCCAATAAAGAACTTGATTTTCATCATCCCATAATGGACCTTCGCCAACATTGGCTTGTTCATCTATAATTTTTGAAACATTATACATAAATACAATTCTAACAATGACATTAAAACTAGCCAAGTTGTTTTATTATAAAAATATGAGTTAAAATTGCTATCTTGAAATATATAGGAGAAGAAGATGACTGAAAGAAAGAAGATAACACTTCCTGTACTTAGAAATAGAAAGAGAAATAAGAAAAAGATATCTTGGTTGACAGCCTATGACTTCGCAACTGCTAGATTTGCAGATGAAGCTGGAATTGACATGATACTTGTTGGTGATTCTGGAGGCATGACAATGATGGGAAAATCCTCCACTATTTCAGTCACTATGGAAGATATGATTATGTTCACTAAGTCTGTTGTTAAAGGTTCTGATCATTGTTTTATTGTTGGTGACCTGCCTTATATGTCATACCAAATAAGCGATGAAGATGCAGTAAGAAATGCGGGAAGGTTAATGGCAATAGGTTGTGACGCAGTTAAACTTGAAGGCGGAGAAGAAATGTCATCAAGAATAACAGCAATTTCAAATGCTGGAATTCCTGTAGTTTCTCACTTAGGACTTACTCCTCAGAGTTTAGCGCAAATTGGTGGGTACAGAGTTCAAGGAAGAAGTTTGAGTTCATTTAAAAAATTATTGAAAGATATCTTGGCAGTAGAAAAGGCTGGTGCTGTATTTCACTTATTAGAATGTGTTCCTGAAGAAGTAACTGCAGAAATATACAAACATGTAAAAAATCCATTGTATGGTATTGGGTCAGGAAGAAATGTAGACGGACAATTAGTTATATCGCATGATATGTTGGGATTATTTGTTGGTGACGTTGATCCAAAATTTGTAAAAAAATATGCAGATCTATCGTCAATAATTAAGGAAGCGTTTAGGAATTATAAAGATGATATTGAGAAAAACCTTTTCCCTGAAGAAAAACATCTTTATTCAATAGAGGGAGAAGATTTAAAGCAAATAGTAGAATATAGTAAAAAATTTTCTAAAGATTGAATTTCGAATTTTCTAACCCTTTAAGAGTTAATGAGTTATTTAGACCTATACTCCAGTTTTTAGTTTTCAAAGACCAACCTATAGGTTCAAGAATTATAGAAGAAGACGTAATCTTAAGGATCAAAAATACTTATAAAAAATATGATCCTGAGAATGAAATTTTGAATACTATAGACATAGATTCTCAGGTTAGTGAATTGTTAGAAGAATCAATTGAATTATTAATTTCAAACAAACTCGTAGCCATGAAGTACCCGAAATTAGATATTTCAATAATAGAAAAAGAAATAAAGGTTGAGGGGGAGGCTTTATTTTATTTAACTGATAAAGCTAGAATCCATATTCAAAGTGAAGAATCTATAAAGTTTATTGGCCCTAATGGAGAGACTTTGTATATACTTGATTTTCTTCCCTAATGAAAATTATAAATAGGTACTGTTATAATTCCTTGGAAACAAGTAATTAATGGGGGAGTGGTGAAATGGCAGACACGCATGCCTTAGGAGCATGTGCCGCAAGGCGTGAAGGTTCGACTCCTTTCTCCCCCACCACTTATGGATAAAAAATATATAAGAAATTTTTCAATTATTGCCCATATTGATCATGGCAAATCAACTTTAGCTGATAGGCTTATTGATATTTCATTAGGCAAGAAAAAGGGGGCCTCTGAGGATCAATTGCTAGATACTATGGACCTTGAAAAAGAAAGAGGCATTACGATAAAAGCTCAAGCAATGAGGCTAAATTATAAGTCAAGTTCTACTAACTTTCAGTTAAATTTGATAGATACGCCTGGTCATGTTGATTTTAATTATGAAGTATCAAGATCTCTTGCTGCTTGTGAAGGGGCATTATTATTAATAGATTGCACCCAAGGAATTCAGGCACAAACATTAGCTAATGTTTATCTTGCAATTGAGCAAAATGTGGTGATTATCCCAGTTCTTAATAAAATTGATTCCCCTAATGCTCAAGTGGATAGAGTTATTAGTGAAATAAATTCATCTCTAGGTTTTACCGAAAAAGAAATATTAAAAGTATCCGCAAAAACAGGCGAAGGAGTAGAAGATTTAATAGAGCATATTATCAAAAAAATACCTCCTCCATCTGGAGATATTAAAAACTCTATGCAAGCCTTAGTATTTGATTCTAAATACGATCAATTTAAGGGAGTAATAGCTTATATAAGGGTGGTTAATGGCGAGTTGAGAAAAAATGATAATTTAATGTTAATGTCAACAAAAAAATTCGTGGAAGCGAATGAAGTAGGAATTTTTGAGCCAAATCTTAATGAAATAGATAAATTAACTATTGGGGAAGTAGGGTATGTTGCTACAGGTTTAAAAAATGTTTCTGATTGCAGGGTAGGAGAGACATTAACTATCAAGGAGAATCCCTCTACAGAAGCATTAAAAGGTTACGAGTCTGCAAAACCAATGGTATATAGTGGGCTTTATCCTACAGATGGAGATGACTATTCAGATTTACGAGATGCACTGGGTAAACTTCAACTAAATGATGCTTCATTAATTTTTGAACCAGAAAGTTCTGGTGCCCTAGGATTTGGGTTTAGGTGTGGTTTTTTAGGACTTCTTCACATGGATATAATTCAGGAAAGATTAGAAAGGGAGTATGGGCTTGATTTAATTGTTACTGCTCCTACCGTAAAATATACTGTAGAGACTATATCAGGCAAAATAATTGATGTTGACGATCCCTCTAAGTGGCCTGAAGATGAAAAGATCCAGAAAGTATTGGAACCATTTGTTGATCTATCAATATTATGTCCGTCTAATTTTATAGGACCAGTGATTGATATAGTAGTTTCCAAAAGGGGTGAATATAGAAAGATGGAATGGTTGCAAGGTGGAGGAGAAGGTTCAAATGCAGAGAATCAAAGAGTTTTATTAGAATTTAATATGCCATTAGCCGAGATACTAACTGATTTTCATAGCCAATTAAAATCTTCAACAAAAGGATATGCTTCTATGGATTATCAGTTAACAGAACCAAAAGATGAGAAATTAGTTAAATTACAAATTCTTGTTAATGAAGAGAAAGTCGACGCTCTTTCTGTCATAGTGCATTCAGAAAATTCTTTGATAATTGGGAGACAATTAGTTTCAAAATTAAAAGAACTTATTCCTAGACAATTATTTGATATACCTATTCAGGCAGCAGTGGGAAGCAAGATTATTTCAAGAGAGACAGTTAAGGCTTTAAGAAAAAATGTAACTGCAAAATGCTATGGTGGGGATATATCTAGAAAAAGGAAACTATTACAGAAGCAAGCTGAAGGAAAAAAAAGAATGAAGAAACTGGGCTCTGTTGAGGTTCCTCAGGAAGCTTTTATGGCTGTGTTAAAAAATGAAGCAAAGTAGTGGTAAGAAGCCTAAATTAGGACAACATTTTTTAGTAGATTCAAAATATAAAAAAATAATCATTGACTATATTCACGATATTGGGTTGAAAAATATAATAGAGATTGGGCCTGGATCAGGATCAATAACACCTGACTTAATAAGATATTCTGATGAATTTATAGGAATAGAACTTGATAAAAAATTATATATAAATTTAATTAATAAATATCAAGATAACAAAGTAAGATTTTTCAATATAGATGCAGGTCTATTTGAAATAGATAATCAAGGAAATTTTTTTGATTATCCATACTTATTGGTTGGGAATTTGCCATATTATTCAGCAAATATGATTGTTAGGAATTTCATCACGTCGACAAAAAAACCAAAATATTTAATTGTAATGTTGCAAAAAGAAGTTGCAGATAACTATTTATCAGAAATTCCAAAAATGAAATTTATTGGGCACTCTATTCAAATGTATTCAAAAGTTAAAAAAATTACAGATGTCCCAAAAGAAGCTTTTGATCCAAAACCAAAGGTAATTTCATCTATAATTTTACTAGAAACAAAAAAAGAAAATGAAATCATAGATGAGCCTGAAACACTATTAAGTTTTATTAAAAAAGGTTATGCAGCGCCAAGAAAGACATTAGTAAATTCTTTGTCAATGTCTTTAAAACATGAAAAAGAAATATTAAAGAATCGATTAATTGAGATAAACATTGATCCTGACCTAAGGCCTGGTAACTTAGATATTGAAGACTGGCAAAAAATATTTAATACAATGAATGAATTATGAAAATATATTCTTATGCAAAAATAAATTTAGTAATTGAGATATTGGCTAAACTGGAAAACGGATATCACGATCTTAGAGGTATATATCAAAATATTGACCTGAGAGATGAGATTACTATAAATGAATCAGACAAAGATTCTGTAATGATGGATGCTGGCTTAGTTCTCCAAGAAGACAATATTGTTTACACAGCGATAAAGAATTTTAAGAGCACATATAGTTTAAAAGATTCGTTTCAAGTTGTTATTACTAAAAATATACCCTTTTCTTCTGGCCTTGGCGGCGGTTCTAGTAATGCCTCATCTGTAATAATGGCGATAAATAATATGCTTAAGTTAAATATTCCGGTAGAAGAATTATCATTATTTTCGTCTAAATTGGGATCAGACCTACCATTTTTCTTTAAAGGGGGCACATGTTTTGTAGAAGGATTGGGTGAAAAAGTTAACAAACTAAATAATTTGAGAAATCAATTTGTTTATTTGTATAACCCCAATATAGATATAAAGAATAAAACTCAAGAAATGTTTAGATCTATTGAACCTGTTGACTATACAGATGGCAATTTGACTGAAAAAATTAAAGAAAAAATTCAAGAAAATGAATATTTGAAATCAGAAGATTACTATAATTGTTTTCAAAATAAAGCGTTTAAAAAATTTCCAAAGCTCATAAAAAAATATAAAGAAATGACAGAAAAATTTGGTAACTGTTTTCTTACAGGGGCTGGCATGACTTTAGTTTCTATTAGCAATCAAAATTTAAGTTCCAGTGATTTTCAAAGATATTCAACTATTGATCGAGGATTTGATATTGATAATTAGCGTATTTTTAGTTTCAGCCTTTTATAGTTCTATATTGACAGCATATTCAGCAATTGTGCTTACAAAAACTTCTTCGCCATTATTCAAATTTTTTCTTAATAAAGATATATCAATTCTAAAAGTATATATTTTGGCTGTTTTTATAATTAATTTATCCTCTTTGATTCTATTTATTATATTAGGTTTTGGATACTTATACCTGACCCAAAATTATTCTAATGGGTTTATGTATTATTTCTTTTTAGCGTTCTCTTTCCCGTCTATATATATGATATTTATCCTAATCATAAGGGGTCGCATAAATATTCATAAAATCTCTAATATATTATTTTATGTTTTAATATCCTCTTTACTTTTACCTCAGCTAATTGAGAGGACAATTAGTTAACTTCTAGTGCTATTTTAATTAGACCTTCTGAATGAGAACTGTACATATCAAATGCCTCTTGAACATTCACCCAAGACATATTGTGAGTTTTTAATTTTCCAGGATCAATTAATCCTTTTTTCTTCAATTCAATCATTTCCTTTATCTCTTTTAATGGGGTAGAGGTTCCAGCAATTAATGTTGAAATCATTGTGCAATTTTTTGATAGAAAGTTATTTTGACTGAACGGTATTAAGTCTTCTGAGGTTAAGCCAAAACAAATTACTGTGCCATGTTTTTTAACTATATCAATGCATGAATTGAGCCCTTCAGGCCTACCTGTGGCTTCAATTACAATGTCAGCCATATCTCCATTTGTAATTTCCGAAATACTTTCGACTAGGTCATCATTTTCAGGATTTATACTATGAGTTGTACCCAAACTTGATGCTATATCTAACCTTGATTGATTTAAATCTATCCCAATTACCTTATTAGCTCCTTGCATTGCTGCAATCATCGAAAAAGATATTCCAATTCCGCCTTGACCTAATACAGCTATACTTTTTCCAGATGCATCACCCCATTTTTTACTAGCATATAAAACTGTTCCGCTATGTTGACACATAACCCATTCATCTAATGGCCCTTCATCCGGTAGTTTAATAAATCTGTTTTCATTTAGTGTTAAATATTCCTGTAACCCATTATCAACTGTTGGGACTGCTAATACTCTGTCGCCTTCATTAAATAATTTAGATCTAGACCTGTAGATTTCTCCTACCACTTCATGGCAGGGAGTTCCAAGTGGTAAAGGATAATGATCTTCGGGGAGATCTTTATCGAATTCCCTTCTAACATCAGTTCCACATATTGAAACAACTTTTACTTTCAATAAACATTCACCCTCTCTAGGCTCAATAATATCCGATTCAGTAAATTCTATTTTTTTTCTAGAAGTTAATCTTGCGACTTTCATAGTAACTTTTTTGTTTATGATACGGTACGATAACTAAAGGAATAAATTCAGTCAAATGATTCAGAAAGAACTTAAAGAAATTCTTAAATTATTATCACCTACAGGGTCTGTTGTCGCACTAGACGTAGAGACAACTGGCCTAAACTCTGAAGACGATATGATTATTGAGATTGGTGCGACTAAGTTAAATATTGATGATGGATCTTATGAACCTTACTCAGAACTTATAAATCCAGGAGTAAGCATAAGTGAATTTATTACTGAACTTACTGGGATATCAAACAAAGACGTAGAGGATTCTCCTGTAATAGATGAAATAAAAGACAATTTCACTGATTTTTATTGTAATGAAAAAGGGGAGCAGCACTTAATTATTGCTCATAATGCTAATTTTGATATTGGATTTTTAAGGAAAAATGGATTTAAATTTACGGGAACAATTATTGATACATATGATTTAGCATTCGTTCTATTAGATAAGGGTGAATATAATCTTCAAGCATTAGCAAGTTTGTTTGATATTAAGGTTGAGAAATTCCATAGAGCCAAGAATGACTCTGGAGCAACATTAGACCTTTTTATTGAATTATTAAAGGTCCAGTTAAATTTAGGTTCAGTGAATATCAAATTTAGTGATATTAATTTAACAGAAAATTCAGGTATAAAATTTGCTCCAAAATTTATATCAAATTATATTTCTGGATCAAATTTATTAGAGACAGAGAAAAGATCAGATAATAAAAAAGATACTGTTAATAAAAAAATAAAATTTGCTGATAATTGTTCTGAATTCTTTAGTAATAATGGAATTGGAAGATATATAGAAAACTATGAAAAAAGGCTCAATCAGATTGAAATGTCTGAATTCATAGAAAAAAAATTGCCAAACTCTGGAATTAATTTAATTGAAGCAAGCCCTGGAACAGGTAAGACATTAGGTTATTTAGCGCCTATTGTACTAGACATATTAGAGAATAATTCAAAGGCTGTTATTGCGACAAATACAATTGCCTTGCAAGATCAGATAATTAATAAAGATTGGAACTTGATTAAAACATATCTTAAGGACTCTGGGAAATCAGATGATATAAGTGTTTCAATATTAAAAGGAAGAAAGAATTATCTATGCAAAGAGATAATAAAATATTATGAACCCAATGATTTTCGAGAAGCAAGAGTTCTATTTAAATTAATAAAATGGAATGAATATACAGTTTCAGGTGATATAAGTGAGGTTGATTTAAAAAATGACCATTATGTATTTTCAAAATTTTCATCTGCAAATGAATCATGCATAAAAAAGTGCAATAAATGCTATATAGATATAGCTAGAAAAAAGGCTGAAGAATCAGAAATTCTTCTTATTAATCACTCTTTGGCTATGTCTACCTCTATTAGTGACAGAAGTCTCTTGAAGGATATAAGTTATTTGGTAATAGATGAGGCTCATGAAATTCAGAATGTTGCAACAGATGCCTTTACAAAGAGAGTAAACATAAACACTCTGCTAAATTTAAATAAATCTATTAGTAACTATTTAGATTCTTTAAATAATAACAGTTCTTATGATGCTACATATTTAATTAGTTTTATAGACAAATCAGAAAAATTTATCGAAAAAGTACTAATTTTGAATAACTTTTTGAAAGAAAATATCGAGAATTCAAAAAATTATGGGAAATACCTTTTCGATGATAATTCTTTGAATTCTACGATGGAAATAATTGACGTTTTTGAGTTTGCCAAAGAAATGAGATCAGGTAATTTATTTGAGAATGTTTATGAGGCTTATGAAGAAAATGAAGAAAATTTATTTAGAAATATTATTAATTCAATTAGTTTATTTGAAGAAGAAATCCATAAGTTGATTTCTATTTTTTCATTAGAGGATACTAATATGGTGTCATGGTTTGAAATGTTTAACCGAGAAAATTTTGAATTAATTAGTTCTCCTATTAGTGTAAAAGATGAGTTGCGTGAAACAATATTTAAAGATCAAGAAAATGTTATATTAACAGGAGCTACACTTACCTCATTTGATTCTCCAGACGAATTCTCTAATCAAATAGGCCTGGACTATTTAGATGAATATAGAATATTTGATTCTGAATTTGATTATGAGAAAAACGTATTCTTTTATGTCCCCAAAGATATGCCTGAGCCAAACAATGAACTATATGCCCAAAACCTTTCAGAATTAATAGTAAATATTTCTGAAAAAAATTTAGGAAAAATTTTAGTTTTGTTTACCTCATATTCTTCGCTTAATAGTGTGAGGAAGAAACTAAAAGAATCCTTCTTAAATAAAAAAATTATTTCTCAAGGAGTTGATGGTGGGGCGGCAAGAGTAATAAGCAAATTTAGAAAAGAAGGGTCTATTCTGTTAGCGACAGGCCCTATATGGCAAGGTGTAGATTTTGGGTTTGACGTTGATATTAAAGTTCTGATTATTTCAAAATTACCTTTTGCTGTTCCTAATGATCCATTAATAAATGCCAGAAGCCAGAAATATATGGATCCATTCAATGAATATTTAGTTCCAGATGCAGTAAGGAGGTTTAAGCAAGGAATAGGGAGATTAATAAGATCAAATGAAGATTATGGAGCAATCGTCTGTGGAGACATCAGAATAATAACAAAAAACTATGGAGAAAACTTTTTAAATTGTTTGCCAGGATATAGTTTTAATGAAAACTTAATTATAGATTCAGGTGAATACATAAAAAATTGGATAGATAACCATGGATAAAGTAACTATCTGCAAATCAGAAACAATAGATTTGAAATCAACTTTAGACGGCGGTCAGGCTTTTAGATGGCATGGCACAGAAGATAGCTATAGAGGAGTAATAGAAAATAAGGTATATATAATCTTTCGGGAAGGAAATCTAATTAATGCAAAGTGCATGAACTCTCAAATAGATAGAGGTGATTTATTAAAAATTCAGAGATATTTAGGGATAGATTTTAATTTAGATAATTTTACAAAAAAATATGATAATAATAATTATATTCGTAAATTAATAAAGCAGAACCAAGGTTTGAGAATATTAAAACAAGATCCTTGGGAATCTATAGTTTCATTTATTACTTCTAGTGTCTCAAATATTTCAAAAATAAAAAAAAATATAAATGAATTATGTGTGCTAAATGGCAATAAAATAGGAGAAGGGGAATATGATTATATATTTCCTAAGGATATAGAAATAGTAGACATAGGTGAAGCAGAATTGAGAAAGTTGGGGTTTGGATTTAGGGCTCCATATTTGATTGATGCTGCCATGAAAAGTTTAAATAATAGTATTAATATGGATTCAAAAAATGATCAGTATGAGGAAAAACTATCTGAATTAACTAATATTAAAGGAGTAGGAAGAAAAGTAGCAGACTGCATAATGACATATGGATACGGAAGAAGAGATACATTTCCAGTTGATAGGTGGGTTAGAAAGGGTTTAATTGATAACCTTGGGTATAGTTCTAGATTATCTAATGATAAACTTTCAGAGTTAGCGCAAAAAAAATTTAAAAATGATTCAGCATATATACAGCAGTATATTTTTTATGGCGAAAAGACTAGTTAGTTGATCTAATAAAATTTTCTTCATCTAATCTTGTATTTATTTGCCCCTTAAATTTGGCTATTTCAACTTTAAGTAATAATTTCCCAATTTGCACAGGATTTGTGAAACCTAAGTTTTTCATGTCATTAAAATTTAATTGAGGCTTTGCATTAGACAATTTTTTAATCATATCAGTTATAACTTCTTGGTATTCACCAAAAGTTTTATAAACTTCAAATATTGCTATAGGTATATTCTTTATACTTAGATATATGTCTTCTGGAAAACTGTCATATTCACTATTACTAATATAGTTGATGGCTGATCTAATATTTTTAATTTGCTCAACTTTTAGTTTCAAGGCTTTAGAATTATCAAATTTATTTAAATATTCTGATAAACCTTCTTCTTTGATATAAGTAAAATATAGTATCAAATAATCGTAATTTGATATTTCATTAGGCACTTTATTGAAATTTACATTAATGTTTTTAACGTTAAAAACATAGTTAAAAAGATTAAATTTGATTAAATTGTTTATCAGGTCATTCGGGTTTGGCTCATCCAATGATTTTTTTATTTCATTAAGGATTCTAGAACTTGTTAGATTTTTTATTAGTTTCGAACTGGACTTCAATTCTTTAAGTGTCTGCTCTTCTATATTAAAATTTAATCTTGTTGAGTATTTAATAGCCCTAAATATCCTTGTTGGGTCGTCAGAAAAACTATCATTGTGAATGCTTCTAATTAATTTATTTTTTAAATCAGATAATCCATTATTAGGATCTATAACTTGATTGTTTTTAGAATTATTTAAGTTGTATGCCATAGAATTAATAGTGAAATCCCTTCTGTGTAAATCTTTTTCTATTTCAACTGATAATTCATTTATTTTAGGAAGTGACCCTTTTGGCAGATATGCTTCAGTTCTGGTATTTGCTATATCAATTTCCTTGTTTTTATATATAACTTTTGCAGTCCCAAACTCAGTCTTCTGAGCAATTTTAATATTTGGATTTTCATCAAGTTTTTCTGTAAATAAATCAAAGTTTCCTTTGATTGCTATATCAATTTCATTTGGAGATATTTTTAAAATTGCATCTCTTAATGATCCTCCCACCAGGTAGACTTCAAATAAATTATTATCAAAAGTACTTAAGTAAGAAATGAATTCCTTCTCAATGTCAGGTAAATATTTTTCTATCAGTTTATTTATTTCCATAGTGTATGATTTTAATTATATTAATATGTATAAATTAATTAGGATATATATAGATGAATTTAGAAGAACTTCAATCAAGCCTTAATATTAATTTTAATAGCATAAATTTGCTTGAAAGTGCACTTACACATAAATCATTCTTTATAAATAAAAACCAAAATATTGAAAACTATAACCAAAGACTGGAGTTTTTAGGAGACTCCGCTCTTGATTTAATAGTTTCAGAGTATCTTTATTCTAAATATCAAGACGATAACGAAGGCATCCTGACATCTAAAAGGTCATTATTAGTTGATGAAACTGCATTATCCAAGATAGCTAAAGAATTGAGTCTTAATGATTTTATTAGGATGAGCGAAGAAGAGTTAAAGCGAGGAGGGAATTTAAGGGAATCGGCTTTAGCAGATGCTATGGAAGCATTGATTGGGGCTATATTTTTGGATAGAGGCTATGAATATGTTAGAAAATTTACTCTTAATTTATTAAAAAATTCTTTACAAGATATAGATAATCTAGAGAACTATAAAGATTCAAAATCAACTCTACAGGAAATGGTTCAGGCAGAATCTCTAGATCCTCCAAAATATATTTTATCTAATGTTTCAGGTCCTTCACATAATCCGATTTTTAAAACAGATTTATATATAAATGATCATAAAATAAGTAGTTCAGAAGGACCTAGAAAAATAATTTCTGAACAAAGAGCAGCTGAAAAAGCAATAGATTATATAAATAAGAATAGTTTTGATGGAATTAAAACCAAAAAATCTTTCTTTAAAAAGGTACTTAATAGTTTTAGGTAATAATGTTGTTAGATGTATTATTATGGATATTATTTATTGGATTTATTAGTTTAATTTGCCTTCCTGCCTATTCTTTCCTGTTCAAAGAAAATATTTTAATAAAATTATCACTAGGTGCCCCAATATCATTAATTATTGTTGGCCTGACATCATGGGTAGCATTTTTTATCTTAAAGGAAATATATATTTCATATTTGTTTTCTATAACTGTCATCTCTATTATTTTTATACTTTGGCTGTATAAAAATAAACACAATTTTTTTTCAATTTTTAACTACAAATCACTAATTTTTTTATTATTACTAGTCATTTCTCATCTCTTTTTTATATCTATTAGAGGTTTTAACGGAGATTTGATTGGCACTGAAAAATTAATGGATCAAATGATGCTTTCCTCAACTTTCTATTCTGATAATGGATTAGTGCCAGATCTTTGGTTATCAGATTATCAAAACCCTTATTATTATCTTGCTTACTGGATATTTGGAGGAGTCATTAAAATGTCTGGAATAGATTTGGTTCTTGGATATAATCTTTCACTTTCTACTACATTTTCTCTTTCGTTGCTAACATCTTGGGCTGTGTCTTTAGGGCTATTGAAAAGGATAAATTTACCAAGATATAAATCATATTTGATATCAATTTTTGGTCCATTGTATTTATTATTCATAACCAATTTTTATATATTGTTTGATTTGTTGGCAAGAGTTCCATTAATAGGGAACATATTGTCTAGTTTGGTAAAAATAAATGGCTTAGGAGACCCTGATCCTAATTTTCTATTTGGAAGTGGATGGAGATCAACAAGAGTAATTGATTATTTAGTAGAAGGAAAAAGTCTTGATTACACAATTCAAGAATACCCTTCTTTTTCTTTTATACTGGGTGACTTGCATCCTCATTTGCTGAGCATACCTTTCTTTTTAAGCCTTTCTTATTTAATAATTTCAATTACATCCTATGCATATGATCGAGATTTCAAGAACAGAATTGTAATATTTTTTATCATAGGGCTTCTAATTCCAATAATGGGATTCATAAATATTTGGGATCTTCCATTTTTTATATTCTTATTTCTAATTTGTTATTTATTAAGTTATATAAAAAATAAAAATAAAAATTATTTATATGAAGTGAGTACCTTCTTTATCGCTTTTATGATTAGCATGCTGATGCTGAGTAATTATTACTTTGTTACTTTAGGTGGGCAGACACAACCACCATTTGTTGCATTAAATTTATATTCTACAAACATAATGCACTTATTAATTGTTATGGGATTACCTCTCATAATAATCTATGCAAGCATTTTTAGAAATATAAATATTAGGCAAATAAACCTTTTAAAAGTTATATCTTTTTCATTTATTTTATCTATCCTTTTGTTTGGAATAAGGGGTCTGTTCTTTTTTTCAGAACTTAATAATGAAATTTTTATAAACTATTTATTAAGTTTTTTTTCAACTTTGGTTTTAATTTTTCCTATTTATATTATTTTAAAAGAGAAGTTATTCTTGAAAGACCACATGCTTTACAGCATTTCGCTAACTATTCTGTTTATTTTGTTAATAGTGGAACACGTTCACTTGATAGATTTATTTGGAAATAGGATGAATACAATATTCAAATCGTATTATCAGGTTTGGATTTTAGCATCAATTATGTTCCCTATTATTGTGATTAAGAGTTTCCCTAGAAAAAAATACTTACTATTTTTTATATTGCCTTTGATAGCAATTAGCTCGATACAAAATTTGTCTACCTTTCTAGATAATACGAATAATTTATCAAAAGAATATACCATTGATACTTCGTTTGAAATAGAGAAAAGGTACCCTGGATCTTATGATGTTATCGAATGGATAAGATTAAATACAGATCCTAGTGATGTAATATTTTCAGGAGTTGGTAACGATTATCAATTGAGTTCATATTTTTCCGTATTTTCAGGCAGACAGACTCCTATCGGGTGGCCAGGCCATGAAAGTCAATGGAGAGGTAATATGCCTGAAATTAATGAAAGGCAGAGAGACCTATTAAAGTTATTTGATTCTAAAAATAATAACGAAATTAACAATATTATAAAGAAGTATAATATTTCCTACATTATTAATTATAAGAATAATAATTCTTATTTATTTAATATATACAATAAAATATATTCATCTGGTTCGTGTGATGTATATATAACCAAGTAAATATGTTTCTAAAACTAAAATCGTTTATTAATAAAAATAACAATGATATCTACTTAATATCAGCGATATTATTTATTTCATTAATATCTAAATTTTTACTTCTAGACGTCAGATCTATACATCATGACGAGTCTCTTCATGCATATTATTCTTGGGCTTATGCAAGAGGTAATGGGTTTACTCACAACCCTTTAATGCATGGCCCCTTATTGTTCCACTTGAATGCTTTATTATTTTTTATATTTGGAGATACTGATTATATTTTAAGAGTCGTGCCAGCGATTTTTGGATGCGTACTAACCTTCATTCCTCTACTATTTATTAAGTTTATAGGAAAAAAAGCTGCTATATTTTCTTCATTAATTATTTTATTGTCTCCAACAATTCTTTATTACAGCAGGTTTGCAAGAAATGACATTATTATAGCCACTGTAACTCTTTTATTAGTTTATTCATTATTTTCCTATGTATATTCTTCTAAAAGAAATAATTATTTATTTATTTTTTCAATATTATTAAGTTTAGGCTTTTGTATTAAAGAAACTCACTATATGACAGTTTTTTTTATTGGGGTTTTTTCATTTGCGATTTCTCATTTAAATTTTCTAGTTAAACCAAAAAATAAAAAAGTCTCAGAAAAATTTTCTGACATATTTGTATTAATTTTTGCTTTAACAATTCCTTTAGCTTCACCTTTATTAGGAATAGTAGGTAATTTATTTAATTTAAATATGCTTCCTAGCGCATCTAGTTCATCTAGAATTGGTTATCCTTCAGACAATATATCTTTGGTAGTTTCTTATGTAGCCATATTTATTACATTTTTAATATCATTTTCTGTAGGAATATATTGGTTTAAGAGGAAGTGGATATCATTTTTTAGTGTATTTTGGATAGTATTTATTACATTTTTTACATCCTTAGGATCAAATCCTGATGGATTTTTTACAGGAATATGGCAGTCTCTAGGTTATTGGATAGCACAGCAAGATGTAGCTAGAGGATCACAACCTTGGTATTATTTTTTCTTAGTGATATTTAGTTATGAATTCTTACTGATATTTATCAGCATTTCTTCGATTATATTTTTAAGGAAAAAGTTCAGGCTATTTGAAGTTTTTCTTATTATTTGGTTTCTGGTCAATATGCTACTTTATGGAGTAGCAAGTGAAAAAATGCCATGGCTATCGGTTAATATCATTCTCCCTTTGTTTATATATTCAGGGATAACTATTGCAGAAATTTCAAAAAGTATTTCTAAGATAAATATTTATTCATATCTAAAATATATATTATTAATTGGATGTTTTGCGATAATATTTTCCTTATTCTTTAATAGCACTACCTTAAATACTCTTCTTTTATCTTTCCTTATTTCATGGTTTTTAATCTTAATTGCATTTAATAAATTGAAGAATATAGGCATGAATAAGTATAAAATTATAGACTTAATAAAAGTAATATATAGTTTGATTATAGGAATATTAATTGTATTTACATTAAAAATTTCAATTAATTCATCCTTTTATAATTCGGATACGCCTGACGAAATAATCGTATATACTCAAACTTCGCCTAACGTTCATAACTTAATTAAAGAGATTGATAATTATAAATTAGTTAATAATAGCGCATCTATTGCAGTTGATGTCTCTGGTGGATACCAGTGGCCTTGGGCATGGTACTTAAGACATCATGATGTTATATATTTTGACTCAACAATTGAAGATACTATTAATGATAAAGATTTTTATAAATTCGATTACATAATAGTTAATAGCAGAAATTTCCTAAAATTTAATTCTAAAGTTACAAGTAGTGATCTATATGAGAACATCAATCAGGTCCCTTTTCGTATGTGGTTTCCAGAAAATTATAGATTTAATTCATTAAGTGAATTTATGGATCATTCATTTAATTTCAATAATATAAATTACCTAATTAGGCATGTCATGTTTAAGGATTTTTCTGGCGAGATAGGCACTGTTGATATGACAATAATAAGAAAATAATAATGTTTGTTTTAATAAAAAAGAATATATACAAGATATTAATAGGATCATTTATCTCACTTGTTTGTTTATTTTTAATGGTCAGGATTATTGATAATTTTGATAAAACTTTAGAGTCATTAAAAAGTATTTCATTGTTTTATATCACTCTAGGCTTCTTTATTTACTTCCTGTCATTATTTATAAGAACTTTTAGGTGGAGAATTCTTTTGAATGATCAGGTAAATGGATTGAAATTTATATCTTTATTTAAAGTGGTTATTTCTGGCTATATGTTTAATAATTTATTGCCCGCAAGACTAGGTGAATTTGCTAGAATTTATCATCTCAATTTAGTAAAAAAAATTAATAAATCTTTTACTTTAGGGACTGTCTTGGCAGAGAGAGTTACTGATGTAATAGCGTTAATTCTTTTTTTGATACTAGGATTTATATTTATCCCTTTAGAATTTATAGAGAAATTTTCAAATAATCTAAATTTGTCAATAGGATTAATCTATACATCAATATTAATTTTATTAATTACGACAATATTATTTGTTTTTATTATTATCACTGGCGCTTGGAGACCAATAACAAAGAAATTCTTACTATTTATTAAAAAGTTTAAGTCAAACTTTAATCCAGATAGATATATAGAAAGTTTTACTGAAGGTGCATTTTCAATTAGCAATACTAGACTTATAAATGTTGTATTTATGGCTTTGTGTCTATGGGCTGTAGAATTTTCTATGTTTTATTTAATTAGCACTCAATTTAATTTTGGTATAGAAAATTTATTCATTGCTATATTATTTTTCGGCATTTTTTCTAATTTAGGAGGCATTATTCCTTCAACTTCTGGAGGATGGGGACCATTCGAAGTAATTGGAACTGTCGTGCTGACATCATTTGGTGTAAATGCCAATGAAGCTGCTGCATTTACTATACTAGTACATCTAATTCTATGGTTACCGATTTCTATAATAGGGTTGGCCACTTTTATATTAGATTTCAGGAAATCAAAAGTATGAAGATTACAATAATAGGTGGTGGAATAACTGGGCTCTCAGTTGCATACTATCTTTCCAATGAAGGTTTTGATGTGACTGTATATGAGTCTTCATATTTTTTTGGAGGTCAGGCTTCTACTATAAAAGTAGATGGCTATAACGTTGAAAGGGGTTATCACCATATATTTAGAAATGATTATGAAATAATTGATTTGATCAATGAGTTAGGACTAGATAAATCTTTAGAATGGCATAAATCTTCTGTGGGAATGTATGCTGATAAATCATTATATAAGTTTTCTACTCCAATTGATCTTTTAAAATATAAACCCATTAACTTAATTAACAGGATAAAGTTAGGCCTATTAAGTTTATACCTACAAAAGAAAAAAGATTGGAGGCCATATGAATCAATTTCAGCCAATGACTGGATATTAAAATATGCTGGCAAACAAATTTATAATAGGGTATGGGGACCTTTATTAAGAGCAAAGTTTGGTATTTACCACAAAGAAATTGCTATGCCCTGGTTTTGGTCAAAGATGAAAACGAGATTTGCCTCAAGAAATAAAAAAGGGGATGAAATACTTGGGTATCTTAGATATTCATTCGAAGAATTGATAAATTCTTTAATTTATAATATTGAAAGGAATGGAGGTAAAGTAAAGTTAAATCATAAAGTTACCTCTATCGGTCATCGCAATGGGGCAGTAGATAGCATTGAGTATATTCATGACGGTATTAAAGAAAAAATAAATACAGATATAGTAATTTGTACAGCCCCATCATATGAAATCAAAAAGCTTATAGATTTTAATCAAGAATATACAAAGAAACTTTCTGCAGCTAAATATCTAGGAGCCAGTGTATTTATCCTAAGCCTAAAAAGGCAATTTTCCCCTTATTATTGGATGAATATAATTGACAATGAAATACCTTTTCTTGGATTAATCGAACATACAAATTTAGTCAGTAAAGATAAATATGGTGGGAATCATATTTTATATATAACAAATTATTTACCTCACACAGACGAAGTTTTTAAAAAAAATAAGGATGAATTACTAGATATTTATATTAATAATTTAAAAAAAATTAATCCTGAATTTAATAAAAATTGGATAAAAAATTATTATTATAATTCTGTCAGTGCTGCTCAACCTGTTATTCCAAAGAACTATTCCTCTTTGATCCCTGAAATACAGTCTCCTGTAGAAAATTTATTAATTGGGAATACAACACAAATTTATCCAGAAGACAGAGGAACAAATTACAGTGTAAAAATTGCTGGAGAAATAGTATCTTTAATAAAGAAAAAAAAGGAGAAATAAATGAGCCCTAAAGAATTATGCTTAATTACTGGTGGAGGAAGTGGTATAGGCAGAGCTACTGCAATTAAATTTGCTTCTAATAATATTAAAACAATAATTGTAGGTAGAAGGGAAGAGGCTTTATTGGAAACTATTGATTTAGCTGGAAAGTATGGGGACAATATTACTCTTTTTCAATGTGACATATCATTAGATTCAGAAATAAAAAGATTAAGAGAAGATGTTGAGGCTAATTTTGGATCAGTATCAATATTGATAAATAATGCAGGCGCAAGTAGTCAAGTTAGAAGCATAGCTCATATCCCAACAGATCAATGGGATAATGTACTTAATGTTAACCTAAAATCTGTATATAGAATTTGCCAAGAATTCCTTAAAGATATGCTTAATAAAAAAAGCGGCACAATCATTACCGTATCTTCAATGGCGGCTTTGAATCCGGGGTTATTGGGTGGATCAGCTTACAGTGCGGCAAAAGCTGCAGTAACTAATTTAATGGGAGATATAAATGCTGAATTTTCAAATATGGGGATAAGAGCAACTGCTATTATGCCTGCTGAAGTAGACACTCCGATATTAGATAATAGGGCATTAATTCCAGATAAAGATGCGAGATTAACAATGATGCAGCCAGAAGATTTGGCTGAGATGATTTTTACTGTAGCATCTCTTGATAATCGCACCACTGTTGAAACTATTGTAATGAAACCAACTATAAAAAGAGATCTTTCAGAGGACCTGAAAGCTGCAATGAATAAAACTGAATAAATTATAATAAACTAAGAAAGCGTTTAGAATATGGCTAATCATAAAGAACCAACAGATAAGGATATATTGGATGCAATAGAAAATCAGCCAAAAATATCTAAAATAACTGTCCTTTCTTCGTTGTTAGCAATAAGCAATAAGTTTCATTATATTCCAAAAAAAGCTGTTGAAATTGTTGCGAAATATACTGATAAAACAGTCAATGACGTCTGGGGTGTTGCGTCTTTTTATACTAATTTTCGATTTACGCCTCCAGGGGATATTACTTTGGATATATGTTGGGGTCCAACATGTCATATATTAGGATCTCAAAAGATATTAAAAGAAGTACATGGTTTGCTTGGTATAAATCAAGAAGGTGAGACTAAGGATGGAAAAGTTACTTTAAGATACAGTACTTGTTTGGGAGCCTGCTCGCAAGGGCCAGTGTTTGCTATAGACCATAAATTATTTGGAAAAGCGTCTTTGAGCAAAATAAAAGAAAAAATATCTGATATTTAATATGGAATTTAGTGAAATAAAAAATATAGCAATTAATGAATGGGGTCACCTGAATTCAGATCATAATATTTGGATTAGGGTTGGTTATGGAGCTTCTGGCCAAGCATCTGGGGCACAAGAAATTTTTGATATATTGAGTAGGCTTTCTCAATCTATGGAAAATGTCACTACTACTCTTGTAGGTTCAATGGGTTTAAGTTATGCAGAACCTTTGGTTGATATTAAGGACAATAGCGGTATAAGAATATTTTATAATAATGTAACTCCTGATACTGCAGAAGAAATATTTAATTCACATATTAAAAATAATGCTCCATTATTAAAATATGTTTTTGGCCAAATTGTACCCAAAGGAAAGGATCCGATTAAGGATATAATTGAACTTGATAAAACCGAACCACTCAAATTTACAAAACAAATAGCCACAAAAAATTTTGGAAATATTTCCCCAGTTGAAATAAACCATTATGTAGCAAATGGTGGTTATGAGGCTTTGAATAAAGCATTATATGAACTTGATCCTGACAGAACATTAAATCAAGTTAAAGATTCAGGTTTAAGAGGTCGAGGTGGAGCAGCATTCTCTACAGGAATAAAATGGAGTTTCTTGGCAGGAAATAATAGTAGTATCAAATATATCTTATGCAATTGCGAAGAAGGTGATCCAGGTGCTTTTAACGATAAGGGGATATTAGAAAACGATCCGCATATGCTTTTAGAAGGCTTAATTTTAGCCGGATATGCAACGGGAGCAAGCAATGGTCATATCTTTATAAGAGATGGTCATGAAATTCCTATAGAAAATTCTAGAAAAGCCATAGAACAAGCTTATGAATTAAATTTATTAGGAGAAAATATTCTCGGAACTGGATTTAGTTATGATGTAGAAGTTTCATTAACTGGTGATTCTTATGTTGCAGGGGAAGAAACAGCATTAATGGAAGCTATTGAAGGGAAAAGATCAATGCCAAGATTTAAGCCTCCATTTCCCGCTGTTTATGGATTATGGGGGAAACCAAGCAATATAAATAATGTTAAGACTCTTTCTTATGTTCCTTACATCATTAAAGAAGGTAATGAGCAATATAAAAAAATTGGCTCAGAAAGTAGTTCTGGCACTGCAATCGTATGCCTATCAGGGCATATTAAAAGACCAGGTATGTATGAAATAGAGATGGGAATGACAATTAGTGATTTATTAAAAAATATTGGAGGAGGTTCATCAACTGCAAATGAAATAAAGTTACTGCAAACAGGAGGTCCTCTAGGAGGGGTTTTAGGAAAAGAAGACTTTGGTGTGAAAATAGACTTCGATGAAATGTCTAAAGTGGGGGCTATTCTGGGTTCAGGAGGCATCATTGTTGGAGATACCACAACAGATGTTGTTGATTTGATTAGAACCTTAGTTGCATTTAATCAATTTGAAAGTTGTGGAAAATGTTTTCCTTGCAGATTAGGAAATACTCATATGCTTGATATACTAAATAGGATTTGTAATTCTAGACCTAATGATAATGATATGGATGTAATAAAGAAAATTGGAAATAGCATGAAGACTGGATCTTTATGTGGCCACGGACAATTAGGATATAGCCCTATTGCATCAGCAATTAAATACTTTAAGGAAGAATTCGATATAGCTTTGTCAGCTAATCATCCAGTAGATTCAGATCTTGAAGAAATGATTTTACCAACAAGGACGAGGCCTTAATGACAACAACAGATAAAAATAAGTTGGCTACTATAAACTTGAATGGCACATATATAAATGCCAAGCCAGGTCAAACCATAATACAAGCTGCAATGGATCATGGAGTTTATATTCCTTACCTTTGTTATCACCCTGGCCTTGACCCTTACGGGGCTTGCAGAATGTGTGTAGTAGAAACTGAGGTTAATGGTAGAAAATCTATCCAGGCTTCATGCACTACTCCAGTTACTGATGGAATGATTGTTACATCAACCCAAGATGATATTAAAGACTTAAGGCAAGGTATTATGGACTTGTTAATTACCGAACATCCTCACGGCTGTTTAACGTGCCATAGAATAGAATTATGTGGACCTCAAGATGTCTGCCAAAGACATGTATCTGTAACTGACAGATGCACAACATGCCCAAAAAATGAAAGATGTGAACTAAAAGATACAATTAGGAGCACAGAATTAGATATGAGGACTCCACTAACATACAATAGGAGAAACCTTCCTATTCATTCTGATGACCCTTTTTATGATAGAGACTATAACTTGTGTATCGTTTGCGTAAGGTGTGTAAGGGTTTGCGATGAAGTAAGGATTGATAATGCATTAACTTTAAAACAGAGGTCTGGGATTGCGATTGTTGGGACTGCATCAGGTAATTCTCTTTTGGAGTCTGGATGTGAATTTTGTGGTGCTTGTATAGATATGTGTCCAACAGGCGCACTTGTTGAAAGAGATTATAAGTGGGAAAAAATGGAAAAAAAGACCACTACAATTTGTGCAAACTGCCCAGTAGGATGCCAAGTAATTTCTGAATCCAATAAATTTAATAAAGTAATAAGATTAATTGGAGATTTGGCAGGCGAAGCAAATCAAGGGCAAACATGTATGAGAGGTAAATTTGCATATGATTATGTAAATGAAAAAAAATTAAACTATGTATATAAAAATAATGAAAAAATATCATATGAAGAGGGGTTAAAAGATTTATCTTCTGTAATTAAAAAATATGACAGTAAATCGATAGCAGTATATGGGAGCCCTAGGAGCACAAATGAGGACTTATATTTATCAAAAATATTATTTAAAGATAGTCTAGGGATTCAAAATTTAAGTATATTAGCAAACAATGATAAGGAAATTTTTGAGTCACTTTATTTAGCAACAGGAAATTCGACAGGGAAAGGAAATTTAGGGAATATAAAAGACAGCGACAATATTTTATTAGTCCTAGGGAATCCTTCAGAAATGCAAAACATCGTCGCAATGTATGCCAAGCAGGCTGCAAGATCTGGCAAGAACCTAATAGTGATAGATCCTAGAGAGACAGAAATGACTAGGTACTCTAATAATTGGATAAGGGTTCAGCCAGAAGATATTTTTAAATTAATTAATGCCATATCTAAAATTATAATAGATCAAGCAAATGAGTCTTCTGAAACTGTTAATTATCCTAATTTAGATTTAGCAATAGCAGAATATTCTTCTTATGATGCATTAAAAATTGCAAAAGAAATAGGGCTCCAGGATAAAGAAATAAAGGATTTGGCAGCCTTATTGATAAGCGGGGACACTTCTTTCATTTTTGGTACTGATTTATTAGATAGCAACACTGAAAAAAATAAGTACTTATCTAGTTTATTAAATTTATATCATCTTACTGGAAATACAAATAATGAAAAAAGTTCTTTAATACCTCTTATAAATGGGGCAAATCAAATAGGTGCTATGTACATGGGATTCGATAAAAATTTAAGTGGTATTAACAAATTAGATAAAAATATAATAAATAATAATCCTGAATTATGCTTAATTTTCGAAGATGGCGCGGACCCTAAGTTGATTGAAGATAATGATGCTATAAAAAATGCAAAATTCAAAGTTCTTTTTACTAACAAAACCAAATATAAAAATAAAGATTTTGATCTTATATTTCCTGTTACTGATTTTTCTTCTAGGTCCGGAACATATATGAATATAGAAAATAGAATTCAATATACAGATTCATCTATAGCCCCTAAAGGTGATACTAAAGAAATTTGGCAAATAATTAATGATCTTTCTAAAGAATTAAAAATCTCTGAAATAAATTTTAAAAATAAGGAAGATATATTTACATCAATAGCAAAAAATATAAAGGGGTTTAGTTTAATTGATTATGATAATTTAAAGAAAGAATCATTTGTGATTAATAACAATATAGTTCCATCATTTATAAATCACGAATATTCATCTGAAGAACCAATTGATTACATTCGATTATATGAAGGCAGAGTATTAATCAAAGATTCTGAGAACTTAGAGGTTATAAAAAATGAAGGAATGAATGAAGTTAAAATTACAACTAAGATAGGGATAAGCAATGATATTATTGAAAAGTTTGGAATTAAAGAAGGGGCATTGGTAACATTAATTTCTAGGTCAGATCACCGAGAAATTAAAGGTGAAGTTACAATTTTAGATGATTTAAAAAATTCGATTTCTATAACTAATCTTTTTGGCGAAATGGCAACCGAAATGCAAAATTTTAAAGATAAAGATTGGTCAATGCAAATACCAAAATTAAATTACCAAATAATAGATAATATAAAAAAAGGATAAGAGGAAATAATGAGCAATGTAATAGAGTTAAATGATAACAATTTTGACGAAGAAGTAGTAAAGTCAAGCGAACCTGTTTTAGTTGATTTTTGGGCTGAATGGTGCGGACCTTGCAAAATGATTGCACCTTCAGTAGAAAATATTAGCAATGAATATGCAGGCAAATTAAAGGTCGGAAAACTTGATGTTGACTCAAATCCTAATGTTTCATCCACATATGGCATAAGATCCATTCCTACATTACTTATTTTTAAAAATGGTGCTCCTGTAGATCAAATAGTTGGTGCAGTAGGTCAGAATATTATCGAAGCAAAAGTAGATAATCATATTTAATGTTTTCTAGAATTAATGGGGTTATTTTTAATCTCTCAATTAATAATGCTCCATTTGAAAGATTATTTCATTCAGATAAAAATATCGTTGTTTCGATATTTATTTTGATTCTTTCTTGCATTTGTGGATCCATTTACCCATTTTTGCAATATGATTCTAATTTAGAATTTGTAGTATCAGAATTTATAATAAAATTTATTGGCCTACTTAGTCAGAACTTATTTATTATTTCTGGATTATATTTTTTAGGTATTACCTTTTTTGCTAACTCAGTAAGAGCAGGTATAAGTAGCACAGGTATAAGTAGTAAAAATCCTACAAAAATAGATAAATCTAGCTTTTCTACTAAGCAAAAAAATATACTAACATTTAAAAAACATTTGAATTTATTAGCATTTATTCAAATCCCAGTTTTAATTGGAATGATTTCGGTTCTACCAATAATAAGAGAAATAAAAATTTTGCCAGATATCATCATATTTATTTGTACACTATGGCTTTATACATTAATAATTAGAGCGATTTTTGTTTTATATGGATACAACTTAGAAGTTAAAGATTCTTTGCAACTAAGATACTTAAAATCATTCCTAATTGTTATATTTACATACATTCCAAGTACAATGATATTTCAGTTATTTATATCTGGATTAATCAAAGGAGTTGTTGAATTATGGATTTAGGAATAAAAGGTAAAAATGCTTTAATTACAGGAGGCACAAGAGGGCTTGGATTGGCATCTCTGAAATCACTCTCAAACGAAGGAGTTAATGTTGCATATTGCTCTAGGTCGGATGATGGAATTGTAGAAACTAATAATTTACTAAAAACAAAAAATATAAAATATTTGGGCATAAAGCATGAAATAAAAAATGATCTAGATTCATTAAATCGCTTAGTAGAAAAGGTAGAGGAAAATATAGGTAGTATTGATATTCTAGTGAATAATGTTGGTGGCTCACTAGGTTCAGATTCATTATTAAAAGATGATTTAGAAAATTATGAAAAAGTTTTTAATATAAATTTTTGGGCTTCTCTGAAATTAATGAAAATAGTATCTGAAAAGATGATAACTAATAAATGGGGCAGAATAATAAATATTTCATCTATATTTGGGCGAGAATATGGAGGCAAAAGTTCCAGTTATATGTCTTCTAAGGCAAGTCTAATAGCAGCAACTAAACATATGGCCATAGAGACAGAAAAATTGGGTATAACTGTAAATTCAATTGCACCTGGGTCGATTAAACATGATGGGGGCTCTTGGGAAAAATTTGTTAACAACTCCCCAAAAGAGGAGGTCCAAGATTTTATTGAAGAAAATCTTCCAATGGGAGATTTTGGTAGCCCTGAGCCAGTAGGCGAAATGGTTGCATTTCTATCATCGCTTCAGGCATTTACAATAACAGGGGCATGTATAAATATTGATGCGGGGCAGGGTAGAAGTCTTTTCTAGTCAAACCATTCAGAATCAAATGCTAAAGTCATGGGGCTCCACCATTCACCAGTAGGGCTAGGAATTTGTTGTTGAAAATTCATCATTAAGTCATTCCACTCTTTAGCTCTAGGATTTTGGTCTGTATATTCTTGAAATTTTTCAATATTAAATTCATCTGATGTCTCCATAAGCATAAATAGCCTATTATTAACTCTCCAGATACGCATCCTTAAAACTCCAACGCTTTTAAGGCCTTCAAGTGTCTCGGGCCAAACATTTTTATGGTAATTTTCATATTGAACTATTAGATCATTGTCATCTTTTAGATCTAGTGCTTGTGCATAAATTTTCATATGTTTTAAAAATATTTTATAGAAATTTAATTATAGTTGTTTTAAAGTAAATAAATAAGGATAGGCGTTTTGGAATATACAGAATTAGGGCAAAGTAAAATTAAAATTTCTCAATTTGCTTTAGGTTGCTGGCCTTTTGCAGGGGGAGAATTATGGGGAAAACAAGATGATTCTGACTCAATAGATGCAGTTAACGAGTCTATTGAAAATGGAATAAATTTCTTTGATACAGCACCTGGATACGGAGATGGGAGATCAGAAGAAGTATTGGGAAATGCTCTTGTAAATAAAAGGCAATCAAATGTAATTGGAACGAAAGTGCCTCCAAGTGATTTATCTCCAAAAAACATAAGAAGGGCTTGCGAAGATAGCCTCAAAAGATTAAAAACAGATTATATAGACCTATATCAAATCCACTGGCCTAATCATGACTTGTCAATTTTAGACTCTGTTAATGAATTAAAAAAATTAAAAGATGAAGGAAAAATATTAACTATAGGAGTGAGTAATTTTGGCAAAAATGACTTTTCAGAAATATCAGAACTAGTTGAAGTTGTAACAAATCAATTACCTTATAATGCTTTATGGAGAGCAATTGAATTTGAAATTAAACCTGTGTGCATTTCTAAACAAAGCGGCATAATATGCTATAGTCCTTTAGCGCAAGGATTGTTAACAGGAAGATACAGGAAAGCAGAAGATGTCCCAGATGGAGTTTCTAGGAGTAGGCTTTTTTCAAAAAGTACCTCCAAACTTTGTAGACATAATGATGAAGGATGTGAAGACTTATTATTTAAATGTATTGATAAAATAGTAGATTTATCAAACATTTACGATATCGATCCAGCAGTTATGTCCTTATGTTGGTTAAAAAAACAAAAAGGTGTAATTTCAATGCTAGTGGGTGCAAGAAATAAAAATGAAGTACTGCTAAATAAAACTTCCTTTGAAGGTGAAATTTCTGATGAAATTTCTGAATTATTTAATGAGATCACAAATCCCATAAAAGCCCATATTGGAGATAATCCAGATATGTGGAACGCGATCTCAGAGTACAGATAGGTTACAGCCTTTTTACCTTTTGCATTATTTGATGATGAGGCATGCCTTGTTTCTTTAATCTATTATAATCTTCTTCATCTATATCTGACCTATCAAGGAATCCTCTGATGTCATATCTTTCGGGTTCCTTGAGAGGTATTTTTCCTTCATTAAACATTAGATCAAGGGGATAAGCATCTTCATCAACTGGAAAATATACTTTTTCATTAATCCTTGCCGATTGATAAATAGACATCATGATGTCTAAAGTTTGTTTTGCCTTATCTCCAGAGCATCTGTGATTTTTGCCCCCATTAAGCCAATCAACCAGTTCTTTGACTAATTTCCCATTTGTATCTCCCCCAATAGGGTCAATTTTTTCTTTAGGAATGTCTGCAGGTATTGTTTCCCATCCAGAATTATTTCCCCCTAAAAACTTAACTTCATATTCAGTAATATCAAGAGCACCGATTTCACCTCTTATAAATATAGGATGGTTAGTCTTCCACTGTGACTCATAATCATATTGAGCCAAGTCTGATTGAACAAAAGATTGAATACCATTTTTATATTGGATAAGGCCCATGCAAGAGTCTTCAATTCTTGTATCCCTCTCGAATTTATTAGTAGTTCTTTCAACTGACCCAAAAACCCATTCTGTCTCAGGATCACCAATAATATATCTAGATCCATCAATATTATGTGTAGCCCAATTGAGTAGTCCTTCTAATGCTTTTAATTCAACAAATAATGGATTGCCAATTAATCCACTTTCTACTAACTCTTTGGCTTTCTCCCACCCCGGTGTAAATCTTCTTTGGTGGGAAATAACAAGTTTTACATTATTCTCTTTGCATGCATCAAGCATAGATTGCGCTGGCCCTGAGCCAATAGACATAGGTTTTTCACATATTATTGCCTTTACACCTGCTTTTGCAGCCTCTATTGTTTGTTCATGGTGCAATGCATGCCAAGTACATATACTTACAATATCAGGTACAAAGTCTTGAAATAATTCTTCCATAGATGAATAGGACTTTTTGATATCGTATTGATCCATAAAATTTTTTCTGGCGTTTTCTACAGGATCAACTACGGCTTCTACTGAAATATCTTTGTCATTAATATTATAACCATTCATGTGTGCTTGAGATATAGATCCAGCGCCAACAACGGCTACAGTATATTTATTGGTCATTACATTACCTCTATTATTTTAATTAATAATAATTTATAAGTTAAAATAAGAATATGAAGATTCCAACATTAATTCAACTTGAAGATAACGGTCTTTTACTTGAATTTGAAAATAATAAATATTTATTCCCATATAAATACCTAAGGTTACAGTGTCCCTGTGCTAATTGCGTAGAAGAAATGACCGGAAGAAAATTACTAAATGTAAATTCAATACCAGAGGATATATTTATAGTTGATTATTTAGTAATTGGTAATTATGCATACCAATTTCTTTGGTCAAATGCTGATCCATGCTCTACCACAGGAATATATACATATGAACTCTTAGAGTTATTAGGAAAAAACGACAAAGCAGTTAAAAAAGTTTAATTTTAGTTCCCTCATAAATATCCAAGTCGTAACAATCTATAATATTTTCTTTAGTTAGTACTTTTTCTTTTATCCCTGAATAAATTAATTTTCCTTCTTTAATCATAAAAATAAAGTCTGAAATTGATTCAGCAAAATCAATATCATGAGTAGAAATCAGTATTTTTTTACCCATATCTTTTAGTTTGTATATCAAATCTTTTACTCTCTTAGTATTTTTGATATCTAAATTAGATGTAGGTTCGTCAAATAATATTATTTTTGTATCCTGAGTTAAAGCTCTTGCAATTCTAAGGATCTGCATTTCGCCTCCAGATAGATTATTAACGAGATCATGTCTTCTTTGGTATAAATTAACTAGTCTTAAAGAGTTTTCTATTGCTCCTAGGCTATTATTATCATATTTTCCATAAAAGTTTTGATAAGGAAATCTTCCCATTTCTGCATATTCAAATACAGTAAAGCCTTGTATATTCTCTCTGTCTTGTGAGACATAAGTTATTAATTTAGCTAAGTAGTATTTTTTTATATCTTTAATATTTATGCCATCAATTAAAACTTCACCATCAGTTGGGTCAATTACTTTTGAAATTAATTTCATTAATGTTGTTTTACCAGATCCATTTTGGCCCAAAAAGGTGCTTATTCCTTCATTCATCATTAATGAAATATTATCAATTACATTAATATTGTTAGGTAAGTAACTTAATCTTTTTATTTCAATGCTCAAATTAACCTAATTATAAATATCACAACTCATGCAAGGATAAAATTTTGGCAAATTCTCTACAACTTTATCCCACTCTTCCCAAAGTATTTGCATCAATTTTTCTGTTCCAACAATATTCCAATGTGAAAGTGTTGTGAAGTAATTTGTATCAACCATATAAACGTTTCTATTTTTTATTGCGTCAATAGATTCAAATGATTCGTCATTAAACAATGCGTCATAAAAATCTTGTCCGCCCCATGCAACTGATTGAGGGATAATTATATATTCTGGATTCATATCAACTAAGGCTTCCTTAGTGATCATATTATTTGATATTACACCATTCTCTGCAGCAATATTTAATCCGCCAGCCAGTTCAATTATGCTACCTTCAGTAGAACCTGCTCCAGCTGCCCAATAGGCATCATAATATGTAACAGACAATATCTTGGGCATATAATCAAATTTTTTCTTGAATTTATCAATAACAGAAATTTTTTCTTCTATAACATTAATTAATTCAAATACATTGTTTGTTTGACCTATAACATACGATGTAAATAATATGTCGTTAATTCTTCCAATGTAATCATTATTCAATTGCGTCTGAACAACAGTAATACCTATATCTTTCAAAGATTCTAATAAACTTGGATTTGCGTATGGATCTGCAAAAACTAAATCGGGTTGTTGAGCAATTATTGTCTCTATTTCAGAAGAAATTGTAGGCAGGTCCTTTGTTAATTCATATATATTGCCATTTTGATCTTGAGAAAATGATGATACCGCAACTATAGTATCGATATCTGCAAAACCAAAAAGTATTTCATCATGGCCCACAGAAACCGTAACTATTCTTTCTGGTTTTTTTTCTATTATTATTTCTCCATTCATAGCCTCAACTTTTCTAGGCCAACTTAAATCAATGCCATTTAGATTATCTAAGTCTAAAATTCCTTTAGTTCCAAATTCTTCTACGTAATGAGAAAACTTAGATCTTTCTTGTTCATGTTCTTCCTTCTCCAACCTCATCTGTTCTTCCTTCTCCATCCTCATCTGTTCTTCCTTCTCCAACCTCATCTGTTCTTCCTTCTCCATCCTCATCTGTTCTTCCTTCTCCATCCTCATCTGTTCTTGATCTTGAATATTATTTGCAATAGGCAATTCCTGGGTATTAGATTGATTATCTAATGAAACTTTCTCAGCTGTATCGCAGGCAATAAGAGAGAATAATAAGCTAATAAGTAATAAAAACTTATACATTTTTACCTTTCAATGAAATTTTTTCTTTGTTTAATTAATAAATAAATAAAGTATGGGGCACCAATAAAGCTTGTAATTATTCCTAACCTTATTTCGTTAGGAATAAATATTGTCCTTGCAATAAGATCGCCAGATAATAAAAAAACAGCCCCAATTAAAGCTGAAATCGGAATAACAAGTCTATTGTCAGGACCTACTATTAATCGAGTTATATGGGGAATCATTATTCCAACAAATGCTAAAATGCCACATACAGCAACTGAAATAGAAGTCATTAATGTTGCTAAAATTAAAAATATAAATCTATTTAATTCAACATTTAGTCCCAATGTTTTAGCTGAATCATCAGATAGAGACAATATATTTATCCTATTAGAAAAAATAAAAAAGAAGGGTAGCAAAAATAATATTATTGGTGCTGCTATATATACATGCTCCCACCTTGAATCCTGAAATCCACCTGCTAGCCAATTTAATATTGCATTTAATTCACCAAACTTTTTTGAAGAAACAAGAACTAAAGATATTATCGAATTAAGAAAAGCCGAAACTGCAAGACCAGAAAGTATAAAAGATGTGCCAGAAGAGTTTGTGGTAATTCTAGATAATAAAAATACAGCAAATGCTGCTATAAGTCCCCCGAAGAATGAAAAAGTTGGAAGAACTAATAATGATGAACTTGCTATACCTAAAGATATTGTAATTACAGCACCTGCAGCAGCACCAGAAGAAACGCCAATTATGCCTGGGTCAGCCATTGGATTTTTAAATATTCCTTGTAAAGAAGCGCCAGAAACTGCTAGTGCAGAACCAACAAGTAAAGATAACATAATCCTTGGCATTCTTATATTAGAAATTACCTTATCTTTTACAGGGTCTATATTTGAAGAATCGATAAAATATCCAAATATATATTTAAAAGAATCTAAAAAAGTAGTTGATACAGCGCCATTGGATAAAGAGATAACAACTAAAATAAATCCTGTAACAATTAATAACGGAACAATAAATATAAATTTCTGATAAACAGAAAAATACCTTATAGATTTTAAATTAGTGTTCAACATTTTAATCGAACACAATAAATCTCTGAATACAGATTTTTATTGCGAAAACCTTTACTTTGTCTTTAAGGAGGTCTCCTGACTAATGCAATCATTTTTATTTAGCCTTCCCGGAATATCCAGTGACTAATAATTTTTGCTTAACAGTGGCGCAAACCGTTCGGATTTAAACCGATTCCCTTATCCTTAGAGATATTTTGTTAATATAAAAATTAAATATTAAACCAATGAGTTAGTCAAGCAGAAATTTGTTCAATTGCAAGGTTAGCAATATATTTTCCAATAACTAAAGATGATGTGGCTCCAGGCGAAGGGGCATTGAGTACATGAATAGATTTATTAGTGACTTCTATGGCGAAGTCATCAATCATTGATCCGTCGTTACCAATAGCTTGAGCCCTGACTCCAGATCCCCCAGGAATCAAGTCAGATGATTTAACATCAGGAATCATTTTCTGTAGGTCTCTAACAAAAACACTTTTTCTGTAAGATCTATTAATTTCTTTAACCCCAGTCATCCAGTTCTTAGAGCCAAACTTAATAAAACCTGGAAAAGTTAAAGTTGAAAATAATTCTTTAAAGTTTATATTTAACTTTTTATATCCTTCTCTGGCATATGCCAAAACAGCATTAGGACCAGCCTCAACCAATCCGTCATGTACAGTTTTAGTAAAATGAACACCCAAAAAAGGAAATTGAGGGTCAGGAACAGGGTATATCAAGCCTTTGACTAAATCTTTTCTTTCAGGTTTTAAGTTATAATATTCACCTCTAAAAGGGATAATTTGAAGTTTAGGCCGAATACCCATTTTTTTTGCAACCAAATCAGATTGAAGGCCTGCGCAATTAATTGTTAATTTGGCTTCGACTTCCCCGGTAGATGTTTCTAAAATTAAATTATTACTTGAAGAGGCTGAATTTCTAGCATCTTGAAAACTTGAATTAAGTAAAACGTCAGCACCATTCTCCATTGCAATTTGAGCATACTTTTCAGTAACTTCTCTATAATCTACAATTCCCGTATTTGGCGCATAAAGCGCCTTTAATCCAGCAGCATGAGGTTCGATTTCCCTGATTCTTTCAGGGCCAATTATTTCAAGACCTTTTACTTTATTGGCAATACCTCTTTCATATAAATTTTCTAATCTTGAAAATTCTTCTTCATGGTAAGCGACAATTATTTTTCCACACTTATTATATTTGAGGTTGTGTTCTTGGCAGAATTCAGCCATACTTGCTCTTCCTTCAACACAAAAATTTGCTTTTAAAGAGCCTGGTTTATAATAAATCCCAGAGTGAATAACACCACTATTATGCCCGGTTTGATGATTCGAAACTACATCTTCTTTTTCTATTATGCAAATCTTTAATTTTGGATTTTCTCTTTGAAGGCCAAGAGCAGTTCCAAAACCTATAATACCTCCCCCTATTATTGCTATATCGTATAATTTCATAAGTTCATACCTATTTTTACAGCCTTTAGCTGTTCTTTTGCTGCAATCTTAAGCAAATCTTTGGCTTGTTTAATATTTGTTTCTAAATCAGATATCTTATTAATAAGTGTTGATTTAGAAAGAATTCCAAATTCATCTAGCTTTTCAAAACCCTCTCCAAATGAACCGCTTATACCTATGCAAGGTATATCGTGTTTCAAACCCAGTTTTGCAATTGCAGTTGGCGCCTTATTGTAAGTAGAAGATATATCAAATTGACCTTCTCCTGTAATAATTAAATCAGCTCCCATTATTTTTTTCTCAACATCAAGAGTGTCGAAAATAATATCAACACCTGGCCTTAAAGTCGCAGAACAAAATGCAACCATTCCGGCGCCCATACCTCCAGCGGCGCCAGCACCTTTTATATTTAAAACATCCTTGCCAATATCTTTCTTTATTATATTAGATAAATGTAAAAGGCTATTATCTAAAATCTCAATTTGTTCTTTGTTGGCTCCTTTTTGAGGTCCATATATGTAAGAAGCCCCTTCTTTACCACATAAAGTATTAGTGACGTCACATGCTACTTCTATATCAACGTCATTAATTTTTGCGTTGATAGATTCCATATTTATATTTTTTATGTTTATAAAATCTTCCACGTTATTTTCAATCTCTGAGCCATCATCCTTAAAAAATCTAATTCCTAATGCCTTAGCAGCGCCAACACCACAATCATTTGTTGCGCTGCCTCCTATGCCTAATATTATTTTTTTTACCCCACTATTCAAGGCTTCCAATATTAATTGTCCAGTACCAAAAGAAGTTGAATTCATAGGGTCAAGTTTTTCTGGATTAATTAAAGCAAGGCCAGAACTTCGAGCCATTTCAATAATGGCTATACCCTCTATGAGTCCCCATTCTGCAAAAACTAGATTTCCAAGAGGATCTAAAACCTCTGAGCGAATAATTTTTCCTTTAGATGTTTCAACTAAAGTTTCTAAAGTTCCGTCTCCTCCATCTGCAATAGGAAGTTTTACTAATTCAGAATCTGGAAAAATATCAGTAACAGCTTCTGAGATGCATTCAGTGGCTTCATTAGCTGTTAAAGATCCCTTGAATGATTGAGGGGCTATAATAATTTTCATATCAATTTAATCCTATAATTTCTGTTAATTCTGAAACTGCATTATGAGTTTGATTTGGATAGTTTACAACTATATAGTCAAACCAATCGGCTTCATTAATCTCTGATTCGGCTTCATTTAATCTTTTTCGAATATCTTCTTCAGAGTTTTCATGCCTTAATTCTAACCTTTTCTCTAAATCTTTTTTTGATTCTGGACTTATAAAAATAAAAGTAGCAAATTCTATTACCTTTTTTAACCTTCTGGCTCCTTGAACGTCAACTCTTATTAGAACTTTCTTATTTTTTGATAAATTATTAATTATTTCTGTATGAGGAACTCCATAAAAATTTTCATACACCTGAGCCCACTCAATTAATTCATTGTTTTGAATCATTTGATCAAATTTGTTGGTATCAACAAAGTAGTGATTGACTCCATTTTTTTCGTTAGATCTAGGTTTTCTTGTAGTTGCAGTTATAGCAATATGAACTTTTTCTAAATATTTATTATTTATAATATCCATGAGAGTATCTTTTCCAGCACCGGAAGGACCTGATATTACTATTATATTTTTTTGTTGATCTTTATCTATCAATTATATATTTTTAATTTTTCGAGGTGATCCCAAAACTGTTTATAAGAAACTGAAGCAACTTCATGATTATTTATTATAGTTTCTTTATCAGAAATTATAGAACTTACTGCGATTGCCATGGATATTCTATGATCATTGAATGATTCAAATGTTCCTCCAATAAAATTAGAATTTCCATCAAGTTCGATGCCATCATCTAAAAGATTGTGCTTAATATTAGAAAGTTTTAAAAATTCAGACATTGCTAAAAGTCTATCTGTTTCTTTTACTCGTAATTCAGATGCATCTTTAATGATAGTTCTTCCTTTAGCAATAACAGAAGCGATGATTATAATTGGAATCTCATCAATTAGTTTAGGGATCATATCTCCTTGAATTTCGATACCATTTAATTCAGAGTGAATAACTCTTATATCTGCCACAGGTTCATTAGCGACTTCCCTTTCATTAAAAATTTCAATATTTCCACCCATCTTAGTAAGTACTTCTAAAATGCCTGTTCTAAGTGGGTTTATGCCAACATTTCTTAAAATTACATTACCTTTAGGATGAATTAGTGCTGCAACAATCCAGAATGCTGCAGAACTGATATCTCCAGGTATTTCAATGTCCACAGAATCTATTTCGCCAGGATTGATAGTTATTTCATTTCCATTTACTAAAATATCTGAATTCATAGACATCAACATTCTTTCTGTGTGATCTCTAGATAAGGCTGGCTGAGTAATTACAGATTTAGATTTGGCACCTAGGGTAGCAAGAATAATACAAGATTTTACTTGGGCGCTTGCAACACTCATATCATAAGTTATTCCATTTAATTGGGATGGACTAAATTCTAGAGGTGCACAATTATCATTACTTTTTATATTTGCGCCCATCATAATTAAAGGATCAATTATCCTTTTCATTGGTCTAGAATTAAGAGAATCATCACCTAGAAGGATTGAATTAAAATTCGAAAAAGACAAAATTCCAGCCAAAAGTCTAGTTGTAGTACCGCTATTGCCAGCAAATAATTTATCTTTCGGGGTAGCAAGTGAATTAAGTCCATCAGATTCTATTTCTAGTTCATATGAATTAGATTTAGGAATAAGGTTAATTTTAACTCCTAATTTTCTTAATACTGATATAGTGCTTAAGCAATCTTCACCATCGCTATAATTCAGGATATTAGACTTTCCAATTGCAATCGAATTCAATAATGCAGCTCTATGAGAAATACTCTTATCACTTGGGATTGTTATTTCTCCGCTTAATGAGGGCGATGAATTTAATTTAATCATTTGATTTATCAATTTTAGACCAACCAGATAATAATTTTGTGAATCTAGTACCAAAAAACAAACTCATTATCGTATCTTTAGATTTAGGAATAGATGAATCAGGATCTAGTATTTTTGCGGTTTGCTTAGAATTTATAAAATAAGAGTTATCTAGTTTATTATGATCTACAAATTTTTTTTTCATTTCTTTATTAAATTCATTTAAAGACTCATCCAATTCAGCATCAATATGATCATTGGTTAAATCATTATTGATATTAACATTTACCAAACTTCTAATATTTGAAATCAACTCTGAGTTTAAATTATTAGAAATAATTTTAGATTTTTGTTCCATCATATTAGACAAAGAAACTAATAATAAGTTTGGCAAATAATAATTAGATCTAAGTACTTCATCATGCTCTATTTCATCCATAAATTTTAGGGAAATTTTCAATCTTTTTAAGAATAAATTAACTACGCTATCTAATTCAGAGTTAACACTATTATTAAGGATAATAGGCAAATTAATTAATTCTTTATATAAATCAATATTAACTCTCCCTGGAGACATAGCATGGATTATATTATTTTGTGGAAGAGTTGAATTATTAAATAACTTGATGGAATATTTTTTATTCGTTGAAAAATCAATAATTGGGCAATCAACTTTATTATCTTCAAGAATTGTTATGGAATTAGGCAAGTTTTTCAATCCTGAACAATTCAATAGCAAGTCACATTCTTTGAGTACGTCAGATAAATTCCATGGCGTTTGAATATTTGAGAATTCTTTTTTGAAAGTATTTTGTATCTTCCTGTCATCAAAAGCATGAAAAGATAAGTCGTGATCTTTTTTCATGAAACTAGACCTCTTTAAGAAAAATACTGAATCTGAATTTAGCCCTAATATAGATATTTTCATTTATTATTCCTCGTCATCATATGATATTGAATCCATGCTGTTTCCAATACTAGGATATACAATCTGCTTTTTCTTTAAATCTCCTTTTATGTTTATCAGGTCTTCGTTCAGTAGTTTTAATTTATCTTCATTAAGTAGTTCAGAATCAAAAATAATTGCAATTACACCAAATTGATATAAGAGTTCTAAGGTTTTTTTAGGAGGAATGTAGTCTAGTTTTAAAATTACGTTGTTATCTATATTTGAAATTATTTTTGATAAATCAAATATGCCTGACAAAGTCTCAAATTTTGGTTTTTTTATTAAATCAATAACTATGAATGAAAATGGAATATTATTTATAGCATCATATTCAACATCATCAAGATTATTTTCTATATGGAATCCAGATGCAATGGATTCTGATAGTAGATAATCTGATGAGATATTTAAATCATGGAGTATAGCAAAATCAAAACCATGCTTTTCTAGTTGATCCAAGTTAATCATTTTGTCAGGAAAAAATATTCCATTAAGATTCACTTTTTTACTAGGTTTTTTTAATTTATCAAACTCTATATCTTTATAAATCAGCCCATCAATATATTTATCATTAACGTGCGAATCATGATTTAAAACTTGAAAAAGCAGAATCTTTCTGGTTTTTTTTGCTTTAGTATTATTTCCAAAACCAATCCCTTTCTCATTTTCATTAAAAAGGCTTGATATATTTTCTAAGAATCTATTCACTCGCCAGAACTACTATCATTACCTTTATTAGTTTCAAGAAATTTTTCTAAATCTTTAAGAAGGAGGTCATCATCAACAGGGGGGAAGTCAACTACAGCTGAATCATATTTTGTTTCTAATTTCTCTATATAAGATTTAAGTTCAGAATCTTGAGATATAGCACTATCAAGAGCACTGATATACTTTTCTGACTTTCTTTGAAGTTTTTTCGTATCAAAACTTAATGGTAACCATTTTGAAAGTTCATCAAGAAGAGCCTGAGCAACTAGAGGATTAGGAGAACTTTGAAGGTAATGAGGAGCATGTGCCCAAATACTCATGGAAGGGATGTCCATCTTTTTTAAATCTTCAATGATTACAGAGGTTATACCAGTAGGCCCTTCATATTTAGACGGCTCTATCTTCTTTTTTTTGAATTCTGAAGGCATAAAAGAATGCTGACCAGTAACCTGTGTTTTTACTCCTCTCGTATGAGGAATTGAATCGAGTAAAGCACCTAAAGTAACAACCGCTTTTACATTCATAGATAATAAAAGTTTGATTAATTCAGAAGAAAAGGTTTTCCATTTAAAATGAGGTTCTGTCCCATTAAGCACAACCAAAGACGTAGTCTCATTTATAGCATTTTGAATATAAAAAAGATCATTATTAGGCCATTGTATCTCTCTACCTTCTTTAGAGTTTTTAATAATAGGTCTTTCTCTAGCAAAAGCAAACAATTCTTCCTCTTCAAATGAACCAAATTTCTCAGCTTCATATTGAGTTATTAGTGTATCAATTGCATTAGTAGCACCTTCTGCAGCATCTGACCAACCTTTAAATGCAACAATAAATATTGAACTTTCACAAGATATTTTCTCTAAATTTTTGAACAAGCTTATTACCTACAAATAAAATAGTTATAATAATGATATCTATAATAACATTTTTTTTGATACAGTAGGTTTTTATGAATTTAATTGCTCATAGGGGTTTTTCTTCTAAATGCCCTGAAAATACATTCGCAAGTTTTAATATGGCAATCGAAAATGGATTCAATATCATTGAGTTAGATGTCCAGCTGACTAAAGACAAAATGCCTATAATAATACATGACTACAATATTGATAGAACTACAGACGGGCAGGGTATGGTTAGTGAAATCAATTATAGAGAAATTAGTAAATTAGATGCTGGAAGTTGGTTTGATAAATCTTTTGCAGAAGAAAGGATACCCACCTTAAAGGATGTATTAGACCGGTATATAGATAATGCCCATTTACAAATTGAACTAAAATCAGACGACTTAGATTTACCTGAGGTAGTGATCGATTTAATTAATGAAAGAGGATGGAGAGATAATCTGAATGATGCCCCATATAAGGTCCCTGGCTTTAGCATTACATCTTTTAATTTAAGTCATGTCATAAATACAGTGAAGTTAGCTCCAAACTTTAGAACAGGTTGGCTATTAAATAATATTAAAAAAAATGAAATATTTGAAAACCTTTCAAGATATAAAATTGAAATGATTATACCTAATGTAAATGATGATTTATGGGATGATAAAGATTTTTTGTACAACATATTGGACGAAAAAATAACAATATGTGCGTGGGGCACAAAGTCAAAAAGTGACGTCAAAAAAATGAAAAGTTTGGGGGTGAAAGCTATTACAGTGGATTGGCCTGACGTGGCAAAAAAAATTATTTAATTTTATAAACTGATTTGTCGTGTTCGAGTGCAACTACTCTACCCTCTTCCACATTAACAAATTTTAAAATGAATAATCCTAAGAAAATTTGAAATCCTAAGAATAATATACCGATTCTAGGAGTTGTGAAGCCAGCTAATAATGCATAACTTAGTGGACCTATAACAGAAACAGATCTCCATGAAAATGAGAAAAATCCAAAAAATTCACCGCTTCTAGACTTAGGAGACATATATGCAAATAAACTCCTGCCTAGGGCCTGAGCGCCACCCATAACTAACCCAACTAAAACTCCCATTAATAAGAATTGTGTATCTTGGTTAATATTTAGGGGTGACCATAGAATATGACGTAATAATCTCGGCCAATAATCAACAAAATTTTCGTTCAAATATGTAGGGTGGGAGTTACAGATTTTATTCAATTCATGAAGAGGGCCATCTTTAAATGAGATACTAAATTTACAATCTTTTTGATTAAAATTGTCAGCAAACTTTTGGCCATCAGAATCAGATAGAAATTCAGAGTTTAAAAAATTAGAATTTAAATCAGCCCAACTCACTTCATTTTTGTTTGTTTCAGACAAAGTTGGATTTGTATCTAAAGAATACATTTGAGAAGAATCAACGTAACTCAATTGGTAATCATAATCTTCATGTTTATCTAAATTAAGAGGAGCAAAACCAACTGCCAAAATAGAAATTATTCCCCATCCAATTACTGCAATACTCAAAGCTTTTAAAGTGCCAAGTTTTTTCGCTAAACTACTGAACATAATAGACCCAGGAAACGCTACAAATTGAACTATCAAAATAGTAAGTATGCTAGTTTCAGGTGAAATTCTAAGTACATCAAGCCCAAAAGCTCCAGCAATACCCAAGCAAGTAGCAATTGCGTCATTAAAAATTACAAAAGCTATAAGGAAAATTAGCAAATGTTTAAACTGTCTAAATTCACCAGCAGTAGACTTTAATTGATTAATAGCTCTTGTAACGGATCTTCTAATCCCAATTTTTTTTACTTTATCCACTTTAGGTTCTGGAACAACAAGCAGTGTCCATAACGCCCAAGCAAACCACCATATTCCAACAGAAGCCAAACATGACCTAATTGCTAAATCAGAATAATCAAAAAAGATTAGAAAAGCTAAATGAAAGAAGAGTAATATACCTCCTCCTAAATATCCGTATGCGTACCCTCTGCTGCTAACATCATCTAATAGATCTTCTGGGGCAATATGAGGCAAGAGTGAGTTATAAAATACATTTGCTCCTGCAGCTCCTATAGCACCTAGAAAATAAAAAGCTAGGCTAAATAACCAAGGAGAAGAAGAGTAAGCAGAGAAGAATAGCATAACCGTGCTTATGCATCCTGAAATACAAAAAATGGTCATTAATTTCTTTTTTATACCTGATCTATCTGCAATTATTCCAAAAACAGGGCTACTTAGGGCTACAAGAAATGTACCCAATGCTCCTGTTAATGCCCATACCACAGTGGCAGAAAACTGGAAATTAAAAATAACAACACCAGAACCTAACTCTTCTCTATAGAGAGAAACAAAATATACAGGCATAATCGCAGAAACAACACTTGTAAAAAATGCAGAATTAGCCCAATCATACATACACCAAGCTCTTACAATTTTTTTCTCAACATCAGTTAGAACGCTCAATGGTGATGGCTTCTTCTTTTTTAAAATAGAGATCATATCTTATACACTACAACAGACCGACTGACCTGAGAAGTGTTTCTTGGACTAGAAGTTCATGATCAAGAGTTCTGTCAGGCTTTAATTTTCCTCTGACTACATCTATGAATCTGTCAAAACCCTCTATATATCTGGCTGTATCATTGCTTCGAAATGATGAAATATAATCATTAATTGATATATAGAATTCATTGGGCCTTTCATTAGGTATTATCGCCCTAATAGTCTGTGCAGGCTCGAATGGCTCCATTATCAAACTACCTTTAGTCCCATATATTTCAAATCTTCTAGCCATTGGAGGGGTTTCGGCTGATGAAATATCAATAGTAGCGACTGCATTTTTGAACTCATAAACACATACACAATTATCATAAAAATTAGGAGTTTTAGTAAAATCTTTTCTTATAAAACTAGTAATTTTATCTGGCCTGCCCATCAAGTAAACAAGTTGGTCAATGACATGTCCTGCTAAATCAAAATATATGCCGCCCTTGTGATCAGAAATTTGTTTTCTCATAGGTTCTAAAATTGAAGTAGACATATGTGCTCTTACAGAAAAAATATCACCTATTCTCCCAGATTTCGATATATCAATTAAAGCTTGAAACCCTCTATGATTCCTAAACATATAACCCATTTGGATATGAAGATTATTCTTTTTAGCAATATCTATGCAGTGAAGAAATTCTTTATAATTATCACCAGCCGGCTTGTCATAAAAAACATTTTTTCCATTTTCTAAAATTTTTTTAGTTTGAGCTAAAGATTCAATATTTGCGCCTTCTGAAGCAACTACCTTAATCTCTGGATTATAAATTTCATCTTCATTCTCAATAAAATTGACCCTGCCCCATGGAAATGATTTATTTTTTTTAAGTTCATTCCTTTTATTAATATCAGGCTCAAAAATGCCATAAAAATCTACTTTGGGATTATTTAAAATAGTAGATAAAACTGAAGTAGCATGACCATGCTTAGTGCCTATTTGTGCTACACCAATCTTAGGATTAAAAGACTGCAATTCCGAATACCCCCATTGAAACAAATATAGCAGAAATCAGTTTTACGACAACTTCTCTTTTTGAAAAAGATTCTGAAATATTCACTTTTAAAAGGCTTAAAATGGTATAAATAGCTACTATAAATACAGGTCTGGTACCAGAAATAGCAGCAACAAGTGAAACAGGACCACTGATAAGGGAATAAAGAATAGTTATATAAGCAAAGGTAGCCAAGAATGTTTCAGCAGTAAAAATATACTTACTTTTCTTCCAATCAAAAACATATTTTATCAGAAAGGTTAAATTTTCACGTTTTGAAAATGGAAGCGCTAAAGTCAAAAATACACCTATGCCTCTAAATCCAAATGCCTCAATTACAGGGACATTCTGAACAACTTCTTTATTTATAATTTGAGATAAGGCAAACAAAAAAGTTCCCATGATTAAAATAATAAATGATCGCACTGAAAACTTAATCGAGTTTTTTTTATCAAGCTTTACATTCGCTATCATACTTCCTGATATCAATAAAAAAATTGATATTAAATTAACCGTAGTAATTACTTCTGAAGTTAGAGTAATCGCCATTAAAAGAACCCAAAAAGGATAAGCACTCCAAATTGGCATAACTCTTGTAACATCGTTATTTTTGAGAGACCAAAATAATATAATTAAACTTAAACCTTGTATCATTCCTACAGATAAAGACAAAAAAGTAAAATATGAAAATATATCAGTTATGCCAAAGATAATTAGCAAGGTAGCCCCAATTATCGCATTACTATACCCAACATACATATTTAAAAACTTGGGAGATAAATTAGTAGAATCATAAACACCGTATTTATCAATGACACTAACAATAGCAAACAGTAAAGAACTAGCTAGTGAAAGTAAAATCCAAAATTCCATTCGTTGATTTTATACTAATTTAATTTTAATATCCGTTTAGGTTTTACATTAAAGGATAAGGAGCGTATCTATGAATTCAGTAAACACGAACTCTAAGCCAAATGATTTAAAAATTACTGACATGAGGATTGCAATTGTTGGAGAAGGTAATTGGAGATGGCCAATAATAAAGTTATATACAAACCAAGATATTGTTGGGTTAGGAGAGGTTAGAGATGGAGCTAGCGCGAGATATGCCTTAATGTTGAAGAGCAGATTACTAGGAGAAAATCCTTGCAATGTAGAAAAATTATTCAAAAAAATTAAACAATTTGGAGGTCACGGAAGATTAGGTGGGGGAGTTTGTGGCGTTGAAATGGCCCTGATGGATTTAGCAGGAAAAGCTTATGGAGTTCCTGCATATATGATAGCGGGCGGGAAATATAGAGACCAAATAAGAGTTTATTCAGACACTCCATCAAAAAAGGATCCTACAGAAATGGGCAATGCCCTAAAAGAAAGAATGGAGAGAGGCTTTACTTATCTCAAAATGGACATAGGAATTTGGATAGCAGAATCAGTAAAAGGTGGGCTAATTTTTCCAAATGATCATGAAAATAATGCCATAAAAGAAGGTGAAACTGGGGGGTCACTGAAAAGCATGATGGTAGAGTCTCAAAACACTATGCATCCATTTACAGGAATACAAATAACTGACAAAGGGATAGGTGCAATTTCAGAATATGTAAAAACAGTAAGAGATATTGTTGGGTATGAAATTCCAATTGCTACAGACCATTTCGGGCACATAGGATTAGAAAGTTGCATAAGGATAGGTAGAGAACTGGATCAATATTCTTTGGCTTGGTATGAGGACATGATCCCATGGCAATATACAAAGCAATGGAACCAATTAAAAAATTCAGTTGAAACACCTGTTTGCACAGGTGAAGATATATACTTACTAGATGGGTTTAAAGATCTTATAGACACCGAATCTGTGTCAATTATTCATCCTGATCTTGCTACGTCTGGCGGTATATTAGAGACAAAAAAAATTGGTGACTACGCCCAAGAAAAAGGCATACCTATGGCTCTACACCAAGCAGGCTCACCAGTAGTTGCTATGGCTAATGTTCACTGTGCAGCTGCCACTGAAGGTTTTATAGCCTTAGAAATGCATTCTGTGGATAATCCTTGGTGGGATGATCTTGTGAGTGGAGAAACTGATAAAATTATCAATAACGGCTTTGTGAAAGTTCCAGAATCCCCAGGGCTTGGAATTGAATTAAATGAGGATGCTGTTGAAAAACATTTAAATACTAATGCAAGTGGATTTGCAGGAAAAGGCCCAAGTATGGACATTTATCCCAAAGGTGCTTTTGAATCTACAGAGGAATGGGACAGATTAGATGCTCATGATAGAACTTGGAGTTAAAAAATTATAGAGTTAAGCATAATTGAAATTATAAGTTTTATTGCGCTTGGAGTTTTAGCCACCTCTTATGGAGTGCTAGTTGGTGCGGGTGGGGGATTTATTATAGGCCCCTTACTAATACTTGTTTTTGGTTGGGAAAATAAGATGGCTGTAGGCACAAGTTTAGTTTGTGTTTCAGTAGCATCAATATCCGGAGCAATATCCTACTTAAAATTAAAAATAGTAGATATCAGGAGTGCTATTTTATTTGGTATAGCAGCTATGCCAGGCGCAATACTTGCTGTTATTGGGCTCGAAAAAGTGAATAGTTCTATTTTCAACATATTATTCGCAATAATGTTAATCATGACTGGGATTTATGTTTTTTGGAGTCCATCAAGTTCAGAGAAAAAGTCAGAAGAAGATCATGAAAATATCACTAAAAATGACAGGGGATGGTGGAGAGTTTATAGAAAAATAACCCCTACTACAGGCGAGTATTATAAATATAATTTTATTGAGCCTATCGCTACGACTATTAATACTCTTTTTGGGTTTATTTCTAGTTTTTTTGGCATTGGAGGGGGGCCAGTTAGAACCCCGACTTTAGTATACTTTTTTAATTTTCCTGTAAAAGTTGCTACAGCAACATCTGTTGCAACGATGTCTTTATACACCCTTTTTGGTTCTGCAGCACACTTTGTGAATGGCAATGTAGAAACCCAAGCAGTGTTACCCTTGGGTATAGGTGCAATAATTGGATCTCAATTAGGAGTTATAATTTCTAAAAGATTAAAAGGGAGATTGATGATGAAATTACTATCATTTGCGATGATAGGTATAGCAATAAATATGGGAATAAAAGGAATTCAGGGACTATAAGGAGATAAATGGAAAATAAATACAGATTACCAAAAATGGTTATCCCAAGTTATTACTCAATAACAATAAAGCCTGACTTAGATAGTGAAAAGTTTTCTGGGTCTGAAACAATTACATTAACAGTAAAAGATAAAATAAATTCTATAAAATTAAATTCTATAGGCTTAAAGATAGACAAGGCTGAAATAAGAGATGTAGGACTCAAACCAATAAATATTTCTGAAGATAAAGATCACGAAACAATATCGGTTAATTTCAAAGAATATTTAAATCCGGGAGAATATAAATTAGATTTAGAGTTTCATGGAGACCTTGATAATTCTTTAAGAGGTTTTTATCTATCTAGATATAAAGATGACAAAGGGGTAGACCATAAAATAGGAACTACACAATTTGAAAGCACTGATGCAAGACGCGCATTCCCTTGTTTTGACGAACCTGAATTTAAGTCAGTATTTTCAATTACACTAGAGGTTCCCAAAGGTTTATTTACAGTTTCTAATACTGGAATCAAGAATATTACTAACACAAATTCTCATGATATTTATGAATTTGAAGACTCAATAAAAATGTCGACATATTTGGTCGCATTTGTTATTGGCCCATTTGAAGCTACGGATCCAGTAGATGTGGATGGAGTTCCACTTAGAATAGTACATGCCATCGGCAAATCACATTTAACTGATTTTGCGATCGAAACAGGAAAATTTGCTCTTAAATATTTTTCTAATTACTTTGGAAGACCTTACCCAGGAGATAAGTTAGATATGATAGCTATCCCTGATTTTGCTTCTGGGGCAATGGAAAATTTAGGTTGTATTACATACAGAGAAGCATTATTGCTTGTAAACAAAGAAGAGGCAACACAAAGTGAACTAACCCGAATAGCCGATGTTGTAATGCATGAAATTGCTCATATGTGGTTTGGTGATTTAGTTACTATGAAATGGTGGAACGGAATATGGCTAAACGAAGCTTTTGCAACTTTTATGGCTACAAAAGCAGTAGATAAATTTAACCCTGAATGGGAAAGATGGGTAGAATTCGGAATTGAAAAATCAGCAGCATTTGACGTAGATTCACTGAAATCAACAAGACCTATTGAATTCGATGTTATATCTCCTGATGATGCTACCGCAATGTTTGATCTCTTAACATATGAAAAAGGTGGGGCAGTATTAAGAATGTTAGAGCAATATGTAGGAGAAGAGCAATTTAGAGACGGGATCAGAAATTACCTTAATAAACATGAATTTTCAAATACTGAAACCGAAGATTTATGGGATAGCATTGAGGAATTTTCTTCAATCCCTGTAAGAGAAACCATGAACTCATGGATTCTTCAGCCAGGTTTTCCTAGAGTGCTAATTCAAAGTGAAGACAATGATATTAAAATTACTCAATCAACATTCAGGTATGACAATTCTGATGATAAAACTCTTTGGAAAATTCCTATAGAAATAAAATATGAATTGGATTCAGAAATTACTTCAAAAAAATTACTTTTGGAAGATAAAATAAAAAAAATTGAGTTTAATTCTAAGGTTAACTTAATTTCAGGGAATTCAAATTCTAATGGTTTTTATAGAAGTGAATATGGAATAGTAAAAGATTTCTTAAATGAAATAAAACATTTAAACAAATCTGAAAAATTTTCATTAATTGATGATCTTTGGGCAAGCGCTGTATCTTGCATAACGCCAATCGATAGATACCTAGATAATGCGCTTTATTTGAAACAAGATGCAGACCCTGAATTGCAGTCTCTAATTCTGTCAACATTATCGTCCCTTAAAAGGTACACTAACGAAGATTTAAAACCGAAATATATATCAATAATAGAAAATTATTCCTTAGACCTTTTAAGTAAAATAGGCACAGAGCCAAACGGTAAAGAAAGTTTAAAAACCAAAGAATTGAGAGCAATAATATTTAGGACTCTCTCGATTGCATGCGAAAATAATGAATACATAGATAAACTTAATGAAGTTTACAGTCAATATAATTCAAATAAAACTTCAATTGATCCAAATATGACAGCATCTGCCATTGCATCTGTGGCACATTACGGTAATGAAAAAACCTATAAGGAGTATTTTTCAAAATATGCAGATGGTGAAACGCCTCAAGAAAAAATGAGATTTTTATACTCTTTAGCAGAATTTAGAGATCCGAAACTACTAGACAAGACTCTTAATTCATCACTATCAGAAGACATAAAAAATCAAGATGCTCCATACTTAATTGCTTATACATTAAGAAACTATAGGCACTCAGAAAAAACTTGGGATTTTATAGAAAATAATTGGGCAAAAATAGTTGAAAAATTTCCTGATAATGCTGTGCCCAGAATGTTTGGTGGAATTAAGTTAATTTCAGATAATAAACTAGCAAACAGAATTAATTTGTTTTTTAAAAACAACCCTATCCCTCAAGGTCAAAAAACTATTGATCAAAATTTAGAAAAGATGTATCAAAATATTAACTTTGTTGATCATCAAAAAGGAAAATTAAACGATTGGTTAAAATAAGGAGATAAACTAATGGACCCAAAATTAATTTACAATTTCTGGTTAAGTATAAAACCTTTTAGGTCATTATGGATAACCCCTCTAATCGCGACTGGATTAATTATAATAATTTTCATATATTTTGGTGATTCAAAAGATATGAAGTGTGATTGGGAATCGCGTGACAGATGGGAATGCTCTAAGCCTTTAGAAAATAATAAATAATATGAAACCTAAATATTGGGACAAAGCAATAAAGGAATTGTCTTCAAAAGACCCAATATTAAAAAAAATTATAGGTAACCATAAAAACGAATATCTTATTCCGTCTAATGATCCTTTTAACACCTTAGTTAATTCGATTATAGGGCAACAAATCTCAACTCATGCTGCAAAAAGCATAAAAATGAAACTCGAAAAGTTAACAAAAATTAATCCTAGAGGGATACTTTCTAAAAAATCAAATGAACTTAGAAAATGTGGGTTATCAAGCATGAAGGTTAAATATTTAGTCGATATTTCAGAGAGAGTAGAAAATAAAATAACTGATTTTTATAATATTTCTAATTTAGAGGACGAAGAAGCCAAAAGCGAACTGATGAAAATCAAGGGTATTGGCCCATGGACAGCTGAAATGTTTCTAATATTTTATTTAGCTAGACCAAACATACTTCCCAGAGGCGATATTGGAATAATAAATTCACTAATTAATTTATATGGAGAGAATAATAAAGATTCGATAAATTTTGAAAAATTTTATATAAAATGGTCTCCATGGAATTCAGTGGCAAGTTGGTTCTTGTGGAGAAATATAGACGACACTAATGTATCATATTAAAAATTAGAAATTAATGAGGAAGATATGAATCTAAGTGAACTTTTTATGAAAATAGCAAAAGAGATGAAAAATGATCATTTTTTTGGAATTCCAGGTAGCGGGGTCCCCTTAGACTTAATGGATAGCGGTAAAAATATTGACCTTCACTTCGTTAATGTTGCTCACGAATCAACCGCTGCTATTGCTGCTGGTACTTATGGACTAATAAAAGATTCTGCTGGATTATGCTTAGGAGTAAAAGGGGTCGGCGCAGCTAATCTTGCCGGTGGAGTTGCAAATGCATACTTTGAAAGAATGCCCGTAGTTTGTGTATGTGAAACTACTCCTAATTATTCTTATGAAAATGAGATGGTGCAGCATGCTGACCACCAAGGTTTGATGCAATCAGTAACAAAATCTATGGTAACTTTAAGCAAAAATAAGCCTGCCGACTTGATCAGAAGTGCATTCAATACATCTATAGAAGGGCTATCAGGACCCGTTCTTATAGATTTTCCATCTGATATGGGGCTTATTGAAGCTAAAGATACAAAATACAAACCAATAGACAAAACAATTAAGTCTCCTAGTAGATATGATAGCGAAATTATAGAAACGATTAATTTAATAAATAATTCTAAAAAGCCAATGATACTAATTGGTGATGGCGTAAGAAAAGATAAAGCAGTTACTCAAGTAGTAAATTTTTCAGAAAAAATTGGAGCAGGTGTTTTATCCACAATGAAAGCAAGAGGCATTTTTCCAGAGAACCATGAAAGATGGGTAGGTGTCTCAACAGCATATGGAGAAGGAAATAATAGTAGACCTAATATACTAACATCAGGCTCAGATTTAATAATATTAATTGGGGCAGACCAAATGATGACTCATGCCCCTTGGCCAAAAGGAGAAATTAATTCAGTAGAGATAATATCAGGCCAAGAGTTAAAAACATTATCAAGTGATCCAAAGGCAATTTGCAAAGGGAATATAAGGGACATAGTAAAAATGTTAATGGACTCAAAAGAAAAAACTGGATGGAAACCAGATGAAATAAATCAAATATATAAAGATACAAATTATAGATTTTTAAGACCAGATAATGCAATTTTTACTGCTCAAGATGTAATAGAAATATCAAAAGAGATGCTCCCTAAAGATGGTCTTCTATTTACTGAGACTGGTGCTTTTATTGCCCTATTAGAGAATACATGGAAATTTGATGAACCATTAAAATTCTTTGGAACCTCAGGGGGGAGGACTATGGGATTAATGATACCTTCTTATATTGGAGGATCATTAGCCACAAATAATCAAGTGCCTTTAATGGGTATAGGAGCAGATGGCAGCGCTCTTATGAGGTTAGGTGAATTTGAAACAATTAAAAGGGCGAATCTGAAGTGGCCTATAGTCATTATAAATGATGCCGCTTTAGGAACAATGAAATACAGACAAGGCTTTAGAGGATACAAAGATTATGGACTAGACCTAAATATGGTTGATTTTGCTGAAGTTGCTAAATCATGCGGACTAAAAGGAGACACAGTCAGTGACCCAGAAAGTTATAGAAAAGCTTTAATTAATGCTTTTAAAAGTGATACAACAACAATAATTGACGCGAGGATAGATCCTAAGGTTTATCAAGATAATTTTGGAGGAACAATAGGAGACTAATGAGAGAAATTATCACAGATACCTTAGAAACTCTTAGAGAAATAAACTCTATAGATACAGAAGACAAAATTAAACTAGACCAAAGTATTAAAAATTTAGAATTTATATTGTCTGAATACAGAAGACTAATCGAAGAATTTATAGAAAAATCGTCAAATTAAATATACCTACACACTGAATATATTGGAGCAGTAAATAATTTTTCAGGATTTAGATATTCTAATTTTACAGCAACTATTATTCCTAAAACTGAATTTCCGCACATCTCAAGCAAATCTAAGGAGGCTTTAGCTGTGCCTCCTGATGCTATAAGGTCATCTATAATCATAATTTTCTTGCCATTCGGAACTGATAATTCTCCTACCTCTATAGTATCTTGGCCATACTCAAGCTCATATTCCTTAGATATTACTGGAGGGGGTAATTTACCTTTTTTTCTTAATAAAATATTAGGCTTTCCTAATCTATCAGATATAGCTGAACCAAAAATAAATCCCCTAGAATCTATAGATGCGATGCAATCAATATCTCTTGAAATAAATTCTGACATAACATCAAGGGTATACTTAAATGCAGTAACATTAGAGATCAAAGTAGTAATGTCTTTGAAGGAAACTCCTTTTTCTGGATAATCTTCAATTTCTCTAATAAATTTTCTAATATCCATCAAATGAGATTTACGTCTGGATGATCAAGAACATCATGATTAATCAAAAATTTGGGTTTCTTACCATTTAAAACACCATATAGTTGCTCACAAGATCTGATTTGCAATTCTTCGCTAGACTCTTGAGAAAAAAATGCAGTATGAGGGGTAACAATAACGTTTTCATATTCAAATAAAGGATTAGTCGATGAAGGATTGTGATCTTCCATAACGTCTAATCCTACACCTCTTACTTTGCCACTTTTCAGATATTCTGAGAGTGCTTTTTCATTAATCAATCCTCCTCTAGAAACATTAATCAGTATGGTATTTTCCTTCATTTTTTCAAGTTCCTTATAACTAATTAAATGGTTAGTTTCTTCGGTTAGCGGAACATGAAGGGACAATATATCACTACTAGAGATCACTTGGTCAAATGATACTAATTTCACACCATCATAAACTTCCTCATTAATGTAAGGATCATAAGCTATAACATTTAAACCTAGGGCTTTTGCCTTATTAGCAAGACGCCTGCCAATACGACCAAAACCTACAACACCTAATGTTGCATCTGAAAGCCTAAAGACTCTGTTGCTCTTTTTTACATCATTCCATTTCCCAAGTTTTACCATTTTACTATCAGGAACGATCATTCTATTGATAGCAAGAATCATAGAGAGTGCATGATCTGAAACTTCATCAATACAATAATCGGGAATATTTGAAACAACTATTCCAAGTTCTGTCGCAACTTTAATGTTAATGTTATCTACTCCTATGCCATACCTTTGTGCTGCTTTTAAATTTTTTGCAGATCTTAAAACAGCCTCATCAATATCTTGAAAACAAAAAAGTAAACCATCAGCATCTTTAATTTTATCTATCAAGTCCTCTTTGCCTGAAGAAACATCTAAGTCAATTGATTTACTCTTAAAATAATCCTTTTCAATGTCTATATTAGGCCAAGCATAATCTGAAATTACTATTTTCATTTTTTACCTTACATTATTGATAGTTCTTTAAATTGACATCCTTCAACAAAATGTTCAAAAAAATTTTCATCGGTTTCTAATTCTATATGTTTTATTGATTTAACTAGATTATCAAATTTACTTCTTAATCTTGCATCAAGCAATAACATAATTGCCCCCTGAAGTGCAGAATTACCTATTTTCACAATTTCAGTGTTAGGGGTATCAATTATAAATCCAATCTTAATCGCATTATCAACATTAATATAATTTGCAAACCCTCCACTAAGATAAAGCTTTTTGAAGTTATTTATGTCAATAGAAGAATTTTTCAAAGCTATAGATTGCCCACAATAATTTGCAGCTTTTGCTTGCGCTAGTGCACTCATATCTGATCTTGAAATTTTGATCCCATTGCTATTCTTAAGTTCATAATAATCGCTCCCATCAGATAATACTCCCAGTTCGTTAATTATCGAATTTGATTTAAGGGATGCAAGCAGGTCTATTAATCCAGATCCACATATACCTTGCGGGGGAGTGTCATTAATTGTAGAAAAGGACTCATCGCCATTATTTATCTCAAATTTTTCAATTGCTCCGTCGTAACCAGGCATTGCATACCTTACCTCTCCTCCTTCAAATGCAGGACCTGCAGGGCATGAAGCAGCAACAAGATTTTGTTTATTGCCTAGGACAATCTCAGTATTTGTGCCAACGTCTAATAAAATAAAATTATCATCATGCATATCTGCAGATATAGCGACTAGATCAGCTGTAATATCAGAACCTATATGACATGAAATTAGAGGAGGGCTAACTATTACTCCTTTTTTATTAATCCTTACGCCAAGTTGATAGGAATCATATGAAAGTGAAGTTGACTCTCGTTTACCATCTTCAAGTTCCAATTGAGTTAAAGATTTATATGGTTTCTGACCAACTGAAGCGACATCGATTCCAAAAAATATATCTCTCATTGTAGTATTTCCAACTACCACTATTTCATAAATATGAGATCTTCTAATCTTATTTTTCTTACATAATTCACCAATTTCAAAATTTAATCCAGAAATAATCACTGATTTTAACTCTCCAGGGAATTTTGTAGTTTCATATGAAATCCTATTCAAAGTGTCACTACCACCAAATCTCTGAGGATTTTCAAAAGAAGATGTACCTATTATTTTGCCGGTTGATAGATCTATAAGGCTGCAAACTACTGTGGTAGTTCCTAAATCAACAGCCATTCCATAAATTGGCGTAATTTTCTCACTTAATATTTGATTAGAATTTTTGTATATTACTTTACTATCTTGAATGCAAACTGAAGGATTCAATTTAAAATTAGTTCCTTTGCCATTTTCTAAAATCTTGGGCTGTCTTCTTAGCACATTAAAACTAACATCATTTTTGTCATTATCTATAACCGCTTGGCAGGCTAGTCTAAATTCGGGACCCAAGAAATTCTCCAACTCTTTTTTTTCAGATAGATTTTCTGAGCCCTCGGTAATTTGGATAATGCATTCGTGGCATTCTCCAGTTCTCCCACAACTAGTTGGCACCCTAATACTTAATGTATCTGCAAAATCAAAAAGTGTTTTACCTATAGAAGAAGTAGTTCTATTATTGTCAGATTTAATATAGCCCATAATTATTTATTCTATCAGGAGCTAATTTTTTTATCTGTTCTCCAGGCTGGTCTATAATCAAGCATGTCAGAACCTGTGCAGACAGGAGGTTCTCCGAACTTTTTTAAGTAATGCTGATTCTTGCATTCAAATTTAGCAGTGCACCTTGATTTAGCATTTTTGTAAGGACATCTCTTTGCGAATACTTCATCAGCATGATTTGAAATTTGTGAAAAAATATCAAACAGGGTTTCTAGACTTTTTTCAGCTCGAGCTTTATCTATAGAACTTTTTTCAGCTTTCATTATTTATTAGAAGTGGTAAGTTCTTTGGCTCTCTGCACACAATCTACAGCATTTGCACCATATGCATCAGCGCCCATCTCATCAGCAAACTCTTGTGTAACTGGGGCCCCTCCAACCATAATCTTTACTTCTTCTCGCATCCCAGCGTCTTCAAATGCTTCAATAGTTGTCCCCATATTTGGCATTGTAGTAGTCAATAAGGCTGACATTCCTACAATCGCGGCGTCATGCTCCATCACTGCATCAATAAAATCATCGGGCTTAGTGTCTACACCTAAGTCATGAACAGAAAAGCCACCACCTCTCAACATCATTATGCACAGATTTTTACCTATATCATGAAGGTCACCTTTAACAGTTCCCATTATAACAGTCCCAATAGGTTCTACTCCTGACGCAGATAAAATAGGTTCAATATGTTCCATGCCTGCTTTCATGGCTCTTGCAGATATCAATACCTCAGGAACAAAAATTACATTATCCCTGAACTTTACGCCGACAATAGCCATGCCTGCTATAAGTCCATCATCTAGCACAATATTAGCTGTATAATCTTCGTCTAGGGCTTGTTTTACTAAAATTCCAACTTGATCATTCTGGCCTGTAATTAGGTTATAGGCTATCTCTTGCATTAACATGTCGCCACTAGCAAACAAACCCCCTATATGTTCTTGTTCGTCAGGGTTAGTTACATATTTAAATTCTTCTTTAAGTCCTTCGTGTTTTATCATAATTTTAAAATGTTACTAATGCGAATTTATATCATATATTGACTAAGATTGAAATTTATTAGAAACCCATTCATTTACTGCATCAGGTATTGCAAGTAAATTCTCTATCTTTGTTTTAAGAGGAATAGCACATTCAGGAGCAATCAATTGAACTCCAGCATCCAAAGCCCTAAAAACTTCTTCTCTGACCTCTTTAGTTGTCTTTGAATACAATGTTTCAGGATTATTAATATTACCAACTAAATTAATTCCATTATTTACTGCTTCCATTGCATCAGCAGGAAGATTCTTTGAATCAAAATGAAATGCAGCCATACCGCTTTTTGCAATAGAAGGCATCCTGTCAATCGTTCTTCCGCATATATGCAATATTAATGGAACTTTTAAGTCATCAACAAGCTCTTGGTGAAGCTCTAGAAGGAAATCATCATAATACTTCCCGCTAACTAAATCCCCGGTTGCATGATCTGGCAAAACTAATACATCAGCCCCAGCATCTATCTGCGCCTGCCCAAATAACACAGTTATATCTTTTAATTTTCTAAGAATTTTCCTCGTTTCAGCAGGATCATCAATAGACATTAAAAGGAAAGGTTCAACCCCAAATACATGATAGGCTAATGTCCAGGGACCCATAGTTTTACCTAATATAGCAACTTCATTTTTAACTTCTTCCCTAATAATATGAATCGATCTTGTGATTGCAACGTTGTCTTTATGCTCTAAAAAACCAGTTGGAATTTTGATATCGCTAGAAGTTTTCCAAATAGGATTCCCCATTCTCACTGTTGGCCAGTTATCTTTCTGCTCCCATTGCATCTCACAACCTAAGGCAGAAGATTCCTGAATAATCGTAAAATATGGAGCAATTGAGTCAAAACCCAATTCGGTATGACCAGTTAATGCTAATCTCGCATTTAACTCTGCATCTCTGCATGCATCAGGAAACGGCGCGTTTACATAATCCATTAGCTCTACAGTTGCTACATTCGTCGGGTTAGAAACAGGAGGCTTATCAACATCTTTTCCTGTTAAAGCGTTTAAAACTCTTTCCTTTTTATTTAATCTTAAAGTTACATCGATCATAATTAATTTGCTGAAAACCCTAATGATTGAGTAGTCATTTGTCCAGCAGCATCATCAGCTGCTAGCGATTCTTCGGTTGCGCTAATATTCCTAGCTAAAGGCAAAAGAAGATTTACAATTTTATCATTTCTTTGATTGCATTTTAACTTGAATGAAAAATTATCAATTCTTTCAAATCCACCATATTTAATTAATCCATTTGTAATAGCCCTATACCTTATTATTGGCTTTTCTGTATTATCATCTCCAGAAACTGTATAAACATTACCTGATGATTTAAGTTCAAAATTAACATTTATCATCATTTCAGACCTCAAGTCTTTGCAATTGATTCCATTAGTTACATCTAATTCTCTATCTTTTGTTACCGCCTCTTTAAGAACAAATCTCAAAGGAGACGTACAACAACCGTCTTTCATTGAACATGGAAATGAAGCTTGATGAGAATTATCTTTAGATGGAAGGGCCCCACTTACACTTACAATCCTGTCTCTAATTTCTGTTAATCTTTCAGAAACACCATCTATAGTACTGTAAGAATAAACTGTTATATTTGGCTCTTTAAAGAACAAGCCGACAGTAATATCTTTAAAGAATGGATCCATAGAAATTAATTCTATACATGACCCATATTTCTCTATAACTTCTCTTGGCCTTAAACTCATGAAATATATTATATTAGATTAATCAATCAATTTCATTTATTAGATTTCTAAATACATTAATATGATCAAAAGTTGTACCACAACAACCTCCAATAATTTTTACGCCTAAATTTAACATTTTTTGGTAGTTTTCTTTCATGTATTCAGGTTTTTCATCGTAAATAACTTTACCTTTTACAATTTTAGGTATACCTGCATTGGATTGGATCATAACAGGTAACTTACTAAAATTTACTAACTCGGAAGCAAGATCAATCATTATCTCAGAGCCATTTCCGCAATTAGTGGCAACAATATCAGCTCCTGCATTATAAATTTCATTAGCAGCTTTTTCAGGTGACACGCCCATCATTGTAAAAAAACCTCTTGGGCCTTTATCAAAAACCATGCTTCCTATTACTGGTAAATCACAAATTGATTTAGCGGTCTTTATCCCTAAAATTAATTCTTCTATTGCCATTTGGGTCTCAAAAATTATTCCATGAACCCCACCATTTAACAGCCCTTCAATTTGCCTTTTGAATCCATCTGCCATTTCATCTTCAGATACATTACCAAGTGGCTTTAAAAATTCACCCGTTGGACCAATTGAGCCTATTACAAATTTATCATTTGTACATACCGATGCTGCTAATTCAGCGCCAGCCTTATTAAATTCATAAGTTTTATCTTCAAAGCCATACTTCTTTAACATAAACGGACTTCCTCCAAAAGTATTTGTCAAAACAAAGTCAGAGCCAGACTCAAAATATCGACTGGCCATTTCAATTACAGCATCCTGCTTTTCAGAATTCATTAGTTCAGGACAACCTCCAGGCTCAAGCCCTCTTTTTTGAAGAAAAGTACCAGTAGCTCCATCGCCAAGCATTACTTTTGTTTTTTTTAATTTATCTTTAAAATTCATTTAATTATTTAATATCCATTCATCTAAGGATCCCGGTATCTCACTCCTTGAATTTTCATCAATTAATTGAGAAATTTTTTTTATTAAATCTTGAGGAAATTTATAATTATCTAAATACCTATTAATTAATTCTTCTGTAAATTCTTGACTAATTTCCTCTTTATCCACCCATTGCCAACCTTCCAAATAATCATCAGATCCATAACTACCATCTTTCATTGATATTGAATCAACTGCATGCTGAAATCGCTCATCTAATTTAACTGATTTCTTTGTTGAAGAAGAAGAAAATTCAATTTGTACAGGTATCTCTTTCCAGTACATTATTCTAATTTTTACCAATCTAGCCTTCTCTGCAGTAGTTTATGTAGTTCATGCAAAAATCATCTCTACCCATCAGCATATTCTCTGCAACTTTGAAATCTTTAGAATTTTCATCCATCGTCAATATATCATTAATTTTTAGTTGCAAAGGATCTATTATGCCACTATCCAATCCTCTCTGAAGACAAATATATATAAAAACATCGTTTACTAATTTTCTTCTCGGGAGACCGAAAGAAACGTTGCTAAGGCCTCCGCTTATATTTATTTCATCACCAAATAATGCCCTGATTTTTTCTACAGCATCAAAAAAATGTACTCCATATTCTGGAGCGACAGAAATTGGAAATACTAAAGGATCTAAATGTATATCTGAAAAATCTATATTATAATTTTTTGATATATCTACAATTTTATTTATATTAGAAACTCTTTCTTCTGAGTTGTTTGGCATCCCATCTTCACTGGCTCCTGTAAGAATAACGTTAGCATTGAACTCCTGAACTAAATCAAATGTTTCTACTCTTTCCAGAGCTACAGAATTGATCATAGGCCTGCCTTGCTTTCCTGTATATTGATCTAGGCCTGCCTTGATTATTTCTGAATTAGAAGAATCTATACTTGGAGGGACTGAAGAAAACTCTTCTACAGTTGAAACTAACCACTTCATTGAGTTAATTTGAATATCGAGTTTATGAGACATTTCGTCAATATTTAAATCTAAAAAATTAGCCCCTGCATTTTCTTGGCGTTTTGTTTCATTTTTGATGTAATCAACAGCTTCTTCCTGGTCTTGGGAGTCACCAAACAACCCCTTCCATACGGCGATCATAAAATGTTTGGCTTGACCTTGTTGGTAGGGCTGAGTTTTCTTCATTTCTTCAGGAATTGTCATAAATTTTGTATTTCCTGCTGAAGAATATTTAACTGACTGTACACCTTCTTCATTCTCACCAACTCTTTTTCCATTAAGCCTCAACACTCTAGTCGCATGAATATTTTCACCTATTACTGTAAATCTTTTCATTTTATTCCTTAATTAATTTGGCTCGATATCCAATTATCCAATTCTTTTATTCCTCCAAAAGGAAAGAAGTGGAGGCTATCATAACCATTTATTTTCTCTATCAATGAACTGGGCGAATGTCTTATCAATTTAGTCACATCTAGACCCTGCTTCATTAAAAAATTAGTAGAAGAACTTACACCACAAACTTTAGCATATTTAATAAGAGTAGTAATTTTTGATGGACCAGCTACTCCAATAATAATTCTAGTATCTTCGCCCCCAAATTCTTTTATCATATTTTTTGTTTCTTTAATCCAAATATTCGTTAATTCAGGCGAAAGACAAAACTGGGTAACTATTGATGCTGAATATTCGTTTTCTTTTAACCAAATCAGTTTATCTCTAAGAGATTCTTTTGAATTCTTGTCATCTGGGTTGCCTTCTGGATGTCCAGCAATTCTAATGTTCCTAAAAGCAATATTATTTAATATTCCTGTTCTAAATATATCTAATGTTGAATCAAATCTGCCAATTTTATCCTTTACACTCCCTCCAATTGTTAGCAGATCTTTAACTCCCGTGTTTTTTAAATTTAATAGAGTCTCAGCCAGAGAAGATTCATCAGCAATTGATCTAGCAGGGATGTGCGGAACAGGATTAAATCCATTGCTAATAACTTCTACAGCAGTGTCTATTAAATCTTCTAAAGATGAACCTGGAATGTGTGTTATATAAACATCTTCAAAAAATTCAGGATTTAATTCTGCGATTTTTGATTTTTGCTTAGGTAATATTTCTATAGAAAATTTTTTCATAACAAATTTGTTTTAGAGACAATATTTAAAATATCATAATTTTCAATAAAAAAAATTTGCTTGGAGGCTTTATGGGTAAAACTGGCTTTATAGGTCTTGGGAATATGGGGAGCGGAATGGCACATAACCTCATAGATAAAGGCGTTAAATTAAATATATTTACAAGATCGAAATCAAAAATGGATCCATTTATTGAAAAGGGTGCATATGGCCATGAAAATGTTAAGTCTTTGGTTGAAGATTCTGAGGTTATTCTCGCGTGTCTTCCTAATATTGAAACCTCAATTGAAGTTTTTTTGGGTGAAAATGGAATTTTGAGTGCAGCAAAACCTGGGACAATAATAGTTGATCACAGCACTGTAGACGTAGAAACTTCTAAATTAATTTGGGAAAAATCTTTAGATAAAAATGTGTATTTTATTGATGCGCCAATCAGTGGTGGGCCGATAGGTGCCAAGGAAGGTACTCTCACAATAATGTGCGGAGGGGATAGCATAGCGTTTGAAAAGGCTAAAGTTATATTCAATAAAATAGGGACTAATGTTGTTCATATGGGTGGGCCTGGAACTGGCACATCTATGAAAATCGTTAACCAACTCCTAACTTCCGTTAATTCTGTTGCTGCAATGGAAGCTGCAATTCTTGCAGATAAATGCGGAATAGACTTAAATTCAGTAGTAGAAATACTTTCTAAGAGTTTTGGAAGTAGCAGGATGGTAGAAAGAAATATACCTATATATAAGAAAAAAGATTTTGAAAATTCTTCAGCTCCAGTAAGAAATATAATAAAAGACTTAAAAATTATTTCTGACATGAGCGATCAATTGAATTTGGAACTTCCATTAACTAATTTGTCACTAGATCTATTTGAGGAAACAAATAAATTAGATATTAATGAACCTGACATAGCTAGTGTCGCTTTGCATATAAATAAACTATCAAAAAACAGAGAGGCTTAAATGAATGAATATAAAATAGCAGTAATACCAGGAGATGGAATAGGGAAGGAAGTAGTTAGAGAGTCCTGCAAAGTCCTAGACAGTTCTGCAAGCAAAAATAACTTTAAATTAAACTATGAGTCTTTTAATTGGGGGTCTGATTTCTATTTCAAAAATAATATAATGATGCCTGAAAATGGGCTAGAAATTTTAAATGACTTTGATGCGATTTTTCTGGGTGCTGTAGGCCATCCAAAAATTCAAGACCATATAACTCTAAATGGTCTTCTATTACCTATTAGAAGAAAGTTTGACCAATTTGTTTGTTTACGCCCCTCGGTTCTATTTGAAGGTGTAGAATCTCCAATAAAAGGTATAAATTCGGGGGAAATAGACTTAGTTGTTGTTAGGGAAAATACAGAAGGGGAATATGCTAATGTTGGAGGATTTCAATATGAAAATTTTGATGATGAAATAGCGATTCAATCTTCTGTATTTACTAGAAAAGGGACTGAAAGAGTTATAAGGTATGCCTTTGATTTGGCAATGGATAGAAGAAAAAAATTAACTTCAATAACCAAATCTAATGCTCAGGGATATTCCATGGTATTGTGGGACAAAGTATTTAGTGAAGTATCAAAAGAATATCCTGAAGTTTCTACTAATTCATTATTGATAGACGCAGCTTGCATGGATTTCATAAGGAAGCCTTCAGAGTTCGATGTGGTTGTTGCTAGTAATTTATTCGGAGACATACTTACTGATATAGCCGCAATGATAACTGGGGGGCTAGGTCTTGCATCAAGCGGAAATATATCCGAAGACAAAAATAATCCATCTATGTTTGAGCCTACTCACGGAAGCGCTCCTGATATAGAAGGGAAAAATATTGCTAATCCACTAGCACAAATCTTAACGGCAGCGATGATGCTATCTTATTTAGGAGAAAATAATGCTGCGAATTCAATTAGAGAAGCTGTAAAAGTTGTATTGAAAACTGGGAAGAAACTTACTACTGATCTTGGCGGAAATTCTAGCACGACTGAATGCGCTGAAGAGGTAGTATCAAACTTGCAATGAATAATAATTTAAGTAAATTAGGTCTTGGCGGAGCAACATTTGGAAATGTCTTAGCCGATGGTATTTTTGGCGGTGTAAATCAAGAAAAGGCAATAGAAATAATAAACTACGCATATGAGTCTGGTATAAAAATATTTGATACAGCTCCATTGTATGGATTTGGTAGAAGCGAACTATGGTACGGAAGGGCTTTATCAGGAATAAAGAGGGGGAGCATAAATTTGACTTCTAAGTGCGGGAGATTAATAAGAAATTTAAGAAATAAAAATGATTCTATAATTAGCGATATAGATATAGATAAAGGCTATGGAGAGCCTGTTTTTGATTACTCAAGAGATGGTATAAGAAGATCAGTGGAAGAGTCTTTAGCAAGATTAAAAACAGATTACCTAGATACGCTTTTACTGCATGACCCTGATCAGGGAGGACTTGAAAGCGAGGCATACCAAAGTGCATTCCCAGAAATGGCGAAGATGAAAGAGGAAGGGATAGTTAAAAACGTTGGTTGCGGCATGAATGAATGTGAAATGCCTATTCGCTTTATGAAAAAAATAGATTTAGACAAAATACTTTTGGCTGGAAGATACACACTTTTAGAAAATACCAAATCAAGTGAATTCATGAAAATATGCGCTAAAAAAAATGTCAAAGTAATAATAGGAGGGCCATATAACAGTGGGATTCTAGCAAGAGATCTTAACTCACCTGTTTCATACGACTATGAAGTGGCGCCACCAAAATTAATTAAAAGAGCAAAAGATATAGAAGAGATTGCCAATAAATTCAATGTCTCATTGAAATCTGCATCTCTAAATTTTGTTTTAATGAATTCTCAAGTATTTTCTGTAGTTCCAGGGATGAGTTCAATAAATGAAGTGAAAGACAACATTGATATAGCTAATGAAAATATCCCAATAGAATTATGGTCAGATCTTTCAGAAAATGGATTTATATAAATATTGGCAATATTAATGAAATCACTATAAGAAACGTAAAAACTAGAATGGCCAAGTTCTTAAATGAAAATTGAGACCCTTTTTTAGTTTTTTTATTCTTTTTCTCAAGACATTCTACGCAAGTACAATAGGGGGGATGACCTCCTCTGTATGACCTTTCGTCCATTTGTTTTATTTTTCCTATAGCTAGTTTATACTCGATATCCGTAGTAATTAATTATAAATTTATTAACTTTAGAATGTCCTTTGAATCAGACAATTCAATGCCTAGCATAATTTTATGCGTTTTTCCCAATTTGGAAAAAATATTATTACTAAATTCTATTAATGACTCAAAAAACATAATTGCTCTAAACTCTGAAATTATGTTTAACGAAGATTTTTATGATTCCATAGAGTCAAAATTTAGCAAAGAGATAAGATCTGGAAATTTTTCTATATTAAGTCCAAACGGAGTTCCAGAAAAAGTTGAAAACATACTAAGAGATGAAACTATATCAAGAATAATGAATTCGGTTAGAGATGAATTGAGGTATTTTGAAGAAATTTCTCACGAATTGATCTCAATTTTCTTCTTTTCTGGTCAGGTTCTGAGTTTCAGTAAGGAAGAATTGATGTCTGCATTGCTAGTTATATATAAAGAGAGGTTTAGTAAAGAATTATTAGAAGAAATGGTTGACACGTTGTTCCAGTTATCATTAAAAGAAAAAAGTATTATTGATAAAGTAAAAAATAATGATCTTTATGACTTAATTACAGGGCAACAGGGTGAATTTGCTACAATTTGGGACAAAGACAGTATTACTTAGTTAAAAATTAACATGAGATCAAAAAGTTCTAATGAAATAAGAAAAATATTTTTAGATTTTTTCAATTCAAAAGATCATCTTATCCACCCTCCTTCATCACTAATTCCTTCCAATGATCCAACATTACTGTTAACTAATTCAGGTATGGCGCAATTTAAATCCTATTTTTCTGGGGAATCAGAGCCACCTAATGAAAGAATAGCGACTGCTCAAAAATCTTTCAGAACAACAGATATTGATGAAGTTGGTGACACAACTCATTTAACATTATTTGAGATGTTGGGAAATTTTTCATTTGGAAATTATTTCAAAGAAGATGCATGTAAGTGGGCACTCGAACTAATGACAGATCATCTAGGATTTGAGTATAAAAAAATCTTCATTACCGTACACAATGACGACAAAGAATGCGCAAAAATATGGGAAAATATAGGAATACCTAAAGAAAAAATTTACTTCTTTGATGATAGAGATAATTGGTGGGGGCCAGCAGGAGATGAGGGGCCTTGCGGGCCTTGCAGTGAACTTCATTATTATATTGGGGATGAAAAAGAAGAAGATTTTAAAGAACTCTCTAAATTAAAATCTTGGGGACCTAATATCCATGAAGATTTTGTAGAACTCTATAATTTAGTGTTTACTCAGTTCTACCACCATATAGATGGAACTAGGAAAGAATTGCCTAACAAAAATATAGATACTGGAATGGGGCTGGAAAGGGTAGCTACAATTTTACAAGGAAAAAAATCTGTCTACGAAACTGATCTCTTCCAGGATGTTATAAAAAAAATAGAAGATGCGTCGGGTTACAAATGGCAACAAAATAAAAAGATTGGCTCTACAAATTCTGATAAAGCCATGGCCGTATTAGCAGAACATTCAAGGTCAGCTACTTTTTTAATAGCCGATGGCGTAATACCTGAAAATATAGGAAGAGGCTACATTCTAAGAAGATTAATCAGGAAGGCTATGAGGTACGGCTTAGAGTTAAACCTTCCAGAAGATTTTTTAATTACTCTAGCAGAAATAATAACTGAAACTATGTCTGATTTTTACCCAGAATTGAAAGATAACCTTAGTTTTGTAAAAAAAGTATTAGAAAATGAATGTGCAAGTTTTTCAAAAACATTAAAAACAGGTTCTAAAATTTTAAATGACTTTTCATCAAATAGGGCAGATTTAAAAAAGCAAATATCCAAAATTGATTCTGATAACAAAGATGACAAAGATTTTCTACAAAAATTTATAGAAACAGAAATAGGGCAGCAGGGTATCATTAGCGACTTACTTCAAAAGGAACTAAAATTAGGCGAAGCACTAAAAATAGCCGATAAAACTTTTTTCTCTTCTGTAAGAAAAAATATAATAACGACTTCATGGGAAAAAGAAATATCTTATTTAGAAGTTTGCTATTTATATGATACCCTTGGTTTTCCTTATGAAGTCACCTTAGAATACTGTTCTCAGCAAAACCTCAAACTTGATAAACAAAAGTTTGATAATTTAATGTCTAATCTTCAAAAATTATCAAAGGCTACTAGCGATTTTGGAGGGGATAAGAGATTAGTTAATTTAATTTCGGATATGAAAATTAAAAAAACTGCCTTTAAAGGTTATTCAAAAACTACCTCAAAAACTAAAGTGCATGGGTTAATAGACAGCAACCTTGGGTCAAGCATTGATAAAGCCCAAGAAGGCGATGAGGTTTATTTATTGCTAAATGAAACACCATTTTATCCTGAAGGAGGAGGGCAAGTTGGAGATAAAGGCCTCCTATCTAATAAAAAATTAAAACTATCTGTTCTGGATACAACGTCTGAAGTAGATGGCTATATATTTCATAAGTGCAAAGTTACTCAAGGCAGTGTATCTGTAGGAGACTCTCTTAGCGCAGAGGTTGATATAGATCTAAGAAATGGATCTAAGAGAAATCATACTGGCACTCATTTATTGCATGCAGCCCTAAGAGAGGTTCTCGGGAAGCATGTTCATCAGCAAGGATCTCTTGTTTCTCCTGATAGGCTTAGGTTCGATTTCACTCATCTAAATAAAATGTCCACAGAAGAAATATATGAAGTGGAAAAATTAATGAATTCAAAAATTCGAGCCAATCTGCCAGTCAAAAAGCATGAGACTTCTTATTCAGAAGCCATAAATAATGGAGCAATTGCATTTTTTGGAGATAAATACGGAAAAGATGTAAGGACTGTAGAAATATCAAATGGATCTAAATTTAGTTATGAGCTCTGCGGGGGAACCCATTGTGAAAATACTGGTGAAATTGGATCTTTTTATATCATATCTGAATCCAGCATTTCTTCAGGTGTTAGAAGAATAGAAGCGGTAACTGGAATAAATGCTGAAAATTATGCTAAGAAGCAATTTGACCTAATAAAAACTATTTCTAACGATCTGAATGTAGTGGCAGATGAAATTCCCTCTAAAATTTCGCAATTAAATAAACAGATAAAAGACTTAAAAAAGGAAATGAATTCTAGCGATAATAGTGAGGCAAGCAAAGTAATTAACGAGTTGGCAGAAAAAATAGAAAAAATTAATGATGTAAGCTGCGTTATTCAAGAGGCAAATAACATAGATGCAAAAGCAATTAGGAATATTGCAGAGCAATTAAAGAATAAAATTAAAGGGGTTGTCGCATTATCCTCAACTTCAAGTAACAAGGTGACTATAGTTGTATCTATAGATAAAAATTTAACTAATAAACTTAGTTCCCAAAAAATAATAAATGATCTAGGCCCTATTATAGATGGTAGGGGTGGAGGCAAGCCAGATATGGCTCAAGCAGGAGGATCAAACCCAAAAGGAGTTGATGAAGCTATGAAGTTGGTAAGATCGCTAATTAAAGATGAGTTCAAATAATATAAAAAATATTTTGGGCCTTGATTATGGTGAAAGAAGGATAGGTGTTTCTGTATCTGTAATGGATGGAAAAATGGCTGTTCCACATTCAATTATTTCTTATAAAAAAACTGAAGATGCCCTAAGCCAAATAAAAAGAATTATTCTAGAATACAACACCAAAATGATTGTATTAGGGTTACCAATTACTATGAAAAATAAAGAAGGGTTTAAGGCTGAAGAAGTTCTTAAATTTAAAGAGGTTTTGGAGAAAAGTACTAGTTTAGAGGTCATTTTAGAAGATGAAAGGCTTTCAACTTCGCAAGCAAAAAAATCTATAAATCCAAATTCTAAGAATAAGCGTGTTGATGATTCTGCCGCGACAATAATTTTAAACAGTTTCCTTGAAAAGAGGTCGAAGCAGGTATGAAAAAGTTTGGAATAATCGGAAATCCATTGACCCATTCTTTATCTCCCGCTATGCATAAAGCAGCAATTAAGCATTTAAAATTAAGTTTAGAATTTGAAAAATGGGAAATCCCATTAAGATCTCTAGATGATTTTTTTTTAAACTTAGAAAAAAATGAAATTATAGGTGGATGCGTAACAATTCCTTTCAAAGAAGAATTGCTCAATTATTGTTCAGATTTACATGACAGCGTTAGGAGAATTGGGGCAGTTAATTGGTTTAAGGTAGAAAATGGGGAGGTAAAGGGGTTCAATACCGACTATATTGGATTTTACAATTCTCTTCCAGAGCAAATAAAAAGTTCGGTCAATGATATCAATATTGTAGTTATAGGCTCAGGGGGATCATCAAAAGCCGTAGTTGAATCTCTCATTTCAGAGGGATCAGAAAAATTATCAATAATAAACAGAACAATAGAGAATGCTAATAATATTTCTTCAAAATATCCCGACTCAAACATCATTACTTCTAAGTTTGGTGACAATTATTC